>Ga0116227_10015068_pt1 | contig 11548 bp, 12 predicted proteins | sample S1TSphgellanicum_FD_89693 | JGI IMG/M metagenome (GOLD analysis project Ga0116227, IMG submission 89693) | Host-associated microbial communities from peat moss isolated from Minnesota, USA - S1T2_Fb - Sphagnum magellanicum MG | ecosystem: Host-associated > Plants > Peat moss > Unclassified... | reverse complement strand
GCGCGATACCGAGACGTAGAACTGTTCCTTGTTCGCCGCTGCAAAGGATTCCTGCCCGACAGCGAGCAATACGGTGTCCACCGTCTTGCCTTGGCTGGCATGGGAAGTGACGACATATCCGTGTCCGATGCCGCCGTAATTCTTCGGCACGACAAAGCCGTTGGTGAGCCGGATATCCCCCTTCTTGGTGAAGCCATCGACCTCATATACCGCCCCGTTATTGAGCCTGTCTTTTGCCTTGACTCCGAGCAGCCCCCGCCGTGCTTCCCGCGTAAATCCGTTCATAGTGATGCGGAGCTTGTCACCCTTGGCAAGGGCGACCTGCTCCTCCCGGTAAAGCTGAAAACGAGACGCCTGATTAAGCGGCAGGACCGCCGCACTGCCATCGGCCCGCGTCACATGCACGTCCTGCTTATCGGTGCCCGTCACTGTTGCCCGTTCGCCGCGCGCAAAGCCCCGCGCATTCTGCACGAACTGCACGACGGAGCCGGGGGCATATTCCGCCTTGTCGCTACGCTGGGCCTCCGTCAGGTTGAGCGGGCGCAGCGCGGTGAATTGCCGTTCGTCCGCAGCAAGCCGACCGGCGGCTTTCAGCTCCTGCCTGATGGCGTCTGTGACCCGCTCGCCCTCCCGGTGCGTCGGCGAAACCACCAATGCCGTCTTATAGCCCCCGCCCTGTTTCCTCGCCGCCGTCACCTCCGCATAGTCGGCAGCGATTTGCCGATAGCGATCCTCCCCCGAGACCTCTTTGATTGCCTTTGCATCGTCCAGCAGGGCGATGCCTTCGGCGAGCCGCGTGTGGCCATCCTTGCCGGGCATATCGCCCTCGCTGATGGCCTTGACCGCGCTGCGGTAGTCCGCATTCGTCTGGCGGCGGATTTCTTTCAGCTCTGCGGTTTTGATACCGGCGTCGCGCTCCAGGAGACGTAGTGCATCGCCGCGTATGACGGCGTTGTGCTGGCCCGTGTCTCCGCTGAGGACAATCCGCGCGTCCTGCTGTTTCGCGACATCAAACAGGCGTTTCATATCCTTCACCGACAGCAGCCCGGCTTCGTCCACCCAGAGCACCTGATTTTTCGTCTTCGCCTGCATCTCGGGATCGATGAGCAGACGTTCGACCGTGTCGGCATTCGCAAAGCCCTCGCTGCGCAGCACGCCGCGTGAGGCTTCCGCCGAGGGCGCGAAGGTGAAGACCTGTTTGCCGGTGCTTTCAATCGCGTTGACCGTCGCCTGCATCATTCGCGTCTTGCCGGTTCCGGCCCCGCCTTTGAGGGCCGTGACTGTATCGCGCGAGCCGAGGATCACCATCGCCGCGTCACGCTGTTCGCGGCTCAGTGCCTCATCAAGCGCAGGCGGCTTGATGCCGCCGAGCTTGACGTGCCTGCCCCTGCCCTCGCGCACGAAATTGCTCATGGCGATTTCCTCCTGGAGCACTTCCTTTGTCGTGGCATAGACGGCCCCGGCCTTTTCCCGGCGCAGGATGTTCGGGCGGGATAATTCGTTGTGAACGGCCTGCACGCTGGCAGTGCCGACGCTATGAATCAGCGCCGTCTTGAGGAGTTCTTTCTCCGGAACGGCGGACTGGCGCTCGAAGCAATGCGACAGCGCATAATCCATGCCCAGCGTAGCGCCCGGCGACGTGGTCTCCTGCCCCCGCCGTGCGTTGACGATGGCATCCTGCTCCCCGTCTTCGAGGCGCGCTTTCCAGCGTGCCCGCAGCTCCTCCATTGAAGTTGGAGCAGCGTCCTTTTTCTCGCGGGTGCGGCGTCCGAGTTCTCCCTTGGCTTTCGCATCGGTGATGCCGAGGCGCTCGGCTTCGGCTTCGATGATTTCCGTGCGCCGCGAGAATTTATCGGCAAGGGATTGATCGATACCCTTCAGCCGAAAACTGGTGCCTACTTTTTCAATGCCGTATCCGAGTTCCGAGAGCTTGCCGGAAAGCCGCGAATGAAACGCCGCCTGATAGTAGCCTTTGTCGCGCACCAGATTCGAGAATTGCGCCGCCTTCCATTTGCATTCCGCGTCGTCATAGGTGGCGTTGAAAACCGTCGCGTGCATGTGGAGCTGCGGATCAGGGAGGCCATCGACGGGCCGTGTCGTGCGATGCGTAAATCCCGCCCAGACCATATTGGCGGTGACGCGGTTCTCATCGGCACCTTTGACACGGACACGCGCCATCATCGCGCTTTCCATTTCGTTCATCGTTTCGGTGGCAGAGGTTTGGAACGCTTCCAAAACCCGATCATCACCACCGATCTCGTAGGCGAGGCTGACGCTCTTCGGCGCATCGAAGGTGAAGTCATAGAGCACACGCCGATCCGCCCTCGTAATGCGCGTAAGGCTCTTGCCGGTTTCTGGATGAAGGTTATCGGCGAGGGCGAAGAAATCCTTCTGCTGTACGTCACCCTTGAGCCCGAGCAATTGCGCACCGAGCCCATGCCACTGCCCAGGCATCTCCGCCATGTCCTTCGTGTAGTAATCGGAGGGTGCGAGCTGGCGGGTGTAATAGTCCTTCGCCTCTGTGGCACTTGTGCTCGGGGTAATGAAAAGCATGCGCTTTGCCTCTCGTTTTTGCGTCAATAGGTAGTGGTTGTGTAGTCAAAAACGCCACAACCCATAGAGCAAGCAATCCGGATAGACAAGTCCCCGCTGCACTGCTCAGCGGTAAAAATCGCCAAACGCGCTTTCCCAGATGTTGTGTCCAGAATCGGCACGAAATACCAGCGGTTGACGTGACCGTCCTGCCACAATCGCCTTGCAGAAATGTCACAGCCTTGCCGCCGCCGTTGTTCCCAAGCCGTCACAATTTGCTTGGCTGAAGCGATCCGTTTTGCCATGATCGGCGGTGCCAGAACCGGCATCCGAAAACCGCTTTCAGGGGAGGTGTTCATGACCACATCGAACGTCATCGCGTTCGCCCAAACAAACCGACCGATGACATACGAGGAGGGCTTCGCCTTCATCGAAAAAATGCGCCGCAAGCTCGACCGGTTCGATGTCGCCCTTCCCGGACGGACAGGCGAGCGCATGGACCCGAAGATCGAGGCAAGGATTCGCGAGATTTGTGACGAACTCGAAGCGGAGTTCAAGAGCGATCTCGGCATCATCTAACGCTCCAGATAATGCGCCGGACGCACGACCGTCTGCTGTTGCGATTTGGCAGGTGTGGGGGATGGTGCCGATGGACCGTCAACCTCCTGAGCACGCGCGGAGGCGAGTGAACTTGTCGGGCTCATTTCCGGTGCGGCCCTCTCCTGCCCGATGCCCTGTTGCTGCATCGGCTGAGGGTTTGCAGCCCCTTCTGGTGCGGGTGTCGGAGGCGGCGTAGGCGACTGCGGTGCCTGAGTGGCTTTGTCAAACAAAGCTTGCGCCTCCGCCGCCTTCGCCTGTTGTCCAGGACGCACCATCTCGGATGGCCTAGGCGCGGCCTGTTCCTCCGCAGCCTGACGCGTGTACATCTGTTTGGCGGTCTCGGGCTGTGGCTGGGATTCTGCGGCTGGCGCTTGTGAGCCGCGATTCTTAATGAAATCGAGAAATGCCATCTACATCACCTCTGAAGGCGATTGTGAAGAGGGCAGTTTCCGAACGCCAGTTAAGCTGGGTTAAAGCAGAGTTTGAAGCGTTGACGACCATCCTGCGTCCCGCTATCGTGCCTGAGGCAATAACACTCAGGGAATGGGAATGAGCGATTCTGATCAACCGGATTCACAGGGCGCTTTGTCGCCCAGGGAAGTATCGCAGTGGGCAGAGCAGGAAGTCACCAATTCAGCGAAGGCTTTTGAGTTGCGAAAAAAGGAAGCCACGGAACTGGCAACTCAATACGCGGCGGGCGAGATTTCTCCTGAAGAAGCGAACAGGCGGCTGGTTGCATATGACCGCAGGTGGGGCGAAGCGATATACGGCGTGAGTGCCGCAGAAAACTTGAGCGATAAGCAGATTCTCGATCAGATCGATCAAGCGCGCAGCGACACGAAGCGAGCCTTCACTGCCGCCATTACCTCGCGAGATATTCCGCGATCCGGGCGCTAGGACAACTACTCGCGCGCCGCGACTTCCACTCTCAATTCCTCGAACGCGGGATGATCACGCAGCTTCGACAGGAACGGCCACTTATCGAAGTGCAAAGCGAAGATGTCTCCGACCTCGATGGCCCCCCGAAGACAGCGGAATGCTTCCTCGTGACGTCCCACCGCCATAGATGCGATGGCAAGCTGAAACCAGCTCGTTGACATCTCGTTCTCGATTTGTGTGAAAAGCTCCATGGCCTCCGCACGTTCAGAGGCATGAGAAGTCGCTACGTTCACCAGCGCGAGAATGTTGAAGCCTGAGAAAAGCTCGGGAAGACCATATTTCTTCCAGAACCCTTCGTCTCCCCAGTTCGTCAGCATCTGTATCTCAAACAGGCTGCTTTTCGATTGGTAGTGCGTATCGTAGTCAAGCTCATATGGGTTCCAGGGCTGTGAGGCCAGGAAGATTCTCCAGTGGCTTGCATCCGCCCGGTCCCGCTCCAAATAGGAGAGGCCTTGCAGGAGCAGATTTACCGAGATTATTTCGCGCGCGGATGCGGTTGCAGCAGGAAGCCGTTTCACCGCCGCTCGCCACTCACCGGCCAGGTAGAAGAAAAGGGCGCGGGCGGTAATTAGCCGCTCATCCACGCAGGATTCGTCCCACAATTCCGACAGGCGCAAGGCCTCTTCTTTGCGTCCGGTGAATAGCAGGTAGAAGATGTAGCCGATATTGAGGCTGGTTTGCTCCGGGTTGAATGACAGGGCCTTCTCAAACGCCAGTCTTGCCTTTTCAATCTTACGTCCCATCAGGCGCGATGTCCCGTGAAGGCACCACGCGAACCAGGAAGAAGGATTCGCTTCGAGGGCCTCAAGCTCGCCGTCGAGTGGTCCAAAATAACTGAAGCCAGGACCTAGTCGATCCATTGCGGTTGCTTGCTGGAGCAGGACATCGCAGATCGTGACCTGAAGCCTCGCCAAATAGGCGGCGGACAGCGTGCGATCCGCCTCAATCGCAAGATCGAAATACTTTATCGTCTGCAGCCTGGATGCGTGGCTATCCGCTCCCAAAAGAGCTGTGCCTCGTTCATAAAGCTGTAGTGCCTCCAACTTGTATTGGTATGAAAAGGAAGCCTTGTACGTTCTCCCAATGGGAAGGTCGATGCGAACCGGTTCTTGTTTCCCATCGTTGCTGTAATAGGTCCTGAGCTTATCCCGCACGAAAGAAATGTTGGCCTTTACATTGCTCGAATCCGGATCGCTTCCAGGGAATATGACAACGGCAATGTCCTTGCCGGTCCTGTCCTCTCCGACCAATGAATAACCGACGACATATTCGAGCAATGAACGCTGGACAGGGGAGCCCATGAACTCGCTACTTAAGCATAGTCGCTCAAGTGCGAGTTTTACTTCAGTTTCGGTCGGGGTGGAGGGCATGGTCATGGCAGTAGCAATTATCTCAACTCGAGCGCTCCCCGCCCCTCCCCAAGTCCCGCTTAACCGAGCTTAACTGGCTTATGCAACGGGCGTCGATCATGCTCACGGCATGACGATTCGACACGCACTTCTCGCCCTCGCCGCCCTGCTTGCATCTTCGAGCCAGGCGCAGCAAGCCGCCACCCCCCAACCGTCTCAAGTGCAACAACAGCCCTGCACCACCGCTTCAACTCCGGGCAAGCCGACCACCAAGACCCCCAGTGCGTTGACTGACACGAATAGCAAGGTCGGGAAAATCTTCGGCAAATACAGTCCGGTCGATCCCGGCTCGATTTTCAACTCCAAACCGAAACCCGCAGCCCCCTGCCCGCCTACGCCACCAGTCACGCAGGCCGCTCCGGCCACGCGTCTTCCTGCTGGAGTGATGACGACGTGGCTGTGCAACCCCATCGTCACTTCGACTGACGCGAGCCATACCGTCACGTTCATCACGCCGGATGAACTGACAAGCGCCGAGCCGACTCAGCCAAACGCCTTCGAAGCGGATGGGGCGAAGGCCGATCCGAAGGCGGCAGTGTCCTGCGCCAACCTGCGCAGGGACCCAAAGAACAACAAGGTGTTTCTGGCCCAGTAGCAAACGGGCGCGCGGCGTTGCGCCGCGCGCCTCCAACCCTTGCCTTAAGGAGGCATCATGTCACATCGCTACGAAGACATCCTCGACCGCCCGATGATTTCGCTGTCACAAGGAGAAAACAATCACAGCGAGCAACTGCTTCTTTTCCCTGCGAAAGATTTCATCACCCTCCGGGACATAGCTGGCGGGATCATGGTTTTCGGGGAGGTAGGCAGCGGTAAAACAAGCACGGCCTCAGCACAGTTTGCACGGTTGATCGAAGAGAACGCTTCTTTCAGCGGCCTTGTGGTGACTCAGAAAGTGCCTTCAGCGGATGAGGAGGCGTGATGTCACCTCGCTACGAAGACATCCTCGACCGCCCGATGATTTCGCTCACGAAAACGGATCACCTCAGATTCCGCCAGATGAGCGGGACGCTGGTGGTGGGGGACCCCGGCTCAGGAAAAAGCTCCGCCCTGGGCAAAAGCTTTTTTCAGGCATTCGCCCGCGCTGGTTGCGGGGCCTTATGCCATTCCATCAAATCTGGCGACGCCGAAACGTTCCTTGAATGGGCGCGAGAATGCGGACGCGAACGCGATGTTGTCGTATTCAGCGAGGCGTCCGGGCTTCGGTTCGATCCGTTGGCCTGCGAGTGGACGCGTTCCGGCTCACGAGGCGGCGGCGATGTCGAGTCGATCATCTCGTATTTCTCGACGCTGCTCACGCTCAGCCATCCGCAGTCGGGCGGCAGCGGCGAGCGCTTCTGGGAGCTGGCAGCCGAACAGGCAATGCGCCACGCGATCAAGCTCATCCAGCTTGCAGGTGAGCCGCTGTCCATCGTCAACGTCCATCGGGCCATCAGCTCGTTTCCTGATCATCTCGGCCAGCAGGACGAGCAGGGCTGGGAAAAGAACTCCTATACGGCCACGCTCATCAACGGTATTCGCGCACGCAAGGACTCTTTAACTGAAACTCAGTGGCAGGATCTCGAAACCGCTTCGGAGTTTGTTTTTTACCGTTGGGCCGACTTGGACCCTCGCCCCAGATCGTCGATTTCCATGACTGTCGCCGGTATGGCGGATAAGTTCCTGTTTCATCCGCTACGTCACATCTTTGCCTCAGGTGACTATGACTTCACCCCCGAGCAAATCACGCATGAACGCTTGATTTTGATAGTCGATTATCCGGTCCTGGAATACGGGAAAGAGACCGCCCGCCTCATCAATGTAATGATCCAGCTCACCTGCCAGCGTGCATGGCTCAGACACCAGTACAAGCCCGGCTGCTGCAACGGGGCCGTCCTCTACATGGACGAGTTCCAGCTGCTGATGCACCGATTTCAGAACCACTTCGTACAGGTATCGAGATCCAGCGGTGTCTGTGTCATCGCACTGACGCAGACCCTGCTCAATCTCGCGGAAGAACTCGGGGAGACGCACTTAGGCGCGAAGACCAAGGCGTTCCTTGCCAATCTGGGCATCAAGATCGCGCTGCGCTCCACATGCCCGGATTCATGTACCTACTACAGCGACGTGATCGGCAAGACCTACAAGTACATGGACAACTACAGCGCCGGGGCGAGCGGTGAAAGCGGCCAGAGCCACACCAGCTTTGGTGGTTCGCGGCAGCTTGTCTATCAGGTTGAGCCTTACGAATTTAGCTCACTGAGCCGTCCCGACGGCCAGAATCCTCTCGCCGAAGCAATCGTATTTTGCGGCGGTGACCACCTCAATGCAACACGAACCGGGAAGAACCCTTCAGGAGCCAACTTTCTGAGGGTCCACTTCTCACGATAGGAGGCGTCATGTTTGCAACATCCGAGGAAATGCGCGTTGAGCATCTGCAAAACAATTCGCTGGAGATTGGTCACACCATCTGCAGCGTCATCAGTGACGGCGTTGAGGTGATCCTGCGCCCGTGGTCCGGCACACGCTACACACCGCCCACCATTCAATTTTTCAGCATGGCCATGATGCTGCTGCTGCCAGCCCTCATGTCGCTCATCAGCAACTTCGTGCAGATGATTCCGTTACTGCAGGTCCCGCACCCGGTCGGGCTGTTCAGCCTTGGGGATTATGCAAAGCTCTACTTCGTCATCTGTGCGGTTCATGGCGTGCGCAAGTGGCGGCGCATGATTGACCCGTCCAGAGAGGCCCATAGCGAATATGAAGGTCCGGCGCTGAAATTCTTTCAATGGCTCCCCAAGGGTCAGTCTTTCTGGTTTGTGCGCATCGTCCTGGAACCGGCATTCGTACTCGTCGTGGCGATTGTCCTCCAGGATTTCTTCATCGCGCAGCCGAGCCTGGCGCTTTATCTCAAACTCGCAGCCTTGGCTCTTTTCATAAAGAACTTCATTTCATGGTTCAGGGCCTGGGAATTTCTCAGGATCACGATGGACATAAGCAATGCGGCCCCTGCCCTCGCGAAATTAATGGATGACCGGGCGACCGAAGCAGAGCTGGAGCCACTTCACCTCGCCTCACTCCCGAAGAACATCGACCCCGAGATTCGCAAAGCCACGATTGCGCATATCGCGCGCAATTACATGCAGGAGTAACAACCACAGCCGACAGGAGGATTCCCATGGAAAAGCTCACCGACAAGCAAAAGAAAATCGCATTGATCGTAGGCGTAGTTTTGCTGACCGCTCACTTTGGCCCAGGCTTCATCAACCGGATCAGGCAGGCGTTTTCCTCCCCCGCCCCCGCCGTGATTCAAAAGCCCTCACCGATGCATCTTGCCCCAGCTCCGCCCCCTGCCCCGCCGTCGCCAGAGGCGGTGGCGGCGGGCAAGTACGGCGGCATCTGGGGCGGCAGCGAGCTGATGCCCGACCAGAACCGTTGCAACCTTCGTCTTGAAATCCGCCTTAGCGATGAATCCCCCAGGAAGCTCAAGGGGTACGAGTCGAAGAGCTGCATTCCCGTCCAGCCATTTGCCGGAGGCAAGGGCATTCGCGGGCAGAGCATCGCCGACATTATGCGCGAAACCGCAGAGGTATCGGCTGTCATGACCGGAACGCCCGTTGAGGGCGGTATCAAGTTCACCGTCGATTCGCTCATTGGCACGCCCTATGACGGCTGCAGCCTCATCGGCATGACCCTCACCGACTTTGGGCAGGGACAAGTGCAGGCGCAATGGCAAAGCCAGCGTTCGCCGCAGGCCCCCTGCCCCGATAACCGGATGCTGCTGAAGAAAGTTCGGGGGTGAGTCATGGAAGAGAGACGCAATACGCCAGAGGGTTTCGTATCCGCCGCTGTTGCAGCACGGTTCCTTGGAGTAAACCGCCGTATGCTGCTGTCTCTCGCCCGCAGGGGCATCGCCGGTGCCTATCCCATAGGCACCGGCGACATCCGCAAGACATGGATCTTCCGCTTGTCAGAACTTGGCATTGCCATCGATCACCGGCATCCCCGCCCCTTTCCGGTCAATCCGAGGTATGATCCCGATCAGGGTAGCCCTCGCTGAAAGGCTGATATGGCTTATCAAGAGGGCAGTATTCGCAAAGTGAAGCGGCTTGCCGGAGATACCTGGATGTTACGGTTTCGGGCTGATGCACCTGACGGGACACGCAAGGAGCGCACGCTCCCCATAGGGCTTGTGTCCCTCTTCCCAAAGGAGCGGGACGCCAGGCGTGAGGCCCAGAGGCTCGGACTTCTCACGAAGATCAACACCGAGGCCGAGATCGGACGCATCCGGTTCAATTCTCTCGCCAGCTCTTACCTGGAGGTGGACTTCAGCGCCGACGCCGTGCGCCCCAAGTCCGCCAACACCATCCCCATCGTGAATCATTACGTGATGGATTACCTCGTGCCCCGCTGGGGGAACGAGATTGCGGAAGACATCAAGCCCTTCGAGATACAAAAGTGGCTTTTGTCCCTGCACAAGGACAACGGGCTTGCCTGGACGACCGTCTCGAAGATCCGGGGCATCATGCACCGGGCCTATAAAGTCGGCATCCTGCACGAACGCGTCTCGAAGAATCCGTTGCTCCCGGTCGAGACCCGGTCCAAGTCCAATTACCGGGCTATCGTCATCACCCCGGCGCAGACGCTCGCCATCCTGGAGAAGCTGATCAACCCCCTGCACTATGCACTGACGCTCACCTGTGCCGCAACGGCCCTGAGAGCGTCTGAGATTCTGGCACTTCGCTGGGATGATGTGCTGTGGAGCGAAGGACGGATACGCATTTCCAAACGGTGGGCCAAAGGCGCGGACGGTGACACGAAGACCGAGGCTTCAGACGGCTACGTTCCGATGCACCCCCTACTCTCTCAGCACCTGCAGGACTGGCAGCGGCTATCGCCTCATGCCAAGGGGAAGGATTTTGTGTTTCCGTCCCTGACGGCAGAAGGCAAGGTGCCGCTCAATGCCTGTTCGTTCGTGAAAGACCACCTGAGAGTTGCCGCAAAGGCATCAGGCGTCCAGATCGCGGACGGGCAACGGTTCGGCCTCCATAACCTGCGTCACAGCCTCAGCAACTGGCTGGTGAACAAGGGCAAAGTGGAACCGAAGACAGTCCAAACGCTACTTCGTCACTCGAAAATTCAGACGACCCTAGATTTGTATACACAGGGCGACGGAGACGAAACACGGACGGCGCAAGGGGCGTTTCTGAATGCAGTGGGATTGCAGGGGAAGACGATCCAATGACGTGTGGATCGGATTGTGGATTGTCACTTTAGGTCCCATACGAAGCTAAGTGCTTTGCTTTGTATGGCGGGGACGACGGGGCTCGAACCCGCGACCTCTGCCGTGACAGTGAATCGGAAAACTGTAACTAGCTGAAACAATGCGTAGCGGATGGCCCGTTTTAGCGCTATTGGGAACAGCAAGGAACAGTTATTGGACCCTTATCGGACCCGTGGGTCCAAAACCTCGACCTCTGCCCTAAACCACTGCTTCGACGCGAAAGAAGTGTCGAGAAAAACAGGCCGCGAATGCTTCGATTGGTTGCGCTTGCTTCGATTGGGTGCCATAATTAAGCGAGGTAAAAACCGTGCCTGAAGCCCTCCTGACCCAGATTTTACCCACGCCCTCCGAGGCCAAACAGGCCGAGGAAACAAGCCGTCTGCTGTCTTCCCGGCTGCGCTCCAAGACCCCGCTTCGCCTCCGGGTCGTCGGAGCGCCTGAAGACGAGACGGTCGTACTTCCCGCTTCGGCCCTCAAGATGCTGGTCGGAATCCTCGACGAAATGGGCCGCGGAAACACCGTTACGGTCATCCCGGTTCACGCCGAACTGACCACCCAGGAAGCAGCCGACATGCTCAACATTTCGCGGCCCTCCCTGATTCAAATGCTGGACGAAGGCAAGATCGAATTCAGGAAAGTTGGCACCCACCGCCGAGTACGTTTCGAGTCCGTGATGGCTTACAAGCGGAAGATCCATGCCGAACGGCTAGCTGCGCTCAACGAACTGGCCGCCTACGACCAGGAGATCGGGATCTGATTCGTGGCGACACTCGGGGCCTTCTTCGACGCAAATGTTCTCTACCCT
>Ga0116227_10015067_pt1 | contig 11549 bp, 10 predicted proteins | sample S1TSphgellanicum_FD_89693 | JGI IMG/M metagenome (GOLD analysis project Ga0116227, IMG submission 89693) | Host-associated microbial communities from peat moss isolated from Minnesota, USA - S1T2_Fb - Sphagnum magellanicum MG | ecosystem: Host-associated > Plants > Peat moss > Unclassified... | reverse complement strand
TTTGGTTGTGAAGCATTTGCTTATGGAATGGTCTATTGTTTCATTTACCAAGTTTTTGTTATTTACATGGGCTTCATCTGGATTGGATGCAATTTGGCTTTGGTTTCAATTCTGAATTGTTTGGATGCAATTTGGCTTTGGTTTCAATTCTGAATTGTTTGCTCAACTCACCAAATTCCTCATTCTTAATGCATGTCTAAAAAATTTGCAGGTGATTTGGAAGATGGATTGCTTGACTTGGAGATGGGCAAACTTACTTAGGTTGGGAGAAATTTGGGTTCGATTCTATTCCATCTTTCAATTATGGCAATCAACAAAACTTATCCCACCAACTGCAGAGTTGATATTCTACAGTCCTATTTGGATTTGTATGGAACCCAGATAGGTATTATGGTTCAAACAATGCATTTTCTCATGTGTTTGTGTTAGTTTTTTCTATGAAACGCCCATGGAAAATTATTAAGTTTGTGATAAATCTAGTAATGATGAGTTCATGGATGTTGAGATTCTTGAAGCAAATGCCAATACTTTAAGAATCTAGAATGCCTTCCAAGTATCTTGTTTCCACTTTACCACAAATAACCATTGTGGGAACTCATGTGAAGCCAAAAAAGTCAAACTGGTGCTTAAAAGGGATCTTCATATGTCCATATCATAGCTATGTGAAGACTATGGTTCTTGTTTCTCACTCCTCAAAGGTATTGGATTGTGAAAGGTTTGCAACCTAATTAGGAAAAGCATGTTCTCACTTGGATCCAATTCATATCTAAATAGAGTGTTAATATTTGAAATCTAAACTCTGAATTTTTTATTGGTTGTTTATCCTACCATAACAATGTTTTTGGAACACTAGTCAGTGATTTACAACTACCTTATTAGGGTGCCATGAAAAGTATGTGGTAAAAAATGATGGTTCATTTCCTTCCACCACTTTGAAAAGTGTATTATCTGGTGGTGTTACCTCAAAACCAATAACTCTTTCAAGGTATTTCGACATCCAATGTTTCCAATGTAGAATTAAACAACAATTCAAAGATGATTCATATAGACAAGTAAACACCTTTCTTTCCAAATGCAAGACATACAACATAAATTAATTTGAATAGGAGAAAATTAGTCCCTATAGTCATTTGTCGACATGTGACAAATAGGTCACTTTAAGCATCTGAAGTCTTTAGGACTATTACTTTACACTTCTTGTTTCTCAAAGTGCTCTTTGGTAACTTATATTTAAAAACAAACAATATACTTCTAGACTAACATGTATCTTGTGTCATGTGGAAAAGTTAACACCACATTTTTTGGCAATCACTAACAAGTTCTTAACAAACCTTCAAGTTTACCCCCTCCCTCAAATGTGAAAGAAAGAATGGTACTTGAACAATATCCCATGCATGTACTTTATCATTAATGTTGGCATGTTGACCCACCCATACATGCATGGCATTTTTGACTGTCCAAAATCATTACATCCTCACTCAATAAATCATCTTGTGTGAAATTGAACACCTTTGCCACTTACATGTTTCAATTGAATCAATTTGTTAATAAAGCAAAAGGTGCTACAAGCCAATTCAAGAGCAATATGTTCCAAATATAATAGTTATAAACTCTTACCTTTTAGGAATGCAACTATAGTTCAATACGCTTCTCTTAGTGCTGCTAATTGATGTAGATTGTTGTAGGAAGTGAAAGGTGAAAGCACATTAGGGTGTCACAATTTTGGCAGATTATAATCCCTTTTCAAAGTCCTTTTCTAATGTAGTTGAAAACTACTTAAAATATGAATATTTAGATGATATTGAAAGTATCATTTTTTTCTATTTCCAATTTCAAATCATGATGCTATAAGACATATAAAAAATATCACAAAATATTTTTTTAAATAATTATTTTTAAATGCTTAAAAGGGCTCTTTTTTTAAATATAATTTTTCAAATTTTAAAAAGTCCATAACATAATAAATTAAAATCACATTCCATTCATTCAATGGATCTTTAGTTTCTTAAACATGATTCATCCAATATCCCAAAATTTCAAACACATAAGATTAACACATTGTAAGATAAAAATCCATATCCACGAGTTTTGTAGGTGTGATAAAAAATGTGGGCAAAATTCAAAAGTCCATTACTTATTAGTTATCCATGATTTTCATTTGATTTTTTCATTTTTGGAAGGTTGATTATGATAACTTTAGATAAGTGAGTCCCTTTTTTATTACTTCAATGAATTTTTTTTTTAATTTTCTTGTATTTAAAGAATACATGAAAAATTGTCATTGTGACGTCCATATAAGGACACCATATTGTGCAAACATCTTAAAATGGTATTACCACATGGAAGGAAATTTCTATGGTTGGAATGGTCGTAAAACTTTGGTACATGACTCAAAATGATAAAGAGTAGTTAAATTGGAAATTTTTCACCTTTTTTTTTGGTTTGCATACGCTTTAAATGCCCTACAACAAATAAATCCTCAAAGGTTCCAATGCAAGCTTTTCAACTTATAAGTTCAACTTGCATAGCTTGAATGATGTGTCGACTACCACCTCGCACTTGTATTAGTATAATTGGGTTCTTTTTGTTATTTTTTTGACTTGGACTTATGCTTGCCTGTAATTGGCTGACATTTATCAACAAACAAGAAGATAAAAGAAATGCAATTAAAGTGGAAGTATAAAGACCACCACACTATTGCATGAAGTTTTGAAGGAGCCCACTTATGCAACTACACTTTATATCACAAAAACTACCAGGATAGGTTTCAAACTTTAAGAATGCACATGCATTCAAATAGTGCTAGAAACTGGGGTGGTTGCTTTCCTAGAAAAATCTGAACCTACCATTTCCCAAAGGTGTTAACTTGCATGTTGAAACCAAACCTAAGTTTAGTTGGGAGATTTCTGGACCTAGAAATGTATTAAAGAGAGGAGGGGAAGAAAATTGAAGCATAAGGAATTGAAGGAAAAAAAAAACTTGCATTGGATGATCTTTCAATGAAAAAGAGATTTCATTGGTCAAAATTGCAGTTGTTGCCTTGTCCTCCTGCCAATTGCAACAATCATAGCAACTAGATATATCAAAACCAAATCAACAAACACTATTAAGAGGGAACCAGGTCCCACTATTAACCTACTTAAAACATTTCACTTAATACATAGGCACAGTGAAAATGTCATAAACACACCTTGCTCCTATCATTGTCTACAATTTAAAAACTATAAAATGCATGTCTACATGTTTCAAGGATATTCCAAATTGCTAGCACCACAAAAGCATGTTGACCAAGCTAATAACACAACAAGTATTCCTCCTTGCGGTCAAATTTGTCACCTTAATATGTATAGAATACAATGTAACAATTTGTTACCATAAAACTTTCTAACATCTACCAAAAGCACATCTCATTTTGCAATTCCATCCACCCTCCACACCTGAGATTGCATAAGATCGAAATGTAATTTTCCCTATGTTGTAATCTCATCTTCTCAAAACTCTCTTCAATATTTTCAATCGTATCCCACACCTCCAACTCCTGGAAGTATTGTTAACCATTTAGATTCCACCTACTTGCATTTGCATCCATCTATGTTAACCCAAGAGTTTCAACTCATACTGAGATCAAACCACCACTCAGTTCATGAAACTTCAATATGCATTTGGATCGTCTCTAATTGTTTCACATTACATGGTCATAAGTACTAGCATACATGACATGTGAAAGATAAACCTTGACTAACACTTAGTATGGTTTGCTTCATAGTCCCTTTCATACGACCATAGAATAACTTATTAGCTAAATAAATAATGTACAGGTAAGGAGTGAAAATCCAAAGCTTCTTAGTAGAATTCAGTAATTCTGGAACCTTTTCCCTAACATATTTTGTGAAGAACAATATCCATGAACACTTCTCCATTGTAGTTTTATCATCCTTCATTCTCCTCTTCGGAAGAGAGCTCACATTTGTCCTCAATGTTGGAACAACCTTGAAGTCCTTTGTTGTGCTCATGAATCAGCTCTTCAAGTCATCCATGATAGTAATTGAATGTTGGTTACAATGTTTTATTTGATTTACAACCTCATTTCAAGAATCACAAAGAAACTGTAACTTTGATATGGCTACATTCAATGCAATTATATCCTACTTGATGACTAAAATAAGATCTTGTATCTCTACAGCAAGATCATCAAACGTAGACGTCTTTTTTGCCACTACAATATACAATGGCCCTTAACAACAACATTGTTAGTGAAATCTCACAACTAAAAATTAAAATAGTTTGAAATGCATATCAAGATAGATTTTCCATGGTTGTATGATCCATGTAACCTGATACTGCAGATTTGTACCTCTAAAATTCATTTGCGAAAAAATAAACTTTAATTTCCTTAACAAAGTTCTACTTGTTTGGGGCTAAATGTTCTACCACGAAGACTAGTTGTTTAGAACTTCACCAGACAATAAGCCATAGCAAAACCCTATTCCAGGCTTCTAAAAACCCACATTTTCACATTCCCACAAACTAGAAAAAGCTGGCTATGAGATAGAAATCATAGGGAAAAAGCTTGTTAAGAGCACATATAAAAATCACAGTGTTGATTTCTCAAACCTTAGAATCATAATCAAAATTGAAACTAGATCAGATTTCTAGCTGCTAATGCTATTGAAGGACAAGAGGAAAATAAGACCACATGAAGAAAGAACAAATCCACGGTTTGTACAATTTTTAATCTAGGGTTTCTTTTTCGACAATGACCTTACATTTTGTTGGCTTGGAAAGCTTTAGTGAAGTCTGATGTATGCTGAAATTGATCCTATTTAAAACCTATGGTATGACTACCATTTTCGTCACCCAAATCTCTATTTTTGGCTCTTTTGAATAGCTAGGTTCATGTTAGGTCAGGAAGCACAATAAATTGTCCCCAGTAAGAATCACATTCATTGGAGCAAAGTTGTAAAACATGCATAATGATGAAAATACCTACCAGAAAAGTTTTCTTTGAATCCTTACAAAAAAATAATCATCGATAATTGAAAGTTTTTTCACTGGTGGAGCAAAGCCCCCAAATATACCCCAAAATTGTCATGTGTTAGCTTTAGACTCCAAAGTTCCATCATTTGCAATTTATGGTAGAGAAAGTAAATAGTCTTGTAACTTGATTTGACAAAGCAAAAGAAGGCTTGTCAAAGTAGTGAATTGTCCAACTTCTAAAGAACATAGGAAGACAACGAGGCAAATAACCAAATTTTGGGAAAATGTAATACCACAAAAATATTAGACCATCAAATGATTCAAAAGAAACACTAGCACTCATAAAAATTACTTCAGAACATTGGTCTGTGTGTGTACCAACTATGATAACTTCACATTTGCCTTCATGATCTATGTCTTTGATGTGCTACAGGACTTCCAAGGCCTTTCCCCTTTCTTGAATGCTATAATTAGCACCATTGAATTGGAATTTCTTGGATGTTATGTTTAGTACAAATTTATCGTCATGGTTGAATGAAAAGCGTGAAAATGGCACTTGTTGACACATTATCTATTGTTATCTTGCTCATTTCAAACACCTCAAAAGCCTTTTCAACACTCAGCACTTGTAACTACTTTCTATGTTAAGAATTCACATCATCAAACTTCAAGAGTTATCAAGTGTATTGACCAAAGGTCAAACCTACAGTAGATCAATGGCAGTACATAGTACTAAGGTGCTTGTCACCAATCTTTAGCCTAGGTTGATGACACTCAAGGTGTTTGACCTTGCAATTCATATCACCACCTAAGAATCATTTGAATGTTATAGAGAAGCCAAGAACGATCAACAGGGTTTATGCACATGCTTATATCACCAAATAATGGAAAGAGGGAAATTGAGTTTTGCAAACTACAAGTCTAACATGATCGATAGGATGGAGTATAAAGAAAGATTAAAAGAACATGTTTGGTGTGAATTCTTACCATGGGAACTATAGGATAGAATTGTAGAGTTTCTAAAATGGTAGCATATAGGTATTGCAAATTGAGTAAAGAGTCACAAGTGAAGTGTTGGGAGTACTTTATAACCCGCAAATTGAAGCTTGCTTCATTAGATGCTTCAGAGTCATCATCATCAAGGCTAGACTTTTTGCTATTGCTGATCATGGCTGTAGCAAATTTAGATTGATCCTCTTTCTCAGATTTTTCAAAGGTGGAGATCAATTTTTGTTCAATCTTTTCTACAACTTATGGGTGTTATATCATCATGCAAACAAACGTACAATAATGCTCACAACAACAACAAAATTTCTACCCTTAACCATCTAGTTATATAGCCCCAATAGAATAAAATAATAGAGAATGAGATGCAAGAGGCAAATGATGATAATAGTGCCTCTAAGCAAACTATTTAAAATCATACCTTGATGTCTATTCACAAAATTTTCAGGACTTGTTTGACTTCAACAAATGCCTTGGAAGACAAAATCTTATTAACAACAAAGGTTTGAAAGGAGCACAACTTGTTGGATCTGGCTTGCTTGCCACTTGATTGCAACATTAATCAAACTCTCCAATAGACGCCATTCTTCAAAACTCATAGTCTGAATCTTCTTGTTCATCAAGAATAAAATCAATATTGTTTTGAATGCTAAAGTCTCCCAAAACTATGTTGAGTTCCTCAACCTCCCCTTCATCATTCCCTCCATCTTTTGCATCATCATCATCCACAAGAATTTGAGGTATCTCCTCTCTAATGGGGTGTGTTTCTGGAATATCCCCGTGCAAGGTGAACCAACTACATGGCTTCCATCATCCCAAGCCAATGGTAGCTTCCCAAAAACCCTAAATAACCTAGGATTGTTCTGTAAGACAATCAATTGACCAAGTTTCAACCAATCTTCACAAAAAAATACTTGCTCCAAAGATTTTGGAAATACAAATGGCTGGTCTTTTAGCCTATCTGACTAGTAGACTTGAGTACTATTAATGGCATAAAACATACACTCATCATACTCCACAATGCTCCAAAACCATTAGACTTTAAAGACAACCAATTTTGAGCTTTGATCTTTCAAGTTCCGGTAGTCCATTTCTAAAATTTCTTCCAATAATCCAATGTAGTCCATATCATTGCCACCTTCTTGGAACCTACAAGCAATTCCTGAATTACAACTATGCCTTCACTCATGGAGGTTATGGATTCGATAATGGCACCCATATGCCTAGATGGTGGAGTCTGACTAATAGTTAAAGTTGCAGCCCATTGCTAGAAAGTAACCTAGGAAATAAACAATAAAGTCTTAGAATGTTGGATGTACAATAGTAGTAAGGACACATTTCAAAGGATTAAGGCAAAAATTGGATGAATAGCAAATTTAATACTTGCAATGTCTTAAACATCTTCATTCATGAAACGTCCATCTTCTTTTGCTTTTGCAACTGCATCTCTTACCTAATCACCAAAATCTGACATTTTTGCAAGGCGTGGACCTTGTAAGACCTTTGTGTTACTTTCAAAGGGCATTTTTAGTCTCTTCTTTCTTGTCCTCATAAGCTTGCAACTAGGGGTCCATTACTACCATATTTTGTGTAACAAACTTGTTGATTTGCTTATAACCCACATCATCATATCCTTGGAATTTTTTTGGTTTTCCCTTTGCTAACAATATCTCACCTATCAAAAACCAACAATGTCAATCACTTATTAGTGTAATCCATACTTGCAACATGTTCTGACCTTCAATGTGTTGAAAAAATGAATTCAAGTCAAGGTGATCATACCCATTTTTCAGGCATCTAATGTCTCTTTCCAAACTTGAAGGTGGTTCTTAGAATATGGGTCTCACACTCAATTGGCTCCTGCCTCACATTGGGTCTTTATTCACAAATCCATCCCATTGGTGGTCCTTACCCTACACATAACACAAGAGTGAAGGATATAGATTTATATCTATGTTTGTATGGAATTTGAGTTGAGGAATGTGAGCTGACCTTGCCATTGGCAATGGTGAAGGAATACTGGCTGGAAAAAATTGCTTCATGCATATAGCACTAAGCCTTCATTCAACAAGGCTGCAAGCTTCCAACAATTATTGGAGCCACTGACAGCTTGTGATTCTTCACAAACAGCTTAGAGTCTTTGTTCAGCCCATACCAAGTGGAATCATGAGCCTCAGAAGTTGAAGCAGTAGGCGAAGGATCTGCAGGCTCACCAGAAGTAGCACTGAAGAAGCCAAAAACTAGCAGGACTTTCATCAGGAGGTTGAGATTTTTGGATATGAATGGTTTTAATTGAGCCAATTCCTTTTGTAATCTCATGGATGGAGAGGAAGGCCCCAGGACCTGCCTTAGCTATGGTGTAAAAAATCCCAAGAGTTATAGCTGCTTTCACTGCAAACAACTTATTTATGGCTGCCAAGAGATTGTTGACAAACTCAGAGCTTGCCTGCTGCTCCTCATCATTTGAATCAACATCCTGTGCACCACCACCACACCTCAGAGCTTCGCCTAATACTTCTAGTTCCATTTCTTTTTTTATGTAATATGCATTCTGGTGGATGATAGTGCAACACCACTAGAAATTTGACTAACATGTGTCTGTCTTCAGCAATGACTTTACACATATGCCTTATTCTTAAAAGCTCAGGGTAAACTTGGCAACTGCTAGAACCCACTTCCAAATGATTTGATGCAGTCACATAGCGCTACTATTTGAATCTTTGACTATGGTAATTAGACCCTATTTCTATCTTCCCTCCCCAATACTCATAAAACAAGTCATTGTTCAACACTCGAATCAAGCATGTACTGGTTTGAACAAACTGTTGGGCTGGAAGAAGAAACTAAAACATAGAAGATCCTGGACTCAATTACTGCAAGTCCAGAACTCAAAAGAGAAAACATTATCACACAGAACTGAAAGGACAACCAACTTCTGTATGCCTTTCAAGCAATGGGGGAAACCTGACTGGAGCAAAAGCAGGAAGGAGGGCAGTACCTGCTCCAAGTCCATATCTAAAGTCAAAGAAACAAAAGCTATCACAAAAGACTGATCAAAAGCTGAAAATGAGGAACTTTTGCATTCTTTTGGAGAAATGGGGGTGTGAATGCTGCAGCTTAACAATGGAATTAGTAGGGATTAAATTTTTTTTTTTCCTAAGTAGGGTTTCACCTATTCTAGATGCAACCCAAAACCATATATTATATTGTGCAATAAACCCTAAACCCTTTAACATTAGTGGGTGAATAAAAAGAGCAACCATTAATTATTTTCCCAAAAAATATTCATCTGATTGCCTATAAAACCAAACTTCATGTAAATCCTAAAATTGCCATAGTAATTAATTTAGTTCTTGCTCCAATATAGCAAGAAATAGGTTGTGCAGTGTGAACTAGCCCCAGCCACACTGGTACCTTCACTTTCTTGAGTGAGGCCTCTCAGTTGACAAATTAAATCCAACAAATGTTAGATTTGGATTTAGAGACCCTGCTTTAGTCCAAAGTTTTTCTTTTTCCAATTTTGTGACGGTGTTCAACTGATGATCATCCATAAATATTTTGCCAAATTTGGCCACATTCAAAATATGAAAGTAGAGAATCTTAACCCCTAAGTGTCTGGGATTCTGAAATCCCAAGGGAAAGTGCACCAAAATGGTCTACCCTAATGTTTAGGGGTTATGCACTCATTAAAAAAAACATGGAATTCATGACAGAATATTCTTTTTCAAAATATACCCAAAATAAAGGCAAAAATTCATCACCAAACAAGTAATCCCTGATTGATTTAGTCTAAGAATGGGATATTTATAACATTTAGAAGAAATTTTGATGAATTTAGGGGTTTTACCATGATACCAGTGTGAGTGGTTGTTCACCCAAGGCAGGTCATGCAATCTAGTTGGAGCACAAGCCTTATACCATGGTCCAGTTCCAGCGCTAAAATATTGCGTTCTTGCAATTACTTGGAATTGGACTCATCCAGTCTGAGAATTGCCCAAACGCTAGTCCTGATTCCTGTCCAATGTTGTGCATATCTAGTTATGAGAAATCAATTGGAAATGGTTGCAATTTTGATTTTGGTTATTAAATGAAGGTTTTGGTATTGTCCTATTTCTTTTTTTGCAAGACAGTTCCAGTAGTGGTTTTTTGTGAATGCTTTTTTTTCCCTGGTTCTTTCTTGGCCTATTACTTGATAATCAGTTGGTTGGATTAAGGGTTTGTTCTTTTTTTTCTAGGCACAAATGGAAAGAAAATGATGATGAAAGAAAATCCATTGCAGAAAAGAAAAGGAACACAGGGTGAGTAAGACCCATACGAGGTCAACTGGTTTGATTAAGGTTTATATGACTAAATTAAGGCTATCGGTAAAGCTCTAAAAGCATAAAGCACTAGCTTTTTTTTTTTTCCCTGACAACCATTGTTAAGCACAATACTTGGAGGGCTCAATTACAAGGTGGAAGATTTCTTCCAATTTGTAGACCATCATCCTTCAATTTTGGTTTTCTTTCTTTGCACCATTTCCTTATATGTCAAAGATTTCATTATCTTTTAACCACATCATCACACATATAATGAAACCTGTTAAAAGAAAGAGAGTAGAGAAATTGGAAAGAAAAAGATTTTTAGAAAAAAGAAAAGGCTAGTGCTATATATGGAAGAGAAGGATAGCCCTCTCAGACCTTCCATGGTTTTTAAGGGCTACCATTCTCCTATACAAAATTAAGGGATTAGTTTCAAAAGTTAAAGATGTGGTGTAACCAAAAGAGAGGGTGACGAGACGAAACAACAAACCTGACTACCAATATGGACCTAAGCAAAGTTGTCTCTCTTCTGATCTTCTGATACAAACCATAATCTCTAACCCTTTCTCTCACTTCTCATCACAAAATATTCCTACATGCATTCATTGATCTTTGAACAGAAACAGCTCATACACTCACAAATCGGCAAAACGAATAACCAAATTCAAAACTTACACCTTGCCTTTCATGAGAATCTCTAAAGAGCACAAGCTTTCTAGCTTTAGTGTATTCATCAAAGATAAAACACCTATTAAGGTATAGCCTTTGAAGTCAAAGCTCTCGGTGCTCATTTGATCCATTGAGCCTTTAACCCGTTCCCCCACAGAATGCAACAATGCAGCTTTCCTTCACTCTGTTTGACTAAAGACCTATGACCTGATTAGCCTCGAGTCCAAAATGCATTCTGAAACACCTAACTATGAACAGTCAATACCAAGCTTGCTAGTGCCACTCAAAGAGACTGACTTTCATGCAAAATGATCAACAACACTGCTAGTCTCAAATCCTTTCTTCATTGTCACTCGATACACTCATTCTATCCACCTTCCGGATTCCCCCCTGTGTCTCTGGTACTCAATCAGACCACAACCGACAACACAGATGCAAGGCACTGCAACCCAAGCCCCTCATCCCTGATCCTCGCTCTCCTCAATATGCACCCCTATTCTAAGGCTCGGATCCCTCAAGTCATCATCATACCTCGGCACCAACCTTTCATAAGTGCCTTTACAAAACTACTTGGCCAAGTTGCTGGTGTAGCGGAAA
>Ga0116227_10015065_pt1 | contig 11550 bp, 5 predicted proteins | sample S1TSphgellanicum_FD_89693 | JGI IMG/M metagenome (GOLD analysis project Ga0116227, IMG submission 89693) | Host-associated microbial communities from peat moss isolated from Minnesota, USA - S1T2_Fb - Sphagnum magellanicum MG | ecosystem: Host-associated > Plants > Peat moss > Unclassified... | reverse complement strand
GTGGTTAGTGCATAGTTGGAGCACCCTTGGTGCTAGGACGAGCCACGGGCAACACGGACACACAAGACTCACCACGGCCCGGACTTGGGGGAAGCCACCACCTTCCCCCTTATAGTATACTCTCCAACTCTCCACGGAGCCTACATCCAAATGGCTATTTTTCCCGGGACTCCTGAGTGGGAGTCCCGAAATCGCGCCAAATGGGACTCCCGCGATTTTGGAGCCCCATGACTTTGCGAGTAGACCTTGGATCGCAATGCGATCTAAAACAAAGTTGTAGCTCTCGTTGAGAGCTTTCCAACGATATATGGCACGCCCCCTGAAGCTAAGTAAATCGGGTCGATTCCCAACTTTGTGTGGTCGGGAGTCAAACTGGCAGTTCGACTTTCGACCCTTCTTTTGGCCATAACTTGTGTTTCAGATATCCAAATGAGCAATGCGAGCCCATTTTAGACATCTACGTTGCAAGAGCTTTCCAATGATATGAAGAACGCCACAAGACATTGAATTTTGACCCCTGAAATCGCTCTCTAAAATTTCGGGAGTGCACCAGGATTCCATCTCCCAAAGTGGGAATTGCCTTGGGAGTGTGAGTGTTCACTCCCTCACACTCCCTCACACTTTCTTACACTCCCGAGAGTATGTGATGTGACTCCCCGGGATCCTCTTGGCCCGCACCCTTGCAATGCCTTTGCCTTGACTCCCGGGCTTCCTCTTGGCTCACACCCTTGCAAGCCCTTTGCCTTGGTCGCGAGCCCAAGGCTAAGGTTGCGACAAAAATACATTAGCTATGGTTTTTTTGTGCCTTCCTAGCATACGAATAAAAAGATCTAAGGTTTGTAGAAGGTTTCAGGGCTATAGTTGTTAAGGAATTGAAAATTTCCTTCTCTGCTTATGCTTGAAGCTCTATTATTTGCTTACACACCTCTTTACACATTCTCGTGTATCAACCCTTCTCTTATTTACATACCAATTTTCATACGAGTATTTTTCAACTTGTTGCACATGTGGTAACTCTTGAATGCAAGGTTCATTATTGTTGGGTCTTTTTGGGTATCCATGATTTCCCTTGTGTTTGTCCATTTTGACATAGATTGACCTATGAACAATACAAACAAACAAATCCTTATTTGATTGAATGACCTTAAATAAAAAAATTATAATTCTTAAATATTCAAATTCAATGGTTATAACAAGAAAAAATTTAACAAATATTTCCAACTTCAACCTAAACCAAGAACTCCAAAACACATATGAAAGAAAATTAGGGTTTGGTGAATATCACCTTGTTGGAGGGCAAACCTTTCACAAATTTGTGGTTGAACCGCTTTGTAAAATATTTCCATTATGTCCATGGCCAACCTGCAAAAAGAACCTCAAGCTTAGATATTGCAAACCCTAAAAACATTATTGAGGTTATGAAATCAAAAAGTTATTTGCATGGACAACGAATTCATGGATCTTTCAAACTTCATTGTTGAAGTTGAAAATCCATTGCTAGATTATAATAGGTATGGGAAAGCAAGAATTTTTCCCTAGGTTTTTGGTTAGATTCAACTAGAGCACGCCAAGATGGTAGATTCAAGGTGTATTCGAGAGGTGGATGACACCATGCATGATTTTCTGGATGCACAAGTTGATTGGAAATATTCAAGTGAACATTGAAAATAATACATGACCACCTCCTAGCTTGATTGACATGTAGGTGTGCTTCAAGCCCATTAGAGATTGGCTCTGAAAGACTTGAAGGTGGTGTGTAGAAGAGGTCATTGTCAAAGTTGTCATTTTCAACTTCCAAAGAAGCTGCTATGCATTTGATAGTCTCCTAGACATTTTTGTTAATACAATCCTTTTGTCTTTGGGTGAGCCCCTTCCTACCTACAAGATCCATAACTAGAACTCTAATACACAGGTCATGGTGTAATTTCGAACATATTTTAATCCATTTTAGCATAGTCAAGATTGGTTACAATGTTAAATTAGTCCTTTTGGGCCTCGAATGTTTTTGGAATTAATTGAAAATTTTACATGTTAATAAATTTTCTTATTATACCTAGGATTCCATAGCAATTTAAGGCATTTCAAAATTTTGTGAAAAATTGAATAAGAAAACATGTGTTTTCAACAAGGGTGGTCCTTTTAGCATGAACTTATCCACCCCCAAAACCGACTTTCGTGCTAAAACAATGTTAGCAATAGGGCTAGACCTACTTATAGTTTATTCGACCTTTGTAGGCCACATGGTTGGAGCACTTCCCATGTTAGGGTAGACTTGGCCAAGGAAGGTTGGTATGATCCAATATGTGAAATCATAGAATTTGGGAATCTTACCGGATTTTGCTCAAATGCATTTCCGTTAATGATGATAGAACTCAAGGGGGCACAAAAGGCTCCTTACAAGGTACTTTTAATATTGTAGAAAGATAGAATAATGGTTGAAGATTTGGGACTAGATCTTGAAAAGGAATTGGTGTTATGACAAAAGGTATTTTCAACAAAAAGGTTGGTAGAGGATTGATAGCTAAGACCTGATTAGATTAATAATTGCAAGTTCCTACCACATGACCGGAACCTTAACAAAAAATATAGGTTGGAATAGAATGAGGAGAGATACAAACATAAAAAATAGATGCTATTGAAATTTCTTTATATAGCTCATCCTTGTCCACAATATTCTTTGTGAGGACTATGCACTATGTCCATCCTTGGAAGCATTGTTTTTTTCAAACTAGCATAGTTCCTCTAATTGCTTTTAAAGTTGAGAAATTTCACATTCTTTGACATGTGGATTGGGCAAAATGGTCTTATGGTACCAAAAAGTTTGGTTTTTGGTAAGGTCCCAAATTGGTTCCCATGAAATCTTCAATTTTGTTGCAACATGTCACAATTTTGGTGGGTGATTTTTGGTAGGTTTGCAATTTTTTGGTTTTGATTTTTTGGTAATGTCCACAAAATGGTCTTGCTCCTTGTTTTGAAAGGTTACAACTTCCTCAAAATTGATCTTTGGTAGCTCGATTCCTTCAAGGCTTTTTGAATGTTCTATTTTGATAGTTTCTTGCAAAACTTGTTCCATTTCTTTTTTCATGCTTCTCCTCAATATTGTCGACATATTGTAACATCTATAACAACAAATAAATTATTGGTTTTTTTTTCTTTTAAAAAAGTCTTGAGTGCGAACATGCACACCAAAATGAAACAAACAAAAACTCATTTAACACAAAAGTTTGGGTTAAATATGATAAAGACAAATAGCTTTAGTTGATGTTTTCTAGAAACAAAAGATGATGAACTAGAAATTTTGGTTTGATATTTGTGTTGTGGTCATTAAATGTTAAGGCCATTTGGTGAACTATCGAGTTTGGGTGTTAAAAAATGTAAAAGTAGAAAATAAAATATACTTTTGCAACATAGGTAAGCAAATAATTTAATATCTTCCTAACAAACTATTAAAAAGTAATACAAGAGTTCAACAACAACAAATTTGAAACAAATACAACTTCAAAACACTTACAAAAAAAAAAAAAATTTCAACAACAAATGGAAAGGATAATTCATAAACTCCAATTAAGACACCTTTATCATAGAAAAATGACTTCCTTAAGTGCCCTAAAAGAATGCATGGCAAAATGTTGGACTTGCTAGTTAACTTGATCCCAAAAACTTGAATTCTAATAAAAGACAAATGAATCTGGTAAGGAAATTGGTAGAGATAATTTCAGTGAGACATAAAATGTGATAGACTATCAAAATTTAGTAATGAATTTCCAATATACAATCCAATAAACTAAATCTATTAAATGTTATATTTTCAACATCCTATTTACCTACCCACCCACCTACCTATTCTATACTTACTACCTACTTACCTACCCATCCACCTATTTACTTACATACCCATCTGCCCATTTACCTATTCATTCGCCCACCAACCCACCCATCCACTTACCTACCCATTCACCCACCTACCTACTTCTCACAATTGACTTGCCTTCTACTTCCTCTTTCCTATCTCATACAACCTATTTCTCTCCTACCTACCATTTTGCAACTTGCTTATTACCTACCTCACAATCTTGTAATGATATAATTAAACATGTGAAATAAATTTTTTTTGTAAAATTAAACACCTTTTGATGGTGTAATCCAATGACAAAGACTTGGTTTATCATTGTGAAGGTGAGGATTCAATTTCTAATACTTGCAACCTATGTGCATTCCTAAAGGGCTAGAATAGGTAGGTAAGTCAAGATAGGATACTATCTACTGACCTACCTTTTTACTTATTTAAACCTTAAATATTATTTTTTATATTAATCTAAAAAATGATTTTAATCTAAATAGAAATTTGACCAATCAAATGACTCATTATCTACCAACCATATTATAATATTCATTATCATGACACCTCAACAATATATATATGACTTGTTTTATATAACTTGACACCTTTATGACTAATTGATAAAGAGTGTTAGATTGAACATTCTTGTTCTAAATAGTTCAGCCAACATCACTAAGGGTTGTTTAGTCATATAATATTTGATATGATAACAAAACTAGTCATGAATGGAGTCATAAAATGTCTTCTAAGCACTCACACGCATCTTTGATTTAAACATGTGATTTTTTTTGCTCACAAATGTTGTGAATTGTGGCTGTATTCTTTTATGCACTTGTGGGGTTCATGTTCAGTGGGCATCACCCTTTTTCATACCCCACTACTCATGCACTTGTGTGAAAATAAAACTTGTGTCTGTGTCTGGAGGGCATAAGTTTGGTAAAGCTATTCCTATAGTTGGGACCTACAAGTTTCACAAATGGATGGTTTTTTAATGCCCTGGCCCCTGGTATGCCTAAAAGTCGATACCGGCTGAAACTGGTACTTACCCACTCCCATAGGTAGTTCCCATAGGTAGAGGAAATGGAAAGTTGGAGGGTTTGACACGTTACCAAGGTGGAAGCTTGACTCAGTCGTGGATGAACAATGCAAGTCATAATGGGTTTCCAATGGATGGTGCATGGGCGGGTGCTGGGTCACATTTGCCTGAGGGGCTTTTCTGATACCCTAACCTGAGACTCAGGCTCTGACTTTGGTTCCAGGCTCAGTGTGGGGTATCCTATTAACCTGGACTCTGCTGAAGGGTCTTGGGTCCCCCAAATAACAATGCAAAACAAATACATCACTACATCCTCAACAACCCTAAAACCTCTCACTATTGTGTTGTGTTAGTGCTGCCATTTTCGGAGTAGATGGAATATATTTCAAGATCTCATTTAAGATCTCAAATACTCAAATATGGACAGAGCGATGCGACCTCCCCAATGTCCAGTATTTTTGGACAGCGCTTGTAGCCTTCTCAACTAGAAGTTGCTCTTAATCCGCATTTTTTCGGGTCATTTTTGTGTTGTAGCCAATGCGATAACCATCTATAGGGAGATTTTACCAAATTTCTCTGTGAACTAGATACAGAAAAAAGAATCCTTCTATATTTTTGGCTACCACTTAAACCCATGTATAGAAATCTGAAATTAATTTTTTTTATATACAGATGTTGGCAATTGAAAATCTAAAAAATCACTTCATTTTTGCATTAAAAACTTTCAAGTTCACTTTTGGGCGAAATTTGCAAATGAAGATTAAAGGTAATTCTTCAATTACCTACAACCAAAAAGAAAATTTTGAAGTGATAATTCCAAGGGGGCTATGCAAGCGATGATATGTTTTTGGTGAAATTTCACATCCTGACGACAAATGGGGGCTGCGAATGGTGTAAGGGTTGTTTTTGAAAAAAGTGGGCACATTTAAGCATATGACCACTTCAGACGATAGGTTTGAACCAGGTTTTTTTCTTTTTTAATTTCGTCAAGTAGGACGAGTACTAGGGTAAATTTGTCGGTGACTGAACACTTTAAGTGCTCAGGGCACAAGAAATCCATGGGGAGGCCTCCATTGTTCTTGGTGTTCAAACAAATTTGAATCTCTCCTATTGATGCACTTGACACACTAAAAATTGTCAAAAATGAAATAGAATTGAGAAAGCTATGGCCCCTCAAAAAAAAGGGGGTCAAAAACTAAAAACAAAGACCACCAAACATTACAACGGCTAGTTCCTGAACACCCAAAATATTTCTTGTTTGTTGCTCTGTTGTTATTAGAGTTCAAAGATGACTTGTAGAACTTCAGGTTACGCTCCTATAGCACTTTAAATTCTTTAAGGTGAATATAAAATAAGAAAGTTATAAAGTTTGGAAGTAAGAGGGGTCAAAATGAAGAAAAATGTGCTTTGCAATTTGAAAAAACGTATTTTCTTTACTGCTCTTTTTTGGCTGGTCTTTTGGCTTTGCATTTCAAAGATGATTTGTAGAGCTTGAGAAGGCACTCCTATAACATTTTAAATCACTCAAAATGAAAAAAAATTGAGAAAGATTTGGCAAAGTGTTTGGTCACAAGTAGGTGACTGGTGATGAGCCGGTTTACTCCAGCCATCCAGAGAGGTATGAGTCAAATTTGGCTAGTTTGGTACGGCAATAGATTTTTTTGAGAATCCTGCATTATTCTGATGACCTTGGTGACCTCAACATCTAAATGTGTGGCGCTTAGATTCATTTTTTCTCATAATGTGACAACTTGACCTCATTTTTTGCGCTAAAAAAGGTTTGTACCAGTGTTGGACTGGTAATGGATTTTAGACATATCAGGTGGGTGCTGGTATCATTCAAATTTTGAAATTTATATATCAGGCAGGTACTGGTATTGTGCAGGATATATGAGTTATGCATATTAAAGGGTATCAACACCAATGGAATTTGAAGATTATTCAAAGTGGTATGAGTATGTGGATATGTCAATGTTTCATACCATGGACATACTAAGTATCAACTAGGTACATGGTATATGGAATATGTGCACAACAATATGCAACCAAAAACAATAAGCACACTTTGAAATGAGTTTTGCATTTCCACAAACACAAACCTTGAGGGAAAAAAACATACAACGCCCTTGAAGATGAGGATAGATTGGCTCCACACTTATGCTTTCCCTTTCCGCATACATAAAAAATCCAAAATAGAAAGAAACAAATACTCCTAGAGGTGCTAGCAGAATGAAAAACACACATATATCGGCATTAGGCTCAAATGATCCAGTGACATGAACACAATCCAACCGTTGGTTGAACTAATCAAAAGCTTGGTTTGTTCTCTGTTCAAAATTTGAATTTGAACATTTGAATTCCACATTCAAGTTTAGTAGTTATAAATTGTACCTCATCATGTACTAAGCAACTTCAAGCTGGCTTCAAAAAAAAAGGTGCGTACCTAATCAACATTCTATTTTCAAGCTTGAGATATCCACCATGCCGCTAATATTGAAGTGCCACCTTCTTTAAATGTAGTGCATTCACTTATTGCTCGTTAAAGGAGACCCTAAACTTACATTTGGAATCCTAAATATGCAAGTTGTAACCACTATTGATATCTAATATGTAAGCTTGAGATACCCAAGTGTATGAGTATTGACAATAGTCGGTGCAGCATTCTGACCAGTTAGATGAGATATATGTTGAGATATTGCGGCTGGTATATACCAGGTCAATTGGGTATCAACCATAGTATCATCAAAAAGTAAAATATGACTGGTAGGGTATTATCATACTCTAACTGATATCCGAATTGATACCTGGGTTCAACCAGTATACCAGTCCAACACTGGTTTGTACATGTTCCAGTCTTATTTTTCTCACCAAGTTGCAAAAATTTGTCAAAACCAAAAACACTGGTTTTTGTATGTTGTTAACATTCTGCAGGATTCCTAAACTTTTCGACTTTCTTCTTTAACCTGCAGCCAAATTTGGCTAAGCCCTCTTTTTGGAGGATGGTTTCCAAGTGCCAACCCACTTACGTCACTCATTTTGTATAAGAAAAACACTGTTTGTGCAAGGTGGGGAGGGGGTCTGCAAGTGAATGTGGGGAGCTGCGTGCTTCTACTAGCAAAATTCACCAAAAAGCAAATTTAGGAATTAAGAATTCAAAAAAGAAGTGACTTGGGAAGTTTTCAGTCACCTGGAGAGAGAAAAAATAAGCTCAAAAATGGCCGGATTCATATATTTAGCTTTCATTGTGTAGCCAAACATATAGAAGGACGATTCAATATTTTTACTTATTTCTGATTTACAGCCAGATTTGGCTAAATCTTCCAACGGATGATCCCCACTTTTTCTATATCTTCCCAATGTATGATACCTACTTTGGCTACGAACAAGAATTCCTAAAACAACCCCTGGTCCAGAGGAAGCAAATTGTTTGAAGAAAACGAGGAGAGAAAACGAGGTAAAATGACGAAACAACTCAGTAGGACACAAACGTCACCTTACTACGTCATGACGTCATGACGAGATTCTTAATTGCTCGAAACGCGGTGGCGGCGCCGTTATCTCAGGATCGTCAGCCCAAACCGAGAAGCAGACGTCATGCAGCCGTCGCAACGTGACGAGCAAAGATATCATCTATGCGAATAGATAGATCAAATTTTGCTAGCAAATATGTCATTTTTGCGAGTAAAGATATGCTGCTCGACGATCCAAACATCGAGCCTGGCGACAACAAGATGTTGTAGATTCCGTCACCAATTGCACGCACTTATGCCGGCGGAATTCCATCGAATCGTCAAGCCTAACCCAACAAAAACAAACAAACAAACAAGAAGAGAAGACTTTATTGCCGCAGGCCCGCAGCTCATGTCAAAAGGATCTGTGACCATCTCATGATTCGCACGAGTGAATCGTCCTCGCATAGTACTCGACATCTGATCTTGATTTATTCTTGGGTGCTAGCTAGTTTCTGCGGCTTCAATACATGGTTACTGCCAGTTTCTGTTTGTTGTTAGTGCCCCGGTCTAGATCATCAGCTGTTTCCTTTTCCTAATTTCTTTGTCAGATCAGTCGAGCTTCGTGTAGACCTGTTGCAGCATCCGACTGGCTAATTCCCGCGGTTCTTGAACGAGGGATCGAGATTAGTCATGACGAGCATGATGCAGGAATGTTATATAAGGAGGAGCTGGTCTCGAGTTTCCATTTTGGTGGGATGCAGCAGCAGCAGCAGCAGCAGCAGTGACGTAGTACCATTTTAAAGCTTGTTCGATGTAAGGTCAAATTACAACTCGCCGCTCGGATTACCATGTCGGATCGAGGGATTCATGGATAGGGAAGACGATATTATATATAGAACTCAGGCCGTGATCAGAATCTGATCATCAGATGAACTGCATGGAGATCTTAGTACAGGGACCAGATGTTAGGAGGAGCAGCTGTAGTAACACAGCTAACGGTCGCATTGATCGGGTAGCAGACATAGACCTCTCTTTGAGGCTTACAGATCATGAAGAGGGTCAATGTTTGAGCGAAAAGGATGCAGCACTCGATAGGGTCCCGAATCAGCGGCCTGCTGACGAGGAGAAGATGGAGAAGGCCATTTCATCTCAACACCACCACATATCTAAGGCTGGTCCTGCAACAGCTGCCGCGGGTTCCAGGAGAAGCTGGTTGCTGCATAAGAATGACGCAGTACTGGAAGCGGCTACTACGACGTCAAAATTACCTAAAAACTCTCCTGGTGATTGGCTTCCAGTGTGTTTGGTCGGGAAGGAAGAACCATACGACGATGCGGAAGTCGACGCTGTTGCGTGGAGCTGCGATGCAGTACACAGATGTGCGGTAGTTGGCTGCCGATGTTCTTTCGCCAATAAGTGGGAGCTGGTACGAATATTCTAGCACCTGATCTCTATCATCTTACATAAGTTATGAAGGTCAATTACCGAATATTGTATCTGCAGGATTATAGTAGAAGTTGATCATCACAAAACAGATCGCGGGAAGTGTGGCGCGAATGCAAAAAGAAGGTTCGTTATCCACAGATCCAAACACTAGATCAACAGACGACGCCAGATTATATCTACATAGATCGAATACATGTAAATGGTGACCTGACTGAGTACTCTTTGATACAGGCTAGTCATGCGAAGGATCATCTAAACAACACTGTCCGTGAGCAGTCGAGTATAGTTGAAGATGCGACATCTCCGAATACATCCACAAGAACCGCAATCTATCATGAGGAGCTGCGCAACCAGGTACCTAGTCTCTCACCTCTTGGCCCTGAACATTTCAGACCCTTACCAATCCACTGATCCAGTAACGAGTCATTTGGAAATTGTTATATCTATCTGTCGAGGCTCACATAATCCATTCTATGTAAGAAGTGGTCTCTTTGTTCAGTATCCTGTTTCAAGACAGAATTCCCAAGAAGATTAATCCGCTTGAGAATCCAACGCGTGAGTTCGAAGCCTGTCGATCTGTTCCACAACGTACCGATAGTTTAAGATGTGTTGATATTAATCGCAGCTCTTTGCCGCTCGCAAGGAAATGGCCCGCTTGAGTGAGGAGAATGTGATTCTTCGAAGGAACTGGCTATCTCAAGATACCATCAAAAGTAGCAGAAATATGCGACTGCAGTTTATAGCTGAAAATTCACAATCCGACGAGCCAAATCAGATGGCGAATAAAGACTTGCACGAGGTAAGCTCAATACCAACCTGGGCTCCCTACAGGTCCAGAGGGTATTCTGTTGGACGGCATGGGAATTAGCCAAAAAAAACAGAATATCCGATGTGGCCTGCCATTAACCTACTTAAAAAAACCTGGCCTAATTTGAAATTGTGCAAGAAGGTTATGCTTGCTAAGGTATGCCTGGTTATCTGCGAGGAAGGTTCTGTTTGCGAAGGAACCTGCAAATACAAAGGAAGAATTAGGTCGAGTTTTTAAGATACCGAAATCCCGTATGTCCATTTACATCGTTTACATACTAGAGTATTGATGTACAGGAGGAGGAAGATCATGAGGCGTTCATTGTTTCCCTGAGTACTCAGAAAAGGCAACATGATCACGGTCCAGCAATTTCGTCTGGCAGCCCTAAAACATCGAGTCCACGCGGGCATAGTGAGCCAAGCTCTAGTTCCCCGGTGCCGGATGCGACTTATGACCTTCTCCCAGCGCGGACTAGTACAACAGCTGCTGCTGATGCCAGCCTCGACTGGCGGTACAAGAAGGTGCGGAAGTTGGTTTCCTTGAGTACTAACAGTATGACCTCGTCGCCAGATCTTCAGGAAGCTGCAAGCAGGACATTAGATTCACAAATGGTTGAGAACTCGGATCCAGCTCTAGTCGAGTTCCACGTCGCAACAGAATCCCTCAAATCTAGAAGTTCAGATCATGTTATTGTTCAATGCGAGAATACAAATCACCAGCTTCTTGACAAAACAAATCTCTTCAAAGGTGTGTCTAATGCATCTCCACTAGTCCGAAAGGCGCGTGTTTCGGTTAGGGCTCGATCGGAATCTTCCATGGTAATTCTTCTTGACCTCTGACCTTCATTCTTTGTGTTCAAACCTTTGTATGATTATGCACGATTGAATTCTATTGGATTTGCGGGTGTAAACTGTAAACCAGTCTTTTTTTTTTTTTTTTTTTTTTTTGGTATTTTTTTTTGTTTTTT
>Ga0116227_10015064_pt1 | contig 11551 bp, 13 predicted proteins | sample S1TSphgellanicum_FD_89693 | JGI IMG/M metagenome (GOLD analysis project Ga0116227, IMG submission 89693) | Host-associated microbial communities from peat moss isolated from Minnesota, USA - S1T2_Fb - Sphagnum magellanicum MG | ecosystem: Host-associated > Plants > Peat moss > Unclassified... | reverse complement strand
TGAATTCACTGCAGTTGTTAGTTTATCCCGAAAAATTTAAAATATTGAAAAAAAAAAAAGAAAAAAAGAATTGAAATTGCCAAACCTTCGTTTTTTCATAAATAAATGAATAAATAAATATTGGGCAAAAAAAGAAGCAAGGATTGAAAGTCATAGGTACAGTAAACTAATAACTTAACAATACAAGAAAACCTTTTGTCTGTAAAATAATAATAATAATAATTTTATTTAAATTTAGAAAATATAAAAATATAAAAATATAAAACTTATTTAAATTTAAATAAATAAGTATTTATTGATTTATTATCAATTATAAATTAATTATTTTTAAATTAAAAAATAGACGAGGTTTTTCAAAACTTCAACCCAGTGATGTTTTCCAGCCACTGAGAAAGAGCCATTTGGAACTGAAACCACCCAGCTTAGAAATGCCTAGAAAAACTGAATAAGCAAGAGCAATCCTGTTGCACGTATAGGCCAGGTGCCTGAGGTGAGCGCCACGCTAGGGTTTGCACCCTCCCCGACGACGACGACGACGCTGTTTTCCTTCCTCTTCTCGGCCTTCGTCCTCCGCTGATGCTGCTGCCGCAGCTGAGAAACGATTCCCATTTTGCGTGCAGAGCTGGGATCGAACATCGACGATCCACCACCAGCTCCTGGAGGAAAGAAAGTTGGGAAAAGAAAGCATTGGTGGGGTTGGGGGTTTAGGGTTTAAGGAGACTGGGTTTGGCATTTTTGTTCAATGGAGAAAATGATGTTTGCTGCGGTTTTGGTTGTCGCTTTGTTAATGGGTCATGTGCATATGGGAGTATCATCGGAAGCTGAAGCTCCTCCTGTTGTGGATGTACCGTCGGACGTGGATGTCCTGGTGCTAGATGCATCAAACTTCACTCAAACCATCGAAGAGAACGCTTTTGTATTGGTGGAGTTTTATGCCCCCTGGTGTGTCCTCCAACTGTTTTTTGGGTTTGGGTTTTTGCGAATTGATTCTATTTAGAAGAAGAAGAAGAAGAAGAAGAAGTTTGCACACCCGGATGATGTTGCGCAATTTTGCTATTTTGCAAAAGTGTCAGTTGCTATTGTGACAATGTGTGTTTTTATTTTTTTTGGGTTTGTTTTGTTTCCAGGTGTGGGCACTGCAAGCGGTTAGCTCCAGAGGTTGGTAAACAGATGATGATCATCATCAACTGTCTGTCTGTCTACTTCAAACTCTTTGCATGTTCATTTTTCTTTCGCTTTTGTTTTCTTATAATATGGGAATGCTCCAACTTCCTTTCATAGTGAGGTTTTTTTAATTTTGTTTTTCATGCGGTGGTCTTGTTTCCTGATGGATCTGAGATGGTAAGAATCATCCAGTGATGCAGATAGCAACCACCCAGATGCTTTTTTTTTTACTGCAATTCGTCCTTCTTCTCAACCACGGCGGGATTGAACAGGTGGTTTTTTTTTTTTTGGGTGTGTCTTTTTGGCAGTATGCCAAGGCAGCAACAGAGCTCAAGAGCCATGATCATCCCAAGATCATATTGGCAAAGGTGGATGCAAATGATGAACAAAACAAGGAGTTGGCATCTTTGCATGGTGTACAGGGTTTTCCAACACTTAAGGTCTTCCGAGATGGTGGTGAAAGTGTCAGGCATTACAATGGACCACGCGATGCACAAGGAATTGTAGCATACCTGAAGCAGATGGCTGGTCCACCCTCACACTTACTTTCCTCTCTGGAGGAAGCTGAGATTATTGTCAAGGAAAACCCACTTACTGTGGTATGAACATTTCACATACAAAATCTTGTGCTTGTTTTCAATATCTGATTTGTGTCAAGCTCATCATCGCCTAGTGCTAGCTAGCACTTGTGGCAGGTTGCAAGTGGTTGCGGATTCACTCTCCAATGAGTGCGCATGATTGCTGTGATAATCAACCCTATATTTTTTATTTTTTGATTATGTGAATGGTGGTGCACTTGTCAATTGGGGTCTTGTGCAGGTGGGTGTGTTCAATGACCTTGAAAACACAGAGTACCAAGAGTTTCTTAGTGTAGCAGATGAGCTTCGTTCTGAGTACAACTTTACCCATACCTTTGATACCTCATATGTGCCCAAAACAGGAGTTGATCTTTCTGCCCCTGCAGTCCGCCTGTACAAGAATTTTGACGAGGGCTTCAATGATGCCAGTGTGAGTTTTTATTGCCTCTTCCAATGCATGAAATTTTGTCCCCCCAACTCTTGATCCATATTGCATTGAACCTAACCCTAGTATGCTGGTGGAAATTTGAGTTGCAGGATTTGTCCCCAGATGGCTTGAAGAGTTTCTTGGATGCAAAGGGTGTGCCTCTTGTTGTAGAAATGAACAAAGACCCTGCAAACCATGCTGCTTTGGTGAAATTTTTCAATGGTGTGGGCACCAAGGTAAGCTGGGCTGAACCTCATATTGTTCCATGACTCCTGACGTTTTTGCAGTGCATTGTTGATTCAACTAACAATCAAAAGTGATATGGTGGTGATGGATGGATGGACACAGGTCTTTCTTTTCCTGGACTTGAAGGGTGAGGGAGCAGATGAGTACCAAACTGCATATCACAATCTCGCAAAAGCACCACACCCAAAAGTCCTCAAGTTTCTTATTGCAGATGCAGCTGAAAATGAAAATGCATTGAAGGCAAGTTTTAATCCTGACAGTGTTAGTACTTCATTTTATTTTTGTTTTTGGCACTGCCTTCCAGCCTGAACTAATTCGGTGATTGGGGCCATTCATGTGTTGGGGTGTATTGGAAAGCAGTTTTTCGGCATAAAGGAAGACAAGGTGCCGGCAATTGTGGTTCAAGGTGAAAGTAATGGTGAGCAGTATCTAGCACTGGACATTAAAGTGTCAGAGCTTGACCACTGGCTGCAAGATTGCTTGGTATATAAAGCTTTTTCTTCTCATTTTGTCTTGAACCACTGAAGCCAATCTCTTTTCTTTGCTGCTCATTCTCAGCATAGATGATATACTGTGCTTACCATATGATACAGACCCCATGCTGTGATGATGGATGCAGAATCATAGCCAAGAAGGGTGGCTCTTGAAAGCTATGAACATCCTAGCTCTTGGTCCTATCCCCTAGTTTAACTCCAAACAGGTGCAGTAACTTCGTTTTTGGTTGTGGTGAGCAGGATGGAAAGTTGGAGCCACATGAAAAGTCTGATGAAATTCCTGAAACAAATGATGAGCCTGTGAAGGTTGTCGTGAGGAAGTCCCTTAATGACATGGTGTTGGAATCTGGCAAGAATGGTATGTGCAGTGAGTTTTTTTGTTATTTTTTCCCACAACTATGAAACTTTCTAGTTCCCCACTACCTTGCTCATCTTGTGTATGCCAAAAAGCTGACTGTCAGATATGATCTGGAAAGCAGCAGTCTCCCAAGTTTGCTTCTGAGTTCAAGCTCATTTGTATCTAAAGTGTATGACCAGAATCATTGTGCTAGCTAGGTATGTGGTTTAGCGGTTAATGCTGTAGAATTGACATCGGGTAGCTAGGAGTTGATGGATGTGAATTCTTGGGTTCTTTATTGCAGTGTTACTGGAGTTCTATGCTCCCTGGTGTGGTCACTGCAAAAAGCTAGCACCCACTTTGGAGGAGCTTGCCATTGATTTCAAAGATGATGACAAAGTTGTCATTGCCAAATTTGTGAGCAAACTTCAAGCATAACCCTCCTAAAAGCAATTTGCAGGATGTCGTCAGAAATATAAAGCAAAAAGAAATAATTGTGAATTTCTTCTTGTTATTTTCGAAGAGGAAAAAAATGTCATCAATTTTTGGTAATTAATACCTGTATGGGTTGGTTGGTTTCTCTATGGTACCAAACAGGATGCAACAACCAATGATGTACCGAGAAAGATATTTGAGGTGAAGGGATTTCCCACTCTGTATTTGCATACAGCCAATGGCAAGAACATCCCTTACAAAGGTGATCGTAGCAAAGCAGACCTTGCTGATTTTGTGAACAAGCACAGGAGCGATAGGAGTGATGATGCATCACCTGAATTATCAGCAGTAGCTTCTTCCAAAGAAGCAACTAGAGATGAGCTTTGAGCTTCAGAAACAACCAAAGTCTACTTTATGAACAAGTAGGCATTGGAAAGTTCCAATTTTTCACAGAGTTCTGCTCATCACATCTTTGAAGATAGGAGGTCAAAACTAAGTCTATTTCCCTCCAGAGAAGTGGCAGTAAACTTTTGTATTTACTTCCGCAATTACTTCTGGAATGTAACTTTCTGGTTTTGGAATGGGTGTATCTTGGTCCATGACAAGTATTTCTATGGACCATGGTTTTTGACAAAAGGAACCTCACACCACTGGGAACTTAGAAAGTGAAAGAAAATTGTTGATTGAATGTGTATTAATCTCTACAACCCATGACCCAGTTTCTGATCAGGGATTGTTTTCTAAATAGTAGGGTTTTATCATCATCTAAATAGTACACCATTATCACAACCTCAAGTGACCCATGAAATAAATATCCAAGAGCCCCTGTTGGAATGATCTAAACAAGATCTTTGCCTGTTGAATAGCACTGCTAGTTTTGTTTGGCTAACAGAAGCTGCTAATGTATATTTCAGTTTTGTTTCACTCCAACTTTATGAAAGGATTTGTTTTTTTTTCAGAGGTCACAGCTTCTCACCTTTGAAAAAAAACACAAGATTTGAGGGCAGAGCACACTAATCTGCATGGAAATTAGGCTTCACTGGGAATGTGCAGCCAGGGCACTGAATGACAACATTAGCAGCATAGTTTCCTGCACTAACACAATCATGAATGCTTTTTCCCAGCACCAATTGTGACAAAAATCCTCCCACAAATGAATCCCCTGCCAAAGCCACAATGATCTATCAGCCCTTTGCAGCATTAGAGAATTTTGAGCAAATACACTGACCCATTACACTACAGCTTCCAAACAGATTGATAAGAACACATCCAGCCAAAACATGAATTCTACTGCTGTGGCACACTGTTACTTCAGATCATTGTTCAGTTCCTTACCAGCTGCATTAGTGTCCACCAACTTCTCTTTTGGCAGCAAGATGACTGGAAACTTAGTGACCTGAGAAGTGAAGAAACCCACCAATCAGTTCTAGTTGAAACTCCTTAGGACACCACTCCCACAAAAAGCAGTTTCTGCTTAAAAGAAGACTGGCAAAAGGTGACCTGTAAATGTTGCTACAAAGCTCATATTTTCTTCCTAAAGTATTTGATAACTGGAGCAGAGGAGTTTCTTGCCAAACCATTGCTTCCAGAAACCTGACTATAATAGCAACTCGAGTTTGTCTGTTTGTTGCTGGCAAGTTTCATTATCATACCTCACCATCTTCAGCGACAATTGAGGGATCTGTACCCTGTGTGATGACCACAACACGCTTATGTGTGCCACATGCTTTGGGCAATGCTGCCAATTTCAAGGCAATCACTTCTGTATCCTCTGTCTGCAACATGGAAACCAGTTTCTTGAATTATAAAACACCCAATCAACAAGCTAGATGTTGCAGAGACATTTTAAGGACACAGAGTTCAGACAGAACCTATTCCATCTTGCAGCAAGAATGTAAATAGGGTGAAGCTTACCTCCCAGCCAAGAACTGAAGAGATTGTCTTAGCCTCCGTCTCATTCCCAAAGAGGAAGTCCACATAGCTGTAACAACAATATAATCCATCTATGGTTAAAAGAAAAAAGTATCAGAGGATCTCACTGCCCTTCACAGTGTTCAGGCAAGATACTGTGTTTGGATCAGCACAAATAAGCAAGCTAAGGTAAGATGAATGAAAAGTGAGAGTGTGCTAACTAATCCAACCACACATGCAAGAAAAGCACCTTCCTTCCATGAAGGAAACATGTATTCAATTTTCAGTACTAAAACTTTGAGATAACATCTCGAGAACAGAAAGAAGGACCTGCTGCAGGATAACATCAGCATAAGATTGGAATAAGAGGGAGAACTTACGGGACAACCTCCAAAAGCTTGTCCTTAAAAAATTGGCAGATGAATGGAGCAGCCAAGTTTACCATGTAGTACTATCATCACCACCCATCCACAATCCCCACTCGATATGAAACTTTGAACCCCTCATCATCATAATAAACAACAAAAGGCCAGATGTCATCTCTCTTGCATGATGGGGGTTAAAGAGATTATGCTTAATGGACATAAAAACCCAGACTTCAACACTTTGGGTAATGGTTTAGAACACACTTTTCCTGTCTCTGCAGCATGCTTGGCTACCAGCAGCATAGAATCTGGTGAGACTGTCAAGAAGAAACCAGAACTGTAGAAGAATTTTGCCTTCTCAACTGCACAACAAAGGATCCATTAACCCAGTACTTAGACATGCACAGACCAAACTCAGCATCAATGTCCAGAAGTAGAATATGTCAATAAGTACTGAGAACTTTTCCGTACCAACAGCCCAGTTCTCTGGCTTCTTCAAGTGCTCAATCTTGTAGTTGTTGGCAGCTGACAAGTTTGCCACCAAGGACCTGGGAGATACACTCATGGGAAAACGTTTCTGCATCTGTTAGAACCAGAGATATAGAAAACCATAATTGGTGGGCAGCTCTACTTTCCACCAAGTCACTTGATTTGGAGAACTGAGAAAACAGTTTTGTTACCATTAAATCCAACAGGAAACAAGCTCCTGAGTGCTGTGAACTCTGAGGGGAGAGATCCACCTCATAGCACTTAAATCCCTTGGAAATTGGAACAAGAAAGAGAGCACAGCCAGAGGAGAAATTATATTGTTCTGACAGTGTATATCAGTGGGTAGTTATAAGGTCCACAATTTCAGCATTATGAGAACAAGCTTCTGCTAGGGGTTTAAGTTACCTCTCGCCATCTACCACAAGAACAGCACAGGTACCAGTAGCAGTAGTTTGGTCAATGTCATATTGCACCTTCAGCATCACAAACAGCACACCAGAAAGAAAATGGATCAGCTCTAAAGACCGTTCAAACATGGACCCCAAACAAAAAAAAAACTCTGACTTGTTCAATAGCAGCTCTGAACTTTTTCCCTGGACTCATCCTTTCCTCTTGAACATTTCTGTGACAAAATATGAAATTGTCACAGAAGATGGGCATAGAAAAGGAAGCTTGTAAGATGCAGCAACTTACATTTACTCCACCTTCAGAGGCAAGTTTCTCCATCTGCTTTCCAAATTCATCATCTCCAATACAACCAATATAACTGGTTGCTTTTGGTGTTTGAAGCATCCACTGCAGACAGCACAAGAAACAGAAAGAATGTATAGTCTACACAAGAAAAAAGACCTGTCCCTGAACCTCTTTTACACTGACAGATTCAAAACTACACCAGCGGTTCTGACTGTTCTAGCTAATCTTTTGAAAGACAATTGAAAAACACCTAGTCTGTCAGCTGAAAGTTGCACTGAGCATAACAGACCTCTGTCCACCAGTAGCCCATCTTGAAGGAATCAAATTGGCATAAGTCAAAGTGACTCAAAGATCAGTTCCACCACTTGATTCCATAGAAAGCACTACATTTGTGTGATTGCACAAAGAAGCTATTGAGTTTCTCTTTGACCCAATGCAAATGATATTTACGTCAAGATACAAACTCTAAAGACTAAAGCCCAGTTTACCTGGGCCACCCTGATAGTATTCTGAGTTGCACCTGGTACACAACAACAACCACAATTTAAAAATGAAATTTGGGTTTCTGAGACTCCAGTTTCACAACTCACTTTTGTTGAAAACTCTCTGAGCTGCTGTCAAACCAAAAATGAATAACTGACAGAAACAAAAACCCAGCACATACTAGTATATAGGCCTTGCGAAGATTGCAAGAATATGAACTGACACCACGCAGCTTTCCTTACCTCCTGCAATGTACTCCACATCAGGCTTTGCTGCCAACTCCTTGTACCTGTGGGAATGAAATGCAATAATACACAAAACCACCTTCAACCTCAAGATTTGCTACTGCTTCTTTCACATGTATGCAATGGAACATACAACCATCGATAATAGGTTTGATTTCATATGCAATAGCATATGCCCTCAAGAACTGTTGGGTCATCTCTCAGAACAACCTTGTGGTGATGCAAATGTACAATTCCAAAGGTCCAAATCCCATCCCTTCCACAAAAACACTTGCAGCAGCTGTTCATGGAGCTGCTAGCTAACCCATGGATTCAGCCTACTCTGTCAGCTGATAGCTTTACACCATTTGACTGACATGCTTCAGACTAATATGAATGGAAAAAAATACAGAGGAAAGAAATGCCTCCCGATCCATCCTGAGACCCCCCAACAAGTCCATAACTCACACTGATGACTACAAAAGCTAACCAGGAAACATGGGTTCCTTATGCAGCAGTGAGAGGTGGAATTGTAATGTGTGCATACATGGGCAAATGCTTTTCCTCGGCAAGAATTGCATTATTGAGTGTCACTCCATACCTAACAAGCAAAAAGCAGCAACACAATTCATTAGAAGTTTCATGAAAAGCTTTGACAGATCTGAATTCTTCTTTTCAGCTTCCATGTTACCCAGATCCTTGCAAGCAAGCCAGATACAGAATTCTTCTTTTCACATCCCATATTATTCAGATCCTCTTGAGTGCTGGGTGGCAGCTACAAATTGGCACTTATTAGTGGCTCAGGTGATCATTTCTTCTGTGTTTGTGGCACACCCAACATCTCACTTTTGAACCACACTGCGGATGACATGCCTCCTCGACTTCCAAACTCCATGCAGCAGCTCAAAGGTTCTGATTGGGAATCACATGCTGGAACAGGAAAGAAAATGCGACCCATTCTCTCATTCTCTACTTTATTTTGGTCTTTACAAGAAAGTAATCAACAAACAATATCTCCCACTTCCCCCTCATCAGCATTATAGATCTGGACTTTATAGATCTGGAAAAAAAAAACAGATGAAGAATTCTATCACTGCAATGTTGCAATGCACACTCGCAGAGACTAGAGAGTAATGTGGACAACAGTAGACAAATGCACCATCAACTTAAGCGTCATCATCATCATCATCACCAGCTTCATTGATTCCAGAAACTCGAGAAACAGAAAGGGGGAACAAAGCAAGGAAGGAAGGAAGGAATGAAGGAAGTAGTGGAGTAGTAGCTGCAGAGGAAAATCTAGTACTTGTCCAGAAACTCGTGGCCCACCACAGCAGAAATGTCGAGCAAAGGGTTCCCCATCCCTAACAAAACTCCCTCGGAAGCCATTGCTAACACGACAGAAGATTTGGGTGCTAGAAAAAAAGCCGAGCACCGTTGGTGCAGAGCAAGCAAGCGTCGAAATGCCGATGTCGATCTTCCGCAACTGTGCAGCAGCAACAACAGCAGAGCAGCGCCGAGTCGAGCCAGCGACTCCAAGACAGGAGAAAAAAAAAGGCAGGAGAGAACGAGGGTTTTGGGCTTTCTGCCCCCAGGTTTAGGGTTTAGGGCAGTTCTTTGAAATTTTAAAGAACCGCCGGTTTAGCTCAACATATACACGGGCTGATAATTGATGGGTATTTGTCCCTCCTTCTAAGAACCACCCACCACTAGTAACAACCTGCATTATGTGGGTATTTATTTTTAAAAGAACATATCGTTCTGGGTATTATATTTTTTAAATTTTTTATTACCCTTTGGGTAATGTTTTGAGTTTTTAAAAATAATATTTTAGAACCTACGGGTACAATTCAATTCATTTTTTTCAACTCATGGCGGTTATTGGATATAGGGTTGTTGAAGTTGGATGTTTTGAGTATGATTAAGATTTAGAGTTATAATTTAAAAAGTTTCATTTGATTCAAATTGATATGGATTCCATCATCTAGCTTTTCTACGCATCATACATTATCACAAAACTTATAAAAGAATAACAAATATATATTAAAATATATATTACATGTATGCATAATATGTTATAACCATATATATATATATATATATATAAACTCTAATCTATAACTCAAAGTCTTAGCATCCTATGATCAACTACTTGAAAATGGCCTTTTTTTTTTTTTCAACATTTTAGTTAGATGCACCTTCAACTTTGCAAAATAATTTTTCAGAAAGGGCCTTTGAGCACAATGGACCATGGACAAACAATAAACCCAACCAACACACACATAATAAACAACCAAGACACAAAACAAAAACTAAAAATTTCGCAAAACAAAAGACTCACAAAACTCACAATTTTTTAAAACCTACATTAAACAAAATAAATAAATTTGACAATTAACTTGTAATAGTAAAAATGGATAAAAATAAATAATAAATAAAATATAAACATACCTACAAAATTTAACAAAACGAATAGAAATGAACATAATGGATAAAATGGACAAATTTGACAAAATGAATAGAAATGGACAAAATAGATCAATTTAAACACAATGGACAAAGTTGGAGACAATGCACATAATGGGTAGAAATGAACAGAAAGCCAATAGAGAATTAAAAATGCAAAAAGTTCAAGTCACCAACCCCTCAAAACATACCCAACACCACATTAACAATGCAATGGGTGGCAAGCTTTCCAATATAAGTTAGAAGCTCATGTTGGGTCTTGACCTCCATGTAAAGGCCCTTCATTAGCTAGCAACTTCACGAGTGGCCACCACGAATGAGCATGATATGCAACGCAAATCAAACACTTTCCAAATCCAACCTTGGGGATTGGCCACTTCCACCATGATATTTTGAACGTCCCCAAGCCCTCACACACATAGATCATTAAACCATCATCCACATAAGGTTTGATCGCATCAAACATAATTATCAACAACCCACTTGGAGTTGCTTTTGTATTCCTTTTAATCTTGAATTGAAATTGAAAAAAATTTAGTCAAAATTAGTCCAAAATTCAACAATTAAAATTTAAGTTGGTATCAATTTGGTCTGATCAAAATCCATTTGGAATTGGTTTAAAAATGGATTTAGAGGGATTGACGTGGCCTAAAGAATTGACATCAAATTAGCCTTATTAAGATACATCTAGATTTAAAATTTGATAGGAACACAAACCCTCCCCCCCATGTTGACTCCCATATAACCCTAAAACTATGGATTTCATCGATAGAACAATAAAAACTTATTGATTTGGCTTCATGAATTGGTTTTGGGCCAACATTTTTGCATAGGATTTTGAGATTGCAAAAGTCACTACATAATCCAACATTTGCTCTGGATTGGGCAAATAGATTGACCAGTCTAGGTGGTTTGCTATTAGTAATTTTTCATCTTTTGTGGTTTCACATGTTATGGGTGGCTTGGAAAACAATAATAAGCAATCTTGGATTTGAGAAATATCGTCGAATATCTAAACATTGGGTGGAGCAGCTCTAAGTAATTGACACTTTGAAGAATCATTTTATATGTATATGTTAGAATGTTGAATATGTTGAAGAATCATTATATATATATATATATATATATATATATATATATATATATATATATATATATATATATATATCTTTTATCCATTTCCTTTTTTCCGCACACATAAAAACATGTTTGAGACAGATCGTCTTTTTTATCATTTTCCTA
>Ga0116227_10015062_pt1 | contig 11553 bp, 6 predicted proteins | sample S1TSphgellanicum_FD_89693 | JGI IMG/M metagenome (GOLD analysis project Ga0116227, IMG submission 89693) | Host-associated microbial communities from peat moss isolated from Minnesota, USA - S1T2_Fb - Sphagnum magellanicum MG | ecosystem: Host-associated > Plants > Peat moss > Unclassified... | reverse complement strand
AGCCACGTGCGCGCGCGGCATGTCTATGTCGACGCCCTCATACCGATCCCAATACCGCTGTGGAATCGCGTAGGGATCATGGGGGTGGGTCAGGGAGGCGACCATGCAGAAGGGGCGGCGGTCGGAGGACCTCGCCAGGTCGAAAAGTTTCCGGCGCGCATGAAAGACGACTTCATCGTCGAAGTCGATCTGGTTGGTGCGCGCGCAGGGCCCCGCCTCGGTCACGGAATCCATGGTGTGATACCAACTCGGGCGCTCATCGAAGCGCGTCCAGTCGGGCGTCCAACCGAAATCCGCGGGATAAATGTCGGTGGTCAGCCGCTCCTCGAATCCATGCAATTGATCGGGACCGCAAAAATGCATCTTGCCGCTCAACACGGTTTGGTAGCCCGAGCGCCGCAGGTAATGCGCCAAGGTGGGAATTTGCGCCGGAAATTCCGCGGCATTGTCGTAGGCGCCGATGGCCGACACCTGGCGCCCGGAGAGAAATGAAAACCGCGACGGCGCGCAGAGTGGACTATTGCAATAAAACGAGTCGAACACCACGCCGGCCGCGGCCAGTGCGTCGATGTGCGGGGTCTTCGCGACACGGTTTCCATAGGCCGGAAGAGCTCGCGCAGTTAGCTGGTCGGCCATCACAATCAAAAAGTTCGGACGGTTAGGCAAGAAATTCTCCGCATCCGACAGAAATGCACATGCCGACCAGTCTACAGTGTCGGGAGTGAGCGATCATTCCGGTTCCGGCAGGTTGGCTTCATAGAAGCTCGATGCCGAATGACTGCGGATGAAGATCGCTGCGATTTCGTGGATGGGCTGCGTGGCGGAATTCGGGCCGCCGCCGTCAAACGGTAGCACGGTGCGAAAAGCGCGCCACACGGCCGTCGGTGAGGCGCCGAAGCTGCGGCCTGGGACCTGCGACTTGCGCAAGTCCAGCCAGTAGCTCCCGGTGAGCAGATCTTCAGCCAAGAGTTCGACCGTGTCATCGACCGCGGTTCGCGCACGGACGACCTTCAAACGCGTTTGCGCTTGCAGGTCTTCCACATTCTGTATCAGCGCATTGCCCTCGGCCGGTACGGGATTGACGAGGCCCTGGACCTCCTGCATCAACGCGGCCGCGTTGATCTCGCTGCCCTGCGTCATATTGGAGCGCTCCGACGGATCGTTCGACGGAGCGATGACGGTAAAAAATGTGCTCGTGAAGCGCAGCATTCGCTGGACTATGGCCGCGTCCATGTTGGCGAGCGCGATGGTGAACGCTTCGATCTCATTGGCCATGGGATATGGATCCCAATTTGCGTTCGAGAGGATGAATCCGTACTGACCATGAGTGCGAGGACCGCCCTTGACATAGAACTGCGCCAGCTGGGGTGTGCTCAATTCCCAGGAATCCTGGGGCGAGGCGCCGATCCGCACCGCAGGATTATGGTCGGATGAGTTCATTTGAATCAGGACTGCATCACGTAAATGCGCCCACGCCGCCCACGCGGAACCCTGGCGAATCGACGATGCGCGCAGGCTCTCGGGATCTTGAATGATGCGCTTTTCATCCAGCTCGAACAGATAGCTGCCCTTGAGCATCTCGAGTACGCGCATGGCATCCCAGTTGAGCCACTTGAAGGGCCGATTCGCCTGCACCGGCTGCGATAGCGGCGAGACGCTGCTGTTCATGCCATTCAAGTCGATGGCATAAATCAGATCTGCCCACGACAGCGCCTCCCGCGCATCGTAGAGCAACAGCGCTGCTTGGCCCGTGGCATAGGCGTTGGTGCTCTCCAATTCGCTGTCGTCCGCGCCGAATGGTGCCAGCGGCTCGAGTCCCGCCTGTTTCAGCGCCTCGGCGGCCGACATCCGCACGCCGCGGTAATACGCGGTGCCGGCGCCTACCATGGTCGCTCCGACATTCGCGAATGGACCCAGATCGCCTTCGCCCACGGTGCCGCGTGACTGCACCATCGGCGTGATGCGCTCGTTCAGAAGGTCGAGCAGGCGCTGCGTGAGCTGAGGACTCGCAGCCTCGAAACTCATGCTATTGGCGCGCACCACCAGCATGGCGCGAACGGTCTCCTCCTCGCCGATTTCGGGCCCGAGGCCATCGAAGGCGCCGCGTCGAAAAATCGACAGCTGCCGAGATGCCAGCAGTTTCTGGTTGCTCGGCGACAAAGGATCACCGGCGAATATGAATTTCTCCCGCCCGGAACCCGAACCGCGGTTGAACCAGTACACCGATACGCCTTCGGCGGCCGCTTCAAGCAGCAAGTTGTGCGCGTCCGCGGAGCGTTGGCGAGCCTCGGGCGTCAACGCCACTTTGGCGCCGTAGCGCGCCACGTCCACGACCTGTTCGAGGGTCAGATCCCGGCCGGTCAGGACGATGGTCTTGTCGGTCAGCGTCGGCGTGATGGGCCGGTAAGGCGGCGGCGGGGCAGGCGCGGGGAGGGCGGCTGCGTTCAGGGCTGCAAGGGATATCGCGGCGACTGCAACCAGAGTATCCAACCCGTTCATGGTTCACCGTATATTTGAAGTAATTTCGAGTACAGTCGCAGTTTACGCAATCCATCCGGGAATTGATGTTGAAAGAGAAGCAAGCGCTACACGTCATGGACGAGGTCCTCGCCCTCTTGGATGCCCGGGGTGCAGCGGCATATTTCGGCGAGCCGGTCTCCGTTTTGGAACACGGGCTGCAGGCCGCCCATTTTGCCCGCGAGTCGGGAGCCCCGGATGCCCTCATTGTTGCCGCGCTGCTGCACGACGTCGGCCACGTACTTGGACGTTCGCCCGAGGACATCGCGGCTTGGCACACCGACGCCCGCCATGAGGAAATAGGCAGCTCGTGGCTCGCGCGGCGATTCGGACCGGCGGTGTCGGATCCCGTGAGGCTGCATGTCGCCGCGAAGCGCTACTTGTGCGCCACGACTCCGGAGTACCTCTCAGAGCTTACCGCCGCATCGCTGCACACCCTCGATCTGCAGGGGGGGCCGATGACCACCGATGAGGTCGACGCGTTCCGGCGTGAAGCTTATTGCCGCGACGCGGTGCGCGTCCGCTTATGGGACGACCGCGGCAAGATCGAGGGGCTCGTAACCGCCGGGCTCACGCAATATCTCGGACTCATCGAATCGCTGGCCGTGCGAGTCCGCGGTCCCTCGATGCGAGTTCGGGCGTTACCTCGCGGGTAATCTCGAATCTGCCATGCGGGACGCGATGATCACCGCCAAGCGCGAGAACCCAAGCCGTCCACTCTCAAGGTTGCAGCAATGGCTCGAGCACTCCGGTCAAGCCGCCGCGTCCTCTGGTGTAATTGGTGCCTGGAGGCCCGGATGACCACGCTGCTCTCGCAGCACGGCGCGGTTCAAGCCTGACCCAGGATTTCCTTCAAAGGGCCCAGCCAGGGCTCGAAGTTCCGCCACTGATCGATGCCTTCCTTGAAAATCGGGCGGCGCACCTGCTCGGAGCTCGCGGTTCTGATGCTGCGCTCGGTCTTGTAGAACTCCACGCATTGCGGCTCGAACTCGAGGCCGCAGAAATCCAGAATCCTGCGCACATGGGTCTCGAGATCCTCGACCACTGCTTCGTGCTCGACGCGCAGCACCTGGCCCGGCAGCGCCGAATCCCAATGCGCCATCAGCTCGACGTACGTCCGATAGTACCGGCCGATGTCCTGCAGGCTGTAAGTAAACTCCTGGCCCGCGGCAAACAACTGCTTGAAGTTGCTGAAGCAACAGGCCATTGCATTGCGGCGCGCGTCGATGATCTTGGCGTTCGGCAACATCAGATGGATCAGCCCGAGATGGCGGAAATTGTTCGGCATCTTGTCGACGAAGAAGGGCTTGCCCGTCCGGTAGATGCGCGTGTCGCTGAGATAGCGGGCGCCCAGCCGGTGAAAATCCTCCGCCGTCAACTCCTGGAGCACGCGCGGATAGCGGGGATTGTCGCTGTCGATCTCCCGTCCCTGCAGTTCCAGCACGATTCGCGGAATATCGGCGAGCTCCATGGTGCCCTCGACCTTTGAATGTGAGGCAAGGATCTGCTCCAGCAGCGTGGAGCCTGAGCGTGGCAACCCGACCACGAAGATAGGCACCGCCTCGCCCGTATCGGATCCGGCTCCGGGCGGGGCATCCAGCCGCGCGGCACGGCCCAGCCGCGCAGCGAAGAACTCCCGGGTGCAGATCGATTTCTGCAGGCGCGTGTTGCGCTCCAGGGGCTCGGGACGGTAGTTGCTCTGCGATTTCTTGAGGGCATTGCCGCGTTCATAGTAAAGGAATGACTCGGCAAACTCGCCGCGATCCTCGAGCGCCTTGCCGAGGGCGAAGCAGAGGTGAAGACGATCGTCCGGCGCCGTGGTCTGCGCCGCCTCGTGCACGCGCATTTGCTCAATCTCCTCCGCCGAGAAACGATAGGTCTTGAGATTGGCGAGGCTCCAGTATGCATCTCCGTAGCCCGGGCGGATGGCCGCGGCTGCGCGGTAGGATTCGATCGCCTGCTGCTGGCTTCCTAACGCCTTGTACGAATGCGCGATGGATAAATGCAGTTCGCTGGCGTGAAACGGCTGCGGGTTATCGGCGAGCAGCTTCCGATACAGCTCGAGGGCTCCTTCGTGATCGCCGAGACCCACCTTGGCGGTGGCATAAGTCGTCCGGTACACGCGGTTGTCGGGCTCGACTTCCAGCAGCTTTTCGAGTTCGGCGAGGGACTGGTCATGCTTGTGGCGCCGGAGCAGCGCGATCGCATAGTCGTAGCGTGCCGCACGATAGTCCGGCGCGCGCGCGAGCACCGCTTCGAGAAGGATATCCGCATCGTCAAGCACGTCGTGTTTCAGCCCGATCCGGGCGAGCAGGCGCATGGCTTCGATGTGATCGCCGTGTTTCAGCAGATATGCCCGTATCATAGCCTCCGCGGGGGCGAGTTCGCCGTCGCAAAACAGGGCCGTGGCCGTAACCACTTCCACCGGCAAATTCCCGAGGCTTGCAACGTGCGCGGCCGCCATCTCGGCATTGTCCGTCTGCCCGCTCATCCGAAAGAGACGCTGCAGCATACGCCAGCTCGCCGGCAGAGCAGGATTGATGTTGACCGCGGCTAGAAACGCCTCGATGGCCTTGGGTGCATCGCGCACAGCCACGTAGCAATGGCCGCGCTCCTGGAACAGGCGGCTGAAGGATGGATGATGGCGCTGCAGCCGCTCGAGCGTGGCGAGGGCGCCGGGTATCCGATTCAGATAGCGCTGGCTGACCGCGATCAAGTAGAGCACGTCGCGGTTCTCAGGAAACGTCACCGCCAGCGCTTCGGCTGCGCCGAGTGCGGCAGTGAATTGATTCTGCTCCAGAAGCGCGCGGATGCGCCGGACTTCCGTCTCGACCGGCGATATTGAGGGACTGATGGCGCCCGCGTTCATTCCTCGAATTATGGCCGATCGGTATAGGGCCCGTCTCGAAGCGTCGAGCGGTCCATCGCGAGCGGGCGGGCGCCGGCCTCTAATCAGAATTTGTAAGTGAATTTTAAGCCGATTATCCTCGGGCGCAGCGGTGTTTCCGCGACGACGAATTGGCCGGTGTTCTCAAACAGGCTGGTTTCCTTGTTGAAGAGATTCTGCGAGAACAGATGCGCACTCCAGTTGTCCTTCGCCACGCCCGCCGACGCATCGAAACTAGAGTACGCAGGGTTCTCGAAACGCAGCAGGGTCGTGCTCACCCCTCCCGACGAGATGGCAGGGTCGTTGGCGGTCTGTGTGAAGGAGTGGCCCGTGTGCTGGCCGCCAAACTGCACGAACGCGTTGTAACTGTTTATCGCCCAATCGTAGCGCACGCGCAGGTTGAACTGAATAGGCGGTGAATTGGCGCTGGGGCCGCCGACCGGTCCAAACAGATTGTTGATTGCGGTGCATCCTGTGCCCTTACTGGTGCAGGATTCGGTAATGGGCTTACCGAAGTTCACGCTTGCCGGATTGGTGTCAATCAGCGCCGGTGAGTTGGTCTGCACGCTCTGATTCCAAGAACCGCCGCCCTGCAGTGTCAGGCCTTCAAAGAGACGAGCGACGATCGACGTCTCGATCCCGCGAATGCGAAAGTCTTGCCCATTGGTGCCGAAGGCCAGGTTGCCGGTCTCGCCCGGATCGAAGAAGCCGATCTGAACGTTTTCCCAGTTTTCCTGGTAAATCGCGCCGTTCCACTGGAAGCGGTGATTGAAGAACTCTGTTTTCCAACCAACCTCGATGTTCGTCAGGTCGTCGGAATGATAGGTGTTGGGTATCGCAAACTGGGGTTTTCCGTCCGGTCCGTCGATGTAGGCAGGCACGCTGCCCTGCTGTCGGTTGAAACCACCCGGGCGAAAGCCCTGCGAAAACGTCGCGTAGGTCAATATGTCGTCGGTAACGTGCCAGGTGATATTTGCGCGGCTCTTGGTGCCGGACTCCGTGTCACGCAGGTCGCCCTTGTTGAGGTTGGTCGAATCATTGACGCATCCGCCCGCGGGCACACCCTGTTCGAAGCAGAAAAAGCTGCTGGTCACACTCCCGGTGAAGGAGTTCTCGAACTGATAGTGACGCGCACCCGCCGTGATCGTCAGGACCTTCGGGATGATGTCGACATCGAACGAGCCGAAGAAAGCCGTCTGCTTGACCTCGCGCTGAGTGTCCTCGAAAAATGCCGTGTTGTCGCCTTGCACACCGGGATTTTCGGTCGTGGTGTCGGGTGCCGTACCGATGTTGGACAGACAGCCGGTGTTTCCGGGCGTGCCTGATGCGGTATTCGACGTGCAGGCAGGTATGGACTTGTAGTACCAGTCGGTCTGATCGAAGAGTTTATTCTGATCGTAGTAGACGCCGACGATGCCGCGAATGCGCCAGTCATCCGGCGTGCTCAAGCGGATCTCGTTGCTCAAATGCTCGTTGCGCTCGGTCTCGCGCCAGGTGGAGCTCGGCGAGTAGCACGTCGACTTGAGATTCGGGTCACCTGCACCGCCGTTCACGGCGTAACCGGTGCCGGGGCCATAGCACTGGTAGTAGTCGGCGAACACGCCGCGCGCGTAGTTGGTGTAATCCTGCTGCTGGTTGACGTGGCGGTCGAGATAAGCGCCGGTGTATATGAGTTTGAGCAGCCCAGCCTTACCGTCCACTGTCCACGCCGTGTTCTCGAATCGGTCCTTGTCGTAGGAGGGGTTGAATAGCGTAACCTCGAGCGGCTGCAGCGGCACGCCGTCGGAGGACAAGGGCATTTGGTAGAACACACCCTCAGCGTCCATGTTCTGGTAGGTCTGCGAGAGCAAGATATTCCAGTCTTCGTTGACCTTGAACAGCAACTCGGCGCGCGCGCCGGTGTAGGTGACGGGATTGATGGCCGACGCGACCTGCGAGCCATTGTTGATGACCGGGCTGCCGGGCGGTACGCAGCTGCCGCGGTTGACCCCGCCGTCCGGGCACACCCCGCCGACGGCCGGATACTTGGCGTAATAAATGCCAAGATCGGTGTCTTTGCGCGTGAACGTTCCGGGTACGTTGTTGATGTAGCCGCCGCGATGGTCATCGTAAATCACCACGCGCGCCGCCAGCGTGTCGGTGATCAGCGGAACGTTCAGCACGGCGGTCAAGTCGCTGTTCGGATCGCCGTGTGCGGTGGTACCGTAGCCGGCGTCTACGTTCCCTTCGGTGACATCCAGTTTCGGCTTGTTGGTGATATAGCGCACCACCCCCGCCTCCGCGCCGGCGCCGAACAGAGTGCCCTGCGGGCCCTCGAGAATTTCGACGCGCTCGAGGTCGGCGGCATAGACGTCGAGGTTGCGCGAGGGCAGTTGACCGGATTGCTCATCCAGGTAGATCGCGACATTCGGAAAACCACCGATGCTGCCGCTCGACTGAGAGCCCGCGTTGCCGACGCTGAGACCGCGCATGTAGATCTCGGTCTGACCCGGACCGTTGGACGCTGTCGTGACGTTGGGTAGGTAACGGGCATAGTCGTCGAAAGTCGAGACGCTTAGCTGATTCAAGGTTTCGGCTGTCAGCGCCTGAATGGAAATAGGAACGTTCTGAATGTTCTCCGTGCGCCGTTGTGCCGTGACGGTGATCTCCTGGATCGAGTCGGTGGCCTCGGTGTCGGCGGCGGTGTCGGCGTGCACGATTCCGGCACCCGCGCCGCTCAGGATGGCCGCAATAGCATAGGACAGCTTCGGATTAGAGTTCATGCTGACGTCCCTTCCCTTTTATCTTTGAAATCAGATTTATCTATGAAATCAGATCGGCCAAAGGCATCGCTGTTGGATTTCGCCAGAGAATAGCATCGTGGTGGGAAAGCGAAAGCGATTCTTGTTGTGAAAGTGCATCGAACGCATGCTGTTTTTCGATTCGCACATGCGTAAATTAGATTTCACACACCCTTAAGGCCCCAGCCGCGCGGGAAAACCGGGCGCGCGCAAGGGTGTACCCACGGCATCTTCCAGTAATTTCACGATCATCGATGACCAGGCGCTGCCGCCATACCTCGCGCGGCCTTCCACGAAAGTCTGCTCCATCACCGCCGCGAGGCGCAGCGGCACGCCGAAGCGGCGCCCGAACTCGAGCGCGAAGCCCGCGTCCTTGCACGCTAAATCCATAGTAAATCCAATGTCATAGCTGCCGTTCAGGATCACCTGGCTCTCGGTCTCGTGAACGAAGCTGTTGCCGGAGCTGGCGGCGATGGCCTCATAGGCTGCGCGCAAGTCCACGCCCGCTTTGGCGCACAGCATCAGCGCCTCGCCGGCGGCGATGAGGTGAATGAATGCCAGCATATTGGTCACCACTTTGGTGACTGCCGCCTGTTCGATGCCCCCCAAGTGAATGACTCTTCCGCCCATCGCCTGCAATGCGGGCTCGTGCAGCGCATACGTTTGTTGCGCGCCGCCAACTAAAATGGTGATGTCGCCGGCCGCCGCTCGATGCACGCCGCCGGTGACCGGGCACGCGAGCGTGGCGATACCCGACTCGGCCGCGCGCGCTGCGAGCGCTTCGACCTCGGCGAAGTCGTTGGTGCTCATCTCGATCCAGGTGCTGCCGCAGCGCAGCGCCGGCAGCGCCAGATCCAGCACCGAACGCGTCGCGGCCGGCGAGGGCAGGCAGGTAATCAGGCCATCGCAAGCATGGGCGAGCTCCGCTATGGATACTTCAAAGCGTGCGCCGGCATCCAACAAAGGCGCGGCGGCTTCGTGCCGCAAGTCATAGACGCCGACGTCGAAACCGCCGCGCACCAGATTGAGGGCCAGATGCCGGCCCAAATTCCCCAGTCCGATAAAGCCGTAGCGCATGGTTTCAACCCAAGGGTCGATCGATCATTTCCAAATGCAGCGGCGTGTCCTCGACGTACGCGTGAGCGCGCGCCACCGTTTCGTTGAGCTCGACGCCGAGGCCCGGCGCGGTCGGCGGAATCACATAGCCCTGTTCCCAGCGGATCGGCTCGTGCAGCAGTTCAGCATGAATGCCTCCCCATTGCTGAATGCTCTCGAGGATCAGAAAGTTCGGTGAGCAGGTGGCAATCTGGATATTCGCCGCGCCCACGATGGGGCCGCAATACAAGTGCGGCGCGATTTGCGCATAGTGCACTTCGGCAAGCGCCGCCACTTTCTTCGCCTCGAGGAGTCCGCCCACGCGGCCGAGATTCATTTGGAGGATGTTGGCGGCGCCCGTGGCCAAGACGCGCGCGAATTCGTACTTGGTGGTCAGGCGTTCGCCGGTGGCGATCGGAATGCGGGTGCCGCGCGCCACAATCGCCATCTGCTCCGGCAATTCGGGCGGCACGGGTTCTTCGAACCAGAGCGGATCGTAGGTCTCCAGTTGCCTGGCCAGCCGCAGCGCGCCCGAGGTCGTAAACTGCCCGTGTGTGCCGAGCAGCAGGTCGGCGCGGTCGCCGACCGCTTCGCGCACCAACCGCACCAGCCGCACGGTGCGTTCCAGCTGTTCTTGAGTCGGCTGCCGCGGGTCGTACGCCGAAAAGCCGCCGGTCGGGTCAAATTTCAGCCCGGTGAACCCTTGCGAGACGTATTCGGCTGCGCGGGCCGCGGAGCGGTCCGCATCCAGGTAAAAGTCATCGCCCTCGCCGTCGCCGGGATACAGATAAGTGTAGCTGCGCAGGCGCTCATTGACCTTGCCGCCCAGCAGATTGTAGACCGGTTGCTGCACCGCTTTGCCGATGATGTCCCAGCACGCCATCTCCAGACCGCTGAGGACACCCATGAGCGACAAATCCGGACGCAAACTGAACCCGGACCCGTAACTCTCCCGCCACAGGGACTCGATTTGAAAGGGATCGCGCCCCGCAAAGCGCCGCACAAAGAGATCCTCGATCATCTTCTCGAGCACTTTGGGACCGAACGTGGCGGCGTAGACTTCACCGACTCCCTCGATGCCGCAGACGGTCTTCAACTTCAGGAATACAAAGTAGCGGCCGCCAAAACTCGGCGGCGGATTGCTCACGAGGAACACCCTGACGCTGTCCAGCTTCATAATCCTTCCCTTGAACGTGCTGTGAAATCAACCCTGCAAAATGGAATCGGCAGCCTTTTGAGCCACCATGACGGTGGGCGCATGCGTGTTCGCCGAGGTGACCGTGGGAAACACCGACGCATCCACGACGCGCAGCCGCTCGATGCCGTGCACACGCAATGACGAATCGACCACCGAGTCGCCCACGCGGGCGCCCATGCGGCAGGTACCCACGGGGTGATACACGGTGGCGGCGCGTGCGCGAAAATCGGCGATCAATTGCTCCGGTCCCATGGCATCGAGGTCGGGCGCAATGGGAGCGCGGATCAAACTCTGGATGGCCCGGGTGCGCATGATGGCTTGCAGCAGTCGCCCGCCGTGCACCACATCGGCAACGTCCGCATCCGTGGACAGATAATCGGGTGCGATATTCGGCGGCCGGCGAAAGTCCGCGTCCGCAATGTCGATGCGCCCGACACTGGTCGGCCGCGTCGGTTGAAAGCACAGATAAAATCCGGAAAACGCATCGACTTCGATGCGCGTGCGGGCGGCATCGCCGGCGCCGTAAGTCACCGGATTGAAGTACAGCTGTACGTCGGGTCGTCGGCTCTCGGGGTTGGCACGGGCGAAGCCGCCGAATTGATTGACGCTCAAGGCGAGCGGTCCGCGTCGGGCGAGAATATAGCGCATGCCCGCGATCACTTTTCGCAGCGTCGAATGCAGTTCGTCGTTCAAGGTCGGTTGCGTGGCCTTGAAGGAGTACACCACCGCCAAGTGATCCTGCAGATTGCCTCCGACGGCGCGGTTGTCGAGCAGCGGGGTAATCCCGGCGGCCGATAACCGCTCCGCCGGCCCGATCCCGGACAACTGCAACAGTTGCGGCGAATTGACTGTCCCACCGCACAGGATCACTTCGTGATCCGCCTGCACCGAAAACGGCGCGCCGCCGCGCACGTAGTCGACGCCCACGGCGCGGCGTTCCTTGAAGCGAATCTTGTTCACCCAGGCGTCGGTCTGCAAGCTCAGGTTGGCGCGGTGCAAGGCGGGCTTGAGGAACGCATCGGCCGCCGAGCGCCGCAGGCCGTGACGGATGTTCACCTGGTAGCATCCGAAACCTT
>Ga0116227_10015061_pt1 | contig 11554 bp, 11 predicted proteins | sample S1TSphgellanicum_FD_89693 | JGI IMG/M metagenome (GOLD analysis project Ga0116227, IMG submission 89693) | Host-associated microbial communities from peat moss isolated from Minnesota, USA - S1T2_Fb - Sphagnum magellanicum MG | ecosystem: Host-associated > Plants > Peat moss > Unclassified... | reverse complement strand
TCCAGCCGGTGTTTCAGGACCCCTATGCCGCGCTCGACCCGCGCATGACGGCCGCCGCGCTGATCGGCGAGCCGCTGGTGGTGCACCGCATCGGCAACCGCCGGGAACGCGCCGAAAAAGTCGCCGGACTGATGCTCCAGGTCGGGCTCGATCCGGGCCTTGGCACGCGGCTGCCGCATCAGTTCTCGGGTGGCCAGCGTCAGCGGATCGGCATCGCCCGCGCGCTGGCGCTCGGGCCCCGGCTGATCGTGGCGGACGAGCCGGTAACCGCGCTCGACGTGTCGATCCAGGCGCAGATCATCAACCTGTTCAGCGATCTGCGCCACAGCGGGGTCGGTTTCCTGTTCATCTCGCACGATCTCGAAATGGTGCGCCACCTGTGTGACCGGGTGGCGGTGATGCTGAACGGGCGTATCGTGGAAATGGGCCCCGCCGCCGCCATCTTCGAGCGCGCCGCCCACCCCTATACGCAGGCGCTGCTCTCCGCAGTGCCGATCCCCGACCCGGACCGCGAGCGCGCCCGCCGCCCGGTCCTCTTCACGCCCGCTGCCCCGGCAGGGCCTGCCGCGCGGCAGACCGTGGGCCCCGATCACTGGAGACTGGCATGACCCTTTACCGCATCAACGGCGTCGATCTTTCGGTTCACGAAATCGGCGAAGACATCAACGGCACGATCATCGCGGTCCATGGCGGGCGCGGCATGGGCAATTACCGCACCGAGTTTCGCGCATGGTCGCCACTGGCCGAGCATGGCTACCGGGTGATCGCCTTCGACCAGCGCGGCCATGGCGACAGTTCGGTGGCCGACCCCTTGACCTATGAACAGCTTGCCGATGACATCGAGGCGTTGCGCAAACAGTTGGTGGGCAAGCCTGCCATCGTGCTGGGCGGGTCGTTCGGCGGCTTTATCGCGCTGACCTATGCGGTCAAATATCAGGGCAGCTATTCGCATCTCGTGCTGCGGGGCACCGCGCCAAGCTGGCACCACGAACACGAAGCCATCGCCAATGCCGAGCGGGCGGGCAAGGACGGCGACTATATCCGCCGCATGTTCGCCGGTGATATTGAGGGCGTGGCCGCCTGGCAGGGGCATCTCGACGACAATGCCTCACTGGCCGAGGGGCGGCTTTATGCCCATCGCGCGGACAAGCCTGCGGTCGAGCCGCAGATCCGGCTGGATACGGGGCGCGAACTGTTCCGCATCGGCCATGATTTCGACGTGCGCGACCGGCTGTCCACGATCACCGCGCCGACCCTCATCGTGGTGGGGTCGGAAGACTGGACCTGCACGCCCAATCAGGCGCGCCTGATGGCGGAGGGTATCCCGAACAGCGAATTGTTGATCGTCGAAGGCGCCCCCCATGGCGTGCATGTCGACAGCGGCGATCTGGTGCGGGCGCGCCTGCTCGATTTCCTGAGCCAGCCGGTGGCCGCCTGACATCATGCCCTCTTCGCGCACCCTGCTGACCGGCCTGATCGCGTTGCTATGCTTTGGCGCGGCGGTGGCCTTCATCGTCACCCCGCATGGGCCGTCGGTACGCAGCGATGGCGATCCATCGCGCAGGCTGGTGCTGGCGATCAACGCCTCGGTCAGCACGCTCGATCCGGCGGCGACGCGCTCGGTGGGCAGCGACCTGTCGCTGCTGGGCCATGTCTACGACACGCTGCTGCGGCGGCAGCCCGATGGCGGGTTGTCGCCCTGGGTCGCGCGTGAGGTGACGCGGATCGACGACAGCCACTGGCGGATCACCCTGCGCACCGATGTCCGCTTTCCCGATGGCAAGCGGCTCGACGCCGCCGTGGTCGCGTGGAACATCGAGCGCATCATCAACCCGAAGAACGCCCTGCGCGCCCGCTCGATCTTCGCCGCCATCCAGAGCGCGCAGGTGATCGATCCTTCCACCGTCATCGTCCACACCGCCAAGCCCTTTCCGACGTTGCCCGCCCAATTGGCCGGTCTGTTCCTGCTCGATCCCGATTGGACGAAGCACCACAATCCGGCGGCGGAAACCTTCGGCTCGGGCCCCTATCGGCTGGTCAGCTTCCGCACGGGCGATCGCGCCGTTCTGGCCGCACGCAGCGACTATTGGGGTGGGGCGCCTGCCTTCGACACCGTCATCTTCCGCACCATTCCAGACATGCTGGCCGCCGAAGCCGCGCTGGAAACCGGTGAGGTCGATTTCATCTCAGGGTTTCCCCCCATCGATGTCGACCGGATCAATGCCGGTGGTCGCGCCCTGGCCGTGGCCATGCCCAGCATCCGGCCCGCCTTCATCAAGCTGAACCTCGAACAGGGGCCGCTCGCCCACAGCGTGGCGCTGCGTCAGGCGCTCAACTACGCGATCGACAAGGATAAATTGAGCCAGGCCCTGTTTGGCAGCCATGCAAGGCCTCTCGATGGCCAGATCGTGACCGAGGCCTATCAGGGCTTCGATCCCTCGCTCAAGGCCTATCCCTATGACCCGGCCCGGGCGCGCGCGCTGATCCGCCAGTCGGGCGTCGCGCCCGGGGATCTGGATTTCGAGCTGGTGACCGCGCCGCAGGCCTATATGCAGTCGCTCGATGCGGTGCAGATCATCGCCGCACAGCTTGCCGATGTCGGGATCACGGTCCACCTGACGACGCTCGATTTCAGCTCGTACATGACGCGCTATGTGCGCGAACACAAGCTCGCGCCGCTCACCTTCCTGGCGCAGGCCGATGGCTCGCTGGAGGCTTCGGCGCTCTACAGCCTCTACACCACCGGCAATCTGTATTCCTATGTCAGCGATCCCACCATCGATGCGCTGACGAAAAAAGTGTCGAGCGCATATGACGGCCCGCAGAAGACTGCGGATTACCGCCAGCTTGCCGCCCATTTCCGCGCCTATGCGCCGGTGATCTTCCTCTACGACCAGCCACGCACGCTTGCCGTCAACCGCCGTCTGCGGTGGCACGGCGCCTCTGACGAAATGATCAATGCCGCCGACTTCCATGTCGTGGCCCATCATCGGGAGTCCTAACCTTGCCCGCCTCTTCCCAACGCCACATGAACATCGGCCTGTTCCTCTACGTGCCGGGCAACCACCATGGCGGCTGGCGCCACCCCGCCGCCGAGCCCGAGGGCGACAGCGATTTCGCCCATTACCTGCGCCAGGTGCAGACCGCCGAGCGCGGAAAGTTCGACACCGTGTTCTTTCAGGATACCAGCGCGGTCATCGGTAGCGAGGCCATCGCGCGCGGCGACAAGGGCTGGGACCACCATGGCCGCGCCGTCCACCTCGATCCGGTGTCGCTGTTGCCCGCGCTGGCGGTGTTGACCCGGAACATCGGCCTGATCTCCACTGCCACCACCACCTACAACGAGCCGTTCCACATCGCTCGCCGCTTCGCCACGATCGACCATATCAGCAAGGGGCGTGCAGGGTGGAACCTGGTCACTTCGCAGGTCGAGGATGAGGCGCGCAATTTTGGCGCCAGCGAACACATGCGCCATGGCGACCGTTATGCCCGCGCCTCGGAATTCTATGATGTCGTTGCCGGATTGTGGGACAGTTGGGAGGAGGACGCCTTCCTGCACGACAAGGCGAATGGGCGCTATTACGATCCCGACAAGCTGCATTTTCTCGAGCACAAGGGCGAGCATTTCTGGGTGCGCGGGCCTCTCAACGTCGCGCGCACGCCGCAGGGCCGCCCGGTGGTCGCGCAGGCCGGCTCCTCCGAAGCGGGGCGCGAGATGGCGGCACGCAGCGCCGACCTTGTCTTCACCGCCCAGCCCACGCCCGAGGAAGCGCGCGCCTTTCGCGAGGATCTGCGCGCGCGCCTGCCCAAATATGGCCGTCGCCCGGGCGATCTGAAAGTGCTGCCCGGCCTGATGCCCATCGTCGGGCGCACCGATGCCGAGGCCGAAGAAAAGATGGAGGCGCTGCGTTCGCTGTTGCCCGACAATGTCGTGGTGTCGGCATTGGGCCGCCATACCGGCGGGGTCGACCTGACCCAATATCCGCTCGATGGCCCGCTGCCGCCGCTCAAGCCCAGCAATTCGGCCAAGGCGCGCCAGGAATTGCTGGTGGATCTGGCCGCGCGCAACAACTTCACGATCCGCCAACTGGCGCATTATGTCGCCTTTGCCGGTGGCCATCTGGTGGTCCATGGTTCGGCCGAGCGCGTCGCCGACCTGATGCAGCACTGGTTCGAGGCCGGGGCCTGCGACGGCTTCAACCTGATGTTTCCCTTCTTCCCCGCCCCGCTCGACGATTTCGTCGATCTGGTCGTGCCCGAACTCCAGCGGCGCGGCCTGTTCCGCACCGAATACGAAGGCACGACGCTGCGCCAGAACCTGGGCCTTCCCGTTCCCGACAATCGCTACACGGCGGCCCGCAAGGCCGGTCATGGCGCCAATCACAAGGACATTGCGTGATGCCTATCAATTTCCAGGTCACCGACGGGATCAGCCGCTACACCGGTCTCAAAAACTGGGGCAAGGTGCCCGCCGGCACGCCCTTCGACCGGATCAGCCAGTTGGCCGTCGACAACGACGGGCGCGTCGTGCTGGTTCAGCGCAACGATCCCGCCGTGCTGATCTTCGGCACCGACGGTCAGCTTGAGACCAGCTGGCATCACCCCAAGCTGGAAAGCGTCCACGGTGTTTTCGTGGCAGCCGATGGCCATATCTTCATCGCCACCTACGACGCCCAACAGATCCTGAAATTCACCCCCGACGGGCAACTGGTGCTGGAAATCGGTGCGTTCAACCACCCCAACTGGCGCGACCCGTTCAATGCGCCCACCGATATGGCGCTTGCCGCCGATGGCGAGATCTATGTCGCCGATGGCTATGCCAACGCCCGCGTGCATCGCTTCGCCGCCGATGGCACGCATATCCAGAGCTGGGGCGAACACGGCACGGGACCTGGCGAGTTCAACGTGCCCCACGGCGTCTGGGTGACGAGCGACGATCGCGTGCTGGTGCTGGACCGCGACAACGACCGCATCCAGGTTTTTACGCGCGATGGCAAATTGATCGACATCTGGACCGGCTTTACCCGCCCCATGGACATCTGGGCCGACCAGAACGACACCATCTTCGTCTCCGACCAGACCCCGCGCATCCTTCGCTTGGCGCCCGATGGCGAGGTGGTTGGCATCTTCCGTGGTCTGGCCCGCGCGCCGCACGGCCTTTACGGCGACCGGCAGGGCAATCTGTTCGTCGCCGACCAGGCGCCGATGATGGTCACCAAATATGAGAAGATCGGATGAGTTTCCCCATCGACTGGTATGACCCGGCGGTGGATGCAACGGTGGCGGCGGCGCTCGACGCCGCCGCCACGGAACTGGCCATCGATGTGGTGGCGCGCGATCGGGCAGGATCGAACCCCACGCATGAGGCAGCGGTGCTCAAGCGCACCAGGCTGACCGATGTCAGCCTGCGCGCCTTTCGTGACGGCACACCCGATGCTGCGGCTTTGGCCCGGCGCTGGGTCGAGGCGCTGATCGCGGTGCGACGGCTGGCCCGCACCGATTTTTCGGCGGCCACGTTGCTGGGCTATCATGTGATGACATTGTGGCGGGTGGAATCGAGCGGCAACGCCGCAGCCTTCGATCAGGCGGTGCGCGCGACATTGGGCGGCAAGGCGATCTGGGGCGGCGCCAACAATCCCAAGGGGCCGACCTGCTCGGCAACCCGCGTGGAGGGCGGCTATCGCATCGATGGCCGCAAAACCTTTGCAACGGGCAGCCAGAGTGCCGATTTCCTGGTCATCGGCGAACGCCACGAAGACCAGGATGGCACCGCCCGCCGTTTGCGCTTCATCCTGCCCGCCGCAACGCCAGGGCTGAGCCATGGCGACGACTGGACCGGATTTGGCGCGCGGCGCACCGCCTCGGGCAGCCTGCATCTGAGCGATGTCTTCGTGCCCGACGCTTGCGTGTTCATCGCCGCACCTGCGCTCTCGCTCGAACAGGAGGCGGCGGCGAGCGGTTCGCTCAGTTATCAGATCCTGTTCGTCAACATGCTGGTCGGCGCGGCCCAAGGCGCGGTCGAGGCCGCGTTGCGCCTGGCCGAGCCCCGCATCCGCACTGGCCTGTCGAGCGCGGCGAGCGAGGCACTTGGCACCATCGTGGCCCATATATCGGGCGCGGCAGTTCTTGCCGATGCGGCAGTGTTGTCCTGGGCCGCGCTGGCCGGGGAGCGCACCGGAGCGCTTATGGACAATGCCGCACGCCGAAATCATGCCCGCACCATCAACGCCGCCAAGGTCATCGCCGATCGGGTCGCACTCGATGCGGCGTCGCGTGTGCTGGAAATCACAGGCGCGCATGGCACAGGCGTTGACGCGGGGCTGGATCGTTTCTGGCGGGACATTCGAGTCTATACGCTGCACGATCCGGTCGCGCTGCGGGTGCGGGAAATCGCCCGACTGCTCCTCGCCAATACCTCGCCAGACCGGGATGCGGTCCCCTATGCTCCCGCCCTGTAATCCATCGGAGATCGACCATGAGTTTTCAAACCCTCGTTTCCGCCGGGCAACTGCGCGACATGATCGACGCAGGATCGGTGCTGGTGATCGACTGCGGTTTCGATCTGGCCGCACCCGACGCGGGTCTTGCTGCGTTTCAGGCAGGCCATGTCACGGGTGCGCGCTACCTGCATCTGGACGATGATCTGGCGGCCCCTGCAGGGCCCGGGGGCCGCCATCCGTTGCCCGATCCCGACATCTTTGCCGCGACCTTGCGCCGCATCGGGTTGAACGCCGGCCAGCAGGTCGTTGCCTATGACGAAGCGGGCGGGGCCTATGCCGCGCGGTTGTGGTGGCTGCTGCGCTGGCTCGGGCATGACGCGGTGGCCTTGCTGGATGGCGGCAAGCAGGCGTGGGTTGCGGCGGGCCATGCGTTGGAACACGGCGAGGCACCGGTCGCACCGGGTGACTTCCTTGCCGCTGTGCCCGATGCGGGGCAAGTGGTCGATGCCGATGCGGTGGTCGCCAATCTGGCGGAACAGGCCCTGCTGGTTGTCGACGCCCGCACGCCAGAGCGTTTTGCCGGCCAGCCAAACCCGCTCGATCCGGTCGCGGGCCATATTCCAGGCGCTCGCAACCGCTTCTTCAAGGACAATCTGGACGCCGATGGGCGGTTTAAGTCGCCCACTCAACTGGCCGCCGATTTTACCATGGTTTTCGGGGACAGGCCCGCCGATCAGGTGGTGCTGCAATGCGGATCGGGGGTGACGGCATGTCATAATGCCTTTGCATTGGCGGTGGCGGGCTTGCCTGGTGCGCGCCTCTATCCCGGTAGCTGGTCGGAATGGATTCAGGACCCGTCACGACCGGTCGAATGCACCTCAGGCGCAGCATGACGACGCGGCGCACTATGGTGCGGGCATAAAAAGACAGAAGGACGAGAGATGCTGCCACCTGGATTTACACTGTACTACACCACCAAAAGCAGCGCCGAGGTCATTCGCCGTGCGCTCGACCATGTGGGCGCCGTGTATGAAATCGCACCGATCGATACCGCCGCGGGAGAGCAGCAAACGCCAGCCTATCTGGCGATCAATCCCAAGGGGCGGGTTCCTGCATTACGGTTCAACGATACGATCCTGACTGAAAATCCCGCGATTTTGCTGTATCTGGCCAATGCCGCGCCTGCGGCAGGCTTGCTGCCCGGTCATGATGATCCGGTCAGTCTGGCGCTGGTGCTTGCCGATTTGCTGTGGTGTTCGGCCACGCTTCATCCGGCCATTCGCACCTTGCGCGCACCCGCTAAATTCACGGTCGGCGATGTCGGGCCAGTCAAGGCCAGGGCCTTGCAAAATTTGGGCGAGTTGGCTGCATATGCCGAAAGCAGACTTGCGTCCGGTCATTGGATAGCTGGGTGCTGGTCGATCCTGGACACCTATGTTGCCTGGGGCTTCGCGGCGGCCGAAATCGGTGGATTTGATCTCTCGGCATTCCCTCTCTTGAGGCGAATAATCGATAAAGAGAAGCCCATAAACTAACCGTCGAGCATACCAATGCTCACTCAGCTTGATTATCAAAATCGGCTGGACCCGTTCGCAGAATTGATGAATTATTTGTCCGGTAATGCCCCTTCTCGGACGGTTTGTTTGGCGCAAGGAGTGGTTCAAACGGCGCTGGGCGCGCCGCCGAAAGCGCGGGTTTGGGCGATGATCGACGGGGAGGAGGGAATGGGAACGCTGCTGGAGAGCGTAGCGGTAGCGCCCACCGGTCTGTCCTTGGCTCTGGTCGAGGAAATCGAGGCTGCCCGTCAGTACCGCCAGCGCGCCAAGGCCGTCAACACCACCCGCGCCTATGCTAGCGACTGGGCGAAGTTCGAGGGCTGGTGCTGGGAACGTAACCTCGAGCCGCTCCCGGCGAGCGCCGAGGTGGTCGCCACCTATCTGAGCGCCCGCGCCGGCAACGCCCCCTCGACGATCACCCGCCATCTCGCGGCGATTGGTTGGCGCCACCGCCATGCGTGAGCCGTCGCCCCACAGGTGCGCGACACCAAGATGGTGATCGTTGATACATTGGCCGTCATCCGTCGCGAACAGCGGGCCCGCCCGACGGGGAAGAAGGCGGCGATCAGCGCCGCCGATCTCGCGCGGATGATCGCCAAAGCCGCAGGGGAGGGGCCACGCGCCATCCGCGATCGCGCGGTGCTGGCCCTGGGCCTGGCCGCCGCGCTCCGCCGCTCCGAATTGGTCGCGTCCAACTGGCCGACCTGGCGCTGGTCGACCAAGGGCTGACTCTACGCATCCGCCAGTCCAAGACCGACCAGGACGGGGAGGGGGCGGTGATCGCCATTCCCGCCGGCAAGATTCTCATCCCGGTGAAGCACCTCAATGCCTGGCTCAAGCGGCGCGGCGGCGAGCCGGGGCCCTTGTTCACCCGGATTGGGCCGACCGCTCTGTTGACACGCGAGCCGATGTCCGATCGCTCGGTGGGGCGGCTCGTTCAACGCTATGCTGAGCAAGTGGGGCTCGATCGGGCCAGTGTGGCGGGGCATTCGCTGCGGGCGGGGTTCCTCACCAAAGCGGCGCGGACCCGCGCCTCGCTGCCCAAGATGCAGGAGGTCTCGCGACAAAAGTCGGTCGATGTCTTGCTTGGCTCCGCCGCACTGTTCGACGATCATGCGGGTGAGGGCTTCCTTTGAACACAGGCCGAGCCTCGAGCTGGCCAGTTTCTCGATGACCGTGATTGGGGGCACCGCGTAATTGATGTAGCCTCCCTCTTCCGCGGTAAGATGTCGCCTGCACCCTTCAAGGCAGGAGCGTGAACGATGTCGATCTATGCAGGATTGGACGTGAGTGACAAAACCACGCATATTTGTATTCTAGATGGCGATGGCAATGTGCTGCGGCGCGACGTGGTGGCGAGCGATCCGGAGGTCATCGCCAAATGGTTCCACAAACACTCTCGCGGATTGGTACGCGTCGTGCTGGAAACCGGAACGCTTTCCACGTTTCTCGACCATGGCCTGAAGGAGCGCGACGTGCCGATCGAGTGCATCTGCGCTCGTCACGCGAAGGGGGCATTGTCGGCACGGGTCAACAAAAGTGACGTGCATGATGCTGAAGGCTTGGCGCAGCTTGCCCGGACAGGCTGGTTTAAGCGTGTGCACATGAAAGCGTCGGCCACCCACATCGATCGAGCGGCCTTGCGAATCAGGGCGCAACTTATCACCACCCGGGTTGCGATGATCAATCAGCTGCGTGGGCTTATGAAGCTATTCGGGCTGCGTTTGAATCAGGTAAGGACGCCCGCAAAACGGGCCAAGCGCCTCGCCGCTTTGTACCGTCAGCGTCCTGACCTGGAGGTGGTGTTCGCGCCCCTCGTCGCATGTGTCGATACCGTGGAGCAGCAGTTGCGGGTGTCGGATCGTTTGCTTGAGAGGCGGGCCAGTTCGGATACGGTGTGTGCCCGCTTGATGAGTGTTCCCGGCGTCGGCCCCATCACCGCACTTACTTATTCCGCGAGCATTGAGGATCCTCGGCGTTTCGCGCGCAGCGAAGACGTTGGAGCCTACGTCGGTCTTGTACCTCGACGGACTCAGTCTGGAGAACGAGATACGAAGGGGCACATATCACGGGCCGGTGACGGCATGCTGCGTAGCGCCTTGTATGAGGCGGCCAACAGCATCTTGTGCAGAGTAAAGCGCCCCTGCGCCCTGCAGGCATGGGGGCGACATATGTCCGAAACCAAAGGCACCAGGCGGGCACGCACCGCCGTTGCACGCAAACTTGCTGTTTTGCTTCATTCTCTTTGGCTGAACGAGACCGAGTTCCGCTGGGCCTGAGCCTGGCGCTACCGTTCCCGGTTAGCCATGCCACGGACGATCTCGACCGGATTGTCGCAGCTTCGACTGCACTGGGGACTCAGAGACGTCCGACTGTAAACGCCCGGCCGCGATCATGAAGGCTCGGATGTGCACGGCGGTGACAAACCAGGCCAATGGAGCGCCGGCAAGATGCTGAGCGCGGCGGAGTAAAAACCAGCCATTGGTAAGGTTGCTCTTTTTGGAGCGGCCGGGGATGTTTGCCGTGGAAAGCTATGCAGCGGTACGCCGCTTTGTGTTTGTCGAGGGACACAGCCAGCGGGAGGCGGCGAAGGTGTTTGGCCTGAGCCGAGAGACAATCGGGAAGATGTGCCGGTTCTCGCTACCGCCGGGCTACACCCGTTCCAAACCTGTTGCCAAGCCGAAGCTGGGATCGTTGCTGCCGGTGATCGATCAAATTTTGGCTGAGGATAGTGTTGCGCCGGTCAAGCAGCGACATACGGCCAAGCGGATCTTTGAGCGGTTGCACGATGAACATGGTTATGGCGGCGGCTACACCGTGGTGAAGGACTACGTGCGTCAGAGCCGCGTGCGCAGCCGTGAAACCTTCGTACCGCTGGCGCATCCGCCAGGGCACGCACAGGTGGACTTTGGTGAAGCGGTGGGCGTGATCGGCGGCGTGCGGCAGAAGGTGCATTTCTTCTGCATGGACCTTCCGCAATCCGATGCCTGCTTTGTGAAGGCCTATCCTGCCGAGACCACGGAAGCTTTTCTGGATGGGCATGTTTGCGCGTTCGCCTTCTTTGGCGGGGTGCCGCTCTCGATCCTGTACGACAACACCAAGATCGCGGTCGCCAAGATCTGCGGGGATGGCAAGCGCGAGCGTACCCAAGCCTTCACGGGGTTGGTCAGCCACCACCTGTTCGTTGATCGCTTTGGTCGCCCAGGCAAGGGCAACGACAAGGGGAAGGTCGAGGGGCTTGTGAAGTATGCTCGCTCGCACTTCATGGTGCCTATTCCGCGCGGGGCGACCTATGACGACTTTAACACAGAGCTGAAACGGCGCTGCCGGGCTCGACAGGAAGAGCGGGCCGGTCGCCACACCGAGACAATCGGGGAACGCCTTGCGGCCGATCTGGCGGCTCTGCGCCCGTTGCCCGCCAGCACGTTCGAACCATGCGAGACGAAGGGTGCGCGTGTCTCCTCGACCGCGCTGGTGCGCTACCGCACCAACGATTACTCGGTGCCGACCTGCTATGGCTTCCAGGACGTTGTCGTGAAGGGCTTCGTCGACCGGGTT
>Ga0116227_10015059_pt1 | contig 11555 bp, 7 predicted proteins | sample S1TSphgellanicum_FD_89693 | JGI IMG/M metagenome (GOLD analysis project Ga0116227, IMG submission 89693) | Host-associated microbial communities from peat moss isolated from Minnesota, USA - S1T2_Fb - Sphagnum magellanicum MG | ecosystem: Host-associated > Plants > Peat moss > Unclassified... | reverse complement strand
GTTCGGCCCGTTCCCCCGGCACGAGTTCGGCGTACTGCTTGAGCGTCGAGCCGCAACCGGCCGCATTGATGATGACGGCGTCGAGCGCGTCGAGATCACCGAAGCGGTCGATCAGCGCCGTTGCGAAACCGCGCGCTTCGCCGTCGCGGCCGCTGTGCAACGAGAGCGCGCCGCAGCAACCTTGATCGCCGGGAACCAGAACGTCGAATCCTTCGGCGGCGAGCACGCGAATCGTCGCCGCATTGACGCTCGGGAAAAAGACGCGCTGCACGCAACCCGCTACGAGGGCGACCGTCCCACGCTTCTTCCCAAGTGCCGGCGTGTAGGGCGCAAGCTTCGCCTGCACGTCCCCGAGCGAGAGCGGCGGGGCGATCTTCGCCATTGCCGCAAGACGTCGCGGCAAGAGATCCAAGAGGCGCGTCGCGCCGACCAAACGTTGCAGCCCGCTTTTCGCATAGAAGAACAGCGGCCACGACATCGCGCGCAGCCGGGCCGGATACGGAAAGAGCGCGAAGATAAACTCGCGCATGGCCCGGTCGGCCGGCGGACGCGGGCGATTCGCTTCCACTTTCGCGCGCGTCGACTCGATCAGCAGGTCGTAGCGCACGCCCGACGGGCACGCGGTCACGCAGGCCATGCAGCCCAGACACCGGTCGAAGTGCGCCACGACCGTATCGGTCAGCTCGATGACGCCCTCGTGCAAACCTTTCATCAAGTCGATTCGGCCGCGCGGCGAATCCGCCTCGGCGCCCCACGACCGGTACGTCGGGCAAGCCGGAAGACAGAATCCGCAATGGACGCAATCACTGACGAGTTCGGTTTCGGTGCGGTGGTCGACCACGGATTTAGAGTCCTCCAAGAAAACGGCCCGGATTGAGCCGGCCCGACGGATCGAAGCGCTCTTTGAGACGCCGCATCAGAAAAAAAGAACTCGGGAGCGTTCCAAAGGGATCGACGCGTTTCGCGAGCGCCGGGTCGCGGATATCGAGAACGACGAGATTTCCGGCCCGCGCTTCGACGCTGCGCCGCGCCTCGGCAACGGCACTCGCAATCGCTTCAGTGCCGTTGCAATAGCCGGAGACGAACGCGATCCCGAGCGTTGGGTAGACGATCGTACGCGTTTCGGCCAGCGCCCGCGCGAGCGGACCGAGCGCATCGCGCTCCATCAGCGCGATGTCGGCGGGAGCGACGGCCAGCCGCAATCGCACGTCGCCGTGCGTGCGCGCTTCCTCGTCGACATTGCTCGGCAGGGTGGCGCTAGCGACGCGTTCCGCGGAGCTCGCGAGTGCGGCGGCGAGTGCTTCGAAGCGCGCGGCTTGGTCTTCGACACCCGCCGCGAAGCCTTCGAAGAGCACGTACGCGTCGTACGCGGCTGCCGCGGTCCGGTGGGCGAGGAAGGCCGCGGGTTCGAGTTTGCGCGCGATGAGTTCGCGGGAAAACGCCGCAAGCGCCGCGCCGTCGCAGCCGGCAACGCGCAGCGCCTGCGCGGCCTCGGGAAGCGGGTGTAAGCGGAACGTCGCGGTGGCGATGAGCCCGAGCGAGCCGAGGGAGCCGACCGCGAGCTTGGGCAGATCGAAGCCCGCCACGTTCTTGACGACTTTGCCGCCGCCGCGGACGCGCGCGCCATCCGCGCGCACGAGCGAGACGCCCACGATCAGGTCGCGCAACGTGCCGTAGCGGACGCGCCGCGGGCCGAAGGCGCCGGTTGCGATCAAACCGCCGAGCGTCGCGATCTCGGGATGCGGTGTGTCGAGCGCCAGACGCTGACCGTGCGGCGCGAGATGCTTCTGAAGCGCGGCCAAGGTAAGACCGCCTTCGACTTCGACCACGAGGTCCGCCGGCGCGTACTCGACGACGCGGGTCAGCCGTTCGGTCTTCACGAGCCGGTCGACGCGCGTCGGCGGATAACCGAAGCCGAGTTCCGTGCCGCCGCCGACGAACGCGACCGCTTCGCCGCGCGCGGCGGCTTCCGTCAGCACCGCCGAAGCTTCTGCGATGTCGGCCGGCGCGAGGATCGATTTCGCCGGCGTGCCGCGCACGGCGCTACCGCCGGCGCGCACGTCGCGCAGATCCGCCGTCATCCGCCTAACCTCGCCCGGCCGCGCCGCTGGTTTCGACCGCGTGCGGCGCGTAGCTGCCCGGCACGTCACCGCACAGACGCGGCGTCGGAAACACCTTGTTGGGATTGAAGATCCGCTGCGGGTCGAACGTGCAGCGCACGAAGTTCATCGTCTCGAGATCGGCGTCGCCGAAGAGCTCGCCCATGTACACGGCTTTGTCGACGCCGACGCCGTGCTCGCCCGTAATCGAACCGCCGTAACGGATGCAAATGCGCAAGATCTCGCCGGCGACCGTTTCGGCGCGATGCTCTTCGCCCGGCACGCGCGCGTCGTACAGCACGAGCGGGTGCAGGTTTCCGTCGCCGGCGTGAAAGACGTTGGCCACGCGCAACCCTTCACGCGCCGTCACGGCCGCGATCTCGCGCAACACCGTGCTGATCTCCGAGCGCGGAATAACGCCGTCCTGGACGTAATAGTTCGGACTGATGCGCCCCATCGCGGCGAACGCGCTCTTGCGGCCTTTCCACATCAACGCTCGCTCCGCATCGTTTTTGGGCATGCGCACTTCGATCGCACCGGCCTGCCGCGCAATCGAGACGGCGGCGCCGGCGGTGTGCTCGACTTCTGCGAGCGTGCCGTCCACGTCGAGCAACAGCGCCGCGCCCACGTCGAGCGGCCAATCGACGCCGGTCGCTTTGACGATCGCTTCGATCGCGAGCGTGTCCATCATCTCGACCGCCGCCGGAACGATTCCGGCCGCGACGATTGCGGAAACGCAGGCGCCGGCTTCGTCGGTCGAGGGGAACGTCGCAAAGAACGTTCGCGTCGTTTCGGGGACGCGCAAGATCCGGACGACCGCCTCCGTGACGATGCCGACCATTCCTTCGCTGCCGACCACGGCGGCGATCAAGTCGTACCCGAGCGGATCGACCGCTGCGGAACCGATCTCAACGATGTCGCCGTCGGCGAGAACGACGGTTGCCGCGACCACGTGGTTGACGGTGAAGCCGTACTTCAAACAGTGCGCGCCGCCCGAATTCTCCGCGATGTTCCCGCCGATCGAGCAGACGCTCTGCGAGCTCGGGTCGGGCGCGTAGTAATAACCTTGCGGAGCGATCGCGCGCGTGACGTCGAGGTTGATGACGCCGGGTTGCAGCCGGATGCGACGATTTTCGAGATCGACGGCGAGGATGCGATTCATGCGCGAGAGGACGACGAGCAGACAGCCGGCGACCGGCAGCGCCCCGCCCGAGAGACCGGTTCCCGCGCCGCGCGGCACGATCGGCATCCCGTGCCGGCGCGCGATGCGCACGCAAGCGGCGACCTGATGCGTCGTCTCGGGCAGCACGACGGCGAGCGGACGGACGCGAACGCCGGCCAGACCATCGCATTCGTACGTGCGCAACTCCGCCGGATCGACGATCCGGTTCTTGACGCCGACGATTGCCGTAAGCTCCGCAGCGATCTCGGAAACGTTCGCCGGAAGCGTTGCGCTCTGCATCATCCGTTGTTTAGAAGTCGGGCGGCAAAGGCCCCCCGTCAGCCGCCGGGCCCACGCACGCGGGCGGTTGAGTTAGTCGGCGGTCCAATCGAGGAGCGCTTCGCGCTCGTTTGGGGCGAACTCGATTTTGGCTTTGATCGCTTCGAGATATTTGCGTTTGCCGGCCCGGTTGCCCTTACCGATCATCACGGCGCCGGCCAGCCGGTTCTGCCAAAAATAGAGCGCGCGGTAGTGGCGCTTTTCGCGATCGATCTTGCGTCGCGTTTCCAGATCGGAGCGGTACTCGGGCGAGATGCCGAATTGCGTGATCGTTTGATCGGTGAAGAGCTTGGATGAATACTCCGGCACGTCGTGATAGCGTTCGTCGCCACCCGCCATGTTGATCGCGACGACCTTGCCGTGGGCGCCCGCGTTGTTCCACGTCCCCATGCGGTAGTTCATCTCGGCGATCGGATCGTAGAATTCGGCGATGTCGCCCGCCGCGAAGACGCCCTTCACGCACGTTTCGAGCCGGTCGTCGCAAACGATGCCGGTCTTGACCTCGATGCCCGTGCCTTCGGTCAGTTCCGTGTTCATCGTAAGTCCGAGGCCCACGCCGACGCAATCGACCGCGATCTCTTTACCGCCGGTCGTGATCGCCTTGGTGACCGAACCGTTCGAACGAACGAGCGAGGCGAGTTCTTCTTCGTAGTGCACGTGGACGTTGTCGGCCCGCGCCGCGTCGTCGATCATCTCGCCCGCGATCTCGTCGAGCATCCGGCGCAGAAAGCGCGACCCGCGCACGAGCCAGTGCGTCTCGACCCCGCGCGACGCAAAGGCCTCGGCCAATTCGTAGGCGATGAAGGACCCCCCGACCGCAAGCGCGCTCTTGGCCGTTTCGAGCGCCTCGGAGATGGCCAGCGTATCGTCCATATATTGGAAGTTGAAAACGTTCGCAGCGCCCGCCGCGCCCGGCGCGGACGACCGGTTCGGACGCCCTCCGGTCGCGATGAGCAGCGCGTCGAAAGGATAACCTTTTCCGTTCGCGTAGACGACGCGCTCCGCAACGTCGATCGAATCGACGCGGGTGCCCAGATGCAGCTCGATCGCATGCTTCTCATGCCAGGCAACGTCGCGAATGATCACCTTCTGCTTCGTCACCTGTTTGCGAAGCAGGGGCGGCAGCGCGATGCGGTTGTAGAGCGTATAGGGTTCGTCGGCGAATAATACGATCGACGCCGACGCATCGAGCTTGCGAAGTCCCTCGGCCGCCGTCGTCCCGGCATAGCCGTTGCCGACGATGACGTACCGGCGCTGGTCACTGATCTGCATCGATCCCTTTTCTGCCCCCACGGTGGGTGAGACGCCGCAATCTATGGAATTATAAGTAAAGTATGGAAGTGCGCCTCGTGCAACTCCTAGGGTCGTTCATCACGACGACGAGTACGTATGCGTTGGCGCGCCTCGAATATGCGATGCGCCACCCGGAGTCGCCGTCGCCGCCCTTGATCGACCGCCTTTCCGATGCCTCCGAAGCGACGTTGCGTTCGGAATGGGAACGCGTCGAACGCCAACTCGAGATCGCGCGGCGTTACGTCAAGGAGCACGACGACGCCCGCGGCAAACGCGCCGTATACGACAGTACGTTCTCGTGGCTGCAGCGCACGACCCGAGAACTCGAACAGTACGCGCGCGCCGTGCGCTGGGTGATGACCGTCGACGAGGGCCGCTAGCTGCAACGAAGGGGTCCGCAAATGTCTCAAAGGAGGCCGAACCCGCCGAAAGACTTAAGTTCTCGCGTATGAATTTCAACGACGCGATGGAAACTGCCCTCGCGCAGGCGCGCGAACTTCAACGTCAGGTCGCCGCGGCAACCGCGAACGCCGCCGAAGGGCTCAAGCCGCGCATCGAGCAGTCGCTCGAGAGCGCCAAAGAGTTGCAGAAAACGCTCGCGAAACACGCCGCCGAGTCGAGCGAAATCGCGACCGAGCAGACGCAGCATGCGCTGGGCTACCTCACCGACTTCGTGAAGATGGGGACCGAGGCGATGCGTGAGTCGGCCGAAGCGAGCCGGGCGACCGCGCTAAAGATGGTCGAGGAGTCACGCAAGGTCGTCGAGTCGATGGCTGCTGCAGTCAAGCGCCCGGAGTAGCTCACGCAGGTGCGGCCTGCCCTCCGGCAGCCGTCCTAGGTGACCGCAACGGTCGCGCCAAGCGCCGCTTCGAGCGGCTCGCGGGCGACGACGGGAACGGCGACCCGCAAGAACTCCCCGAGCGCCCGCGGCCAATCCGCAAGTAACCGGCGCGCGTGTTCGGAACCCGTCGCCTCGGCGTGCCGTTCGAGCAGGTCCCGCAGACCGGGAACGTCCGGATCGTCCTCCTGCAAGTGGCTCGTGCGACACTCCGTCGGCCCGAACGCGAAATCGTGCGCCGCCGGCGGCGCCTCTCCGCCGGGTGCGAGGTACAGCACGCCGCCGCTCATGCCGCTCGCGAGGTTGACGCCGACGGGGCCGAGGATGACGGCGGTGCCGCGCGTCATGTACTCGCAGGCGTGGTCGCCGGCGCCTTCCACGACGAGCTCAGCGCCGCTGTTGCGCACCGCGAAACGCTCGCCCGCGCTGCCGCGAATGAACCCTTCGCCGCCCCGGGCGCCGTAGAAACACGCATTCCCGGCAACCGGCTCGTCCCGTAACTCGAACCCGCGCACGACGATGCGGCCGCCCTCCATGCTCTTGCCGACGTAATCGTTGGCATCGCCCGCGAGATCGAGCGTGATGCCCGACGTCAAGAACGCCCCGAAGCTCTGCCCCGCGGTGCCGTGATAGCGAACCAGCAGGTCGCCCGCTTCGACGCCGCGCGTCCGGCGCTCGGAGAACTCGTGCGCGAGGCGCGCGCCCACGGCGCGGTCGGCCGGCGAGATCTTCAGTTCCGGCGTCGTGTGCCACGGTTTGCGCTGCGCGGTCCACGGCCGCGACACGAGGTCGTCGAGGTGGGTCGGCTCGATGATCGGCCGGCGCGGCGTTTCGGGACGTTCCGGCAAGCGGAGGATACCGGAAAGATCGACGTCGCGGAGACGGTCGTCCGCAAGCACCCGGCGGCGCAAGAGGTCGCTGCGGCCGCGCAATTCGGCGAGCGACCGCGCGCCGAGCGCGGCGAGGCGGCGGCGAACGTCCTTCGCGACGAACTCGAGAAAAGCGACCGCCTCATCGTCGGTGCCGGCGAATTTCTTGCGCAGCTCCGGATCCTGCGTCGCGATGCCGACGGGGCAGGTGTTCTTGTGGCACTGCCGCGCGTAGATGCAGCCGAGCGCGACGAGCAGGGCGCTGCCGAACCCGTATTCGTCGGCGCCGAGCAAGGTCGCGACGATCACGTCGCGGCCGCTCTTGAAGCCGCCGTCGACGCGTAAGCGCACGCGCGAGCGCAAGCCGTTCGCGAGGAGCGCGTGGTGCGTTTCGACGAGGCCGATCTCCCACGGCAAACCGGCATGCTTGATCGACGAGAGCGGCGACGCACCCGTGCCTCCGTCGTGCCCGCTGATGTGGATCGCGTCGGCGTCGGCCTTGGCCACGCCGCTTGCGACGTACCCGATGCCGGACTGCGCCACGAGCTTGACCGCGATGCGCGCGTGCGGCGCGGCGCGGCGCAAATCGTAGATCAACTGCGCGAGATCTTCGATGGAATAGATGTCGTGGTGGGGCGGCGGCGAGATCAGCGACTGGCCCGGCTGCGCGCCGCGCAGCATGGCGATTTCCTCGGTGACCTTGTGCGCGGGAATCTGGCCGCCTTCACCGGGCTTCGAGCCCTGGGCCATCTTGATTTCGACTTCATCGGCGCTGGCGAGATAGGTCACCCCGACGCCGAAGCGACCCGAAGCGACCTGCTTGATTCTGCTGCGCCCGAAATCGACGATGCGGCTGAAGCGCTCGACGTGCTCGCCGCCCTCGCCCGAATTGCTCTTCGCGGCCAGACGATTTGCCGCGCGCGCGATCGTGGCGTGGACTTCCGGGGCGAGCGCCCCGAGCGACATCGCGGCGGTCGTAAAGTGCTTGACGATTTCCGAAACCGGCTCGACTTCGTCGAGCCCGACCGGCTCGCGGAGCGGCATGGCGACGAGCAGATCCCGCAAAGCGACGGGCTCACGCTCTTCCATCGCATCGGAGAGGAGCTCGAAGGCGGCGTAATCGCCGCGCATCGCCGTCGCTCGAAGCTGCTTGATGACGTTGGGATCGAACGCGTGCCGCACGCCGTCGCGCCGGAAACGAAAGGAGCCCCGGTCCGGGAGCGGCTTATCTTCGCGCGAGAGCGCGAACCAATGACGGATATCGCTTTCGATGTCGGCGAAACGAACGGTCGGAGCGTGCGCCTTGACGCCGGGAAAGCAGAAGTCGACGATCTCGGTGTGGAGGCCGATCGACTCGAACGTCTGCGCCCCGACGTACGAGCGCAGCGTACAGATGCCGAGTTTGGCCAAGATCTTGAGCAGCCCCGCGCGCAAACCCGTCAGATACGCGATCCCGCTGCCCGCTTCGCTTGCGGCGCGCAGCCCGAGCCACGGCGTCACCACGTTGGCGCCCGTGCCGATCAAGGCCGCGATCGCGTGCGCGTCGCGCGCGTAGCCGTCGGCGACGGCCAGCGAGGCCTGCATGCGGAGGCCTCGCTGCACCAGCCGCTGGTGGATCGCGCTCGAGGCGAGGAGCGCCGGAACGCTCGCGGCGTCGACCCGGTCGTCGAGGACGATCAGCGAGATGCCGCCGCGCACCGCGCGTTCGGCTTCGTCGCAGACGGCGAGAAGTCGCGCGTGCAGGGTCGACTCGCCCAGGGCGAGCGGGATCGACTGCTGGACGAGCCGCGCGTCGAAGCGGAGCGCATCGAAATCGATTTCCGAGAGGACCGCGCTCGCGAGCGAAACGGCCGCACCCATCGCCGGAATGTCGCCGTTGATGTCGCCCGAGCCGACCCAGGCGCGCAAATCGAAAACGAGCTTCTCGCGCAACGGATCGATCGGCGGATTCGTGACTTGCGCGAAGCGCTCGCGGAGGTACTCGGCGACCGGCGTACGACGCTCGAAGAACGCGAGCGCCGCGTCGTCGCCCATCGACGAAGTCGGTTCGCTTGCGTGGGCGAGGACCCCGACGACGTCCTTGAATTCTTCGCGCGTGCAGCCGAAACGGTTGAGCTGCCGCAGCGCGGGTTCCGTCGCCTGCGTCTCGACGGTATCGAGCAATTCGAACGCCCAACTGCGGACGACTTCGCGGAAATCCGCCCGGTCGCGACGTTCGGCGCGGAACTGTTGCGTGTCGACGACTTCGCCCGAAGCAAAGCGAACGATCAGCCGCCCCCCCGGGCCCAAACGCCCGCGGCGCACGATCGGATCGTCGCCGAAATCGACGATGCCGGCCTCGGAAGCGCAGAGCACCTTATTGCTCGCCGTGCGGCACCAGCGCAGCGGGCGCAGCCCGGTGCGATCGAGCGCGGCGCCGATCGTGTCGCCGTCCGCGAAAACCATCGCCGCGGGGCCGTCCCACGGCTCGACCGTCGGAACGTGCGCGTCGTAGTACGCGCGCAGCCGGCCGTCTTGGGCTCCGATCGCCGGTGCGAGCAGCAGGTCGACCGCATCGTCGACGCGGTATCCCGCGCCCACCATCGCATCGACCGACATGTTGAAATCGTAAGAATCGCTCACGCCCGGCTGCGTCGGGATGCCGCGCGCGTTGAGCCAAGCGCGATTGCCCATGATCGTATTGATCTCGCCGTTGTGGGCGATGTGCCGGAAGGGTTGCACCAGACGCCACGCCGGCGATGAGTTGGTGGAGAAGCGTTGATGGAAGAGCGCGAAACGCGAAGCGAACGACGGATCGCGAAGGTCGTCGAAATAGGCGCCGAGTTCGTCGGAAGAGAGCAGCGCTTTGTAGACGACCGAAGTCGCCGAACAGGAGAGCAGCGACGCCGTCGGACCGAATTCGCGCAGCGACTTCTCAATCGTGCGCGCGGCCGAACGCATCCGCTCGCGGACGTTGCCCGGACCCATGTCGACGATCAACTGCTCGAACTGCGGCCGCGTCGTGCGCGCCTGCGCGCCCAGAATGTCCTCGTGCGTTCCGGGCGTCCGCCAGCGCAGCGGGGTGACGTCGAGGGCGTGCACGCGCGCTTCGATCGCCGCGCGCGCCGCAGCCGCGGCATCCGCTTCGCGAGGCAGGAAGAGACAGATTCCCGCTAAGTGGCTCGAAGATGCTTGCAGATCGACTCGCGCGAGTTCGCGCGCGAGCAATTTGCGGGGCGTCTCGCACAGGATGCCGGCGCCGTCGCCGGTCCGGCCGTCGGCCGCCCGCGCGCCGCGATGCATCATCGCGGCCGCGGCTTGCAGCGCGAGCCGGACAACTTCGTGCGTTCCCGGGGCGCCGAGATCAGCGATGAAGCCGACGCCGCACGCGTCGTGCTCTTCGAGCTCGGCGGAAAGTTGGGCGGGCGGCGGCGCGACGTGCGAGATGGAGGATGACCTCGCTTCGGAAACGTGGGAACTTATACTTTACGGCCTATTGCGGAGCCGGTCATTGGACAATTGTCGAACCCCGGCTCTCAGACGTTTAACGCTGCCGATGTGTTTTGTCCGGCCGGCCCGCGATTCGAAAATCGTCTCCGGACGCGAGATCAGAGTTCGGTGATTTCTTGCAAGGTTCGTTATCGCTTCTACCCGCGCAACCCGAGTGCGACCATCATCTGATAGCCGACGGCAAGCGAGCGCTCGTCGATATCAAAGCGGGCGTTGTGATGGGCGAACGACGTCGCTTCGCCGCCGCGCGCGCCCACGATGAAGTAGGCGCCGGGGCGCTGCTCCTGCATGAAGGACATGTCTTCGGCCCACATCACGATGTCGTGCTCGACCACGCGCTCGGCGCCGAGCACCGCTCGGCCCACCTCGCGCACGATGTCGTTGGTCGCGGCGTCGTTGACCGTGGGCGGATACGACCAGTGATAGTCGAGTTCGTAGTCGACGCGCAGCGCCTCGCCCAAACCCTTGACGATGCGTTCCATCCGCTCGGGCATCGCCTTGCGCACGGCCGGGTCGAAGCAGCGCACCGTGCCCATCAATTTTGCCTGATCGGGAATCACGTTGAACGTCGTGCCGGCATCGAAGCGCCCGACCGTGAACACGGCGGGGTCCTTCGGCGCGACTTCGCGGCTGACGATCGTCTGCAGCATCGTCACGAAATACGAAGCGGCGACGATCGGGTCGACCGCGAGCTGCGGCATCGCGCCGTGGCCGCCTTTGCCGCGAATCGTGAGCGTGTATTCGTCGGCCGACGCAAAGAACGCGCCGTCGCGCACGCCGATCGAACCGACGTCGAGACCGCTGTAGAGATGCAGCGCGAACGTCCGGTCCACGTGCGGATTTTCGAGCGCGCCGTCTTCGATCATGAAGCGGTTTCCCGCGCTGCCTTCTTCGCCGGGCTGAAAACAGAAGACGAGGGTCCCCGGCACTTCCGCGCGGCGCTCGGCGAGCGTTCGCGCGGCCGCAAGCAAGATCGAGACGTGGCCGTCGTGACCGCACGCGTGCATGACGCCGCTTCGCTCCGAACGATAGTCCGCTTCGACCAGCTCGACGATCGGCAGCGCATCCATGTCGGCGCGCAGCAAGGTCACGGGACCCGGCTTGCCGCCGCGCAGCGTGCCGAGCACGCCGGTTTTCCCGACGCCCGTGCGGATATCGTCGAGTCCGAGCTTTCCGAGTTCCGCCGCGACGAAAGCCGCCGTCTCGAACTCGACCATCGAGAGTTCGGGCCGGCGGTGCAAGTGGCGGCGAACCTGCGAAAGCGTTTCGGTCGGGATGCGGTGCTTCGACGAGCTCAGCATGACGGTTCGGAAGAGGTCATCGCGGCCCATTCGCCGCGCGCGCGGGGGACGCATGCGCCGGCGCCGTGCAGGCGCAGGCGCAGGCGGGATCGCTAAAGGCTCGTTCGGGGGAGCGGCGCCGTCCCGGAGGGCCCGAGGTTGCGCTGCAGCGTCACGTAGACGGTT
>Ga0116227_10015057_pt1 | contig 11555 bp, 8 predicted proteins | sample S1TSphgellanicum_FD_89693 | JGI IMG/M metagenome (GOLD analysis project Ga0116227, IMG submission 89693) | Host-associated microbial communities from peat moss isolated from Minnesota, USA - S1T2_Fb - Sphagnum magellanicum MG | ecosystem: Host-associated > Plants > Peat moss > Unclassified... | reverse complement strand
CGTGAGTCGTGTCCGATTCAAAATTTTCAATTTCATTTGCAGCCTCTTGGCGCCACTTGAGGGTTTACGTTGGCGCGCCCGAAATAGTCTACGCGAGCATCCTGTTCGCAGACGCAAGGCGTGCATGCCTCGCACTGAAAATTAGCGGCAATGAAGCCGCAATCAAGCCTGAAATAAGCGCGGAATGCATGCGCCGAAATTGCAAGCGCACCGTTCGGGTGCGATGCCCGCACGCGATGGCTGCACATGGCGCAGCCGGTTTGGGGATCCACTGAATTTCGAGGTGATTTCCAACCCGGCTGGACTGACAGATGCTTAAAGGGCGTCGGCTGCGCTGAGCACCACGCGGGCGAAATCGCCGAGGCGCTGCTTGCGATCCATCGCCATTTTGCGCAGCACGACGAAGGCTTCGTTTTCATCGAGCTGGCGGCGTTTCATGATGATGCCCTTGGCGCGCTGGATATCGCGCTGATCGGCCAGCCGCGAGCGCGCCTGTTCCAGATCCTTTTGCAGCGATTGGTGCATCTCGAAACGCGCCAGCGCGACTTCGATCACTGCGTTGATACGGTTCGGCTGCAAACCATCGACAACATAGGCACTCACGCCAGCCTGCACAGCGCGGCGAATGGTATCGGCATCGCTGCGTTCGGCAAACAGCACCACCGGCCGCGGGTTGTCGCGCTTCAGTTGATCCAGCGATTCCAGCGTATTCGGCGCTGGCGCATCGACGCCGATGAAGACGATTTGAGGTTTGCAGGAAAACACGGCCGCCGAAAGATCCGAGGCGGTGCCAAACTTTGCGATCACACGATGACCATCGGCCAGCAAGGTTTGCTCGACCACGTTCGATCGGCAAGGATCGTCGTCGACCAGCATTACGCGCAGATTTTGACATTCATTCAACATGGTTACCCTGAATTGTTGAATCAATTTTTTCAAACATTATTGCAAATCAAATGCCATGTTTATGGCAAAGGTTGGCATTGAGCGATTTATCGTTCGTCTATCGTTCGCCTTGAATCTATTTCGCTCAAAATTACTGCGGAATTGCTACGGAATTACGTCAATATCCGGCCAGTAAAATGGCTTGAACAAAACGCTGTTCGGACTGCGTGCAAACCGGCGTTTTACTGATTTTTCGGAGTGTGTGAAGCGATCGGTGGTCATCGTTGATGGCGCGGATTGCGGTGCTTTCTTCGCTACGCTTGGGCGCGTTCGACTACGGCAGAAATCCGATTCACTGGCATAGCCATTGCTTCGTCTACTGGGCGCAAATTGCGTATTCATGGTCGGCAATCAGGCGCGGTCATCCCAAATTTTTGGCGGCATTCGGGTGTTTTGCGGCCCCCGAAGGGACTCGGGTCAACGTGTATCAGCCTCTTTCCAAAGCATGTTCAGAGCAGCCGGCTCCGGTCCGCGCCGGATTTGTGTTGTTGCTGCGTGACCTATGCGTTTTCATCATCGCCTTTGCCGGGCTGACTTCAATCACGACGATGGCCGACGTTGACGGCATGGCTTCGTTGACCGGTGAAGCGCTGGGTCTGGATCAATCCGCACGCGCAATCGAAGACAGCTCGGCAGCGAATGACGCGGTGGAATTTTATATCGGCAGCCGCGCCGAAGGCATGCTGCTGCGTTATGTGCGCGTGCAGATCGACGATCGCAGCACGGTGCAGTACGAATACAGCGAAGCCGAAGCACTGGCGACTGCGCGAGGCGCGATGCAGCGGCTGTTTACGGCGCCGCTCGCGCCGGGTGTGCATCGCATACGCATCGAATACACCGCGCGTTCGCAGCAGCGTTTTGCGGAAGACCCGCTGCTGCACAGCTGGCTCGATCAGAAAATCGAACTGGGTTCGAGCGAGCACTGGATCTGTGCCGAACTGTTCAGTCCCGGCATGTTGGGTAGCAAGCCGGTGATGAAATTGCGGCTGCTCAGCGCATCGTCCGGACCGTTGGCGGCTGGCGCAGCGGCATCGCAATCTGCGGGAGACGTTGCGATCAAAGCCTCGTTCGATCCCGGCAGCGACGATGATCCGCGCGTTCGCTTGAGCAGCTTTTTACTGGCGGAAGATCGTCCGTTCGATGCAGCCGCCGAATTGCTGCACCTGCAAGCGAATGCCGGAAACGCGATGTTGCCAGCCGCATTCGCAGCGCACCTGTCGCCGATCCTCGCCGATCTCGGCCAATCGGCGCGCTATCCTATCGCGGCCGCGCCTGCCGACGGTGCCGTCGCCAGCAATGGCACGAACGAATTCGCGCGCTATCAGGCGGCGGCCCAGCGTATTGCGGAAGGTCAGGCCGATCAGTCCGGCGCCGATCTCGATCAGCTGGGTCAAACCAAACCGGTGGATAGCTTCGGCTGGGCGCTGCGCGATCAAGCCAATCTAAGCCTGGGCTATGCACAGTTGCGCAGTGGCCAGGCTGCAGCGGCGGTCAACACCTTCGGCCGCGTGCGCGCGCAGGGGCCGTTCTCTGCGCGCGCGCTGCTCGGTCAAGGCTGGGCTTATCTGGAAAGCGTGGGCGACGCCACTAAATCCAATGCTGCCGTCAACAAAAATGGCAGCGGGCTTGAGGATTCGCGCCCGGCCTTCATCAGCGATATCGATCATCGTCAAGGGCGGAAAATTCATTACTCGCTGCCTTCACCCGCACAGCTGGAATCGCTACGGCGCGCGCTGGTGCCGTGGACCGAACTGATCGGCCGCAATCCGATGGACCCGGCGGTGCAGGAAGGTCTGGTAGCGATCGGCTATGCGCTCGATCACGTCGGCGCATTCGACGACGCGCAGCGCTTCTACAACCGTTCTGTGAAGCTGCAAGAGATAACGCTGATCCGCCTTGCCAGTGCGCAGGCGCAGGTCAACGATGGCCGCATGCTGGCCGCAGTGCAGCATGGCGCCGGTAGCAGCGATAGCGGCTGGCATTGGCAGCTGCCGGCAGTGGTCGACGATTCGCATTGGTGGCTCACGCTGAACGACGAGCCTGCGGTGCCGGACAATTTCTATTTCGATGAACTGATCGCTGAGCCGGATTTCATCGCCGCACTGCACCAGTATCGTCAGGTGCAGGATCTGATTCTGGCCAGCGATAACCATCTGCAAACCTTGTCGCATTCGGCCGCCGATTCCGCCGAACTGCAACAGCGCCTGCAAGCCTTGAAGGCGCAACTGCTCGCGGCCAGCGCCGCCGCTGGCGAGCGGTTGAAAAGTGTTGCGCTCGCCGATTTGCAGCAGCAGCAAAAGCAGGCGCAGGCTTATCTGGTCGAGGCGCGTTTCGCGCTGGCCCGCAGCAACGATTGGGCGCCGACGGAGCTGGCGCACAAATGAACTTCAAGCCGCGGCTTATTCCATGGCGTTTGACCGCACTCGCGGCGGCGGCGCTGTTCGTTGAAGCGCCCGCGTCATTGGCAGCGGATGTGACGCCGACCATCGCCGACGTCACCCAGCACAACGAATTCAAGTCGAACAAGTTTGTCGTTATCAAGACGCCGAGCATTCTCGAATCGCAGAAAGCCGCTGCGGCCAAGCCCGATCCGAAAATTGCGATCGAGAATTACGACAAGCTATTGCAATATGCCACCGATCCGCAGATTCGCGCGGAGTCCTTGCGGCGCTCGGCGGACTTGCGTCTGCAACTGGCGGATGCGGATGGCAACCCCGATCCGGCCGAGTTGAAAAAGGCTATCGCCAGCTATATGCAATTGCTGAAGGAACAGCCGGACTATGCCTTGAACGATCGCGTCCTGTATCAATTGGCGCGGGCCGAGCAAGGTATCGGCGAGGATGAGCCGGCGATCGATGCGCTGCGCAAACTCGGCCGCGATTATCCGGATTCTCAGCGCGTTGCCGATGCGCATTTCCGCGCCGCCGAGTTGTTATTCCGTAGCGCGCGTTACGCCGAAGCCGAGCCGGAATATCGTTCGATCGTCGAGCATCAACCGAATGCGCCGTTCTTTGAAGCCGCGCAATACAAGCTCGGCTGGTCGCTGTACAAGCAGGAAAAGCACGATCAGGCGGTGAGTATTTTCCTCGCGCTGCTGGACCGCGATCTGCCGCAGGGCGAGTTGCGCGATCCCAAAGCCGCGCTGTCCGCGGTGGATGCCGCCAAGCGCGAGCGTGTTGAAGATGCACTGCGCGTCACCGGCCTTGCGTTCGCGGCACTCGGCAGCGGCGATGCAATGAATCACTACTTCGCGCAGCTCGGCAAGGAGCCGCGCTTTTCCACGCTGCTTTACAGCAGCCTCGGCGATGGACTGCTGGAAAAGCATCGTTACAGCGATGCCGCAGGCGCTTATCAGGCGTTTGCGCAGCGGCATCCGAAGGATTTGCTCGCGCCCGAATTCCAGCAAAAAGCGATCGAGGCTTATCGCCAGGGCGGCATCGAGGATTTGATGATCGCGGCGAAACAGCATTACGCCGAGGATTACGCGCCCGGTACGCCTTACTGGAGCGGCCGCACGCCGACGCCGGAAGTGCTGGCCAATGTGCGCACCGATTTCGACGATCTGGGCCGCTACTATCACGCGCATGCGCAGGCGCGCCCAGCGGCGGACGATGCCGCCAGGCGTGCGGATTTCCTCGCGGCTGCGGGTTGGTATCGGCACATCTTCACAAGCTTCCCGCAGGATCAACATCTGGCCGAAGTGAATCTGCGGTTGGCCGACGCGCTTTACGACGGCGGCCAGTTGCGCGAAGCCGCCGAGCAGTACGAGAAAACGGCCTACGCCTATGGCAAGACGCCGCAAGCGGCCGAAGCGGCGAACGCGGCGGTGCAGGCCGACGAAAAACTGGCGGAGCAGAGTGCGCCGGCGGATCGTCCTGCGGCGCTGCGTTTGGCGGTGGCCAGCGCGGCCAGGCTGGCCGATGCGTTCCCGCAACATCCGCAACGCAATGTGGTGTTGACGCGCGCGGCCGAAGATCTGTTCGAGTTGAAGGATTATCCGCAAGCGCTGGCGATGGCTACGCGCGTGTTGCAGGCGCAGCCGGCAGCACCCGCCGATTTACAGTTACAAGCCTTGGCGGTGACGGCGGATACACAGTTCGCGCTGAACCAGTATCCGCAAGCGGAGACGGCGTATACGCAGCTGTTGCAAAGGCAGCCGCCGAATGCGCCGGCGCGCGCGCGGATCACCGAACAATTGGCGGCGTCGATCTACAAGCAGGGCGAAGCGGCGCGTGCGGCCGGTGACTTGAAGCTGGCAGCCAGGGCTTTCCAGCGCGTCGGCGAAGTGGCGCCGGATGCCAAGCTGCGCGGCAATGCCGACTACGATGCGGCGTCTGCGTTTTTCGAGTTGAAGGATTGGCCATCGGCCGAACGCTTGCTGGAAAACATTCGCAACGGCGATCCCAATAATCCGCTGCTGGGCGATGTCGATAAAAAACTGGCGTTGGCTTATCAGAAGGATGGCAAGTCAGCGGCGGCCGGCGCAGCTTACGCGCGCGTTGCGCAACGCGGTGCGGAATCCACCGATACGCGCCGCGAAGCGGCCTGGCTCGCGGCACAACTTTACGATGGTGCCGGTGCGGCCGGCGCTGCGGCGAAGGCTTACGAGGCTTACGTCAACAGCTATCCTCAGCCGCTCGATCGCGGTATGCAAGCGCGGCGCAAACTGGCGGATTACGCGCGCAACAGCGGCGACGACGCTGGGTACAGCCGCTGGTTGAAAGATCTCGTCGCTGCGGATTCCAGCGGTGGCGCGGCGAGCACTGATGCGACGCATCAGCTGGCCGCGCAAGCGAGTCTCGACCTGGGCCGGCTCGATGCCAAGAAGGCGCGCGCGCTGGTGTTGTCTGCGCCGCTGGATAAAAGTCTCGCCGTGCGCAAGGCCGCAACCGAGGCGGCAATCGCTTCGCTGGGTCGCGCGGCCGAGTATCGTTATGCCGAAATCAAGACCGCCGCAGCTTACGAAATCGGCGCGGTCTATCGGGATTTGGCCGAGGCGATCACCGGCTCGCAGCGGCCGGGCAATCTGAAGGGCGAGTCCCTCGATCAATACAATCTGCTTCTGCAGGAACAGGCCGATGCGTTCGACGATAAATCGATCGCCGCGCACGCGGCCAATCTGGAGAGTCTCAAGCAGGGCGTGTGGAACGAATGGATTCATCGCAGTGCGGATCAACTGGCGCAGCTGGCGCCAGCCGTGTACGGAAAACATGAACAGCATGACGATCGCTATGGCTCGCTGCACTAGGCCGCAATTGCTGCGCGCGCGCTTGAATGCGGCACGCACCACTGGCGCTGCGCGTTTCCTCGCGGCGGGTGCGATCGTGTCGATGTCGGCGTCGCTGCTCGCGGCGTGTGGCGGCGCACCGGCGCGATCGAGCGTGCCTCATCGTACGCCGGTATCTTCGGCGTCGCAGCCGGCTTCTTCGTCGAGTTCAGCACTGTCGTCACCGCAGTCAGCACCAGCGCAAGGCAATGCGGGCAGCGATCCGCAGAGTCGTTTCGCGGCCGCGCTCGCGCTGCTGGATCAACATCAGCAAGATCAGGCCGAGGCAGCGCTGGTATCGCTGGCACGCGATTTCCCGCAGCTTTCGGGACCATCCACCGAGCTGGGTTTGCTTTATCTACGCAGCAACCGGCGGCCGCAGGCCACGCAAAGTTTTGAGCAGGCGCTGCGTGCGAATTCGCAGAATACGGTGGCCCTGAACTGCCTCGGCATTCTCTATCGCCAAGCCGGCGATTTCGCGCGTTCCGAGCAGAGCTATCTGCGCGCGATTGCGTTGAAGCCGAACGATGCCAAGACCCATCTGAATCTCGGCATTCTTTACGAGCTTTCGCTGCACAGGCCGAAAGACGCGCTCGATCAATATCGTGAATCGCAGAAATATGCCGCGCAGGAAAATCTGATGGTCACAGCCTGGATCAAGGAACTGGAAACGCAAGGCAATCCTGTGGCGACGGGTGCGGCTTCCAGCGCGATTGCGGCGGCGCGATGAGGAATCTCTCGCTTAACTGTTACGGTTTGATCGGGTTGCTAGTGCTGGCCTTGCCGCTAGCGTCGTGGGCTGCTGTGGCTGTGGCTGTGGCTGTGGCTGCACCCGCAGCGGCGGGGGGCAAGACCATTGCTACGGATAACGGCACAGAAATCATCGGCGATCAGGATTCTGCTGTCGGCCTGTTTTTGACGCCGTGGAAAAACGAAACCGCGGCGGATATCGACCGGGCGCCTGGATTGCTTGATGTGAAAAGCCGCCCGGTGGACGTCAAGACCTTCACGCAAACCCTCGAAAACGACGAAGCCTTGGCCGCGTATCGCCGCTCGCGGATGCAGTCGAACCATTAGCCGCGGCAGTCGCAGGCATTTGGCGGCAAATTCAGCCGTTACGCCGGACCGTCATATTATCCCGTTTCATCGGTGGTACACTCCTTGCAGCAGTGAATCCGTCTCGGCAACGTCGCTGAGCCAAAAGACAAGGAAGTCCTGATTGTCCGGTGTTTGCCGGCAGTTGTTCCTTTTGGCTGATTGTCGAGTCGCCCCCGTGGTTATTCGAATTGACAGCAGTGTCTTTCCGGGCTCTATCAAGCTTGGTTTCTGCGGTCCAGTTCTGCTGCGCGGTTCGATTTAACTATGTTTATAAAACGACACAGCTTCAACCATCCAAAAGGGAAACTTCCGTGAACACATTCAAACTTAGTTTCATTCCGCTGGTGCTTGCATCAGCCTTCAGTGCCACCGTACACGCTGACGATACGCAAAATGTCTACGACAATCGCTTCTACATTGCACCGATGGGCAGTTACGCCCTCGCCGACGATAAGCGCGATACCCACAACGCCTATGGCGGCACGCTGGCATTGGGCAAGCCGGTGCTTGACTACCTCGAAGTCGAAGTGATCGGCACTTACCTCAAATATCGAAAGAAGGAAGAAAAGGCCACCGTGTACGACGGCGGCCTTGGTGCGAACGTCTTCATGGCGCGCTTCGCCGACAACTTCACCCGCAACATCTTCATTCATGGCGATGTCGAGGAAGGCAAGCGGTATCTGTACAACGTCGGTCTCGGCTACGATTTTTACTTGGGCTCCAGCCACACTTTTGCGATCCGTGGCGAAGCGCTGTATCACCACGACGATCCCTACGTCGAAGCGCAGTTCAATCTCGGCGTGCGGATCGCGCTAGGCGCGCAGCCGGTCGCAGCAGCGGTTGCACCGCCCGAGCCGCCGGTCGCCATCATTCCTGCGGTCGCACCGCCGCCACCGCCGCCACCGCCGCCTTGCCAAACCCCTGAGCCGGGGCAGCCGATTTCGCTGGAAGGCTGCAAGACCGGCGACACCATCATTCTTCGCGGCGTCAATTTCGACTTCGACAAGGCCACACTGACCTTGAACGCCAAGGCGATTCTGGATCAGGTTTCCGATGCGCTGAAATCGCGCTCGGATATCAAGGTCGAGATCGATGGTCACACCGACGGCAAGGGTTCCGCGCCGTACAACCTGAAATTGTCGGATCGCCGCGCTGCCTCGGTGCGTCAGTATCTGATCGGCAAAGGAATCGATGCTGGCCGTATGACTTCGCGCGGCTTTGGCAAGACCATGCCGATTGCCGACAACGCCACCGATGAAGGCCGCGAGATCAACCGTCGCGTCGAACTGAAGGTGGTGGAAGCCAACGGCGGTGCGGGTTCGATCGAAGTCGCGCCATTTACCTCCGATGTGGCGCCGGGTGCCGAGCAAGCCAACAGGCCAATGGGCGCGCAATGAGCGATCCGGTGACACGATGGGCGCAAATGCGGCCGGCATCGAATGGCGAAGCAACGTCATTACGATTTCCCGCTTCCCGTTTGCACTCGTCGGCGCCACGGATCCCCGTAGGCACTTTGGCGGCTCGGGCCAGCATCGATTCTTCTTCGCATACCGTGAAATTTGTGGATGAGGCGAACAGCAAGCCTGGTTCGCGCTCACCAGCGGCTCGAAGACTTTCAGTCAGCCAGGATCGCACGCAGTCCCATGCGGCAATCCATTCGTCGATGAAGGGCACCATCGTCGTTCAATAGCAACCGGGTTTTACGGGGTCCCTCCCAACTTACCCCGCCTCACGGCGGGGTTCTTTTTGGGGGCGTCGGATCAGATCGGGCCATGCACCAGGTGCCGCGCTCGCATGGGCACGGCGCGCTTTGCGCCAATGGCTATTCGGGTTTACGAGTGGGTAACGAGTTCGCCGGCAGCGATGGCCAGCAAACAGAAATCCAGCCAACCGTTATCAGGCTTTGCGAGGAAATATTGTGTGTTTTCCGGCAGGCAGCGCTCTGCTGCGCAGATCCGATATGAGTGATGCAGCAAACTGCGCTCTCGAAATTCAAACCCTCGCCATGCGAGTCTGCTTCAAGGCTGCATCAGCAGGTTGGTGACGTGAATGATGCCGTTGGCGACCTTGAGATCGGCAGCGGTAATTTTGGCTTTGGAGCCTTTGTTGTCTTCAACGTCGAGATCGTGCCCGCCGCCGCTCACCGATACGCTGAGCTTGTGGCCGTCGAGCGTGGTCAGTTCGGCGATGCCCTGATGGTTGTCGCGCATCAGTTTGGTCATCGCCTGCGAGTCGTACAGTCCTTCCACGATCTGGTAACTCATGATCTTGACCAGGGTCGGCTTGTGCTCGGGCTTCAACAATTCGCTGAACGCATCGGTCGGCAATTTATCGAAGGCCGCATTAGTGGGCGCGAACACCGTGTACGGGCCGGCGCTCTTCAGGGTCTCCAGCAAATCGGCGGCTGTGAGGCCTTGCACCAGCGTGCTGAGCTGGCGCGAATTCGCCAGATTCACGGCAATGTCCTGGTCCGCCTGAACCGGCGTGCCGGCCAGCGTGTGATCCTTGGCCTTGAACAGACCGTCCAGATTCACCTCGAACGCAAACGCAGCACCCACCTGCATTAAAACGATGGCAATCAAACCGAGACGAGCACTTTTTTTCAACCGGATTCTCCCAGATGCCTGACGTGATGCCGACGATGAATTCTACAGTGTGAAGACTTGACCTCGGGCGATTTCAATTCGTCGCTGCGTGGCATCGGCATACCAACCGAAAGCTGCCCAGGACCAGACGGCAATCCAATTTTCGGGCAACCTTTTCGTTTATCTGGGCTGCTGCTGGCGGCGCCGGTTACGGCTGGTGCGGTAGGTCATCCAGATTCCACTGATGGAAAGCCAGAGCGCCAGAAAACCGACCGTGTTGATCACATAAACCCCAAAGCGGCCGAACAACTTGCCACTGTGGGCATCGACCAGCGCATGCTCGAACGTGACCTTGGGCCGCGAATAAGGCTCCAGCAGATCGCGTTGCTGCGATTGCAGCGGCGCCGGCTCCGACCATTCCACTGCAGCGGGTGCCACCGGCTTCCAGCTTTCGCCGCCATCCTCGCTTTGGAAGGTCGCGCTGCTGTCCTGAATCGCCAGACTGTTGGTCACGCCTTTGACTGAACCGAGCCTTTGCAGATTTTGCAGCGGCAAGGTTGGCGACATCAATTCATCCACCCGTTCGCCAGCGGGAGTGACCAGCGTGATGCTTTGCGCGGTGGCGATGAACAAGGTCGGCTGACCCATATCGCTACCGGCGACGAGCCCAAGCGGATTGCGCAGCGGTACATTCTGCAAGGGTTTGCCATCGAGCAGCACCTGACCGCCAGCGACGGCGAGCCAATGACCGGCGCTAAGCAGGCCGGTCTGCGGCGGTTCGGAATGCAGGCCATACAGATGCGTCAACCACGGCCAGCTGACACCAATAGTGTCGTAGCCCCAGCTTGAACTTTGATTGATCGCAAATCCGCTAACGCCCAACCAGCCCATGAACACGAACGCCCCGATACCGGCGCGCTGATGCCATTGCCGAAGAAAAGCCTGGAGGTTGCGTCTCGGCTTCTGCTTGGGGCTATGCCCCTTGACCGAACCTGCACGGCCACGAGACGACCATAACCTCAACAGGAAGCCATGCCTCGGACGGCCTGAATCAGCCATGACATCAAGCGGTCAACGAATCCAGCTTGATAGCCGCTCTGGCCATACGCTGCATCATCAACACCGACAGCGTGGCGCCGGCGATGTTGTCGATGTTGCGATCCAGCGCAACGCCGTTGAGCTTGGCGCCCTTGAATTGGTTCAGAAACGAGGCTTCACCGATCTGCTCGCCGCGCGATTCGCGGTAGACCAGCACCTTGGCCGTGTCGATGGCGCCGGCCTTGACGACGAAGCCGGCGGTGGTGATCTGGTAGCCAGGTTTGCCGATGTCTTCAAGTATCCAGGCGCTTTTGCCGCCGGCTTTCCAGTAGCGCAGACGCGATTGCGGATACGACTTGCCGAAGACGGCGGCGACCTGACTTTGCTTGGTGGCATCCAGCTCCATCAACTGGGCCGCCGGGGGAGTGCCGAACGCCTGGGTGATGAAGGCGTCTGGGGTTTGAAAAGTGGTCCAGAGACTGCCACTCTCATCGGCCTTTACCACCTCCAGCCCTGCTCCCGTGAGGAGCAGGGCCAGGGCGGACTTCAGGAATGAGCGCTTGCCGAGATGGACTGCGTGGAGAGTGATTCCGTTACTTCCATCCTGCGCTTCGTGCGACATG
>Ga0116227_10015056_pt1 | contig 11556 bp, 9 predicted proteins | sample S1TSphgellanicum_FD_89693 | JGI IMG/M metagenome (GOLD analysis project Ga0116227, IMG submission 89693) | Host-associated microbial communities from peat moss isolated from Minnesota, USA - S1T2_Fb - Sphagnum magellanicum MG | ecosystem: Host-associated > Plants > Peat moss > Unclassified... | reverse complement strand
TGCTAGGATTGCAACCTATGAATGTCATGACCATTGGCGATAACTTCAACGATTCCGAAATGATTGAATACGCTGGCATTGGTGTAGCTATGGGCAATGCACCAGCGGAAGTTCAGGCGATCGCTCAGTGGGTTGCCCCTAACGTTGAGCAAGATGGAGCCGCAGTTGCAATTGAAAAGTTTTTACTTTCATAGAAATTGTTAGCGGTTAGTGGTTAGTCGTTTTTTTTCACAACTAACGACTAACCACTAACAACTAACCAATAGAAAAAATCAGAAAGGACACCGACGACTGGCCGTGTTTCGTCTCGGTGTCCTTGCTGGTTCGCTCCTCACACACCTGTTAATATATAGTAAGGCAATTGAATAGTCAATAGCTGTTACAAAAGTTTTTATAATTCCATCAGAGCAGAAATACCCAGTTTTTCTTCCAGCAAAAACCTTAAGACAGACTGAGTTGCCATCACCAGTCCAAGTCTAGCTTGGGCTAGTTCAGGTGATGTAGTTTTCACTTCACCAAAAATGCGGCAATTGCTCCAGAAGATTTCAAAAGCTTGACTCAAGTTCAACGCTGCTGTTTCCCATTTAACTGAGCTATGACACTCAAATTGGTCTACTACTTGTACTAACTCAGCAATTAGGTGACCAGACGCTGGGTGAGTTAGGCGAATTTTATGACCGTCGAGCCAAGGAATAGATTTGGAGAAGGGTACACTCCCATGATAGTTTTCTTGTTGACCTTCCTGCCTAAGTCCCATCAATCCTTCTTGGTGTGCAAGCCGCAGCAGTGAGCAACATCTTGCATGAGCATATTGAGCAGTGAAGAGAGGGGGGGGAGGGGAGTAGGGGAGCAGGGGAGCAGTGGAGTAGGGGAGCAGGGGGGCAGGGGAGCAGGGGGGCAGGGGGGCAAGGGAGGCGGGGGAAGAATAATTAATTATTCTCTTATCTCCCCTATCTCCTCCGCTCGCCCCCCCTGCCTCCCCTGCCTCCCCTGCCCCCCCTGCCCCCCCTGCATATCCAAAAGCAAGATTTTGTAACCAGGCAGCTAAGAAGGGGTGGGTCAATTCCAAATGAATCCAACCAGGGGAAACTATTTGAACCTGGAAATCTTTGCTACATGTTGCCAAAAAATGAGAGACAATTTCACTGGCAATCTCCATAGCTGAAATATTCTCATATTTTGAGAGCCGTAGCGCTACACCAGAGATATACAAAATCCGATTAATATCTCTACCTTTATATAGAGGAATGTTTTCCTCTTTTATGCTATTCACATGTCGATACTCAGTATAAACACTGAGTGACTTTGTTAGTTGACTAGATACTAGCCGCTTAATAGCTTTGTATCTGACAGGAGGTAGTTCTTTATCCACGTAACCCTTGCATGGTAACCTCTTGAGCAAATAAGGTACTTTTCCAACATCTGTCTAAAGAGGTATTTTCTTGCAACAGAGGAAAAATGAGAATTGTGCAAATTTTTTTTGAAACTGAGTAAATTTTACTACCATCATTGTACAGTAAGAAGTATAACAAAAGAGTAGAGCTTAATTCTCTACCCTTTGGATGGCTGGCACTGTTAGGTGTTAAGCCTGACTTGCCAACACAAAGACACTCCTTGCACCTTTTTATAACGTCTTTGTCTTCAGCCGAACGCTCTTTGTTACCTATGCAATCTCCATCCTCCTTTTCTGAGGCCTCACGTCCTTTTTTAACTTGGCAACGGATTCTTGATTGGGCTCAAGAACACTACCGCTGCCGCACCTTTAGCAAAGATGAACGCATTCCAGCTAGACCTGGATTGCTATATTTGGTGCAAAGGGGTGCGATCCGCATGGTGGGAACCGCCCAGGTTAGTGCCACCGCTAGTCAGCTTACGTCTCGACGCATAAACAGAACCCCAGAAGAAGCTTTCTTAGGTTTTGTTGGTGCAGGACAGCCGTTTGAAATTGTTGCCCAGTCACCTTTCACACTCCAGTCTTATGCCCATGTTGACCAAACTGCGGTGCTCTGGATGTACTGGCACGACTTGGATAACTGGCCACACTTCCGCCGCGAAGTTATGGATGCCTTCAGGTATCAGCATCAGCGCAAACTGCTGTGGCTGAGTGCCTTGGGACAACGGCGCACAATTGACCGACTCTTAGGATTCCTCACATTATTGATTGAGGAGTATGGAGAGCCGTCAATGAGTGAAACTGATCCAGACGTAATTCGCGGTTACTGTTTACCCTTCCCACTTACCCATGCCCAAATTGGTAGTGCGATCGGCTCAACGCGAGTCACTGTCACCCGCTTGATGGGCAAGTTGCGTCAACGCGGCTTAATCCTAACTCAGGGGGATAATCTTATTTGCTTGCCAGCAGAATCGATTAATCGAGTCTAAGCTTCAGCGCAGTTTTAGTAGGTGTCAGCGAATTTTGACAAACCCAGCTTGGGCGATCATTTCCTGTCCTTGCTCCGTCAGCAGTAAGCTGGCGTAAGCATCACCTGCTTGCTGCTCGTTTTGACCATTCTGTTTGACCACCACAAACAGATTGCGCGTAATTGGGTACTTTCCTGATTGGAAAGCCTCAATGTTCAATTTGTTTCGTTTACCAGGACATTCATTCGGGAGGACAAATGCTTCTTGGTAAGGAGCAACATATTGCCCTTGTGTCCGCCCCAACGGCAAGGGCTTGATTGAACATTGAGGAACAACCTCTGGGGCAGAAGCGTAATAAATACCACCTGGACTACCAGCCAGTTTTTTAAGCGCTTGGGTGGTTGTGGAAACATATTCCACATTGGGCCCAAAAGCTTGACCACCCAAGATGTCTTGGACAAATAGTTCGACAGTACCGCCATCGGTAATGCTTCGAGAGTAAGCCTTAATTGAAATATTGGGACCACCTAACTGGCTCCAATTTGTTGCTTTGCCAGTGTAAATTGACCGCAGCTGATCGATGGTCAGTCCAGGAATATTGAGGTTAGGATTAACTGCCACTGCCAAACCATCAATTGCTACAGAAATCTCTTTAAGAGTGAAGCCATGTTGTTGGGCACGTGTTAATTCCTGGTCAAGAATCGGTCGGGAAGACTGGGCAAACGCCAATTGCCCGTCAATTAACGACTGTATGCCAGTACCAGACCCAGGATTGCCACCACTGGGTTCAACATAACGCAGCCGAAATTCTGGTCGCACTGCTTGAATTGCTGGATCAACTGTCAGCCGAATCGGTGCCCAAGACGTACTGCCTCCGTAGTTAAATAATCCTGTGGGAACATTTTGTACAGAGGCAAAAGTCTTACCGCTAGATTCTCCGGGTGAAGGTTGAGGCAAATTGGCAATACTTGGAGAATTAGTGGGGTGGGAACTATTTATTTGATTCAAGTTAAGAGGGGACTTTCTGGTAAACCACCAAAAGCCACCAGCTATGAGCCCAACTGTAATGACTAGAGATAAGATCAGAATTGGTGTTTCGTTTTTTTGTGACATTGTTTAGTTGTTAATTGTTAGTTGTTAGTTGTTACTATAACTCCCCACACTCCCCACTCCCCATTGCCCCTAATCACGCTTTGGGGGCCCCGAGTTCCCCACTCCCTACTCCCCATCGGCAATTGCAGAAAGGGTACTGCAACCTTCAAAGGAGGGAGGTTGTAGGGGAATTTCGAGGCAAAAACGAAACGTTCTTTGCTATAATGATTTTGGGTAAAACCCTACTGGCGGTCAGCCAGAAAGTCACGCCCAAGGAAACGTGCTGAAACGCTGAAAGCATCATTCGTATTGAGGGATGAGCCTGGGAACCCTGTTAAGAACAATTTGTTCTGGGATGCTTTTGAGCCAACTAACTAAGGCTCTTAAGAATCCGTGTCCATACCCCAAAGGGGTTGGTCACGGAGTTTCAATTACCGAATCCTGACAAATCCGGCTTTAGAGATGAGTTCCTGACCTTGATCGGTTAGTAACAAGTCGGCATAGGCTTCTCCAGCTTGTTGATCACTTTGACTATTCTGCTTAACAATCACAAATAACCGCCTGGTAATAGGATATTCACCACTTTGAAGAGCATCAGCATTCAATTGGTTACGTTGCTGTGGACATTCTCGAAGCGGGACGAAAGGCGGTTTGTAAGGCGGAACCAGTTGATCCGATTTACGCCCTATTGGTAAAGGCTTAACAACGCATTGTCCGACGACTTCAGTAGCTGAGGCGTAATAAATGCCCCCCTTGTTGTTCCCAACTTCTCTCAAAGCTTGAGTAGTAGTAGGGATGAATCTCACTGTTGACCCAAACTTTTCCTTTCCTAAGATGTTCTCGACAAAAAATTCTACGGTGCCTCCTTCTTCTGGGCGGCGAGAGTAGGGTATAATCGGCAGATTGGCACCACCAACCTGTTGCCAATTAGTAATCTTACTAGTGTAAATGTCTTTTATTTGGGCGATAGTTAAGCCAGGAATGTTGAGATTAGGGTTGACGGCGATCGCAATTCCATCTATAGCTACTGGAATTTCTTTCAAAGTAAAGCCCTCTTGCTTTGCCAGCTGGTATTCCCCTGCTTCAAGTGAACGAGAGGACTGGGAAAAAGCGAGCTGGTTATTTAATAACATCTTAATACCACTGCCAGAACCAGGAGCCCCCGAGGTAGGATCGGTGTAGCGTAACCGAAATTGATGTTGGTCATTTTGCACCACTGGGTCAACGACCTTACGGATAGGTGCCCAAGTCGTACTGCCCCCGTAGCTAAATAGTCCGGATGGCACATTTGGTACTGAGTTGAAAGTGTTACCATTTGACTGGGCAAACTGCTGAGATTGATTATCATCAAAAGAACCTATTCCAATACCGGAACCTCTAGCTAACCACCAAAATACAACCCCTACCAGTCCTAGTGTGATGACTAGGGCTAGAACCAAAACCGCTGTCTCATTTTTTTGCGACATAGCTGTTGTCAATTTTTTAAATAAATAATAAATTAAGATTTCCGCCCAACTCTCAAATCCTAACCAGTGCTATGGGGCAAAAGCCCGAAACACAATTCTTTCGACTTTTGACTTTTGACTTTTGACTTCGGTTGCTGAGCGTAGCCGAAGCATTGACTTCCGCGCAGCGGCACTAGCCCTATTGTGACACTGGCACAAAATCGTACCCAGTACCAGAGCGAGAGGAGTTTTTCCGAATAATTTGCACCAGTTGGACTTGGGCATTGCGATCGCCAGATGGCAAAAACCGAATTGTGCCAGAAGCGCCTTTAATTGAAAAATTAGGCGAGACAATAACTTGTTGTACGCCAAACCGGGTTGGATTCCTTTCGATAGCAGCAAATAACACCCGTGTGGCATCATATGCCATGGCAGTTCGCCAGTTGACATCAGCACCCCACAACTGTCGAGACTTGTAAGGAAAATCTAACGATTTGTTACCGTCAATATGCCAAGGAACTGCTACAACCATTCCCACAGCTTGTTCACGCCCAACTTCTAAAGTTTTAGGCGTGTAAACATCATCTCCGCCTAGCACAGCGAGCCGTTTCTGGTTAATCTCAACGACTTGCAGTGCTTTGTCCAAAGTGTCTGTGTTTGCAGCTAACATCAACGCTTCTGCACCTTGCTTAGTCGCTTGTTCTACACTTTTCGCCGCACTAAAATCCGACTTGGACAAGTCAAATTCGCTTGAAAGCTGTCCCCCTTCAAGCGATACAGATGCTACAAATTCAGACTTGAGTGACTGGCTATAGTTACTTTGAGAGTTGAAAAAAACAGCGATATTTTTTTTCTGCAACTTTTTCACCATGAAGTCAGCTAAAGCCCTCGCTGCGATAAAATCACTGGGAACTGTGCGAAAAACATAGCGGCTAAAATTGGAAATTTTAACAGAAGTGCTGGTAGGAGAAATCGCCACAAGTTGCCCGTTCGTATATTCAGTACCAGCTGCTAAGGTAGCATCGCTAGTAGTAGGACCAACTACACCTAATACTTTCTGATTATCGACTAAGGTTTTAGCGATTTGTTTGGCTATTTCTGGATTATCTTCGTCGTTAGCTATTCCCACTTTCAACGGGATTCCCCGGATTCCACCAGACTGATTAATTTCATTTTGAGCTTGAGCAATCCCACGTAAAATTTCTAAAGAAGTATTTGGATCGGTACTAATTGGTAGTGATGCGGCTATCGTATAGCTTTTTCCTGTGCCGATGCGGGCATTATTGAGGAATATCAGCACAGATGGATCGTTACGCTTCAGTTTTAGGGCTGCTTCCAGACTGGCGATCGCTTTTTTGTAATGTCGATCAGCGATCGCCTTGACACCTTCTTGTTCAAGGGGCGAAACTTCTCCCAAAGCTAAAATTTTTTCACCAAAACTGATGCGGTCTGAAGCTTCCTGAGTATTTTCCAGGTTAAGGAGACTTTGTAATTTTCCCCTAGAACTGATAGTAAACCACCAAAGTCCTCCGCCTATAAATCCTAATGTAATTAATAAGGCTAAGATGAAAACAGTAGTTTCATTCCTCTGGGACATCGGAGTTTTTTCTCTCCCTATTTTGAGTTAAAGTAGCAAAGATAATAATTTGTAAATGAGACGAAATAGAGCCGTAAGCGCGGTCGCGACCAATCCAGCTACAAAAGGTAATATAATTGTCCACTGAATGCCAAGACCCGAGTGCAAAAAGGGGACAAAAAATACAATTGCAAAACTAATTACAGAAATAATAAATAAATTCCACTTTTCAATCCACCGTCTTGTTTGGGCAAAAATGATTATGCCTAAAATCAAGGCTGAAGCAGCTAGGGGAATTATTGGAGATTTCAGTAAACTGAAGAGGGCGATCGCAATCAATCCGCCTTCAAACCCACTAAATGCTGCCCCACCCAGTATTTCTAGCAGGGAAAATGGTTGTCTACTAGATCCAAGTGGCTGCTTTTGGGGTTGCGGTTGAGTTGGTATTGGTTGTGGCTGAGGAGGACTGACTTTTGTCGAGGATATGGGCACATTCAGTGAGTCAAGGGCATCCAGAACCTCTTGGGCTGACTGAAAGCGTTGATTTGCGGCAGATAAAAGCATTTTGTCTAAGATATCAGCAAGGCGAGGGCTAATACTCACTTGCAATCGCCATTTCCACTGATTGTTATAGACATCAAAGAGCTGAGTTATTGGTTCGGCTGTTAATAACATGACAGCAGTCACAGCCAAAGCATATAAGTCTGTAGATGGAAACACTTGACCCCCAGCCATTTGCTCTGGCGGTGCAAATCCCATAGAATAAATTCCAGTGGAGGTAGCCGCGCCAATTGGGGCGTTTGTGACCTGCTTGACCGCACCAAAATCTAGCAGGAAGAGTTTGCCATCACGACGACGCATGATGTTAGAAGGTTTGATATCCCTGTGAATAATGCCTTTGCTGTGAACAAACCTAAGGATCTTAAGAATTTCTCGCAGTACCTCTAGGACTTCTTGTTCAGAAAACTTGCCTTTTTGAGCTAATTCTTCCTCTAGATTTTGTCCATCAATGTATTCCAGTACCAGATAAAAAAACTGGTCTTCTTGTCCTGGATGCAACCCAGGAACAGGTAGGGGGAAGTAAGCAAACAAATTAGGAATTTGCTCGTTTTTATTGCCTAGTTCCTCTAAAGCTACTGCTTCTCGTTCAAACAAGTCTTGCGCCAGTTGCAGTTGAGTGGGACTCAAATTTCCTGCCGGTTGAAATTGCTTCACGACACAATGGCGCATTCCTGGAGTATAGCGATCGCGTGCCAAAAATGCTGCGCCAAAGCCGCCCCGTCCTAGCACCTTTGTCGGTAAATAGCGTCCGACTAAGATCAGCGGCATGCCACAGGTTGTACAGTATTTTTGCTGCACCGTGCGCAGAGTTGCGAGATCATCTAAATCTGGAAAATTGTTTTGTGGACGGGGGCAGCGTGGACGAGTGCAGTAAACTTCCATGATTAGTCGCTAGTCATTAATCATTAGTCATTGGTTATTAGTCATTGGTTGTTAGTCATTGCTTATTTAGTCATTGGTTAGAATACATTCATATAACTAACAACTAACCCTTTGGGTGACGCTCCTTCTCCTATCAGAGAAGATCGCCAGTCGCACACGAGTGGGTACCCCCAAGACCCTTACGGGTGACGTTCGAGTACGACGCTCCTAACGTCGCTAACGTTAACGAAGATCGCCAGTCACCTAGGGTGGGCTAACCCTCCTACAGTGCTGGACTCACCCTGCTGGCTCACAACTAACAACTAACACTCTTTCCATAGACTATAATCTTAGTCTTCATCAGAGTCGGGCGTTTCTGCATCCAATGTACTGATAGCGATGCTCTTATGCGACGACTTTAACACATCTAGATTCCATCCGGGAGTAGCAAACTGGGGCAAAATCTCCCGACTGAATGCTTCTGCTGCCTTGGATTTGTAGCGATTGGGATTGAAAATCAACCAGAGCGTTCGCTTAACGACGACACCTTCAATAGTGGCACAGTGCAGCACCCCCATTTGTAACTCTTTAGCAATGGCTGAGGTGGAGACAAAGGCTGCCCCCAAACCGGATTGGACGGCATTTTTAATGGCTTCGATGGAATTCAATTCCATTTCAACTTTAAAGCGCCGTGTATCTATCTCAGAACGTGTTAGCACCTGGTCAATGACCTTGCGGATAGTTGATTGGGAGTCAAGCGCAATGAATTGTAATTTGTATAAGTCTTCTCTGTGGATCATGTCTAATTTCGCGAAGGGATGGAAGACAGGTATGATCAGTGCCAGCTCATCCTCAGCGTAAGGAATAATTTCCAAAGTTTCTGCCAGTTCACCAGGAATCTCGCCACCGATAATTGCGAGATCTACTTGTCCGTTAGCTACACTCCAAGCAGTCCGCCGAGTAGAGTGGACATGCAATTGCACCGCTACATCTGGATATTTTTGTCGAAAGATCCCAATCATCCTAGGCAAAAGATAGGTACCAGTGGTTTGAGATGCGCCTACAATCAAAGTACCGCCTTGGAGATTTTGCAGATCCTCAATAGCGCGGCAGGTTTCCTGACACAGACTGAGGATTTTTTCTCCGTAGCTTAGGAGTAAATGTCCAGCTTCAGTTAATTGTGCGCGACGTCCTCCACGGTCAAATAAGGGGACATCCAGTTGCCGTTCTAGGTTTTGCACTTGCAAGCTAACGGCAGGTTGGGAGACGTAAAGGCTATCAGCGGCACGCTTGAAGCTCCCTTCAGCAGCGATCGCTTTGAGAATACGTAACTGATCTAAAGTGAAAGGAAGGTCAGACATAAGGCTAAACCCACAAACAAAAAAGGAGCAACTCAGCAATTCATAGCTTCCAATCTGGAAGTGATTGATTGCATCTAAAAAAAATGCGGCTTTATAAGTGAAAAGACAGTACCATAACATCTTGACTAAAGTCTCAGAAGTGAATACTTTGTGGTATTGATTGTACTGAGTTAAGTTTTCTTTAAATTACTTCATTTGTGTATGATCATTCCGGCTTGGTTGACTAAGAGTCATTTTGTCATGCTGGGACTACAATTATGTTTCGTTTTTGCTCACAGCGGAGGCGCTGCCCTTCGTCCTTGGGCAGAAAAATACCTCGGCGCACGACTTTATCGCATTATTTTTGCCTTGACCAACCTGCCGTTGGCTATAATATTGGTCGTCTACTTTTTTAACCACCGCTATGATGGATTGCAACTTTGGCAGGTACAAAACGTGCCAGGTGTGCAGGTATTAGTTTGGATGCTGTCAGCGATTTCGTTTTTGTTTTTGTATCCTGCTACATTCAATCTACTAGAGATTGCTGCCATCCAACAGCCCCAAGTCCACCTCTACGAAACTGGAATTGTTCGGATTACCCGCCATCCGCAGATGGTGGGACAGGTCATTTGGTGTATTGCCCATACCCTCTGGTTGGGAACTAGTTTTACCCTAGTCACCTCTATTGGGTTGGTGTTGCATCACCTATTTGGGGTTTGGCATGGCGATCGCCGCTTGAGCTATCGCTACGGTGAAGCTTTCGCTCTGATCAAGCAACGTACATCAATCATTCCTTTCTTGGCGATTCTCGACGGTCGTCAATCTTTTAAATGGCAAGAATTTATCCGCCCTGCTTATTTGGGAGTGGTCATTTTTGTGCTACTACTTTGGTGGTCTCATCCACTGTTGCTCCAGGCAACTAATACGATAGAATTATAAGAAATATGCCGAAAACCCTTGAAAATGTATCAGAGGTCTTTAAAATATCCGTCTATTTAGCGCGGACAATGTCAAGAAATCAACTTAATTTCGATAGGCAGAAGTCGTTAGTGCAAAACTAGCACCGTCCCCGGAAATTCAAAATTGAAATTCACCAAAGTTACTGATCGCAAAATTCAAAAAGCTGATGATTTTAAGCTGGTTAAATTTTGAGTTATCGCTAGATTTCCGCTCCAGATGTCCTAGATTGATGATTTCAGCTTATCCATTTCGACAAAATAGATGTAGGATAAATTCAAATATCCGTCAGCGGTAGTAGACTAAGTCAGTTGGAAATTTGATGTAATTATGAAATTACAAAGACAAAAACACTTTTTTCAGATCAGAGTCCTAGTAGTCTGTCAACCTAGAAATTATAGGTAGATAGAGGCGGGGAGTTCGAGAGACACGGAGACGCGCAGATCTCTATTTTACATACGTCTCCGTGTCAATCTCAACCCGTCAATTATTTTTTGGCAGAGTCCTAGCTCTGGGCAATTTTTTTTAGTAAAAGGTAAACATATTTGGTAGTTGCGCTTCTGTGGTTGAACTTGGGAATAAATCGCAGCTAGAGAAACTTCTCTATCCAGCAACGGCAATCGAGAGTCGAAAATCCAGCAAAGCCACGTGAGTATCGCGCTGGCTTTTTTGTCAGCGCTACAATCTACGCTGATATTTTTACATACTCATTAAAGCCCAACGCTCAACAGAGTGTTAGCACGGTAGTAACCCAAGTTGCTAGTTATCAAAAAACGCCTATTTTTAAGTACAAAGCCCTAAAGTTTAGTATCGAGCAATACTGAAAAATAGAGTTTTTGTATCATTTTGTTACCATTCTTGGGCAATAACTAGCAACTTACGTTAGTAGGACAAAATCCCTGACTCCAGATCTTGGCTTGTTTAATAGAAAACCCTATAGTTTTAAGAGGCATCATGGTGTTGTCGGTTAATGATCGGACATTTACTCAAGAAGTTTTAGAATCTCAAATTCCTGTTTTGGTTAATTTTGAAGCACCCTGGTGTGGCTTATGTCACATCATCAAGCCTTTATTATTACAATTTAAAGTTCAGTGTGGTGAGCAAATTAAGTTAGTTGGAATTAATGCTGATCAAAATTTCAAATTATCTACCACTTATCGTCTGAAATCACTGCCAACTTTACTCTTGATCGAAAATGGTATAGTTCGACAGCGCTTGGAGGGTTTTCGTGGTAGAGAAGATTTATTATTGGCTTTAGAAGAAATCAAACTCAGCTATACCAACTGCCCTAAAAATTACAAGATTCCGCAAACAGCAGACTTGGGGTGTCGATCCGCGTAAAGGAGGGGGGGCAGGGGAGTAG
>Ga0116227_10015055_pt1 | contig 11556 bp, 7 predicted proteins | sample S1TSphgellanicum_FD_89693 | JGI IMG/M metagenome (GOLD analysis project Ga0116227, IMG submission 89693) | Host-associated microbial communities from peat moss isolated from Minnesota, USA - S1T2_Fb - Sphagnum magellanicum MG | ecosystem: Host-associated > Plants > Peat moss > Unclassified... | reverse complement strand
TTTTTTTGTAATACCCATATGCTCTGACTATTTGGAAGAAAAAAAACAGAATGAAAGAACCATTGGTTCTGGGTATTTGAAAATTTTCAGAATCAAAAGAATCACTGGGTTAGGGTATTTCATTAAAAAAAACAAAATCATAGAATCATTAAAGAATCGGAGTGGGAAATGCAAAGGACCGGCCGGGGGGGATCGACGGGTTAAAGAACTGGAGTGAGAAATGCGAAGGATCGGCCGGGGTGGATCGACAGGTTAAAGAACCGGAGTGGGAAATGCGAAAGACCAGCCGAGGGGGCTCGACGAGTTAAAGAACCAAAGTGAGAAATGCGAAGGACCGGGGCGGGGGGGGGACCAACGGTCGTTTGAAAAGAAAAGTTTTTTTAAAAAACCAAAAACATCAACCAAACATTGTTGAAATAACACGCGTGTGCATTATGCACGGGGTTCACACTAGTATATAAGAAAACTAAACTTGGGATGTGAAAAATAATTTGGCAAGGTCACATACTGAGCAAGTACAGCTGGATGGAGACGCTTTCGTAAGTAGGGACGTACCCTTCTCAATTGAGTCACACAAGGTTTTTTTTCTATGAGAGAGCTTTCAATGAAAACATATGGTTCTTTTTGTTCTCTTTTGGTACATTCTCCAAAATTTCATCTGAATCACACAAGTCACATGGGTTTTTTTTTTTTGGGTGTGTGTGTGTATGTGTGTGTGTAAAATGAGAGTTTGCAAATTCCAACGACACCTAGTTTGACTGTTTTTTATATCAAGAAAAAGGTCCCATTATACTTTTGTTGAAGGGTTGAAGGGTTTCCAATTGTAGGGTTTAGGGTTCCTATAAGGTTTAGGGTTTAGGGTTAAGTACATACCTAGAACCCGGATGTTTTTTCTTCAATCACCCCCCATCCAAGGTTTCTTTTACACCTTGACCATAGTGAGGGACTTGGGAATATGCTTTCCTTGAGACACTTACAATAGTAGAGTGAATCACCCACTATACACCCTCAAAAAGCCTTGGCCCTCTATCTTGTGAATGGTAACACATTGAGATATAGCCAAAAAAATCAATAATTAATTAATTAATTAGATTAGATTATTTTAAAAATCAAACCTATTTTTACCTTTGTTCGAAGTTTTACTTTAAAATCTAATCCAATTTACTCATCCATAAAAGGGATTACAAAACTACCCATTTGGATTCAAAGTTTACACATTCGTAAAAAAAAAATTTAAATGAGCCAAAATCAAACAAGACAAGATTAGATTTTAGTTTTTTTAGAGGTAGATTTGAGCTCATCCAAGACCCAAGCTATCCAACAAGGTTAGATCCCAAGCTTCACCGACCCAAAAAAAAGAAGCTTTTGACACTATTTAATGCATGCATCCTAATGTGGCACTCACAATAACTAATTTCTTTATTTGTTAAAATTTTCATTATTTGGTGATATTAAAAAGTTCCCGTGAAACTTTCATCCATAGAAAGATGTAATTGACAATACATTTGAAATTTAAATCATGGTCAATAAAAGGTGATGAAATTTGCATGGGAACATTTAAAGCTTTAACTATATGTGATTGAAGATTGGGGGAAATGTGAAGTTTACAAGCATGCAAAACTTGGTTGCCAAGTCAATTTCATGTGTGACAAAAAAAATTATATTCACAATTCTTTTGGACATTAATTAATGACCCGACAAGATGGTTTGCTTGTTGATTTGAAGTTTGTTTTCCAAGCAAAAGAAAAATAATATGTATGAATAATATAGAGTTTTGATTGCATAATCCTTTTAGTTAATAGCAATTGAAAAAGGAAAAAACAAAATCCCAATGGACAATATATAAAACATAACTAAGTTATATGTGTTTGATTAAACCATTAGTCCTCCACTCACTAAATAATCCATCAATACCTAATGGCTCCCTCCCAACTATTTGATTTTTTTTTTTTCAAATTGCAAATTCTAAAACTTTCAATTTCAACATCTTCTATCATTAATTGATTAGAGTAGCTCTCAATTTTTTTAATCTTAAAAACGTATAGAATTTCAATGGTATGCTCTTGTTCATGGGTTAATAAATGTTGCCATGCATTAAACAACACTTGTCGGAACCAACTTCTTGGTGTTTTTCTCAAATTGTGAAATTTCAAATCTTCAATTTCAAATCTTTTGTCCATAGTTGCCTAGAGTAGCTCTCAGGCCTTTAATTTTTTAAAATATATATTAAATCCACTTTATGATTGGAAGAACAAGTTTTAATATTGCATCTAACTTGTTTCAATGTAACCGTGACACTTTAATTAGATGGACTCAAATGATGTAATTAACAAAACTTTTGAGTCTTGACTTGTTATGCATTATTAAACAACTCATTTTAAAATATCAATTTCATGGAATAGCCAAATCATTTTATTAAATCATCCTACAATAAATTTATTATGTTAAACCTTATATTGCCTTTGGAACAAACTATGATCAATCAAACATCATTTATAGGAATAAAACGCCATGCCCATCTACCATTGTCTTAACTATCAATAGGTAGCAACTATCAATAGTAGTTCAAAAAATAATCGTATTTGTTTCATATCCATCTAACCAACTAATAATTTGCTTACCATGTTTAATTTAATCAATTACAATTGAATTTTACATTAAATTTTTTGCTCATGGTATCCACAAATAACAAGTTGGTAGAAAAAATGCAACTTGACATCAAAAAGCCCATGCACACCATTGCCATTTAACATTAGAATCACTATGTCATGTTAAACATTTCACCATACAAATGTAATCCATGTTCACTAATGCAACCTTGTTTTTTCAAATTAGTGGTTGGTTTATATTGTTAAGCATTATTAAATCAATGCCCAACACCATCAAGCATTAATAGATTCAAACAAACAAATCTTGCATACAAATCATACAAAATTCATTTTCAAACGAAAGAAAAATTCAAACCATAAAAAAAAAAAAAATGAATGCACAAGAAATGAAAACATTCGATAACATACAAACAATATGTTAATTAAGTTGTAATTTCAAGCCTCTATAACATGGAGAGCTTGATTAGTTTGCAATGTCCATTAAACATGTCATTGCCTTTAAATATAACATAATGAAATTCTTTTTAAACATTATTTTTTCACATTTTCTTCCTAAAATAATGTATATGTTGATGTTTGCAAATTGGGATCTATTATGCACATACCCATGAATTGATCACCATCCAACTATGCATAATCGAAACAATGTATAGTTGGAAATTATGAAACAATGAAGTAAGTAAACAATTGTATATTACATAGAGTTGGATTTTGTGCATTGGCCTAAATGATTCAACAACTCATGTCCTCAAGGATTGGAAGATAGTATGGTCATACATACCTTTTTAAAAGGAAATGTGATTTATCCACTATGGTTTAATAAAATAAATAAAGATTAATTTAAAAAATAATTCAACATTGTTGGTCTTTAAGGTGATATTTGTTGGTATGTTCAAGGAGAACTTTGATGAATGGAGAATTTCAACATAAATTATTAAAATGTAAATGGTTGAAACCTCACACTTAATTAGATCCCATCATATATATTTATATATGTATATATAAATTGTTTAATTGATTGTTTTGTTGTTTTCATAAGTAACTAGGAAACATGTTTGTAAAGCACCATTCATTTAATGCATGTGATGATTGTTGGGTAGTCATATAAATGACATTCATATTTTTCATCCTTTGTGGTAGGGTTCATATTGTAATAAAATACCAAAAAGACTAAAAGGAAGTTTGTCTCAAGGCCTTTTTGTTGGCAAGATTGGAAACATTTTCATATATGAGAACTAAGTGTCATTTTCTAAAGGATGAGGCTAAAATCTTAATGAAAATTTCTTTTTGCATTGGCTTGATAATTTCGTATATGTTTCATAGGATTCCTTTAACGATGTCATTTTCTATAACCTTAGTTAATGTCCTTATAAACTAAATGTCCATTAAACATTATTGGTTTTTTACGGAGCATTTTAGAAAGTGCAATCTAATAGTTGACCTTGGCACTAGATCTAAACAATGAAAAAAACTCAACTATTGCAATTTCAATACCAAGCATTTTAAGACTATTGCAAAATTATTTGCTACATATCTTTTAACTGGTGAATGTCTTAATGGATGCAAACAAAAAGATGAATAGGATTACAAGTTGAGACACTTGCATCATTCTTGATTTCTTGTTTGGTGAACAATTGTTATCACCCACTCTATGTTTCAATCAATGAATGGACATGCACTCATGAGAACTTATTGTGAACAAATCACACCACATTCATAAGTTAAATTCCATTCAAGGCCAATTTAATGGAAATTTTGTATGTTCCAATAAGGATATAGAGATTTCAAATCTAACAACATATCAATTAAGGACAAATAACATATGAAAAAAGAAAAAAAAATCAACCCTTAAAATAAACAAAACTTTCAAGATAAGTAGTTTCAAGAAGAGTGATGGTCCTAAACATATTGAGTGATATTTAATAAAAATGTATATGTTAAACAAAAGCTCCCAAAACATTCCCGATGAATGTGTGCAAGATGAAAGGTAATACATACTAATATCTTTGTTGTCAATTACATACCAATATTTAGTCCAAAACAAATTCCACTAGGTAGCTCTTTAAAGTTCTACTAGACATTTTTAAAGTTTGCAAATGTTAAACAACTTCGCCTTGCAAAATGAAAAACAACATGACAAGAGTGTTAAATTGCAAAAGCTAATATAAAATTAGGGGGTTAATGCAAGGTTCATTGAATCACTTTTTGTGTTGCAACACAAAAAGTTGGGGGTTTTATCCATTAACATGCCATAAAATGATTAACTAGTCAAATTTGAAATTGGATTATGATTGTTAACTTTAATAAGAAGACATCCATACAATTAATGCAAAAAAAATAAAAATCTTAAAGCATAATAATGAAAATTTGGAGTTTAAAAATATGTACTAGGTTTGCAAATTTTGCCATTTTTAAGGGCATTTTTTTTTATCATTTTTATTTTGAACATTATATAGGTACCTAATATATGGTATGTTAAAGATTGATAAACATAGCTATGAAAAAATTACTCAACAAACTTTAACCAAACGATAGATATGGATTTTTTCAATGACTTAATTTGGATCTCATAATCATTTTCTAATAGATTTTAATGTGTGTGTGTGTTTTTTTAATGTTAAAAAGTTGTCTAGGTTTATTCACATGGATTCTATTAGTTCATTAACCACTTTGTAATCCCCCATTTAAACAATGATATCATAATAGATTGTCATTTTAACATTATGGAATGGACTTTGTATGGATGATTTATCTATCAAAATTGATTCATCTTATCTTGCAACCATCTTAGGGTACACTTTCATTTCTATGTCCTCTAATATTTTCATTCCATAGGGAACATCTCATTGCTTATCAATTATTTGTCCCTTGATGGTTAAATAATAATGGCATAATTATTTTTAATTTCTAAAACAACCTATTTTGGTAATGAAGAAACATTTTCATCCAACCTTTCTATTATAAGGTGATTTTCAAGTTTGTGTTAGGGTAAGTTCAAATTTCACAATAAAATGACCAATACCATGTGTAATTATTGCTTAGTTTTACACATTTTGAAGTGGTAAGTTGAATTAATGTTTAAATTTTTTTATGTACTTATATACAATAATTTTAAATATATATATTCTAGAAATGTTTGAATAATTTTGAAAATATTTTGATCAATTTAAAGTACCCAAAAACACTATTAAAACAATGCAACCAATGGTGTCATTACTTACCATTAAATTTAAATGATTTGAAAATGGCATTTTCTTCAAAATAAGTAATGTACACTTTTACAAAATAATATAATGTGGCAATTTTTTGCTCATAACAATTAAAAGAAGTTGTGTGTAGGCTTGCTAATCATGGGTTTAAATGTTTTTGCCCACTATAACCAATCATGTTCCTTTACATTATTTTCACTAGCCAATCCATTATTTTTTAAGCATCCAAGTGGGCAAGTGTTGGGAATTTTATTGTGAAAATAATTGGTTCACCCATTAGAATAGTCCACTAAATTGAAATGAGGTTGTCAAAGAGGATGTCCTTGAAAATATTTTTTTCATTTATTTTGAATTTTTCATTGGTTTGGTTTTTGATAATTTGCATTAACTTTTAATGTTGGGGCAAAACCAAAATGCCAAGGATGTCAAAATGGCAAACATAATGTCGGAATGATGGGAATGCATTAGGACACCAAATTAGGAAAGACCCTAAAGTCATGACAAACATCCATCCTTGACATCAATTAAATTCACAACAAGAACAACATTGAAGAGGTGGGTGAATGCACACTATGGTGTACAAAATTTGAGGAGATATATCAAAAGTAACAACATGTAAGATTTCATTCACTTTGAGTTATTATAAAAATCATATATAAATGATTTGAGCTCCAAAATTAAACGAAGTTGCAAGAATCATGAATATGAAATTGAGACATAATTGTGAATTTGTGTAAATTTACACCAATAATTTTATAAATGTTTTTTAAAAATCTTTATTTAATAGCAATTTTTTATTTTAAAAAAATTCAAAACTTCATCTTATTTGTGTCAAATGATTTAAAAAAACACTTAACCCAAGTAAATCTTCAATAGAAGAACATTTTTCAACCTAAAAGAGTCATAATTGTCAACATTATCATACCATAATGTATTAATGAACATTTTAAAATCATTTGATTTAAATTCCATGACCTTAAGAAAATTTGAAAACTTTGATGAGAATTTTTTTTTTTAATGCTTTCTTTTTTGTTCTTGTAAATTTCCTGGATAATGTTTTTTTAAATGTAATACTTCTTAGTCCTTTTGTTAGAATTGCAAAGATGTTACAAGGTTTTGTAAATCAAAATATATATTTTTGGACTATTATATCATTTGTATGTGCATTGATTTCAAAACATAATGTTAGTTTGAGACATAAAATTATCATCTATTACAAAATTTAAGTGAAAATGATTTCCAAATTTTCACTATGATGCATGAAACTTTGATAGGTATTGAAAATGACCAAATTGTGACAATTTTTTGTGTACATCATCGCATGCATTCACCCAAGTGCACGAGGTTTTTGATGTTCCTTACATTAATTTTGTCACATGTTAGTTTTTAAGAATGTGTGGGTAAATATCATTCAAGGAGCATTCAGAATATAAAGAAAAACAAATGACATCCATTGTTAATATCAAAAAGAATGTCCAAAAAAATGGTGAAAGGGTGTTAAAGCTCTCAATATTCTTGGAAATATTTCAATTTTAGTTTTTAGGATAACCCTAAATGAAACCTTGTCCATTTCAACCCTATGTTTGTGACTAGTGTGTGACTTATGTCCAAATTAATTCATTTTGCAACTACATCTATAACAATATTATGTGTCACTGTAGTTGTAAGTGCTAATAATTGCATATGCAATTACATTATGATAGATCCAAACTATAATCCTACATGTGATTACATTTTGTGATTCCATCTTTCTTAAATGAAAAGATTGATGAAAAATGAACATATGTCATCCATTATTTGTGGCATCCATTGATGGTTGATAACCAAGTTATTTTGGCGACTATACATAGATGATACATGCATCTCTAGTATTGCAATTGTTTATCAAACTATATAAATATTTAATTTGGCTAATAGGTAGGCCAAGTTAAGTAGACTAAGTATATTATGTAGGGCTAAGCTAAGTAGGCTTAATAGGCTAAACTAACTTTGTGAGGTATGCCATTTACTTACGTAGTTTAATAGGTAGGCCACTTATCTACTTAAACCCACCTACATCCTAAGTCCATATTACCTATTGTCTTGTTGTGTAACTAATGTATGTAACAAAATGTGAAATAAATAAGTTGACAAAATTCATCATGTTACTTAACTATGGTTAAAGACAAGTGGTTTATCCTTGTGGAGGTGCATTCAAATATTTATACTTGCACCTTATGGGCTAATTTAGGCTAGGCTAAGCTAGGGTAGTTAGTTAAAACATGACATCATGCAACTATCACGAGTGTACTCACAAAGTCAAGTTCCATGTAAGTTAATTGGAGTCAACATCATACACCACGCTCATTCATCTAGTGGGCAAGAAAATGGATTATAATCATAAGGATTTACAACTACTAATGTAACTTCCATGCCACATGGTGTCTTTTGTGAGTAGTTGTTTGATAGCACTTGTTTTGGGTGACTAGAGTGTTTTGTAATCATATATGTTGATTATGATTAAAAGCTAGTCAGAAATCGAGTTGTTATTTATCAAATTTCTTCTAACATTTCTTTTTATTATCATTGTTGTCATTATGCTTATATTGATTGTTGTTTTCAATGTCCCTATGGTGTATGCAAGATAAATTGAACAATTGGATTACTTTGTTGAAATTTGAGCAAGTAGATTTAAAATAACAATAAAATTATCATAAAAATTTGTGGAACATTAAATGTTTTTAGTTGAATGATTAAAAAAAAAGGTTTTTTTCACTAATGTGCATTAACCTTTTAATTCCAACTTGTAAAAGTAGGTTTCATGTAAGTATCAAGTAGGCTTTAACAAAGAGAAAATAAATAAAAATTAATGGCTTGCTAAAATATATGATGATTTTCATATCTTAATTTAGTACATATTTATTTCATTAAGTTTGATAATGAAAATATAACTTTGAACAAATATTAATCAATTCTTTTCGAATATATTTTTAATCTACTTTTAAAGTTGATTTGATTTTTATTTTTGTAAAATTAGATTTTTCTAAACTTAATACATCAAGTGAATGGTACTTGACATATACTTTGACCTAATTTAATGTTATTTTGTTGTAGTTATATGAGTGACATAAAGTTTAAGTAGAGATGTTATTTTTAAAAATGTTTTATCTTGCTTTGACCCTTTAATGTCCTTACCAACACCCATGTTTGTGTTTTCAATGTCCTTAACATCCACCTAAACATGCACCTCATGTGTGCATTCAACACCCCTAGGCCTTCAATGTCCATTCAATTTTTCCCCATTGTTTCTTTGGGCACAAATGAAATAATAGGAATCAAATTTGTTCATTTGGGTGACAATTCAATTAAAAATATTCCAAAAATATTCCATTGGGAAGTTGAAAATACTCAAATATGACCCAAAAAGATGTTGCAATATATAATTATGTAAATATATGTTTTAAAACCTACCAATGGACGTCACATTAAAAAAATCTCCCAAAAAATAAGAGTCCTTATAGTGCTAAGTGCTTAATGAGTGCTTTTGAATGACTTGTAATATTAATATAATTCTTGAAACTATAATTTGAAAAATTAAACATTGGTTACAACTATTTTTGCTCATGTTAATGTGATTACATCTTCCCAGTATTCTCAACATCCCCATTGTCACCCATCATTTCCTTAACATGTTTGACCTCCTTAAGATCCATTTGCTTTCAAAGTCCTTATCATTTTTTTGTTGCCCTTATTGCCTAAGCTTTGTGTTTCCAATGTTTTTTCTTACACCATTCAAACTAGATTGTCAAGTCCCTTATCAAATTGCCTTTGTATTCCAACCAAACTTTACCACAATGCCAAAACTTGAAAAAAATGTAACAAGTTGACATCCTATCCTAGGATGTCTTCTAGTATGTATTGAACTTTGAAACAATGGTGTGCAAGACAACATTTTCTTGAAATTTATCTGTGATTAAAGTTTGAACCCAATTTTACATTGAGTTTAATGGGTGCCTTTTGTTTTGAAACTATTTAAATGTGTAATCTATATTCAAAATCTCAATATGGGGTTGAGTAAAGAAAAAACTCTACATCAAATTTGGGTAAAATACATGTTTTTTAAAAACATAATGTGAAGTTATTTTATCATTTTTATAGTTTTAATCATAAGGTGTAGTCACAATGCAACAAGCCAAAAAGGGCATCAAACTGCATAAAAATAATAGTAAAAAATTTGATAAATATTTATGTTTTTCTATTTGAAACCATGGTAATCATGGTAAGTTATTGCTTTTTCATTCATATGAACATTAAGGAATTCAAACCAAAAATTCATTTGATGAAATTTTAAGTTTAAATTTTGATTTAAGGCCTTTAGAAATGAACATCTATGGCATTAGACAAGAGTCGATTTTGCAAAGGACTATCAAAAGGACTCATATAATAAAACACATTTGATGAGAAAAAAAGAGAGGATAAAGACCTATTAACCAAATTAAATAAACATTCATACCCTAAAATATGTGGAATTTTAAAAGTTTAAAAATTCAAAGAACTTTCCAAAATTGGTCCAAATTTTTTAAAACTTCAAAAGTCTTTTGCCACACATAAATGGGGTAAAATGTACATGATGTGTTAGAAAAAGTTGTAGTTTATCACATAAAAAAACATAAATATATAAAAATTTGGTTATGATTTGAAATTATTATCATTTAAAAAGACGAAACATTAAATTTACAAGGAATTAAAACACTTTCAAAAATTCATATTTATTCAAAAATGATTAAAAAAAAACATGTCATGTACTTGGACAACTATAAACAATTATTATAACAAGTTGTAAAAAAAATTGTTCCAAAATTTATTCATATGAAAAAAAAAAAAATTGACAAAAAGGACATACATTTTTTTTTCTAAAGTAATCATGTTGGCTCGTTGTATCTGATTTGCATCCCATAATGTAATCTGTGGACCACCTTAATAAACAACAAAATTGATTACAACCTTGAGCGGAAAATAAAATAAAATATTATCAATAAATAATAATCTTTGTGGGGCTTACACATGAAGATCTTTTGATCTTTTTTGGATTCCTACATGTATGGGTTAATTAACTATTTCAAGTTATGCATAAATAAAATGTCAATTAATTTGACTTCAAATAAGACAAAACATTAAGGTGCATTCACACTTGGTATTAGGGATTAAAGTGTTGAGTCTCCTAACACCATGCTAGCCATTTAGGACTTAAAACTTGGTTATCATGAAAATCTTATGTTAAGCTAACATTCACTTAACAATTAAGCGATCGCCCATTTAACATTGGGTGCCAGTTAGGATGCCACCTAGATTGTCAATTAACAATGACTTAACATCAAGTGTGAATGCACCATTATTAAGTACCACCTTCCTTTATGTCCTCCTAGTCCTTGCATGTTGAATTACACAAATGTAAAATTATGAGTATTAGGGGGGGTAAGGCATGGGTATTATGCACTCTTGATTTGTGGTTCTCAAAAAATCAAAGAAATGGCCAAATAACCTACCTTAAACCGTCAGCTCTGTTTTTTTTTTTTTTTTTTTTTTTTTTTAATTTTTTACAATTTTTATAATATTTATATAAAAATTTTTTTATTAAAAAAAAAAAAAACCCCAAAAAAAAAAAATTTTTAAAAAATTAAAAAATAAAAAAAAAAAAAAAAAAAAAAAAAAAAACAGAGCTGACGGTTTAAGGTAGGTTATTTGGCCATTTCTTTGAT
>Ga0116227_10015054_pt1 | contig 11556 bp, 8 predicted proteins | sample S1TSphgellanicum_FD_89693 | JGI IMG/M metagenome (GOLD analysis project Ga0116227, IMG submission 89693) | Host-associated microbial communities from peat moss isolated from Minnesota, USA - S1T2_Fb - Sphagnum magellanicum MG | ecosystem: Host-associated > Plants > Peat moss > Unclassified... | reverse complement strand
TTTCAATTCATCGGCAGCGGGCCGGCGCGTTCGCGCGCGGGAAAGGCGGCGTCGATCGCGGCGATTTCGGTCGGGTCGAGGTCGAGTTCGCCGGCCGCCGCGTTCGCCTCGACGTGCGCGATCGTGTTCGCCTTCGGGATGACGAACGCGAGCGGATCGCGCAGCAAGAACGCGAGTGCGACCGCCTCGGCGGTCACCGCGCGGCGCGCGGCGATTTCGGCGAGCACCGCCGCTCCGCGAGCGGTTCGGGGCCGCGCGAGCGGCGTGTAGGCGACGAACGCGCTGCCGTTCGCGCGCGCCCACGGAAGCTCGTGATCCTCGGGCGTCCGTTCGCCGAGATTGTACAGGACTTGATTGCAGGCGATCGGGACGTGCGCGAGCGCGGCCGCCGCCTCGCGCAAATCCCACGGATCGAAATTGCTGACGCCGAGCGAACGGATCTTGCCGCCGGTCGCGAGCTTCTCGAGCGCGCGCATCGTCTCGTCGAGCGGAACGTCGCCGCGCCAGTGGATCAGATAACAATCCAGATAATCGGTCCGCAGCCGCCCGAGGGAACCCTCGCACGCGCGCACGACGCCGCGCGCGGTAGCGTTCGAGGGCAGCACTTTCGAAACCAGAAATAGCGAATCGCGCGGATACGGCGCGATCGCTTCTCCCACGATCTCTTCCGACCGCCCGTCGCCGTACATCTCGGCCGTATCGATGTGCGTCATGCCGAGCTCGATGCCGCGCCGCAGCGCCGCGCGGTCCGGCACCGGCCACGTCCCCTGTCCGACGGCGGAAACGTCGAACGGGGTCGGACCGAATCGGCGGCGTCTTACGGCAACTTCTCCAGCATCGCGAGGATCGCGCGCGTCTTCTTCGTGTACGGCGGCGCGAGTTGCGGCGCGAGCGTGGCTTTGGTTTGCCGCATGACCGCGCGCTCGTGCGAGAAGGCCTTGAAGCCGAAGAGTCCGTGGTAATTGCCGACGCCGCTCTCGCCCACGCCGCCGACGGGCAGGTTGGGATGGGCGAAATGCAAGAGCGTGTCGTTGACGAGCGTGCCGCCGGCCGACGTCGCGCCGATCACGCGCTCCGCAGCCGAGGCCTTCGTGCTGAACACGTAGAGGGCGAGCGGTTTCGGCCGCGCGTTGATCGCCGCGAGCGCGTCGTCGAGCGAACGGTACGCGATCACCGGCAGCACGGGCCCGAAGATCTCTTCGCGCATGATCGGCATGTCGAACGTGACGTTCGAGAGCACGGTCGGCGCGACGTACCGCTCGGCCGCGTCGACCGAGCCGCCGATTTCCACCGTCGCGCCGGCGCGCACGCTGTCGTCGACGAGGCCGCGCACGCGCCGGAAGTGGCCGTCGTCGATGATGCGCGCGAAATCCGGCGTCGCCTTGCGGGCCGCGTCGCTCGCGCCGTACATCCTGGCGATGCTCGTCTTGAGCTTCGCGATGAAGGGCCGTTCGATCGACGCGTGCACGAGCGCGTAATCCGGCGCGACGCAGGTCTGGCCGCCGTTATAGAACTTGCCGAATGCGACGCGCTTCGCGGCCCAATCGACGTCCGCGTCCTCGGCGACGATGCACGGCGATTTGCCGCCGAGCTCGAGCGTGACGCTCGCGAGATGCTCGGCGGCCGCGCGCATCACGAGCTTACCGACTGCCGTGCCGCCGGTGAAGAAGAAGTGATCGAACGGCAATTGCAACAGCTGCTGTGCGACGTCGATCTCCCCGCCCACGAGCGCCACCTCATCGGGTGCGAAGGCTTCCGCGACGATTTCGGCCATCACCGCGCGCGTCGCAGGCGCCTTCTCGGAAGGACGGACGATCGCGCGGCAACCTGCGGCGAGCGCGGCGATCAGCGGAGCCATGGTCAACTGGAACGGATAATTCCACGGCGCCATGATCAGCACGACGCCCTTGGGTTCGTAGCGAATCTCGGCTTTGGAACCGAACATGGAGAGCGCCCCGTCGACCGGCTGCGGCCGCATCCACGTCGCGAGCTTGTGCTTGGCGTGCCGCAATTCGACGAGCGTGACGAGCAACTCCGAGAACGCCGTTTCTTCGACCGGCTTACGAAAGTCCGCGAGCAACGCGCGCTCGATGTTGCCGCGCCGTTTGAGGATCGCGGCTTCGAGCCGTTCGAGTCGTGCTTCGCGCTGCCGCGCCGTCGGATACGGTTCGGCGCGATACCGGCGGCGCTGCTCGGCAAAAAGCGCGGCGAGATCGGGCGTCGCGGCGCCGGTGCTGGGATAATCGGCGATCATTTCAGCCTCCAGGCGTAGGCGTTCCACGTCGGAACGAAAGCATTGGGCGCGAACCCCGCGAGCCGCGGGCCGTACGCGTAGATGTAGGTCGGATTGAAAAGATAGACGATCGGGACGTCGTGCGCCACCCGGCGATCGATCGCCGCGTAGAGCGCCTTCCGTTTTTTCCGCTCCGGCTCCGCGGCCGCCCGCTCCTCGAGCCGGTCGACGTCGGGATCGCAGTAATGCATGTAGTTCTTGGCGCCGCCGCTGCAACCCAGGAGAAAACGGTCGTCCGGGTCCGCGCCCATCGCCCACGGAACGTACGCCAGATCGAATCGTCCGCGTGCGAGCGCCCCGTTTTCGCGCGCGGGCAGAAACAGCTCCGCATTCGAGATCGACTTGATCGTGACGTCGATACCGCGCTCGAAAAGTTCGCGTTGCACGGCGAGCGCGGCGCGCACGCCCGTGGTCGTCTCCGGAAACTGCACGTACGTCAGCGCGAGCGGCTGCCCGCCTTTGCGCCGCATCCGGTCGGGGCCGCGACGCCAGCCCGCCGCATCGAGCGCGCGATCGGCGGCCCGCGGATCGTAGGCCGGCTCGGCGACGGCGGCATCGTAGGCCCACGAGAAGCGCGGCCGGTCCGAATCCGCGACCGGATACCGCGCGAGCGTGATCTTCGCGGAGATGCCCGCGCGATCGATCGCCTGGACGAGCGCGCGACGCACGCGCAGATCGTCGAGGGGCGGATGCGTGAGGTTGAGGGCGATGCCCGCGACGAGCGCGGTCGGCGCGGCGACGTCGCGAAGCTGCGGATCGCTCTGTGCGAGGGCCGCCCACTGCGCCGGCGCGACGAGGTTGTAGTCGAGCGCGCCCGATTGGAGCAGCGTCATATTGGTCTGCGGATCGGGAACGATCCGCACGTCCAACCGTTCGACCGCGGGCGTTCCCCGCCAATAGCGCCGGTTCGCGGCGTAGACGAGCCGGTCGCCGCGCTCCCATGAGACGAACGTGAACGGCCCGTCGCCGACGGCCGGCGCCGCGTTGAAGGCGGCGCGCGCGAGCGGCGCCTGGGCGCGCAGGACGTGCTCCGGCAAGACGTATTGCGGACTGTTCCCGTACGTGAAGAAGGTCGCGACCGCGGGCGCCCAAGCGCGCCGCAGGTGGAAGCGCACGGTCGCGGGATCCGGCGCATCCGCGCGGTCGATCAGATCGTAGCCCTCGTGCGAGGGAACGGGATTCTTGGGATCGAGGATCGCGCGCAACGTGAAGAGTACGTCGCGCGCCGTGAGCGGGACGCCGTCGCTCCACCGCACGCCGCGCCGAAGGTGGTAGACGATGGTCCGCCCGTCCCGCGAGATTCCGCCGTTCGCGACGGTCGGTACGGCCGTCACGAGCTCGGGAACCGCGCGGCCCGCGGCATCGAGATCGAAGAACGGCTCGAAGGCCAGGTGGGCGAGGGTCTGCTCGACGTTGCCCGCGTCGGCGTGGGCGAAGAGCGGGTTCAAGCTCGCGGGATCCGCCGCAACGTCGAACCGGAGCGTCGGAACCGGGACCTCCGGCGTCCCGCGGCCGCAGCCGGCGAGCCCGAGGAGGCCGAGTCCGAGGACGGCGGCACACCGCCGGAACCATCGCATCGTCCACTCTGTTCCGCGCGGAACACGCTGCAAGCCTTGCGCCGAACGAACGTGGTGCGCTACAGTTGATCGGCCGAACATATCGGCGCTTCCAACGACGGTAGACCGTGGAATCATTCGACGAACCTGACGAGCTCGATCTCCGGCTCCTCGACGCGCTGCAACGCAACGCGCGTTCGACGTTTGCCGAGCTCGGATCCCACGTGGGATTGAAGCCGCCGGCCGTCCACGACCGGGTCAAGCGCCTCGAAGCGCGCGGCTACATTCGCGGCTACACGGCCCGGCTCGACCCGAAGCGGCTGGGTCTGGAGCTAGCCGCTTTCGTGAGCGCGTACACGACCGCCGACGTCGAGTACGAGGCCTTTCACGCGGCCGTGTCCCGGTTACCGGAAGTGGCCGAGATCCACAGCGTCGCGGGCGACGAGGCGTTCGTCCTCAAAGTCCTCACGCGCTCGACCGCGCACCTCGACGACTTCCTCACCCGCCTCAAGGCGATTCGCGGCATCGCGCGCACGCGGACCACGATCGTCCTCTCAACGCCGTTCGAGCGCGGCGGCATCGCGCTCGACGTCGCCGTCGCGGAGCCGGTCGAGGCGTGAAACCGATCCGCAAGCTGTGCTCGCTCGGCAGCCATCGCGTTCTCGAACCGGCGGGCGTCCTGCCGCAAGTCGCGCGGAAACTCGACGCAACGCCGGTCGCCCACGCGAACGAGATTCTGTGCGACGTGGAGGCGCTCAACATCGATTCCGCGTCGTTCCGGCAGATCGTCGAAGCGAGCGACGGCGACGTCGCCCGCGTCGCCGCGCACGTGCTCGCGCTCGTCGCGGACCGCGGCAAGCATCACAATCCGGTGACGGGCAGCGGCGGCATGTTCGTCGGACGGGTCCGGGCCGTCGGCGCGGGACTGACGGGTCACGCAGGCCTCAAAGCCGGCGACCGCATCGCGTCGCTCGTGTCGCTCACGCTCACGCCGCTGCGCATCGACGCGATCGACCGGATCGACATGGCGACCGGCCGCATCTGGATTCGCGGAACCGCCGTGCTCTTCGAGACGGGACTCTACGCGGCGCTGCCGGACGATCTGCCCGACGACGTCGCGCTCGCCGTCCTCGACGTCGCGGGCGCCCCCGCGCAAGTCCGGCGCCTGGTCCTGCCGGGCCAGACGGTCGCCGTGGTCGGCGCCGACGGCAAGTCCGGTCTGCTCGCCTGCGCGCAGGCCCGCGAGCGCGCGGGTCCGGCGGGCCGCGTGGTCGGCATCGGTCCCGATCGCGCGACCGCGGGCGCGCGGCTCCTGGTCGACGCCGGCTACGTCGATACGTTCGTCGAGGCCGACGCGCGCGACGTGTTCGCGATCCTCGCAGCGATCCCGGACGCGCTCCCGGAACTCGCCGACGTGACGATCAGCTGCGTCAACGTCCCCGGAACGGAGCTCTCGTCGATCCTCCTCACCAAGGACCGCGGAACGATCTACTTCTTCTCGATGAGCACCTCGTTCACGGCAGCCGCACTCGGCGCCGAAGGCGTCGGCAAAGACGTCACGATGATGGTCGGCAACGGCTACGCGAAGGGCCACGCCGCCACCGCCCTCCAGACGCTGCGCGACAATCCGCCGTTACGTCGCTACTTCATCGAGCGCTTCGCCGCAACCGCACCCGCCGCCACGCCGGTCTCGTAAGGGAACTCTGATGGAAACGATCGTACGCGCTCCCCACCTCAAGCCGCCCGCCGGGCCCGAAGCCTTCGAGCATCGGAACGTGCGGCAAGGCGAATTCTGGCGCGCGATTCCCTCGTATCGCGACGTGGACGAGGCGACGTTCCTCGATTCGATCTGGCAGGGGCAGCACTCGATCAAGTCGCCGGACGAACTGCTCGCGACCGTCAAAGAGCTCGTCGAGCCGTCGTTCTTCGACGACGTGCGCGACGGTTTCGCGCGCGCGCCGATGGCCGTGCGCGTCTCGCCGTACATGATCGCGTCGATCGATTGGGCGAACCCGTATGCCGATCCGATCCGCACGCAATTCATCCCGGTCGCTTCGAAATTGCGTCCGGATCATCCGCGCTTGACGCTCGACTCGCTGCACGAGTTGGAAGATTCGCCCGTGCCGGGCCTGACGCACCGCTATGCGGACAAGGCACTCTTTCTGCCGCTCAACACGTGCCCCGTCTACTGCCGCTTCTGCACGCGCTCGTATGCGATCGGCGCGGATACGGACGTGGTCGAGAAAGTCTCGCTCGCGCGCACGCCCCGGCAGTGGCAGGACGCGTTCGCGTACATCGCGTCGCGGCCGGAACTCGAAGACATCGTGATCTCCGGCGGCGACACGTATCAGCTCGCCGCCAAGAACATCACGGCGATCGGCGACGCATTGCTCGCGATCCCGCACGTGCGCCGGCTGCGGTTTGCGACCAAAGGCCCGGCCGTCATGCCGATGAAGATCCTCACGGACGCGGCGTGGCTCGACGCGCTGACCGCGGTCGTCGACTCCGGCCGTAAACTCGGCAAGGAAGTCGTAATCCACACCCACTTCAACTCGCCGAACGAGATCAGCTGGATCACGGAGAAGGCGATGAACCTGCTCTTTTCGCGCGGCATCACGGTCCGCAATCAGAGCGTGCTGATCCGCGGCGTGAACGACGACCCGCACACGATGCAGCTGCTCGTGAAGCGGCTGAGCTGGATCAACGTGCACCCGTATTACGTCTACATGCACGACTTGGTGAAAGGCGTGGAAGACCTGCGCACGACCGTCCAGACGTCGGTCGACATCGAGAAGTTCGTGCGCGGCTCGACGGCCGGCTTCAATACGCCGCTCTTCATCTGCGATGCGCCCGGCGGCGGCGGCAAACGCGACGTCCACAGCTTCGATCACTACGATCGCGAGAACGGCATCGCCGTCTACTCCGCGCCGAGCGTAAAACCGGGCCGCCACTTCGTCTACTTCGATCCGATCGACACCCTCTCGCCGGACGCGCAAGCGCGCTGGCACAACCCCGCAATCGCCGAAGAGATGATCGCGGACGCCGTCGCCCAAGCCGGCGGCACGCGGAGTTACGTTCCCGCCTAGCCGGACGAATAGCCGGTCGGGCGTCACCCCGAGCTTGTCGAAGGGCGCGTACCGACAGCCTTCGACCACGGGTTACGGCGATCGTGTTCGCTGCAGGGCGCCCTTCGACAAGCTCAGGGTGACAAAGGGGGAGGCTTCAGAGAGCTGCCGTGCTCGGCAAACACGGCACGCCCCGCCCGCGCCAAGTCCGCCCCCGCGCCGAGTGCGCGCAGCTTCGCATACGCGACGTCGCGGGGCATCGGCGCGAGACCGCAATTCGTCGAGCACACGATGCGATCGTCCGGCAGATAGCGGCGCGCGAGTTCGATCGTCGCGCAGACCGCTTCGGGCGTTTCGATCGCGTTCGTCGCGACGTCGATCACGCCGATTGCGACCCGCTTGTTGCCGAGCAGGCCGAGGACGCGCGGCGGGACGCGCGAGCCCGCGAGTTCCATCGAGACGCCGCCGACCGCGCTCTGCGCGAGTAGCGGAAAGAGGTGCGCGTATTGATCCCACTCCTCGCCGAGCGCGGCCTTCCACGCGACGTTGGCCGGCACGCCGTAGCCGTAACACACGTGCACGAACGTCTCGACCCCGAGCCCGGCCACGCACACGTCGAGCGCCGGAATGCCCCAGGTTTCGACCTCATCCAGGTACACGTTGAAGGCCGGCTCGTCGATCTGGATGACGTCGACGCCGAGCGCCACGAGCTCTTCGATCTCGTGCCGTAGCGCGCGCGCGAACGCGAACGCCGCCTTTTCGCGGCTGCCGTAGTGATCGTCGTTCAGCGTATCGACGATCGTCATCGGACCGGGAAGCGTCACCTTCAGGCGTTTGGCCGTCGCGTCGCGCGCGAAGCGCACCTCGTCGCCGTGCACCGAACGGCGCCGCCGCACGGGACCGACGATCGTGGGGCAATCCGCTTCGTAGCGATCGCCGCGAATGCCGCGGCGCGCGAGCTTACTCGGATCGACGCCGTCGAGCGCGCCCGCGAACCCGTGTACGAAGTGGCGGCGAAATTGTTCGCCGTCCGTCACCACGTCGAGACCGGCTCGTTCTTGCTCGAAGAGTGCGACGCGCACGGCATCGCGCTGCGCGTCACGCAGCGCGTCGCCCGCGAGATGCCAATCGGGCCACAATTTTTCCGGATCCGCCAGCCAGCCGGGTTTCGGCAAGCTGCCGGCAATCGTCGTCTCGAACATCACGCTCGCGACGTTATCCATGCACCTCCGCAGGTCCGCGCGGCACCGGCACGTCACCCTGAGCTTGTCGAAGGGCGGTTATCGAGACTTCATGAGCGTGGCCGCTGCCGTCCGCCCTTCGACAGGCTCAGGGTGACAAGGGGGGCGCCTCGCGAGCGCCCGCGCGGATGCCGTGCGTGAGCGCGCAGGTCCGGGTGGCTCAAAGCGGTAGGGAACCGGGATGATCAGCATAGCCGCGGCGCGCCTGGATCCCGGGCCCGTGCCGCCGGTGGCCGAGCGCCGGCCGCACGTCACGTCGATCCACGGGCATACGCGCACGGACGATTACGCCTGGTTGCGCGAAAAGAACGCGCCGGACGTCGACGCCTATTTGGAGGCGGAGAACGCGTATGCAGCCGCGGTGCTCGCGCCCACCGCGCCGCTCGCGAGCGCGCTCTACGACGAGATGCTCTCGCACGTCAAGCAGACGGACCTCAGCGTTCCCTATCGGCTCGGTGCGTATCTCTACTATTCCCGGACCGAGGAAGGGAAGCAGTACCCGATCTACGCGCGCAAGCGCGACGAGCCGGACGCGCCCGAAGAGATCACGCTCGACCTCAACGTGCTCGCCGAGGGGCAAGCGTTTCTCGGACTCGGCGCCTACGAAGTCAGCGACGACGGGAATCTGCTCGCCTACGCCACGGACACGACCGGCTACCGTCAATACACGCTGCACGTCAAGGACCTGCGCACGGGCGATCTCCTCGCCGAGGCGATCGAGCGGGTGACCTCGGTCGTGTGGGCATCCGACAACGCGACCCTGATTTTCGGAACCGAGGACGACGTCAGCAAACGGCACGACCGCATCTGGCGTCACGTGCTGGGCTCGCCCGACTCGACCCTCATCTACGAGGAGACCGACGTCGCGTACGATGTGGCGGCGCAGCGCTCGCGCGATCGCGTCTACATTTTCGTCGCGTCGTTCAGTAAGTCGACGACAGCGTGGCAGTCACTCCGCTCCGATGCGCCCGCATCCGAGCTCCGTACGATCGTGCCCCGTTCGGAAGGCCACCGCGCGAGCGTCGAGCATCACGCGGATCGCTTGTACATTCTCACGAACCGCGATGCGGCCGACTTTCGTTTGGTGAGCGCACCGGAGGACACGCCCGAAGAAGCGCACTGGACCGGCATCGTCCCCGAGCGCGCGGGCGTGCACCTCGAAGACCTCGAGATGTTCGAACGCTACGCGGTGCTGCGCGGACGCAGCGGCGGCTTCGGTCATCTCGAAGTCCTCGACCTGGCAACGGATACCTTGCGTGCCGTCGAGCTCCCCGAGACCGTGCGAACGGTCTCCGCAAACGCGAATCCCGAGTTCGCAACCGATACGTTTCGTTTCACGTATACGTCGCTCGTTACGCCGCCGAGCGTCTTCGATCTCGACATGCGCACGCACGAACGTAAGCTACTCAAAGAAACCGAAGTGCCCGGTTACGACCGCAGCCGTTACGCGAGCGAGCTGCGGCACGCGACGGCCGCGGACGGGACCCAGATACCGATATCGCTCGTCGCGCGGACCGATACGGCGCGCGACGGCAGCGCGCCGATGCTGCTCTACGCCTACGGATCGTACGGGGTTTCGATGGACCCGGCGTTTTCGGCCGCGCGCCTCGCGCTGCTCGATCGCGGCGTCACGTTCGCGATCGCGCACATCCGCGGCGGCGGGGAGCTCGGCGAAGCGTGGCGCACGGCCGGGCACCTCCAGCACAAACTCAACACCTTTACCGATTTCATCGCGTGCGCCGAATACGTCGCGGCGGAGAAGTTGACGTCGAGCGACCGGCTCGCGATCCAGGGCGGCAGCGCGGGCGGCCTCTTGATGGGCGCCGTCTCGAACATGCGCCCCGACCTCTTCCGCGCGGTCGTCTCGCAAGTTCCGTTCGTCGATGTGGTCAACACGATGCTCGACGCATCGTTGCCGCTCACCACGGGCGAGTATCTCGAGTGGGGCAATCCGAACGTCGAGAGCGATTACGACTACATGATGCGTTATTCGCCGTACGACAACGTGCGCGCGATCGCGTATCCCGCGACCCTCGTCAAGGTCTCCGTCAACGACAGCCAAGTCCCGTATTGGGAAGGCGCGAAGCTCGTCGCGAAGATGCGCGCGCTCGGCACCGGCCGCAACCCCGTGCTGCTCCAGACCAACTTCGGCGCGGGCCACGGCGGCCCGTCGGGGCGCTACGACTATCTACGCGATGTCGCGAACGTGTACGCGTTCGTACTCGCGGCGATCGCGCCCGATGCGCGCGAACGGTAGTCTTCGAGCATGTCACCCTGAGCTTGTCGGAGGGCGCTAACCACGCTCGTTACTGCCGTCCCACCCTTCGACAAGCTCAGGGTGACGGGGTGACAACCTCGGGCGGCAGGCACGCAGCGGCGGCTAAAGTAGAGCGAGCCTTGCTCCACGAAGACGCCTCTGGTGTTTCACTCCGGCACCGCGCCCGTCTCGTATCTCGAGTTTGCAATCCGGGTCTTCGTGGCGCTGACGTTCGGTTCGCTGATCGGATTCGAGCGTCAATATCGTCAGCGGCTCGCCGGCCTGCGTACGAACGCCCTCGTGGCGACGGGCACGAGCCTGTTCGTGCTCATCACGCCGCTGCTGGGACCGACCGCCAATCCGACCCAGATCGTGGCCTACGTCGTCTCCGGCATCGGGTTCCTTGCGGGCGGCGTCATCTTCAAGGAGCGGCTGAGCATCAGCGGCCTCAACACGGCCGCGACCATGTGGTGCACGGCGGCCGTCGGCGCGCTCGTCGGGTATGGATTCGTCGTGCAGGCCGGCGTCGGCGTTGCCGCCGTGCTCGTCGCGAACACCCTGCTACGTCCCATCGTGCGCCGCATCAACAATCAATCGGCCGAGGGCTCGGAGGTGATCTCGAGCTTCGAAATTCGCGTGATCTGCTGGCGCGGCGTCGAGGAACGGATCCGCACCATGATGATTGCGGCCGTGCGCAGCGCACCCATGTCGCTGATCGCGGTGTACAGCGACGACGTGGAAGAGGCGAACCGCGTGACGGTCACCGCGGACGTCTCGCTGACCGGACGCGCGGATACGCGGCTCGAACGGATCGTGCAGAAGCTCGGGATCGTACCCGGCGTCCTCTCGGTGAGTTGGAAGGCCGTGCCGACGAGCGACGAGGAGCGCGAACTCGTCGCCGAGGTCTGAGCGATAGCTCAGCTCTCGGACAACGCCTCGCGTACGATGCGTTCCTGTTCGAGCGCGTGCGCGCCGCCGTAGCCTTCGCTCGGACTCGCGCGATACGGACGCCCCACGTAACCCACGTCGTCGATGCCGTTCGGCAATTTGTCGACGAGGCGGCGCCGGACGTGAGCGCGCGCGCCCATGTTCTTCGGCTCCTCCTGAACCCAGGTGATGCTCCGCAGTTTCGGATACGCTTCGA
>Ga0116227_10015052_pt1 | contig 11558 bp, 8 predicted proteins | sample S1TSphgellanicum_FD_89693 | JGI IMG/M metagenome (GOLD analysis project Ga0116227, IMG submission 89693) | Host-associated microbial communities from peat moss isolated from Minnesota, USA - S1T2_Fb - Sphagnum magellanicum MG | ecosystem: Host-associated > Plants > Peat moss > Unclassified... | reverse complement strand
TTCCGCCAGCACATCGCGCGAGTCGCCGAGCAATAGCGCTTGCGGATATTGCGACTGCACCACGCTGGCCTGTCGGCCGAGTTCGTTCCAGCCGCGCACACGTTTGTAGAGATCGGTTTTGGCGGTGAGTTCGATGCCGAAAGTGTCGGCGAGCCAATCGAAGTGATACGCGGCGAGCATCAGCGCCAGATTGAGAACCAGCGCGGCGATCAGCCAGCGTCGCTGCTGTTGGCGGATCAATAGCGCAACGCTGAAGATTGTCGCGCTGGCATAAGTCATCGCGCCCCAATTGGCGTTGGCGCGGCCGAGCAAGGCTTGCAGACTGATGATGACGAGGAACGGCAATGCGAAACAGGCCAGCAAATACAGGCGTTCATCGGCGATCCAGACTTTTCGCAGCAGCACCAGTTGCAGGATGAAAGCGGTCAACAGCACCGGCCCGGTGATCGCAAACTGGCCGCCGAGGAATTCGAGCAGATGATTCCAGTGCAAGCCGGCATCGCTGTTCAGATGCGAAATCTGTTCGGTATGATGCAGGGTGGGCCAGCCGTGCTGCGCGTTCCAGAACAGATTCGGCGCGAACACGACTGCTGCGATCAGCATGGCGGCGTAAGGCTTCGGATTCCGCAGCCACACCCGCAACTGCGGCGTTGTGCTCAGGTGCAGCAGCACGCTCAACGCGAAGATCACCATCGTATATTTGGTCAGCAGACCCAAGCCCGCGGCGAGACCGGCGAGCAGCCACCAATGCCAGCGTGTGCTTTCGATGGCACGCACATAGGCGTAAAGCGCGGCGGCCCAGAACAGGAACAGCGGCACATCGGTGGAAATAATCATCGCCGAGAATGCCGCACCCGGCAGCGTGAAAAAACTTACGCTCGACCACACCGCGACACTGCGTTCTTCAGGTCGCGTGAACAGCCGCTGTGCGATGGCGTAGATCAGCAAACTCACTAGCGGATAAATCAGCACCGCGCCGGATTTTATGCAGACCACGCCGTTGCCGCAGACCGCGGTTGTGGCCGCAATCACGCCAGCGATCAGCGGCGGTTTGGAGAAGTAGCCCCAGTCGAGATGCTGCGCCCACGTCCAGTATTGGGCTTCGTCGAGATAGAGGTCGAGGCCGTTATCGCGCAGCACCAGCAGCCGATAAACGCTGACGACGGCGAAAAATATCAGCAAGCCGAGCGCTTCACGCCGATTGCGCATCTGCGTGAATTCCGGTGCGGGCGGGGACGTGGGCGAAGCGTCAAGCGGCGGCGTGGCTGGCACGGATCGAGTGTTAAGTGATGTGAAGTCGAGCCTGAGTTTAGCCGTGCGCCCGTTCGCTGTGCTTTCATGAGCATGCGGGCAGTTGCTGCGCATGGACATCGCGGCGCGGCGCCTTCATCATCTGCGCCATGTTGCAGCATGCGCTTTGCGATTCTGGTCTCGCGGCACCGCGCAGGCAGTGGCGGCATGTTCTCCAGCAGTCTTTCCGGCGCGCCTCAAGCCGCCGTATCCGTTAAATCCGAAATGCCTTTCATCGAAAATTGCGGGTCTGAATCCTTGATTGAAAACTGCTGCCATCATTCGATGTGCACGATATTCCCCGCAGCCGGTCCAGCCGCATGAGTCTGCCGTTTGAGCTGTTGATCGGTCTGCGCTACACGCGCGCTAAGCGCCGCAATCACTTCATCTCTTTCATCGCCACGGTTTCGATCGTCGGCATGGCGCTGGCGGTGGCGACGTTGATAACGGTGCTTTCCGTGATGAACGGTTTCGAGAGCGAGTTGCGCACGCGCATTCTCGGTATGGCTTCGCACGCCACCATTTCGTCGGTCAACGACAATCTCGAAGACTGGCCGAAAGTCGCCGCACAGGCGATGAAAAATCCCTCGGTGGAAGGGGTTGCGCCTTACATCGAAGGCGAGGCGATGGTGAAGGCCGGCAGCGCGCTTTCCGGCGTGCAATTGCGCGGCGTTGATCCCGCCGAAGAAGCCAAGGTTTCGGATATCGGCAAGCACATGACGGCCGGTACGCTGTCGGACTTGAAACCCGGCGAATACAACCTCGTGCTCGGCGAAGAACTGGCGCAGCAGTTGGACGTGGCGCTGGGCGACAAGGTGGATTTGATGATTCCGCAGGTATCGGTCACGCTGGCGGGCGTGCTGCCGCGCTTTCGCCGCTTCACCGTTTCTGGCGTGTTCAAGGTCGGCATGTACGAATACGATCGCGGCATGGTTTATCTGAACTTGCAGGATGCGGCGACGCTTTACCGCATGGGCGACAGCGTCACTGGCGTGAGGCTGAAATTGCACGATCTGTTCGAGGCGCGGCGCGTGTCGCGCGAGATTGCGAATACCCTGCCGGGTATCTATTACGTCAGCGACTGGACGCGGCAGCACGCGAATTTTTTTTCTGCGGTCGCCACTGAGAAAGTGGTGATGTTCCTGATCCTGTCGCTGCTGGTCGGCATCGCTGCATTTATCATTCTGGCAATGCTGGTGATGGTAGTGCAGGACAAGCAGGCCGACATCGCCATCCTGCGCACGCTCGGCGCCAGCCCGCGTTCGATCCTGCTGTCGTTCGTCGTCGTCGGCAGCATCATCGGCGTGTTCGGCACCGTGCTGGGTGTGGCACTTGGTGTCACGCTTTCGCTTAACGTGCAGACGCTGGTGCCCTTGCTCGAGGTAGTCACCGGCCATCAATTCCTTTCGCCGGAGATTTATTACATCAGCGAATTGCCTTCCGAATTGATCCCTTCCGATGTGATCGAAATCGCTCTGCTCGCGTTCGGGCTGGGCCTGGTTTCAACGCTGTATCCGGCCTGGCGTGCGTCGCGCGTGCAGCCGGCAGAGGCGCTGCGTTATGAGTAATCACGCCAGCATTACAAAGATGCCGGATGACCTCGTCATTCGTGCGCAGGGTCTTACCAAAACTTTCGACGATGGCCGCCTGCGCTTGCAGGTTTTCAGCGGCATCGACTTTGCGCTGCATCGCGGCGAATGCGTTTCAGTGATCGGTGCGTCGGGTGTCGGCAAGAGCACATTCCTGCATTTGCTGGGCGGATTGGATGCGCCGACTTCCGGCGAAGTCTGGGTCACCGGCCAGCAAATGAGCGCCTTGTCGGTGGCCGCGCGCGGATATCTGCGCAATACCGCGCTCGGTTTTGTCTACCAGTTCCATCATCTGCTGCCGGAATTTTCCGCGCTCGAAAACGTCGCCATGCCCTTGTTGATCCGGCGCACGCCGCGCAAGGAAGCGTTCAAGGCGGCGAGCGATCTGCTCGGCCGCGTCGGCCTGAGCGCGCGGCTCGAACACAAGCCTGGTGAACTTTCCGGCGGCGAGCGTCAGCGTGCCGCACTCGCGCGCGCGCTGGTGACGCGGCCGGCTTGCGTGCTGGCCGATGAGCCAACCGGCAATCTCGATACCCGCACCGCCGCGCAGGCTTTCGAGTTGATGCTGGAGCTGAATCGGGAACTGGGTACCAGCCTCGTCGTGGTGACGCACGATCTGCGGCTGGCCGCGCGCATGGATCGCGTCTGGCAACTGGAAGCCGGAGCGCTGCGCGCTTATGACGGAGCCGACGTCCAAGCCAGCGCATAGTTTCATCACGCACCTGAGCCGATTGCAAAGCCGGCTCTGGCTGCAAACGCTGGGCTTTACCGCCGGCGCGTTGATGCTGCTGTTCTTGCCGCAGCTGCCATCTGCGCTGTGGCTGTTGCCGCTGACTTTGCCAGCGCTGCTGCCGTGGCCGTTGCGCAAGCTTTACGCGGTGATTCTGCTGGGCGCGCTGATGGCTTTCTGGCAAGCGCAAATCCGGCTCGACGAACGCTGGCCGCAGGTGCGCGATAACGATGAAATTGCCATTCAGGGGGCAATCGTCTCGCTGCCGGAGGCCGAGGCAGCGGATGGCGCCGATGTCGCGCATCCATCGAACGAAGATTCAAGCATCGCTCCAGATGCCCGCCGCAATTGGCACTTTTTATTTGCGCCGGATCAGGCAGCGCGTGCAGCAGGCGCGCCAAGCCGAATCCGCACGGCCTGGTATCGCAGCGGTGCGGCGCTGAAAGGCGGCCAATGCTGGAAGTTCACGCTGCGGCTGCGTGCGCCGCACGGCAGCCTCAATCCCGGCGGTTCGGATTACGAGGAATGGATGTTCCGGCAAGACATCGGCGCCAGCGCTTCGGTGCGCGCGGCGTCTGCCTGCGGCATCGCGCAAGGCCATTACCTGCTGCGTTTACGGCAATCGATCACCGATCAAATCCAGAGCTGGCTGCCGGATCATCCGGCCGAGCCGTTGATCGCCGCCCTCGCGGTAGCCGACAAAACCGGCCTGCGCCAAAGCGATTGGGATGTGTTCCGGCAAACCGGCACGGTGCATCTGATGGTGATCGCCGGGCTGCATGTCGGCTTTCTCGCGGCGTTCGCATTCTGGCTGTGCCGAAGTTTGTGGTCGCTATCCACACGCCTTTGCCTGCGCTTGCCGGCGCAACGTGCGGGGCTCGCCGGCTCGGTGATCGTAGCGATCGCGTATGCGCTGCTGGCCGATCTCGATGCGCCGGTGCTGCGCGCAACTTTAATGCTCGTGACGCTCGCCGCGGCCGCAGTATTCGGCGGTCTGGCGCGGCCTTCACGCGCGCTGATGCTGGCTTGGCTGGTCGTCGTCGGCAGCGATCCTTTGGGACTGCTCGCGCCGGGTTTGTGGTTATCGTTTGGCGCAGTCGCTGCGATTTTGTATCTGAACACGGGCAATCGCGGCGCGAACAATACAAAAAATCGCATGCAAAATCATTGGCGCGATCTGCTGAAACTCCAGCTTTTATTGAGCTTGGCGCTGGCGCCGCTAACGCTATTCTTTTTCAACGGCGCCAGCTGGATCGGGCCGCTCGCCAACCTGCTCGCCTTACCGGCGATGGCGCTGTTGTTGCCCGCGCTCCTCGCCGCCTTGTTGACGGCATCCGCGTGGCCCGCGATCGGCGTACCGGCCTTGAAAGCAGTTGCCGATGCGATCGACTGGGCCTACAGCGGCCTGCAATGGATCGCCGCGCACGCGCCGCATCCGTGGCTGCTGGTCAGCGCACCGATGGCGGCCTTAGCGCTGGCGCTGATCGGCGTGGTACTGCTTTGCGCGCCGCGCGGACTGCCGATGCGGCGGCTGGCGTTGCTGTGTTTCGTGCCACTGTTGCTGCCCGCCAAGTCAGCGCCCGAACGCGGCTTTGAACTCACCGCGCTCGATGTCGGCCAAGGCCTCGCCGTAGTCGTGCGCACCGCGCATCACGCGATGTTGTTCGACGCCGGCCCGGCATACGAGGAAGGTTTCGACGCCGGCCGTTCGGTCGTCGTGCCGTACCTGCTGCACGAGGGCATGGCGCACATCGATCTGATGATGATTTCGCATGCCGATCTTGACCATCGCGGCGGCGCTCCGGCGGTGCGGCGTTTGATCGAGGTCGCCGAGGAGCGCGGTGCGATGGCGGGCACGCCTTGCGCAGCTGGTCAAAGCTGGACGTGGGACGGCGTGCAGTTCACCGTGCTGAGCGGCCCGCTGCCAGAGGCTGAAACGCAGTCCGCGAGCGAATCGGCCGAGACTATCGCGCCCGCAATAACACGCGGCAGTCATTCCAGTAACAACGAAGGCTGCGTGCTGCGCATCGCCGCTGGCGATCACGCCGCGCTGCTGCCGGCGGATATCGAGCGCGGCGTTGAAGCGCAATTGGTCACTGCCGAATCCGGCCTGCTGCGCGCCGATGTGCTGCTCGCGCCGCACCACGGCAGCAAGACTTCATCGGCGCAGATTTTTGTCGACACGGTAGCGCCGAAACTGGTGATTTTCCCGGCCGGCATGAACAATCAATTCCATCATCCGCGTGCCGAAGTGGTCGCGCGATACGCCGCCGAAGGCGCGCAAATGCTGATGACGGGAAACTCCGGCGCGATCAGCCTGCACGTCGATCCCGAGCGCGGTATCGAAAACTTGCGCGAATGGCGCCGGCAGTCGCCGCGGTTATGGTCGGCGTTGATCCCCGCGGTGCCGGCGGATAACCATTGAGGCTGTCTATATATTGCTGTTAACGCTGAACGCTCGCTTGCCTGCTGTTGCACATTGAGCCGAATCAAGCGGCTGACATTGATTACCTAAAGCTGCGTCGGATTCGGCGCATCTCCGTAGACCTTCTTCGGATCGAATATTTTTTCGATTTCCTCAAACTTGAGCGTCCGCTTGAAATTGCTGGCATCGCCGCCGACCGGTACCGAGCGATAGAAGCAGGATCGATAGCCGACGTGGCAGCTGGCGTCGCCGGGAATTTCGACGCGCAGCCAGACGGCATCCTGATCGTCGTCGATGCGCAGTTCGACGATGCGCTGCACCAGTCCGCTGGTCACGCCTTTGTGCCAGAGCACTTTGCGCGAGCGCGACCAGTAATGCGCTTCGCCGGTGGCGATGGTACGCTTCAGCGCTTCCTCGTTCATGTAGCCGAGCATCAGCACTTCGCCGGTGGCGGCGGAAGTGGTAACGCAGGCGATCAAGCCGTGCTCGTCGAATTTCGGCGCCAGCTCGGTGCCTTCCTCGACCTGCTCGATCGATTGCCGCGCGGCAAACTGGATTCCTTCGGGCGCATCGTTGGTCTGGGTCATCGCAATCTACCGGGCGGCGGGGCTGCTGCAAAAAAATGGGCGCGTTTTATAGCACGACCGCGCCGGTGGCGGGCATACCGGCGGCGTCAATTCTCAGGCGATGCTGATTTTGACAAAGGCGCTTATCTCGGCTTGCCGCGAGAGTATCAAGCCTGTTTAACGGCCGGACGAGCGTCCAAAATGTCCGCTAGCCGGGGCGCTTCCGCCTGCATGGCCGGCAAATCCGCCATCGCGCGAAGGCGCACCTGCGTTCCCCGGCCGGCCGTAAAAACCATTGCCGGGATGACTGCCGCCATTGCCGCCATTCCAGCCCGGCCCGCCGCGATAGCCGCCGCCATGACCATAACCGCCGTAGCCGTAGTTGTCGTAGCCCAGATAAATGCTGCCCGCATACGGATAGCCGTAATCGTAGCTGTACGTATACGGATAGCCGGAATATCCGGGCGCAACATAGCCATCGTAATAGCTGCCAGCCGCATATCCCGGTACATAACCGTAAGCACCGCCAACATAAGCTCCACCGTAAGCGGGCGCGCCGACCGGCACGGCGACGCAGGCGGAAAGGCTCAAGGCGCTCAACGCGGCGCCAGTCAGCAGGACAAATTTTGCGGAATAGCCAATCGAGATTTTCATAGCATTGACGCTACTCGCCGGCACTGAACCGAAACTGAATCCGATCTGTGCGGTTCGCTATGTCAAGACGCCCAAATTTAGCGAATTCAGCCGCCAGCCTGCGCCAGCGCACCTTTCATCACGCCTTCGTAAGCGCGCACTTCGATTACCCGGCCCGGATGCTGCTGCGCAATGCGCGCGGCCAGATGTTCGGCGATGCGTTCGACGGTGGTATCGCCATCCAGCAGATCGCAGCGCGATTGCGGTAATTCCAGCGCAAAACGGCCTTCCTGCGCGAGATATTCAAAGCGAATGCGGCCATCGGCCATGCTGGAAACGCGGTCGCTGATCGTGCCCAGATAAATATCGCGCCAGCGCTCGGCCCATGCCGCTTCGACTGCGTTATCGCGCACGCCATCGATGCGGATTTCGATTCGGGAACGATGACCATGCGCGATGCGCTGGCATTGCCCGGCATGTTTTTTCAGGCCGTTCGTATAGTGATAAAACGCGCCGTCGATATTTTCCTGCCGTAGTCCGAGCCGAATTTCGGCGACATTGGCCGGCACCGCAGCGGCGAGGTGCGGCATCAAATAGCGTCGCAGCGCATCGGTATCGATCTGCGCAGTATCGAGCAGGCTTACCGCTATTTCCGGCGCCAGATGTTCGATCGGCCCCGCCGCAGGGCCGCGAAACCATAGATGAATTTGACCGCCGGCATTATGAATTTCCAAACCCGGCGCGCGTTGCGGTACCAGCAAGGTGTGATCGACGCTGTTGTCGATGGCCCGCTTCAACTGCTTTTTCACCGCGCCGAAATCCAGCACCATCGATTGCGCATCGAGCGCGCCGGCCAGTTCGATATCGACGATCCAGCTTTCGCCCACCAGCCCGCGCTGCGCGTGCAGGTAGGCGCAGTCGATCACGGTCAATTGTTCGACGAACAGGCAGGTCATGGCGGCGGCATGCGTGGCGGGCGCATAGCTTAGCGGCGCCGCCGGCTGGCCGCAGCGCAATCGGCCGCGCGCAACCGCGCGATGCGCCTTGGCAAACCCGCGGTGCGCAGCGGGCGTCCTGCTAAAATCAACGACACCCTGCGCTTGCCGAACATGACTGTCACCACCCGTTTTGCCCCGAGTCCCACCGGTTATCTGCATATCGGCGGCGCGCGCACCGCGCTATTTTCGTATCTGTATGCCAAGCGGCATAACGGCCGCTACCTGCTGCGCATCGAAGATACCGATCGTGAGCGTTCCACCGACGAAGCGGTGCAGGCGATTTTCGATGGGCTGAAATGGCTGGGGCTGGAATCGGATGTGAATCCGCCGCCGTTTCAAACCCAGCGTTATCCGCGCTACCGCGAAGTCATCGCGCAGATGCTCGAAGCCGGTACCGCTTATCACTGCTACGCCAGCAAGGCCGAGCTCGACGAGATGCGGACCGCGCAAATGGCGCGCAAGGAAAAACCGCGCTACGACGGCCGCTGGCGTCCGGAGCCGGGAAAAACCTTGCCGCCGGTGCCGGAAGGCATCACACCGGTGGTGCGATTTCGCAATCCGGTTGAAGGCGCGGTTAGAGTCTTTGATCTCATCAAGGGCGAGATTCTGGTCCAGAACGAAGAGCTAGACGATCTGATTATCGCTCGCGCCGACGGCACGCCGACGTATAACTTCTGCGTCGTCGTCGATGACTTGGATATGGGAATCACGCATGTTATTCGCGGTGACGACCATGTCAACAATACTCCGCGGCAGATCAATATTCTCAGAGCACTTGGTGTGCGTGCCGACCAGGTACCAATATATGCGCATGTGCCGATGATTCTCGGTGCGGATGGTGTGAAGCTCTCCAAGCGCCACGGCGCAGTGAGTGTGATCGACTATCGCGCGCTTGGCTTCATGCCGGAAGCGCTGCTGAATTATTTGGTGCGGCTCGGCTGGAGCTATGGCGATCAGGAGTTGTTCACGCGCGATGAGATGATCCAGCTGTTCGATATCACTCGCGTACAGAAAGCGCCCGCGCGTTTCGATATGGAAAAAGCGGTGTGGGTCAATCACCAGTTCTTGAAGACTGCCGATCCCGCAATCATCGCGCCGGAATTCGACTGGCATCTGCGGCGTGTCGGTGTCGATCCCGCCAACGGCCCGGCGGTGGTTCCAGTGATCGAAGCGCAGCGTGAACGCTGCAAAACACTGTCGGAAATGGCCGATAAATCGAAGTTCTTCTACGCCGAACTGGAAGGCTATAACGAGAAAGATGCCGCCAAACATCTGAACGCGGAATCTGCCGCGCTGCTGGATGAACTACGCGCCAAGCTCGAAGCTTTGCCGGAATGGGGCACGCTCGCTTTGCATGAAACCGTGAATAATTTCGCCGCAGCAAAAAGCTTGAATCTGGCCAAGGTCGCGCAGCCGATTCGTGTCGCCATTGCCGGCATGGCGATCACGCCGCCGATCGATGTAACACTCTCCTTACTCGGCCGCGATCGCTCCTTAGCGCGGCTGCAGGCGGCAGTGGCTTACAGCGCCGCCAAGGTCGGCGGCGGATGATGATTTCGGAAGCGATCAAGCTCGCGGCCGAACAGGGCTGCGAAATCATTCCGGTCGACGAAGGCCGTCGCGTGATGATCCGCGCGATCGCTTACGACGCCGATCCTTATGAGCTGGAAGAGCGCCGTCTGCTGGCGATGAGCACCGATGAATTTGTCCGCGAGTGGCTGCCGCCTCGCTATGAGCAATAACACTTAACAAGGTTTACATCATGGCTGTAGAAATCACATTCCCCGACGGCAACAAGAAATCTTTCGATGCGCCGCCGACCGCACTGGCTATCGCGCAAGGGATTTCGCCGGGGCTGGCGAAGAAATCCGCCGTCGCGCGCGTCGATGGCGTGCTGTGGGATTTAACCCGCCCGATTGCGCACGACGCCAAGCTCGAACTCATCACTCGTGATAAACCCGAAGCGCTCGAAGTGCTGCGGCACGACGCCGCGCATGTACTGGCGCAGGCGGTGCAGGAGTTGTTTCCCGGAACACAGATTACGTTCGGCCCTTCCACCGATGTCGGTTTCTATTACGACTTCGTGCGCGATGAACCCTTCATCGAATCCGATCTGGAAAAAATCGAAAAGCGCATGAAGGAAATCGTGCTGCGCGATTTGCCGATTCAGCGCGAAGTGTGGGAACGCAATCAAGCCATCGAATGGTTCCGCTCGAAAGGTGAAAGCTATAAGGCGCAGTGGATCGAAGAAGGTATTGCGGCGGATCAAGAGATTTCGATCTATCGTCAAGGCAGTGACTGGCTGGACTTGTGTATGGGGCCGCATCTGCCTTCCACCGCGAAAGTTGGCACTGCGTTCAAGCTCACCAAAGTCTCCGGCGCATACTGGCGTGGCGATGCGAACAACGCGCAATTGCAGCGGATTTATGGCGTAGCCTTCGCCACCGAAGATGATCTGAAAAATTATCTGAAGATGATCGAGGAAGCCGAGAAACGCGATCACCGCAAGCTCGCCAAACAACTCGACCTATTTCATCAGCAGGAAGAAGCGCCGGGTATGGTGTTCTGGCATCCAAAGGGCTGGACCATCTGGCAAACGGTCGAGCAGTACGTGCGCGGCATCTACAAAAAGAGTGGCTATCAGGAAGTGCGCGGGCCGCAGATCATGGATGTTTCCTTATGGAAAAAATCCGGCCACTGGGATAACTACCAGGACAATATGTTCTTTACCGAATCGGAGAAAAGAACTTACGCGATCAAGCCGATGAACTGCCCCGGCCACGTGCAGATTTATAACGCCAACCTGCATAGTTATCGAGATTTGCCGGTGCGCTACGCCGAGTTCGGCGGTTGCCATCGCAATGAACCTTCGGGCGCGCTGCACGGCATCATGCGCGTTCGCGCATTCACGCAGGACGATGGCCATATCTTCTGCACGCCCGATCAGATTGAATCGGAAGTCACCGCTTTTCATTCGCAGGCGATGTTGGTATACAAGGATTTCGGCTTCACCGATCTCTCCATAAAAATTGCACTGCGCCCCGAAAAGCGGCTCGGCGATGACTCTACTTGGGATCGCGCGGAGGATGCCTTGCGCGCCGCATTGCGCGCGGCCAATGTGGAGTGGACAGAGCTGCCGGGCGAGGGCGCATTCTATGGTCCGAAAATCGAATACCACCTGAAGGATTCGATCGGCCGCGCCTGGCAGGTCGGCACCATGCAGGTCGATTTCATGATGCCGGAGCGGCTCGGTGCGGGCTATATTGACGAGCATTCCAACCGGCAGATTCCGGTGATGCTGCATCGCGCGATCGTCGGTTCGATGGA
>Ga0116227_10015050_pt1 | contig 11561 bp, 14 predicted proteins | sample S1TSphgellanicum_FD_89693 | JGI IMG/M metagenome (GOLD analysis project Ga0116227, IMG submission 89693) | Host-associated microbial communities from peat moss isolated from Minnesota, USA - S1T2_Fb - Sphagnum magellanicum MG | ecosystem: Host-associated > Plants > Peat moss > Unclassified... | reverse complement strand
CGTGGATTATTTCTGGTGCGTTCTGCCGGACCCTTTGAAAGTCGAGGGGGTCGATCGCGTAGCAGACATTCTTGCCGATCTTGCGGCGCAAAGCCGAGCGGAACTGGAGGCTCAAGGTGAGGGCTTCGTTCTTTTTTGGAGACCGTCAATTCCGGCCGAATTATTGCCGGGCCAGCACTCGTTTCGATTTCATGCCGTTAACGTTGGAGCGCAGGACTGGCCCCCGGCACCAGGTGATAATCCAATCGGCATCGGTGTCCGCATCACCCCTTGGGATAACAAAAGCAACATCCTTGCCGAACATCGCCAACCGTTTCCCGTCAAGCAGCTGACCAACGATGTCCCGGTTGAAGATAATATTGTGCTATCGATTCCCGCACTGCCGCAGGGCGACTATGCGGTTATCCTCGATTTGATAGACCCAAATGGGAAATGGGCGCCTCTTCCCCCGCGCGGCGCCGTCGAAACCAAAGTTCGCATCGTACCGTCGCAACGGCACTATGCGCTTGGGGATCGTATCGATTTTTCTATCGATGGCACGGGGGACCGCTATAAAGTATCCGGATGGGTGGGGCCCGAACCTGCCTATTCCTGGTGCATCGGCAGTGAATCCGTCCTGGAATTGCAAATCGCACCGAAGGCAACCGACCAGGTGCATAATCTCAACATCACATTGGCGCCTTTTGTTGCCAGCAAACACCCGTCTCAGCGTTTGACCATCATTGTCAACGATGTCGAAATCTTCCAGGGGAACCTGAGAGATTTGACGTCTTTGTCCTTGAGGTTGCCCCCGCAAGTATTTTCGGCCGACAGCCTGCGGATAGAGTTCCGCCACCCTGATGCCCGCCGTCCGATGGACTTAGTCCCGGGCAGCAAAGACGCCAAACCGCTCGCGTTTGCCGTCAAGGAGCTGAGGATCGATTAGGCCAAGCGGCTCCCTCCCCTATGGGCTGCCTCAGCCTAAGTTAATTTGCGATCGTTTATGGGTCTTGCCGCTGATGTCTCAGCGCGTGTGACTATACACCGAACGGCCTGCCCGTCGTTTCGTTCAAGCCGGATAGCGTCGACTAGTCGGCTATCGACGGGGTTACTTCAATTCGGCGAAGACGATCGCCAGCGCTTTTTTAAGGACTTCGCGTTCGGCGCGCAGACGCTCGTTCTCAAGCCGCAGTTCGGCAATCTCAAGCATCAGATCGGACGTATTCGCGGCGACAGCCGCCGGGGTCTGTGCCGGCGGGGTCGCGGACGTGTCTGGCGTAGCGGGAAACTGGTTCATCCAACGCCGAAGGATTGTTTCGTGTATCTCTAACTCAGCGGCAACCGCCGCCACCGACAGGCCGCTTGTCGCAACCCGTTCGACGGCTTGGCGTTTGAACGCTTCGGGAAATACCCGACGCCTAACCACAACCATCCAACACCCCTAGGCATGCTTAGCGATTAGCATGTCTTTTGACGAGTACAAAGAGTTTTATAGTTTAGACAAGCTAAGCAAGTCAAGCTTTGCTAAGCTTAAGCGAGCTTATGGGGGCTGAGCGAGCTAATGCCGACTTAGAGCTTAGTAGCTCGGTACTCTTCGCTCTTTACCAGCTAAGCTTGTCTCACCAGCTAAATTTAAATCTAATTTTACTAAGATTTTGATGAGACGCGAGGTTTCCTGGTTAGCTTACGGATTATGCGAGATTAGAGGCTTTAAGCATTTCTCGAGCGGCATCCAAGCTCGGATGGCAGCTTGAGGCCTAGCGATACACGCTTAAATATTCAGCTTAAAGTAGCTTGCAAGATCGAGCTTATTAAGCTAAAATGCTTCTCAAGGTTAAGCTTAATAGTAAGCTATAACAAGCTTAGATAAGCTTAATTGAGTAGTCGCGGGACCGACTGCGTAGCATGAGACTGAAAATTTGTCGGCTAACTTCGTTGAGAGAGGGTCAAAAAAGTGGCGGATCAAATGATGAAATTCGAATATCTTGAGGTTGTCGTTCTGGCCGAGCGTCTGCATCGGCAATTTCTGGACGTGATCCAGCTGGAGCTCGATGTCCGCGGTATTCGCGATATCAACAATGTCCAGGCGTTGATTCTCCATAATGTCGGCGATGCCGAGATGACGGTCAGCGAGCTGATGTGGCGCGGCTGTTACCTGGGGTCGAATGTTTCGTATAATCTGAAAAAAATGACCGAGGCCGGTTATATCGTTCAGGAACGATCCGCGCACGACAAGCGCGTCATCATGGTGCGGCTGTCTGAAAAAGGCGCCGAGTTGTGCGCCATCCTGAAGAATATGAATGCCCGCCATATCGAGGCGCTGGCCCAAGGCGCGGTGAAAAGCGAGGATATCGCGATCTGCCGCCAGACGCTGCGCGGTCTGCAACAGTTCTGGAGCCGCAGCATCGAGCCGGGCCTGTCGGGTCATATCGGCGGCGGTCACATGGCGGTCGCAGCGACCTAATCGCCTGGCTGCTTTTTCCTCTCATTCGAAAACATAATCCGGCCTTCGTCACGGAGGCCGGATTATTCCACCAGGCCGGTCGCTGTCGTTGTCGTGGTCGAGCCGATCTCGGTCGTGCCATATCCGCTGCAGCTGTCCTGCAATGTCGCCCCGCCGGTATAGTTGACGCGCCAGGCGATCAACTGCGTGCAAATGCTGGTGCTGGCGCCGTTGGAGAAATTCACCATTTGCGCCGGGAAATACAGCGCCCCCTGAATCGTCGTCGATGAACCGCCGGCAAAAGTGTCGGTACCGCTGGCCGAGGCTGCGCGGTCTTGGAAGATGGCAATCCCCTTTGTCGCGCCGCTGGTCGGCGCCTTGATATTCAGGGTGGTGCCGTTATCAACTTCAGCCGTCGCGTAATTCGCGCCGGTGCTGCTCGTCAGCACGATCGTGACACCGGATGTCGCGGTCAATGTCGCGCCGCCGCTCACCAGGAAGCTTCCCCGGTCGACGATATATACGCCGGCATTCATGGTGACGTGGGCGCCGTTCGAAATTGTCATCCCGTTGCAAAAGGTTCCGGGATTGATCGTGTAGGTGCCGCCGTTGCCCCAGGAATTTGTCGATGCGCAGGCGCCTGGCGCTGGCACAGCAACGCTGCCATAGGGGTCGCTCATTGACGACGCACTGGTGGTCAGCGTACCGCTCACCTGCAGTGAGGCGCCGTTCGATACGGAATAATTGCCGACGATCGAGGCCGTTGCGGCCTTCAATGTCGCGCCCCCAGTCAGGTATAGCGCATTCGATCCGCTTGCGTTGATTTGGATGCCGCACGTGCTCAGGTTGATCTGAACGCCGTTGCTGCCGCTGACCCCGGCCGTACTGACCGTCGTTGCCGCACTGGTATCCAGCGCCAGCACACAATATTTGCCGGCGGCCGAAGTGGTCGTACTGGAAGCCGCAACGGCGACAGCCCTGGCTGCGACCGACGCCGAATTCAGGAAGAACGTCGAAAAGAACGGCGTTTCCGATTTGCTGACGATGACTTCGACCGCGTTGGTTGTTGTGGTGTGCGTACCCGAAAGCGGTGGCTGGTTGACCGTCACGGTGACGCCGTTGCTGCCGCTGGTCAGTCCGTATTGCGCGGCGATCGCCTTTGCGGTCGCCGCGGCGTTGGCCGCGGTGTCGCCGGTGCTCAGATCGTCGGCCGCGCTATAGGCCGCGGAATCCGCCGCATCCTGTGCAGCGCGGCGGTCGGTGTACCAAAGGCCCAGATCGATCGCGAGCCCCGCCGCGCCCATCAAGACAGTCATGGAGAGACCGATCACCACAGCGGTGGCGCCGGACCGGTCGCGCGCCAGCCTTGTGTGGATGGGGGGAACCGGCATGGCGATTCTTACCAAATGCCCGGGATCAGCCGCGCCGTGCGGCTCGCATAGGCTTCGTAATCCGGGAACACCGCGCGCAGCAGCGATTCCTCATAGTCCATCCGTCGGATCTGCAAGGCCATATGGATGACCAGGAATAGCAGCGCCGCGTACCATGCGTATTGCAGCAGCACGCCGACAGTCGCAATTTCCTCGGCCACATACAGGGGATGGCGCACGATCCGATACGGGCCGCCAATCACAAGTTTGCGGGCCTGCGGGGCGATGCTGAAGGATTTGCCGAGATAAGAGACCGCACAGATGATCGACAGGCTGCCCGTCAAGGTGATGGCCGCCGAGACGATCTCAAGTGTTGGGCCGACATCTGCACGAGGCAGGAACGGCATCAGCCAGACCGAATATGTGCCAAAGAATGCGATGGTCGTCGGAATAATTCCTTCCTGCCGCGCGACGGCTTTGGGCCGGATCGCCACCAGCCAGCCGAGCGTTACAAAGAAGACTAGCGTGCAGATGCGCGAAACAATCGGCGCCCAGGTTGAAAATGCGGTCGAACCCGGCGGAACTGAACGAATTGTCTCAGCCAAACTTTGCGTGAGGAGGACCGCCAGCACCGCAAACCAAAGCGTGGTCGCGACACGGCTAAGCAATGTGAAGCTATGAGGCGGCGCTTTTTGGCTATCGTCCGTTTGAATTTGGTTTTCCAGGTAAGCGCTCGGACCGCTCGGCTTGTCCATGTCTGATGACTCCGGCTTCTGTGGTTTAGAGGATAATTCCCAAGTGCTCATTGGAAGCATGCCTGGGCCGTCAGGGTTGGCGTGAACGGCAAGAGCGTGGGCGTGACGAACGTATATTGGTAAGACGCGCTGACTTGGTGCCCGCATGACGCAGTGGTTGCGGTAAAGACGCTGGAGGACAGGCCGAGACCCGTCGTCTCGCTCGCGGCATAGGCGGCGATCTGGCTTGCTGTTCCGCATGTCGATGGCGTGACCGAGGCGCAGCGCGCCGCTTCCTGCACGGCGAAATGCAATGCGGACTGGGTCCACAGCAGTTCGCCGAATTGTATCCCGCCAAAAATAATCAGGAAAAGAACGGGCGCGACCAGTGCGAATTCGACCGACGTCGTGCCATCCGCGTTTCGCCTTAGTTGCCTGAAGAGCCGCGGCCGCAATGGAAGCTCGGCTCTCGTCATTGGATCCTCACCACGGCCTGCGCGGAAAGCGTTGTCGGAAACGTGAGGGCGGACCAAGCGACCAGTGGCGAGAATGGCGTTTGAGCGTTGACGATGACATAGCTGCCGGCTGTTCCACCCGAGGAACAGGTTGCGCCGGTTTGGAAGACCACCGTATTGCCCGACAGGCATCCTTTCGAAAGCTGCGGCGCCGGCGAGGCTGATACCGTAAGGCTGGTTGCGCTCGTTACCGCGGTTTGGATCGCGCTGGAGTTCCACCCGTTATGAATCGCATAATCCGCGCCTGCATGAGCCGCGGCCGATACCTCCATCGTCTGAAATGCCAACGCCCCATAATCGGACATTCCGATCAGCAGCAGGACGAGTACAGGCAGAACCAGCGCGAATTCGACGGCTGATGCGCCGCTCTTATCCGCGACAATCCGGCGAGGATCGTTCGGGAACGCGCATGCCGTCCCGTGCCCGCCAATGCCGGCGACCGGTCCTGCAAGATTTCTCGCGATCCTCCGAATATTCAAAATGCTGTCCGGCATGACTGCTCAATTGCGGTTTTGCCGAACGCTAACAGATTAAACGCGATCTGCGAGCAATATCGCTTATGACTAACTTCAAATTTTAAGTATCCGCCGCATTAGAAATTTAAGATATATAATCCGGTATAATAGTTTGAATTTTAACGAAATATAATGATGATTCGTGTGGGTTTTGAACAGATAGTCCTGCCGGTTTTACGGTTTATACTTGTGTCGATAATAAATATCGTGTCACGGTCACCGATATTCGGTGCCTTTAGTAAGGGTTCGTATAATGCGCAACATAACTGCAAATCTTCTTGGTAGCCGTAACGGCGCAACTTTTATCGGTTACGGCCTGATCGTCTGTCTGATCGCTCTCGTCGCGATAGCTATTGCGACCTCAGTGGAGCCGTCTGTCGGCGGCTTTGACGAAACAGGTACGGCTACGACCGACAACCATTCGGTGGCTTGAGCAGATATGGGCGATGAATACCGGTGGAGCGCCTTGGTTTTCCATTTTCACTTTGATGACCGGATTTTCGATAAGCGCAATAATTACTGTAATCGGATTTATCTTCGAGCGTCGTGATCTTCCTTTTCGGCGCCGCGCGTATGCGTCGTTTTTCAATATCGCCTACCTGGCGCCTGCGTCGTTCCTGCAACAGCTTGTCATGCCAGTGGGCGTTGTCGCAGCGGTCACGATCGGCGGAAGGGTCGGCGGGGGGGTGATACCCCTGCCCTCATCCGGCTGGAGCATCCTCGCTGCGATTGCAATCTATCTGCTGTCCATGGATCTTGGCGAATATTTATTCCATCGCGCGCAGCACAGGGTTCCCGTTCTCTGGTCGATGCACTCGCTACACCATAGCGACCCTACTTTGAATATATCTACGACGATACGCCACTATTGGGTGGAGCATCTGATCAAGAGCGTCACAGTTTATCTGACGGTCGGCATTATTTTTAAAGTGAGTAGCGTTGTGGCTTCGTCGTATTTTCTTATCTCTTTCTATAATTATTTTACACACATGAATGTCCGGGTCGGATTCGGCAAATTTTCATGGATTCTGAATTCGCCCCAATTCCACCGCATACATCATTCGTGTTTGCCGCAACATTATGATTGTAACTTTGCCGGCCTGCTCCCGCTGTTCGATTGCCTGTTTGGAACCTATCGAAAGCCGCTGCCCGCCGAGTATCCGCCGACCGGTCTCGATACTGGCGAGCGTCCATCCGGTGTGATCGAGGCGCTTCTTTGGCCATTGCGCCAGCTGAAGCCGTTTCGGATTCCGCGCCTTGGCATATCGAGCTCGTCCTCGCTTTGAGCTGTGCAAGCAATTCAAAATTTAGTTCAAATATCGCTTCGAATTTTAATGAAATCAAAATCTAATTTCTAGTGAAGTAAAACTTATACTTCGTAATTATTAGTAAAAAATTGTTGACCATGATTTCTTACAGTATCAAGCTCAGTTCGGGTGAAACGTTAATTTCAGTTTAAAGGAGCAACTAATGAGCAACATGATGAAAAAGCTCGCCGGCAACCGCAATGGCGCCACGGCGATCGAATATGGCCTGATCGCCGGCCTGATCGCGGTTGTGATCATCACCGCCGTTACCCTGGTCGGCACCAACCTGACCGGCACCTTCAATACCGTCGCCACCACGGCGGCCAACACGGCGCCGGCGGCCTAAGAGTATTAAGGCCGGTCGTCCCAAAAGGCCTTAGCGGGTCAATTGCTGCGGCCGGCCTTCGCTCTATTGGGAAGTCTTCCAAGTCATATCTCAATGGAAGGTCGATGATATGCGTAAGCTATTTAAGAAATTCGCTGGAAACCGCGAAGGTGCGACAGCAATCGAATATGGGCTGATTGCCGGCCTGATCGCGGTTGCGGTCATCACGGCGGTGACTTCAGTCGGAACCAACCTGACCACGACGTTCACGAACATCAGCACCAAGCTCGCTGCCGTTAACACGCCGGCAGCATAAGCGAAGTTTATTCGGTTGAACGAATTTTCGGATTTAGCCTGATGGTCCTCATGGCAAATCTCAATTTCATAAATCCGGACCGCAACATGGAGAAAGATGTCATGCGCAATTTGATGAAGAATCTCGCCGGAAACCGCAATGGCGCCACGGCGATCGAATACGGCCTGATCGCCGGCCTGATCGCGGTTGTGATCATCGCCGCCGTGACGCTGGTCGGTACCAACCTGAAAGGCACCTTCAATACCGTCGCGACCACCGCCGCCAACACGGCGCCGGCGGCTTAATAACTGCGTCTAAGTTCGGCGTCGGATCTCCCCATCCCCTCCTCTCATGGGCTGATCCGGCGCCGTCTCTTCTTTCAGCATTCCAATTCAGGTGCATTCCTGTGATCGCTTCAGCCACCGCAATTTCCGCCGCCTCGCTCTCGCTGATGGTCGGCGTGCTCATCTGGGCCGCGGTCAGCGATCTTCGCTATTACCTGATCCCCAACAGAATTCCTCTGGCGGTTGCCGCCGCCTACGCCGCGATCGCCGGCTTTTTGCCGTTGACCTTCGTCATCGGCGGCGTGCTGACCGGCGTGGCCGTGCTGGCCCTCGGCACCTTGGTTTTCGCCCGCGGCTGGATGGGCGGTGGCGACGTGAAGTTGCTGGCCGCCGTGTCGCTATGGGCCGGCCCCACATACCTCTCGCTCTTCGCCTTCGTCACCGCGCTGGCCGGCGCTGTATTGGCTGCCGTCATGCTGTCCCCTGCCCGCCGGTATTTGCCGGCTGCATCGGCCGACGCGCTTGCCTTGACCGGGGGCGCTCGCGTGCACGGTGGCTCCGCTGTGCGCCAGCCGATGCCGTTCGGCGTGGCAATCAGCGTCGGCGGGATATTCCTGGCCGCCCTCTATTTTCCTTTGCTGCACTGACGCGGGGAGCCGACGATCATGTCATCCTTGCCCAGACGCCTCGCCTTCTTTTTCCTGGCGCTGTTCATCGCCGGGTTGATGGTGATGTTCGTGAAGCAGTGGGTGCATTCGGCGGTCGTCGCTGGACAACCGGCCCAGACTGTCGCCGATTCAAAACCGGTCGATCCGCCACTGATGGTGCTGGTCGCCAAGGGCGATATCGCCGCCGGCACCTTCTTGAACGCCGAAATGCTGACTTGGCAGCAATGGCCGCGCGATGCCGTTAACGACAGTTATATCCAGCAGGATAAGGCGAAGCTGGAGGATTACGTAGGAACAGTCGTTCGGAGCCGCCTGACATCGGGCGAACCGATCACGGCGGCGCGCGTCGTCCATCCCGGAGACCGAGGCTTTATGGCGGCGGTTCTGACCCCCGGCATGCGCGCGGTGACCGTCAACGTGACCGCCGCCACCGGCATGGCGGGCTTCGTCGTGCCGGGCGACCATGTCGACCTGATCCTGACGATGGTGGTCCATCCCGACAAAGATCAGAAGGACGACCCCGATCGCCATGTCAGCCAAACCGTGCTGACCGATATTCGCGTCCTGGGCATAGATCAGCGCATTTCCGACGATAAGAAAGACGTCACGGTGCCCAAGACCGCAACCCTGGAGGTCACGCCCAAGCAGGCGGAGGTCGTCGCGGTGAGCGCCGATCTGGGTTTGTTGTCGCTCAGCCTGCGCAGCGTCGCGGAGGACGATTATCCGCCAACCATGCATCCGACCTGGGACAGCGAGGCAACCCGCCTGCCCATCAACCTGCCTCATGCCGAGGAACGGAAAGTCCAAGTCGTGCGGGGCGGCGGATCCTCGCCGGCCGCAATACCGGCCGCACTTTCGGGAAGCGAGAAATGATCATGAAACGCAGCTTTTTCTTGATAGGCCTTATCGGCGCGACGATGACGACGAACCTCATCCTCGCTCATCACGCGCTTGCCGGTGCACAGGTTGTCGGTCCGGCGACATCGCAAATCAACCTGGAAATCGGTAAGGGCAGCCTGATCAAACTGGACGGCCCGGCCGCCAGCGTGTTCATCGCCGACCCGAAGATCGCCGATGTCGACGTAAAGTCGCCGACCCTGGTCTACGTCACCGGCAAGGCGCCTGGCCAAACCACATTGTTCGCAGTCAACGAGCACGATGCGGTGCTGGCCAACATGGGCGTCTCGGTCCATTTCAACGAGACCGAACTGCGCCAGGACCTGCGGCGAATGCTGCCCGGCAGCGATATCGGCATCAGCACGGCCAATAACAGCCTTGTTCTGTCCGGCACGGCCGCCTCGGCAGCCGACAGCGAGAGCGCCAAGGCGATCGCCGCGAGGTTTGCGCCTGATGCGGAGCATGTCGTCAATGCGATGCAGGTCAACGCGCCCAATCAGGTCAATCTGCGTGTCCGCGTCGCCGAGGTTTCGCGCGATATCATCAAGCAGTTCGGTTTCAACTGGGGCGCCGGCGGCGCCGGCCCGGGGCATTTCCAGTTCGGCGCGGCAACCGGCAGTGGCGCTTTGACATCTCCGTCTACGGCTGCCTTATCGTCCTCGTCGCTCTCGCCGAATGTAGCCTCGGTAGCCAACACAAACAGTCTTTTTGCGGCTTTTGCGACCCATGGAATGGATCTCAACGTCCTCGTCGATGCGCTGGACAGCGAAGGCCTCATCAGCGTCCTGGCCGAACCGAACCTGACCGCCGTCTCCGGTGCGTCGGCCAGCTTTCTGGCCGGCGGCGAGTTCCCGATCCCGGTTCCGCAAGGGCTGAACGTGACGACGATCGACTATAAGAAGTTCGGCGTCAGCCTCAGCTTCGTTGCGACGATTACCGATGGCGGGCGGATCAACCTCGTCGTGAAGCCGGAGGTCAGCGAATTGTCGACTGACGGTTCGATCGAGCTTAACGGCATCACCGTGCCGTCATTGACCACGCGCCGGACCGAAACCACGGTCGACCTGGCCAGCGGGCAAAGCTTCGCGATCGCCGGCTTGCTGCAGAACAACGTGAACCAGAGCATCAACAAGTTCCCGGGTCTGGGCAATGTCCCGGTGCTGGGGGCGCTGTTCCGGTCGGACAAGTTCGAACGCAACGAGTCCGAACTCGTGATCATCGTTACGCCCTATATCGTCCGGCCGACATCCGATCAGCGGCTTGCCGCGCCGACCGACGGCTATATCGCGCCGACTGACGTCCAGCGCTACGCGAACGGTGCGGATTATACGCCCACCCAGCCGCGCCACACCAATGCGCCAACAACGGGGCGTGGCCTGATCGGCCCGGTAGGCTTCGATCTGCAGTAAGGAGACGGCGATGACGTTGATCGGACAAAGCCGGCATCGTATCGAGATACTCGGGTTCGCGGTTGCACTCAGCCTTACCGGCTGCACGCCGCAGGCCAAGCCGCTCGGCGCGGTGACGACCGAGGCGCCGAACCCCGTCCAGGTCACGCTGGTGCGCGAAGGCCACTCGCTCCATTTCGCGCCGGCCGCCGCCATTCCGGACCGGCTGGAAACCGCGTCGCTCAACGAATTCCTGAGCTCAAGCGGGGCCGCGCCCGGCGATACGATCCTGATCGAGCGGACGCCGCCATCGTCTCTGCGGAACAACACGCTGGAGGTGCGCCGCGAGGCGACCCTGGTGGCCGCGCTGAAGCGGCAGGGGCTGCGGCCCAGCGTCAGTTACACGCCGACGCTTGCCCCGGGCGACATGTCGCTGACCTTGGAGCGATTCATCGCCACCGTACCGAACTGTCCGAATTGGTCGAAGCATCCGGGCAACGATTTCGACAACGCGCTTCACAGCGATTTCGGTTGCGCCACTGCGACCAACCTCGCGGCGATGATCGCCGATCCGCGGGATCTGGTCGTGGGCCAGACAATGGGGCCGGTTGTCGGTGATCCGGGAGGCGCGGCTGTTCATACCTATCGCGCCGGAAAGGTAACGCTGGCGCCCGAGAGCGGCGGTGGCGGCGGCGGTGCGAACAGTGACACTACGGCCCCGGCGGCCGGCGCGACGACGCAATGAGCATGTTGGCGGCAAAAAAACGCGATCGTCTGGATGGGCTGGGTACGGTCATCCCGATCGGCCGCGCGCAGTTCGTAGCCACCGTTTGCGACGATT
>Ga0116227_10015049_pt1 | contig 11561 bp, 6 predicted proteins | sample S1TSphgellanicum_FD_89693 | JGI IMG/M metagenome (GOLD analysis project Ga0116227, IMG submission 89693) | Host-associated microbial communities from peat moss isolated from Minnesota, USA - S1T2_Fb - Sphagnum magellanicum MG | ecosystem: Host-associated > Plants > Peat moss > Unclassified... | reverse complement strand
GGATTGACGGGGTCTTCCCAGAGGCAGTAGCGGACGTCGTTGAATCCGAGATCGATGGACACGATTCCTCTGTCTTCCTGGTGAGCGGTCAGAAACGCTACGGCCGCGGTGAGTTGGGTGGCGGGCGCCTTGTAACAGTTGTTGGAGATCGGATCCGTCGTCAGATACTCCACTCGGGTGCCCAAGCAGCCAATCTGATCGAGGTCGAGCGTCTCATGATTTTGGTACTCCTCGAGCTTTATCACGTCGTTGGCGTAACCGTTCTGAGTGAGTTCGGCGTTATCGCTCGGCACTCCGTCAGGTTGAAGGCCCAGGGAGGATGATCCCCCCATCACCAAATAGAACGGAGCGTTCGTCGCAACGGTGGTGGTGGGAGCCGACGATGAGGGCGTAGTTGATCGCCCATAACCGACCACGGCGCCGCCCGCGCACAGCAGCACGATCATCGAGATGAGCACGGGGCGGCGCCGAGAAGTGAAGCGTCTCCGCTGAGCACCGCGTCTATGAGCACCGTTTGCGCCTCGCTGTGTCATCGCGAACTCCTCCGTTCTTTGCTCACCGTGAAATCGGATGCCGTATGCTCACGTTCCAATTACAACTACTCCTATTGAAAAGGTTATGTATTCTTTCGGTGTGAACTCGGCCAGCCAACGATTGATCGAGTTTTACCAACGAATCCCGCGCACCTGGACTCCCCTCCTCGTGATTGTCGGGTTTGTCCTTCTCGGCAACGCCGCCTACGTGCTGGGGCTGACCAATAACGATCCCATCACCTTTACCGCCAATATCTCTCACTCGCTCTGCCACATCGCCTGCGCTCGCACGTCGATTGACCCCAACGTCGGCCCACTTACCCAAGACCTCGGGCACCGAGCCGCCGTCGACCTTACTCATGGCCATTTGCCGTGGTGGAACCCTTTTGAAGGTCTTGGGACGCCTCTCGCGGGCGAGTTGCAGTCAGCCGCGCTCTTTCCCTTTACGTTGCTCCTCGCCTTTCCCGCCGGCCTCGTCTGGATGCACATCTTCCTTGAGAGCATCGCCGGAGTCTCCACCTACTTCGTCCTCCGTCGGCTCTCGATACCCGTGGCGTTCGCCACCGCGGGGGGCATACTCTTCGCGTTGGACGGCACTTTCGCGTGGCTCGCCAACACGGTGGTCAACCCACTGGCCTTCTTGCCAATGTTGCTCCTCGGAGTTGAGATCATTCTCGAACGATCATCAAATCGCTCCGCGCGCGGATGGACCGTGGCGGTGGTCGCCTTGGCGCTGTCCCTGTACTCCGGTTTTCCCGAGGGCGCGTACTTTGACGCCCTCTTTTGCGCGCTGTGGGCACTGGTGCGACTGTTCGGCCTGCCCAAAGAAAATCGGCTGCGAGCTTTGCGGCGCCTGGCGGCGGCAGCGGTACTCGGCGTCGTTCTGGCCCTCCCGACCCTCGTTCCCTTTCTCGACTTCTTAAGGGTCGCCTACGTCGGCGCACACACCAGCGCGATCGATGGCTTAGAAACGATGCACTCCATGGCGATCCCGATGTTGTTCAATCCCTACGTCTACGGAACCATCTTTGACAACACCAAAGCGATCGGCGCCTGGGACACTATCGGGGGATACTTCACCGTGTCCGCGACGACACTCGCGATTGTCGGTCTCTTCGGGACGCGGTTTCGCGGCCTGCGCATCATGCTCGTGGCGTGGATCGTGGTCGGCATGGCGGGCACCCTCAATTTTCTGCACTCGCGAGTTCTCTGGAACGTCTTCCCCTTCGTGAGTTCGTCCGCTTTCTCTCGCTACATCTTTTCCAGTTGCGAACTGGCCATCATCATCCTCGCGGTCTTCGGGCTCACGGACGTTTTCGAGAGCCAACGGGCGAGGCTGCATTTGACCTACGCCTCACTCTTCATGGGGCTGGTCTTGGCGTGGTGCTGGCTGGCCGCGGAGCCGTACAACCGGGGCATTTCACATCACGAGAAAGTCCGTATCTTTCTCTTTGTACTGGCTCTGATACCGTTCGCCACCCTCGCGCTACTCATCGTGTTCAGTCGGCTGAAGCGAGTCGATTGGACTAGGTATTTGGTGGCAGCGGTGGTTGTGGGCGAGGCACTGTTTATGTTTATGGTGCCGACCTTGGGAGCACCGAAATCGATTGACATTGACTACGCTCCGATCCAGTTCTTGCAACAGCATCAAGGCGAATATCGTTTCGTCGATTTGGCCGTCATCGCACCCAACTGGGGATCCGAGTTCGGACTGAACGAACTCAGCGCTATCGACCTGCCCTTTCCTCGAGCTTTTAAGAACTTCATCCAAGACAAGCTCTACCCGGGACTGAAACCAGCGAATGAGTTCCTCGTCAAGGGCGGTCCGGCGGGCACGGCGGCCTTGGAGAACGAAGTGGCGTCACACTTTCGCGCCTACGAGAACGCCTCGGTGAAGTATCTGGTGCTGCCGGCGTCGCTGGCACTCAGTCCCGAGCTCTCGGCCCAAGGCCTCAAACTCGCCTTCCACGACTCGTCCGCCATCATTTACGAGACGCCTCATCCGCGGCCGTTATTTTCGTCACGGTCGTGCACGGTGACCAGCGCGAACGACAACGTCGCCACGACCACCTGTCACTCGGCCCACGCGACACTGCTACGCACCGAACTGTCCATGGAGGGCTGGACGGTCACGGTGAACGGCCGATCCGCCAAAGTTACGACCGTCGACGGCGTCTACCAGCGCATTGCTCTCCCCGAGGGCACGTCGAACGTTCGCTACGCCTTCCTTCCCCCCCACGAGACTCTGGCCGCACTCCTTGCCCTGCTGGTCTTGCTCTTCGTCGTGGGCTCATTGGTGGTCGACGCGCTCAGCAAACGCGCGGCGAACGAGTCCCCCGACCCCTAGTTACTCGAGCGCGGCGTAGATCGTAGGCCGTGCGCCTCAATTCCTACTAAATTAATGGAATTACTAGATATTGACTACTGAGTGATCGGAATGTGAGAAATGACGTTGAGTGAGTCAGGTGTCGTCATCATTGGCGCAGGGCCCGCGGGTTTGACAGCTGCCCTGGAACTTCAGGCCAACGACACACAGGTCATCGTTCTCGAGGCCGACACGCAAGTGGGGGGCATCAGCAAGACCGTGGAACGCGACGGGTGGCGTTTCGACATCGGCGGTCACCGATTCTTCACCAAGGTCAGCCGAGTGCAGGAGTTCTGGCACAAGGTTCTCGACCCCGAAGACTTCCCGACGCGAAGTCGCCTCAGTCGCATCTACTACGAGGGCAAGTTCTTCGACTACCCCATCAAGCCCATCAACGCCTTTGCCAACCTCGGCCCGCTCGAGTCCGTTCGTTGCATGGTGTCCTACGTCACCACACGACTGCGACCACCGAAGGATCAGTCCGACTTCGAGTCGTGGGTCGCCGCACGTTTTGGCTGGCGCCTCTATCGAATCTTTTTTAAGACCTACACCGAAAAAGTATGGGGCGTCCCGGCGACCGAGATCCGTTCCGACTGGGCGGCGCAGCGGATCAAGGGTCTCTCGTTACCGGGAGCCGTTTTTAACGCCTTTCGTTCGTACTTTGCTCAAACCAAGCACGTGAGTTTGATCGATCGATTCGAGTATCCGCGCCTCGGGCCTGGCCAAATGTGGGAGCGAGCGGCCGAACTGGTGGAACGAGGCGGCGGCGACGTGCGCCTCAGGAGCGAGGTCGTGTCGCTCCTTCGTGACGACACGGGCGTCACCTCCGTCGTTGTCGACTCCGAGAGCGGGCGCGAGGTGATTCCGACTGGTTCAGTCATCTCCTCGATGCCGCTGGGAGAGCTAGCGCTGGCCCTGTCGCCACTGCCCCCCGAGCACGTCATCAACGCGGCCAAGGGACTGACTCACCGCGACTTTCTCACCATCGCACTGGTCGTGCCCGAGGAGAATTCCTTTCCCGACAACTGGATCTACATTCACGACCCCACCGTCAAGCTGGGCCGAGTACAGAACTTCCGCTCGTGGTCTCCCGACATGGTCAAGCCCGGCAGCACCTGTCTGGGGCTCGAGTACTTCGTGTTTGAAGGCGACGAGCTCTGGGGAATGGACGACGCCGATCTCGTCAGCTTCGCCATCGAAGAGATCACGCGCATCGGACTCATTCCGAGCAACGTCGTCCAAACGGGCTTCGTGGTTCGTGTGCCTCAGGCCTACCCGGTCTACGACGCCAATTATGCCGAGCACGTGAGCGAGATACGTTCCTGGCTCGAGCGTGAGGTGCCCAACGTCTACCCCGTAGGGCGCAACGGCATGCACCGCTACAACAACCAAGACCACTCGATGTTGACCGCCATGCTCGCGGCGGAGAACATTGGCGGCGCGCACCACGATCTCTGGTCGGTCAACGTGGACGAGGAGTACCACGAGTCCGGGCACCACAACTCTCCGCGTTCCTCCAAGATTCTTGACAGCGTCGGGGGCACCGGCCGCGACGTTCCTCGACTCATCGATCGCTCGCAGGATGACCTGCCCGACACGCCGAGTTCCCTCGCACCTCTCATCGAACTGAGCCGACGGTCAGTTCTCGTGCGTCGTGCGCTCCGCTGGGGATGGCGCACCCTCTTGGACGAACGCCGACGCGTTCGCGCATGGGTGCGAAGCGTGTCGCCGCGCGAACTTCTCGAGCGAGAGTCGTTCCGTCGACTCGAGTGGCGCCTGTACCGGGCAGCCTTTTCTCTGAGCACGATCGGCTGGTTGCGGCGAGTCCAGTTTCGACTTCGCGACTACGCGGGGAGAAATCATCGCGAGGTCGTCCCGGTCAGTCAGTTGCTCGTCGGGGGATGGAACGGACTCTCGGCTCGACGCTTCGCCGAAGCAAGCGGCTACCTTCTCGATCCGTCGACGCCGTTGACCTCCTCAGCCCAAGTTGACCTGCTTCGCCGCTTCGACGCGCAGGGCGAGTCACTCTACGACAGCGCCGCGCTCCGGGCGACGCCGTACTTTGAGAGGGTCAGCGCGGCCGCGCGGATCTCGGGTCATCACCGCGGCGCGAGGACCGATGAGCAGTTCGCCCAGCTGGCCCGAGAGTTCCTCGATCGCTACCGCGACCGGCCCATCCCGTACCGGCCCGGCCGAACGAGTCCCTCGTCGTTGCCTCGCGTCCGTCGAATCTCCGACTCTGAGTGCTACGAGATCCGCGACGGTCATCACCGCCTCGCCATCGCGGCCGCGCGCGGTGAGTCCGAGGTGGAAGTGATCGTGGAGCGACCCCGATCCACGACGCCGGCTCAACGACTGCTTCGCCAAATGTCCTGGCTCGACGGCAAGGACCGTCTCTATCAGCCTGTGGATCTCCCCGAAGTCGCTACCTGGCCAGTCATGCGGCGTTGCACCGATCGCCTCGCCCTGATGGTCGACTTCCTTGACGAGTTCTATACCGGATCGCCCAAGGCCGAGCGTTCCTACCTCGACGTCGGAGCCTGCTATGGCTGGTTCGTCTCGGCCATGCTTGAACGCGGCTATGACGCCCGAGGCATCGAGCAAGATCCCCTGGCCCAACAGTTGGCCGGTCTCGTGTACAACCTTCCGGTCGAGCGTCTCATCATTGGAGACGCGGTGGAACTGCTCAGGGGGGACACCCCACGCAGTGACGTGGTGTCGTGCTTCTCCATGCTTCACCACTTCGTCCTGGGTCGTACTCCGCACACCGCCGAAGGGTTGATCAGCTTGCTCGACGGGGCAACCGGCGACGTGTTGTTTCTCGACACCGGCGAGCGACACGAGTCGTGGTTCAAACTCGTGCTGCCGGAGTGGTCCCCGGCGTACGCCCGTCAGTGGATTCTCGAGCACACCTCGTTCTCGAACGTTCGTATCCTCGGGACCGACCGTGATGACGTGGCGCCCTTTGCCGACCAGTACGGGCGGACACTCTTTGCGTGTACTCGGTGAGCGACGCACTCCCCGCCGTGCACCGTGAGAGCATCGGGTCGGGACGAATGCTGCGGGCGCACTATCGGACATCGCTGAATCGCCTCCGAGGCGAAGAGGGCTCGTTCGTCATCTCCAACGCGCTCGTCAATGTGGCCAACTTCGGATTCTTTGTCGTGGTGAGTCGCCTCTTCAGCGCGTCGTCCTACGGCGCCATTACGGCCCTCCTCACCATCGTCACGGTGGCCAATACGCCGCTCAACGCCATTCAGGCCGGGGTCGTTCACGCGACCGTCGTGGTTCGACAGAGCTTGGGCACCGCCTCTCCTCGCCGAGTGGTGGCCGCGTTCGCCGTGGCGGGCGTGGGTATCACGATCGTCGTCGCGTCGGCCGCGATTCTCATCGACCGTTTCTTTGCCCTCTCGAGCGCGTTCCCGGTCCTGATGCTGGCCCTCTGGTTCGCGCCCTCGGTCGTCAACTCGGCCCTGTGCGGTTCGCTGATGGGTGACTTTAAATTTCGCGCCATTGCCGTCGCCAACGTCGCGGGCGCCGTCGTGCGTATTGCCCTGGTCGTTGCCTTCGGCGCCGCGGATCACGTGTTCACTCTGGCCGGTCCCATCATCGCCACCAGCGCGGGCATCAGCGTCACCGCCCTCTGGGTCTTCATCGCCGTCCAACGAGAACCTTCCTGGTCCTCGCGTCAACCCTTGGAACTCCACCTCGGCCACACGTTGTGGGCCTTCATCTCTTTGGCCGGTTTCGCGGCCTTCATCGCCGTGGACGTGGTGCTAGCGCGCCACCTTCTGGTGGCGTCTATCGCGGGAAACTACGCAGCCGCCTCGACGGCCGGCAAGATCGCCCTCTACCTCTCGGTCGCGGTGCCCATCGTCGCCTATCCCCGTTTCGCCGCGCACCACAGCGCCGGCACTAATGCGCGCCGCAACCTCTTTCACTCCTTCCTGCTGGTCGTGGGTCTGGGTGTCGTTGCGTCGGGCGTGATGACAACGTTCCCTCACGAGACAGTTCTTCTCTTGTTTGGTCACCGCTACGGGAGCGCCGGACCACTCCTCGTCTGGCTCGCCCCGGAAGGGGCCACCATGGGAGTCGTAGGGCTCTTCACCTATTACCACGTGGCCCAACGATCCCCGTGGGCGATACTGCCCTGGCTCGGAGTGGCGGCGGCCTCTCTTACCATGTCGCTCGGTCACCTCACCGCTCACAGCCTTGCGGAGCTGATGTTGCTCACCACTCTCGCCTGCGGCGTTCTCATGGCCGTGCCAGAACTTCCCCTCGCCTCGCGTTGGCACCGTGAGAACCGAGTGAGTCTCTAGCCGCCCGAAATGCTTCAACGAGTAACGCGGCGTGTGGTCGGCCTCTCCCCCAACGTCCTTCCTCTTGCTCCGATCGTTCTGGCCGTTCTCGTTGCCAACGCCGTCTACCTCCTCGGGCGAGGAAGCAGCGATCCCATAGCCTGGACGGCCGCCATCGCCCACTCCGCCTGCGGCGTGGTCTGTGGACGACCCTCCATCGACGCCAACGTGGGCAACATCACTCAACCCCTGGGACACCTCGCGGCGATGGATGTGTTGCACGGCCACTTTCCGTGGTGGAATCCCTACGAGGGGCTCGGCCAGCCCCTGGCTGGTGAGATGCAGTCCGCGGCCTTGTTTCCGCTCACCCTGCTTCTCGTCGTGCCCACGGGACTTCTGTGGATGCACGTCCTCCTTGAAGTGACCGCCGGAGTCTCGACGTACTTCCTGCTTCGGCGCCTATCGCTTCCGATGACCGGGTGCGCCGTCGGCGGCGCTCTCTTCGCCCTGAACGGCACGTTCGCCTGGCTCGCCAACTCCGTGGTGAATCCGTTGGCCTTCCTGCCACTCCTCCTCCTGGGCGTCGAACAGCTTCTGAGCGATGCACCGAGTCCGATCAAAAAAGGCTGGTACGTCATCGCCGTGGCCCTCGCGCTCTCGCTCTACTCGGGCTTTCCCGAGGTGGCCTACTTCAACTCACTGGTGGCGCTGGCGTGGTTCGCCACCCGGCTGTTCTCACTCGAGGCGCGGTATCGACTGCGGGCCCTTCGTCGCCTCGGCGTCGGAGTGGCAAGCGGAGTGGCCCTCGCCGCGCCGATTCTGGTGCCCTTCGTTGACTTCCTGAAAGTGAGTTACTCGGGAGGACACACCGCGGCTATCGATGGAACTTGGGCGCTGTCCTTTCGATCGATCCCCATGCTCTTCGACCCCTACGTCTTCGGATCGATCTATCAGAACACGCATCTGGTGGTGGAGTGGGGTGAGGTGGGTGGCTTCTTTGGCGCCGGCGTGATCGCCCTCGCGCTCGTCGGCGCGAGTGGGCGACGGTTGCGCCCGCTTCGCGTCGTACTCGTGGCGTGGACCCTGGTGGCGCTCGCGGGGGTTTTCAATCTTCTCGGTGTACGCCGCCTGTGGAACGTGCTGCCCTTCGTGACGAGCGCTTCTCTGCCGCGCTACATCATGCCCAGCTGCGAACTCGCGGTGATCGTTCTCGCCGTCTTCGGCCTGGCCGATCTCGCTGACAACTCGCGTCGCGCCCCGCGACGTCTCCTGATCGCCACGGTCCTCATGACTCTCGTGGCGGCCCTAGGTCTTCTCCTGGGACAGTCGCTCAATCACCATCTCGTCCTGCACGGCGCCGCGCGGACTCTCTTCTTCCTCGCCGGTGCTCTCCCGTTCGTGACTCTGGCCCTCATTCTCGTGGTGCGCTTCTCTTCATCCGCGTCATCTCGCGCCACGCACGTGGGTTTGATTCTCGTGCTTGAGTCGATCTGTTTCTTCGTCGTGCCCACGCTGGGGGCCCCCACGCAGGTCAGTGTGGATCACGCGCCGCTTCACTTCTTACAAACCCACCAAGGCGAGGAGCGCTTCGTCGATCTCTCCGTCCTCTATCCCAACTGGGGCTCGGAGTTCTCGATCAACGCGCTCAACGCCATCGACCTCCCCTTCCCCCAGAGTTTCACGACTCTGATCCAGAACCATCTCTACCCCGGGCTCCGGCCGAGAAACGCCTTCACGATAGATCACATCACCCAGGCCGTGTCGCAAGAAGTCCAACTCGCCGCTCACCTTCTCAGTTACGAGGACGCGTCGGTTAAGTATCTCCTCGCACCGAGTTCTCTTGCGCTCTCGACGCAACTTCAGTCCCTCGACGTCAGGGCGGTCTTTCATGACCAGGCGACGACCATTTACGAGTTGCCTCACGCACGACCATTTTTTACAACCCGCACGCCGTGCCGCGTCACCTCCACGAACGTTGACGTGGCCCGTCTCTCGTGCTCCAGGGCGACCACGCTTCTGAGAACCGAACTATCCATGAGCGGCTGGTCCGCGAGCGTGAACGGTCACTCCGACGCGGTCACCACCGTGGACGGCGTCTACCAACAGGTCCGCGTCCCTCAAGGGTCATCCACCGTCGTGTTCTCCTTCGACCCGCCCGACGAGACCCTCGCTCTCACGCTCGGCGTACTCGCCCTGTTCTTTCTCCTGGGAGGCGTCCTCCTCGAGGGGAGACGCCGCACCCGGGCGACCTCCAAGCGGGCCGACGCCAGAGAAGAAACCGCGGACACCGTCGCACGGGATGACCTCCCCAGCTGGCGCACTGCGTAAAACCAGATCAAGGCGGTTGTTCGGTTTGCGCCTTTGACGACGGCGATGTCAATGTGATCCATTGGTCAACAATGAATGACGAGAGACTCGGTCCTGCCGCCAACACGGGCGCCGAACACCCCTTCTTTCTCAGGTGCCCGTGGGCCCGAGCACCGGGCTCACTGAGCGGCGCGTGATTTTCCACGACTGATCGACGCGAAGGAAGGCCTGTTCTATAAGGACAACGTTCCTAATCTCAGTGGCGCCTTCTCCGGCGAGGATGACGAGGACCGAGTGAGCGGTGGCGACATCATCGCGACCGGCGACCTCGAGAACTTCCACGTTGAGAGTGAGATGAAGGCTGACCTCGCCCTCGGAACGCCATATCGGAGTCACGTCACGACGTAATTGGGCACTGCCTTGGTGGCGTCCTTCAGCCCCCTCGAGCACAGCGTCGACAGCAAACAACTCGGCGTACCCATCGGCGTCTCGCCGAGTAGCCAGGGAGTCCGCTCGCGTGACGAGTTCAGTGATCTCGAAACGATCCGTGGCACTGAGCACTAGTCCTTCCCCGAGCTCGGACGTAACCAATGGGAAATTCTGTTTTGAAGATCGAGGGGGAAGACGCTTTTGGGCACCATGCCGTGCACGGTCTTGGCTGGAGTCGAGCTGTACGCCGAACCCGTCTGGTTGGCATATTGCGTCACCCGGAAACTTGTTGCCATAGAGCACAACGCGTACGCCTCGCTCGCGGAGATTCCCGCCGCCGTGTGGAGCCACGCGATGAGTCCGCGCAGGCACGCGACCAGAGCGTCGTTCAGGTTGTCCGCGAAGCCAAGTCCGATCCAGTGCGTGGCCGTCTCGGCGAGCGGACCGGCGAGCGGAACGTTCTTATGGAGAAAGAAACGGATCTTTAGGTCTTCGGCCGCCGTCTCAATCGCCGTCTGATCAACGACGCCGTCTCCTTCGAGTGCATGGACGTCCCCGTTCCAGATTCGACCGCCACTTTTAAAGACCGGGAGAAACAGTGACGAGCCAACCGTCAGTTCGCGTAACACCAGATTGCCGCCGTACGGGCCCGAAAGAATTGCGCTCACCGGCTCGTCGCCGGCGGGTTCGACGCCCACGACCCCCAAAAAGGGCGCAAGGGCCAAGGTAATTCCGTCAACAAATTCGGTTCTGGTGCGAGCGTCGTCGAATTGAAAGTAGTGCAGGTATGGCTCTTCGAAATCTGCCGGCAGTGCGCCAACGCCCAGCGGGAATGAGTTCCAGCCCCACGAGATCGTGCGGAGCGAGACGAAGTTGCACTCGATGACATCACCCGCTTCGGCTCCGTTCACCACCACTGGCCCGAGCATCGAGTACGGACCGTTCGGGTAGCGGTGGCGAAGTGGCTCTCTTTCGGCAAACGTCATGCCGTACGTCGCTTCGTTCCCCCAGTGAGTCCAAGTGTTCGGATAGCTCACGACGTCGCCAGGATCGATCGTGGCTACCGGCGGCGCCGTCGGATCGAGGTATCCCGAGCGCACCGTTGTCGCGGTTGACTCAACAGTGTGGGTTGTCATCCGACTCCCTTCGGGATCACTCATCAAAGTCCCATGACCGGATGAACTCGATCAGACCATGACCTAGGTCGACGCGCCGCGTCAACTATGACAAAGTGCGAGGAAGTTTGCAACAGAAAGTCGAAACATCCTCACTACAGAGCGAACGCCGCAATCACGTACTCGCTCCATATCCGACTCGCACGTCGCCACGTTTGATGATGATGATCTTCTCGCCCGGAGGGTATTTGGCCAACAGGTACGCGGCGTCAACCTGAGAAAACGCGGCGGCGGTGGCGCGATAGATCTTGGCCTGAGCGAGGAGGGCCTGCGCCTGAGCGGGGTCTGAGGTCGCAGCCGCGAGCGCTTCAAGTCGCGCGGCGTTACTCGAGAAGATGGCGGACTGGCTGGCGTAGCGCGCGGCGAGGTTGTTCGCTACGGTCTGTGCGAAGGCCGGATTTGCAGTGCTCATCACGAATCCGTCCGCGACCCCGATATTCGCCGCCGGGAGATC
>Ga0116227_10015048_pt1 | contig 11562 bp, 9 predicted proteins | sample S1TSphgellanicum_FD_89693 | JGI IMG/M metagenome (GOLD analysis project Ga0116227, IMG submission 89693) | Host-associated microbial communities from peat moss isolated from Minnesota, USA - S1T2_Fb - Sphagnum magellanicum MG | ecosystem: Host-associated > Plants > Peat moss > Unclassified... | reverse complement strand
GATGTACTACTTACATACCTACCTATCTACTTGCCTATAACCTACTTACATATTAACTACCTACTTACCCACCTACTTAAATGTACTACTTGTTTACCTATCCACCCACCTATAACCTATTTACGTCCTACCCACCTACCTACATACATATTACTTACCCACCCATTTGATATAAGGAACTCTTCAAACCAATGGGTTTTGACCCCTGTAATCGCTCCTTAAAGATTTAGGAATCTTTCGGGACTTCAACTCCCCTAGTCAAAGTTGCCTTGGGAGTGTGAGGGTTCATTCTCTCACACTCTCCTGCACTCCCAGGAATATAAGATGTGTTTCCCAGGTCTCCCTCTTGTCTTGCCCTTTTGCAAGCCCTTGCCTTGGTCACGAGCCCAAGGTTAAGGTTACAACATTATGGTTTAGAGAGCACCATATCTTAATAGTTGCACGCATTGTCTAATGAACACATTGATCATGACCTACTTAAAAATCCATTTGATTAAGTTCTCATTTCTATTCCAAGTCCTTCTATATTATTTCCTTCTTTCACTACTTTACTCAAACTACAAAGAGGAAAACTACCAAATTAAAAAAAAGATTGTAAACTTGGTGACCATTTTAGATTTTCAAATTGATGGACCAACCACGATTCATGAAGCCTTGATTGGTTTAGAAAGGGAAAATTGGAAGGAAACTTTGGAGTTTAAATATGATGAAACATGTCAAAACTTTTTTTTTGTGGTTTCACTTTTGGTGTTTATGTTTTATATTTTGATTTTCACAAAGTTAATCATATTTAATATTATTTGAAAAAAAACTTGAAGTATTAAAGTCAAGGAATAATGGGTATATTTATGGTATATGTATTATAATGGAACTTGTTTTTTTATTTTAGACTACATTAGGTTTTGGTTAAATTAATTAACCAAAACAATTTTGAAATGGAATTTTAAAAAATGGCTTACCTCACATTTCTTGTCATCTTCCATATGAAAGTGATTATTTGTCAACATTTTAATTTACCACATATTTATGGTCATCACCTTGAAAAAAACCCATTTGTGATATTATAATTATCAAATTTTTCACATGGTTCATAAACTTATAATTCCAATCATATGGAACCACAATGTTTATTAAATACTATAAATTTCATGAAGATTAAAAATCATTTCTTGAATATATTTTCATTTTCTAGCATGATGTGATATACATTTATTTTACATTAACATATTTTAACATCACATCATATGAAATTTAAAAAATAGTTTTTATATCATTCACTTCTTTAGGTTTTGACCTACCATAATTTATGCAAAAACATTGTGAAGATCCTTCATAACAATGACATGGTTAAAGTTCAAAAATGGTACCCTTAAAAAGCAATACACATTGTGATAACAATCTTGGCCCTTCCAAATGCGTTTTCACCCAAACATTTTCACCAATTGCCAAAATTGCATCATTAAGAATAATGATTACACTTACAACTACACATAATCTTTCACATTCACCAAATGCATGTAAAGACAACATCCCTAAATGGAACCCCAAATGAAAAAAATTACATGCTTCAACCAAAAGGGTTTGTTCACCCAAATCACCTAGAAAAGGTTTGTAGACTTTTCATAATATCTTATTGTTTAAAACAATCATCACAAATGTGGTATGAAAGATTTAATTCTAATCTTTTCTAAACAAGGTTCACAAAATGTGTTGTTAATCCCAACATTTATATGAAACATGTTTCAATTCATTTTGTTTGCCATGGGCTTTATGTGGATTATTCAATACAACTTGTGAATGATGATGAACAATTCTTACATGGCATCCAATTAGACTTCTCCAATACATTTGAAATGATTAATATTGGCCCCATCAAAGTTTTTTTCAAATTCAAGTAAATAGGAATGTCATAAACCATTTCATTCACTTGTCCCAAGATAAATATCTTACATATATCCTCAAACATTTTGGGGTGTTGAATTGTAAACTTTTTATTACTCTTTTACCAATTGAACAAAACCTCACAAAAGATATGGGACCAAAAGACATATTTGAAACAAACTTGATGAAAATCATGCCATACATTAAGTGTTTGGTTGTTTCATGGATGCAATGACAAGTATTCATCCAAATCTTGCTTTTCTTCTAAGACAAGTTGTTCAATTCATGGAAAATCTTGGATTTGTTCATTGGATAATAGTCCAAAACCCATCTTTTGTTACATACAAGCCATCAAAGATATGGGAATCAAATATGATGGTAAAGGCTCAAATAAAAGTATGTTAAAGACTCAAAGATGGATTGATTTTGACTAGGTTGGACATCAAGACTTTAACAAGTTTACATCTAGATACATATTTTTACTTGTGGGAGATGCAATTTCATGGCAATGTAAAAAGTAAATTACTATTGCCCTTTCCTCAACACAAGCAGAGTACATTGTAGCTACTTTAACAACAAAGAAAGTCATATGGCTAACATAATTTATGAAGGACCCTGGATTACCTCAATTGCAACCTATTCCACTCATATGTGATAATCAATCATGCATTGTGCCCTCAAAGACAACTAAGAAGGTCATAATTGCACCAAACACATTGACATCAAAATTTATCATTCCTTGTAACAAAAGGTTGCAAGCTTAAAGATCAAATTTAAATATTGTACTATAGAGGAATGCTTGCAAATGTTTTAATAAAAGCTAACTCCAAGGAAATTTTTATACACTTAAAATGAAAGATAAAAAAGATGTAGAAAAGTAGATAACTAAATTTTGGAATCTACTAGACTAATTGACCATAACAAAAGCAACAATTTTAGAGATGGAAAAAACACATTACATTTGTTAGGCTCAATGCCTTGAATTCATTTGCTTCATTAGTAATGGCAAAAATTAGTAAAGTAGGAACAATGCAAGAAGTAATTAGCTTATTGCTAGAAAAAAAAATGAAATGAAAAAATGACAAAAGTGAAAAAAAGAATGGTTCTCTTGGAGACTTCTAAATCTACATTTAAGAAATCCAAATGAAATGGAAAATGTCATATATGTGGGATCTATGGAAACTTTGCAAGAGAATGTGCTACACTCCATCTTACTTAAGAAAACAATTTTGTGCAACAAGCCAACCTAACGGGGTGAAAGCATAATAAAATATACAAAAAATGTAATTATCTCCAAGGTAGTCAAAAAATGGTCCAATTTTTGACATAAGTAGAAGAAAGTAGATTAAAAAAATATAATAATGGTGTTTTTCTTTGAGTTTATAATGAGATGATTACAAAATTTGAAAAACTTTGGCACAATAAAAGTAGATAACAAATATGTTTGAAAATGATTGGTTAAATTGAATTTCAACCTATTTTTTCATTAGAAGTTTGATGTATTTTATTGTAATATTTAAATGTTGAGAACTTACAATTACATTTTAAAGCTACATTGTGTTGAAAATGGAGAATATTCAATAATTCATCTACTTTCACCTATTTGTATAAATTTGAATAACCAAAAAAGTAGGAAAAAATACAATTATTTTTTAAAATTTTACTTGAATGCATATTAGATATGTGATTAATCAACATCATTATGATAAAATGAAAGATTATTCTCATGTTGATCATTAAATTAAAAAATATTTCTACTTTCAATACATTAAAATTTATTTACGGTTACTTGGTTTTTTTTGTGACAAGGATAAAAAAATTGTTCACTTTACCATGCTTTCACTCAATGCAAAATGAAATGCTTTAATCATATTTAATCAAATGACTAAAATGATCTTTGAAAAATGTTCAAGAAGAGTCAAATTGTGAAAATTATGAGATCATGAAGATGGAATACAAATTTGCATGGATCATGTGTAGAAATAACTTAGTCACATATGAAAAGTCTTTTGCATGTGTAAAGATCTAGAATAATCATGTTGAAGGGGAGTGTTGTGGATATTACCACATGTCATATTTTAGGTGATAGACACATAATAAATGAAAGGGTGCAATCCTTGTGGTTGGTTACATAATAACCTATTGGTAAGATCAAGATACATGCCTCTTTCATAGAATAAAAACATAAATGTTTGTTGTCATATCTCATTAAATTAAATAAAAGGTTACCTTTGTGGATACAATTATTTTGTTCATGTAGTTTTCAACAATGAGTTCATGTAGTTGAACTAATTAACTTTCCTTAGTTTTTCTACTTACAAATTATGCTATAGGGGTTCAATGTTAAAATTTAAACATATCATTTTTATTAAACAAATAGATTATTGACATTCTTCATTAGTGCAAAGGTTTACCACTATAATTAAACTCAAAATTAGATTCATCTATTGGTTTGGAAAATGGTTTATCCAAACACTAGACTATGTATCCTTGTCAACCTTAGAAGGTCCATGACAAACCTTGATATGTTTCAAAATGCACACCTACTTCACAAATAAATTTACCAATGTTTCAAACTTGTTGGGTGTAATGACAAATGGAAGACTTGTCTATTTATTTCACTTGACTTGCAATCTTATTATCATACTCATTCAATCCATAAACTTGTTACGTGAATGACATGGAAATGTGCAAAATGAATGATGCAATTTACTGGCAAAGTAGACAAGGCACCCACATCAATTTGAATATTGTTGATCAAATGTATTAGTTCCCATTCCTACGTATAAGGAGTTGATCCATGAACATCCCAAAATACATTGAGATAAAAACACAGTCAAAGGAGCCCCCCAAATTAGTGGACATTCATTAAAACTTGTTTTTTTGTATGTTTGAAAGATCACAAGGGAAATATAATAGTTTAGATTGTCATAAAAGTTCTTGGAATATTTTCCATTAATTGCAAAGTTTATGTGCTCAAAAATTGACACAAATCAAAAAAGGTTTTGCATGTTCAAAACATTCAAACCTTGAGAATGGACAATCCTTATTTTTTCAAACATCCATGTTTTTTACCAAATGTGCACATCCTTCTAAAAATTAGAAAGGATTTTAACATTGATTATTAGAAGGGAAAAAAGAGTTGAACCAATGATTTTTTCTTATATAACCAATTTTAACACATTTGGTTCAAACATGCTTTTAACCTTGAAAATTATAGATTTTGAAAATGTGGCTTTAACAAAAGTTGTTCATATTTATGTGATAAAGGGCATGAATGTGTAATATATATGTTACAAATCAATTTGTAATCAAAATGTATTTATATCTAATATGTAGTGTGAAACTGGATATTCAAAGTATTAAAATTTTAATTATAAACCAACACAAAAATAACATGTTTCATGTGCAGTCCTTGGAAAAGGGGAAAATGACTTTTACCTTTGCGCCCTTAGTTCCTTTGATTATGTTTTCACTCATTAAACGTTTCTTTATTACATGTTATGTCATTTTCACCCATGCAATTAATATGAATATGGTTGTTGTGGAACACATGTACAAGGATTAGTCAAAAACCTCATACTTGAAATGACCCTTATGATATGGTTAACCCTTAAACATCAAGGCAAATCAATTTGGTTCGTTCTTTTGTGTATTTTTGTTTTTCTTTGACATTTTAATGTTAAAGAGGTTTTTCCAAATGATGTAGTGATGCACTCCCAAGTCCCGGGTTGAAGCCACTTGAAGGTCCAACTATGTTCAGTTGCGGAAAGTTGGGACTTGAGGGGCGCTCTCGACTTCCAGCACTAAAAGGGGGTAGAGGGGCGTGTTAGAAGTCCCGGGATTAGACTAGGAAGATGGACTAGAAGATCAAGCTTGAATCTGCATCCAAAACCAACCACAAGAGGGTTAGTTAACATTCGGGAACACCCTTGGGTGTTGGGACAAGCCACGGGCACTTTTACACACAAGACTCACCACGGCCTGGACTCGGGGGAAGCCACCACCTTCCCCCATATAGTATATTCTGCAGCTCTCCGTCAAGGCTACATCCAAATGGCTCTTTTTCCCGGGACTCCCAAGTTGGAGTTTCGAAACTGTCATGGGTTGGAGTCCCGGGACTTTAGACGATCAGAGCTCCTCGCCCCGAACTCAGATCGGGACGAGCTCTAAACCAAAGTTGTAGCTTTCGTTGAGAGCTTTCCAACGTCATGTTGCACTTCTTGAGGCGACGTCGGGAAGAGGTCGACTCCCGACTTTTAGTGGTCGGGAGTCAAACTGGCAATTTGACTGCCCATAACTTGAGCTGAAAATTTCCAAAAGGGCAATGCAAGGCCATTTTGGGCATCTACGCTTCAAGAGCTTTCCATTGATATAAAGAACGCACCAAGACGAGGAGATTTGACCCCTCAAATCGTCTTCTGAATTTTCGGGACTCCCGGAGGACTCCATTTTCCCACTTTTGGGAATGTGAGTTGCATTCTCATTCTTAGCCCCAAAGTGGGGTTACGACATGTAGAGTTGGACAACAAGACCTTTTTTTTTAATGAAGAAAAATGTAAGAGAGGAAAATACAACCATGTAAAAAACTGAAAAAGAATGAAATAAAAATAGAAGAGAATTAGTTCATTGTAAATTCAAAAAAACATGTGAATGAATATAGTGGTAACCAAAAGTCCACTTGTAAGGCAATTCTAAATACATGAAAATCTCACAACTACACAAAAAATAAGCCTTTATACTATTCCAACATGATTCCACCTAAAAAGTGTGTCCATTATATGATGCATATGGCAAGCATTTTGGTTCATTTGGAGTAATAATAATTATGAATTTCAAATGACATTATGAGAAAAAGGAATGTTTTGCAATTAGCTTTGCAACTCAATTTTTGAGTTGTAATGACCATTTATAGTTCACCATATTTTTATGCTATGAATGTTATTGAACTAGTTGCATGAATTGCAATAAACTATAAGATGGGTCAACTCAATGCAACTCAATTACAACTCTATCAAAACAACTCATTTTTAATTACTATGTAACTCCATTACAACTACAACCATAATGTCATGTTGACATTATTAATTTTCATTCATCCATTAAAATTTGGCATGTGGCATTTTAAATTTTTTTGGATTTAATTTTTTTTTTGGGAAGTAATCTTCATTGTTTATTATGATTGTTAATGATGGTCCAAAACTATAACACATGGAATAATAAAAAAATTGCCACATGGCATATTAATCAAATTTTGAATCAAAATAAATATCTATTTTAATAACTAGGTAGGTCTATACATAATGATAGGTAGGTAGGTAGGTTGGTGGGTTTTACATACCTACATTACACATGTAGGTAGGTAGAAATAAAAACTTATTTATTTACATAAGTAAGCAAAGTAGGTAGTAAGGTACAAAACTAGGTGAATTAAAGAATAGTCATGTAAATATTTTTTATTTATTTTTTGTTTTACATTTAAGGTTAAACTTTTTTGAATTCATTCCAAAATGGCACATGTATTTTAATGGGAAAACATAAGATAAAACACCTTTTTTATATAGTTTGTGACATGGGATGCAAAAACAAAGCATATGGGTTAAAACTTGAATCCTTTAGTTGTTTTTTAATTGCAAATTGAATTGCAAATTGAGTTGCTACCATAGAAACTTTTTTCCACATACTTTGTGCTTCTTTTTTATTACGTAAGTCATACAATTAAATTAATTATCATTTGATATTTATATATGTGAATTAATTACTTAATGTGTGTGTGTGGGTACAAAAAAACATAAGTTCAAATGACACTGTGTCAAAAAAATTGTGTATATAAATATGTTAGTTTGTCACTTGTTCCTATTTGTGAGAAAAAAAGGATGATAGTTCATTTTGGGTGATTTTGTGTGAAACCCACCATGCATTGTATGAAAGGTGACTACACAAGCACAAGGCACAAAGGTGTGTGATTGAACTTTGTTACTTTTTTGAGGTGTTAAAATGCATGTGTTTATCAGTTTGAAGGGGAATTTTAAGAATTGTTTTGAGATTTTGTGTGAAACCCATTATTTCATGTAATTAATGCAAAACTAGAGGTCATGGGTTTGCATGTTTTAATAGAAATGTCTAAAGAGTGTGATGGGGAAATAACTATTTTTTTGGTGTTGAAAATTTACAATAAACATTTTGGAAAAAATTGTGTTTTTAATATTTTTTAATGGCTTTGAACATTAAAACATTATAGGTCAAAGTTAAGATTTTGAAGTATTATACAAAAAAAATAATCCTAAAATATTAATTTATGTGAAATTTTAAAACAAAATGCAATGCATTTATTTCCATTATTAAAAACTCAAATTAAATAGGTTTAAACATCTTGAAAGAAGAACATTAATAGTTGTAAGCAACGCTTTCCTTTCACATTTAAGAAGAAGAGCATTTAGGGGCCATTGAGTGGCCACATAATGTTTAAATTATTTTTGTTTTCTTTCTTGGGCAATTAAGGAGAACTATCAAATTGCTTCCCAATGCATTTCACCCCATGTCTAGAAAGAAGATGAGTAGGTGGCCACTCGATGTTTTAAAAAAAAAAATTCCTCTTCCCCCAAACAATCAAGGAAAAACATTAGGTGGTTGCATGATGTATTTCCTTTACCATTTGGGAAGAACATCATTGAATGATTGCTTGATTTTCATTTATCTTGGGTAATCGAGGAGAAACATTGAGTGGCCACCCTACACATTTCCTCCCATCCACATCTAAGAAGAAGACCATTAGGTGGCCATTTAATGTTTCTTTTTAAATTATTTATTTATTATTCATATTTGTAATTTTGGAATTATATTCTTTGTGCATTCAAAAAAATGCATTTGGTAGTTGCTAAATTGTTTTCCCTACATCTAGGAAGAAGATTGGTATTTTGATTGTATCATAAAATTGAAAAATAGATATTACTCTTCGTGAAGCCAATTAACTCATAATTGATTTAACTTGAATCCATAAAATTAAAAAAATTATAATTACATTTTTTAGTAAGATTTCATGTAAATCATTATCTAAAATATAGCCTTTTGTGTTAGGGTTGTTTCTTACATATGTTCAATGACCTTCAACATTAATGGGTGTATTAATGACTAATTATGATAATTTGACATCATCAGATCCTAGCAATGTATGTATAGGTCAATGTCATACATTCAAATGCATTGAATTTTGAAAAATCAATGTTGAAAGTTCGAAAATACAATAATGGGTTTCAACTTTTTATTATGTATTTGAAATTATCATTTATTATGATTAATGTTAATTTGAAATGACCCAATGAAAGGAGATCATCTTTCATTTAACTTTGATGCTTTATCTACACATTGACTAGGCATATTCATGGTTAGGCTACCACTTTTTGAACACAAGACTTTAGGATTTCATTTTTGTTATCTACCAAATAATTTTTTTAGATGGAATCAATTTAAGGGTGAAAATTTGGATGATTCAAATTATGATAGTTCATGTGGTGGTGGTGATTTTTCCCATGCATATGTAATTATGCATCAATACTTTGGTAAAAAAATTAAAATGCAAAAAAATGAATACATGAATTTCTATAAACAACTTGACTTGTTTTTTCGCATGAATATTTTCTACATGTGACTTACACTTGTGACCACAAATTTTAAGTCTATTGAAAACAAAACAATTAACCAAATGAAAAAATAAAAATAAAAATTCATTATAACCTTCTTGGAATGAATTATGTAACTTTCAAAATTCTTGTGCCATATATTATTTAGTCAAATGCATTTAATGAACATGGTTGAACATAGATGTAAACATTGTTTATCCATGAACAAAATTGAAGACAATTGCACTATTTTATGATTTAAAAAAAATTCTTTAAAATGAAAATTATAATTAGAACAAAGATTTAAATTATTTAAATTTTCTTTAAAAAACATTTACATTGTATTGAATCTATTCTTAAAATTTTTAATTAGTTAAACATGCCATTATTCTAATTATATGCACACAACAATTCACTTTTATTATAAGACAATAAATACTATTAAAAATTCAAAATAAAGAAAATAAATACTATAAAAATTCAAAATAATCCTGTGCATTTTTTTCATTAAACAATCCTTTTGGGTATCCTAATTGTGAATGTGTTCAACCATTTATCTTGTTGCTTATATAAAATAAAATAAAATAAAATAATGAATGCTAAAATGTAAGGAGATATTGCAAGAAATTAATGTTAATCTCAAAAACAACCTCCTTGTCTTTGGATTAACATTGATTTCACTAGCATACATTCTAGGCCAAGCGTGTGTTCACCAAACAATCAATGTTGATTTCCAATTATCAATGTCGATTTCTTTAATTTCTGTTGAGATAAGCACTGGTTTGACACCCATTAATATGCTTTAAATATGTTTTCCCTCCCATGTTAGAGGAGTGTATACTGGTTTGCACATAAATTTCCCTCTCCCACTTGATGAACAACTTACTAGAGGTGTTAACTGGCTGGCTAAAAACAAAATCCATGTACAGAGGGAAATTAAACAAAAACTGTAAGAAAACCAAGCAAAAGGTTTTGTGAGTTCTGCCAAAAACCAAAACGAAAAGAGATTTTCTAGTGTCTATGGGGTTAACATTACAAAGTGGAATTCGTCATCTACAAAAGGAGGGCACTTTGAAAATCAGGAGTCAAGGTGTCGCTTTTGAAAATGCGTGCCCTCTTTATTTCCCATGTTTTCTTGTGATACCCGGGTCTGGGAAACACACAAAAAAATGCGAAAAAAAATCTCATAGGCTGAATAACGCCCTCGTAGCATGGCATTCCTGAAATAAGTGGCCCCCTCAGCTCTGCCTCAGGCAGGTGCTTATTTCTGTGGCATCATCACCCTACACAAACATGGCAAGAATCATGGGTCATGGTCAGATGATTTGTGAGTGCCACTCACAACAAGGTGTCAGACCATCATCTCCATCACAAATAAAAGTGCATAGTACACTCTGACTTCATCAGATCCCAACGGTTGCTGTAAATAAATAAATAATCAACCACGCAAAATCTGGGGCAAACCATTGGCGAAATCCATGTCCTCAGTTTCTGTAGTATTTCTGAAAAATGAACAGTAGGTCATGATGTTGGCTCGCACTGGCGAGACACAGCTAATCAAGAAACGGTAGTGCAATCATTGCAAAAGGGGTTCATGGAATTGGTAGAAGCAAAGTTATCACCATCGCTATTGAAAAGCTTGCAAAGTTAGTGATCAACATCAAGCTATTTAAGAGCTTGCAAAATTAGTGATCAACATCAAGCTATCAAGCTATTTAAAAGCTTGCAAGATTAGTGATCACCATCAAGCTATCGAAAAGCTTGTCACAACCAGGAAGGTAACATCCAACACAATGCAAGAAGGAATTGAAGAAGAAACTAGGGCTGCAAAGCAGCTTGATCCAAATTTGAGAACGAACCAACCATTGGTGGTGGAATGTCAACGAGTTGCAGCTGCACATTCCATTCAGTGCAAGAGGGTTCACCGAATTGGTAGAATCAAAGTTAGTGATCACCATCAAGATATTGAAGAGCTTGCAAAGTTAGTGATCACCATCAAGATATTGAAGAGCTTGCAAAGTTAGTGATCACCATCAAGATATTGAAGAGCTTGCAAAGTTAG
>Ga0116227_10015047_pt1 | contig 11562 bp, 8 predicted proteins | sample S1TSphgellanicum_FD_89693 | JGI IMG/M metagenome (GOLD analysis project Ga0116227, IMG submission 89693) | Host-associated microbial communities from peat moss isolated from Minnesota, USA - S1T2_Fb - Sphagnum magellanicum MG | ecosystem: Host-associated > Plants > Peat moss > Unclassified... | reverse complement strand
TTTGGTGATGCTGACGTCGTGAACATGGCTCTCGCGCACGCCGGCGCTGGTGATGCGCACGAATTGCGGGCGGGTACGCATCTCCTCGATGCTGCGGCTGCCCGTGTATCCCATGGCGGCGCGTAAGCCGCCCGACAACTGGTGCAGGATCGCCACCAAGCTTCCCTTGTACGGCACGCGGCCTTCGATGCCTTCGGGCACCAGTTTCTCAAGCTCCGTCGTGGTGTCTTGGAAATACCGGTCGCTGGAGCCGTGCGCCTGCGCCATGGCGCCGAGCGAGCCCATGCCGCGATAGGCCTTGTATGAGCCGCCTTGATACAGCTCGACATCGCCGGGCGACTCCTCCGTTCCGGCGAACATGCCGCCGATCATCACGCAATGCGCGCCGGCCGCCAGCGCCTTGGCGATATCGCCCGAGTAGCGGATGCCGCCGTCGCCGATCACGGGTACCCCGGTACCCTCCAAGGCCTTGGCTACGCGCGCGATGGCGCTGATCTGCGGCACACCCACACCCGCCACCACGCGCGTAGTGCAAATCGATCCCGGTCCGATGCCGACCTTCACGCCGTCCGCGCCATGCTTGACCAGATCGAGCGCCGCCTCGGCGGTGACGATGTTGCCGCCGATCACCTGGATGTCCGAATATTTCGCCTTGATCTTCGACACCGTATCGAGCACCCCGCGCGAATGCCCGTGCGAAGTGTCCACCACCACCACATCGACGCCCGCCTCGCGCAGCGCCGCCACCCGCTCCAGGGTATCCGGCGTGGTGCCCACCGCGGCGCCGACCCGCAGGCTGCCGACGCTGTCCTTGCAGGCGTTCGGAAACTCAGTCGCCTTTTGAAAGTCCTTCACCGTGATCATGCCCTTCAGTTCATGATCGCCCGCGATCACCAGCACCTTCTCGATGCGATGCTTGTGCAGCAGCGCCAGCACCTCATCCTTCGGGGCATTTTCGCGCACCGTCACCAGGCGCTCCTTGGGAGTCATCACCGAGGATACGGGCGCGTCGAGCTTGGTCTCGAAGCGCAGATCGCGGTGCGTCACGATGCCGACGACCTTGACGCCCTGAACGACCGGTACGCCGGAGATGTTCTTGGCACGCGTCAGTTCGAGGACTTCGCGAATCGTCATTTGCGGATTCACGGTGATCGGATCCGTGATCACGCCGCTTTCGAATTTCTTGACCCGATCGACGTGGCGCGCCTGATGATCGATCGACATGTTTTTGTGGATGATACCGATACCACCCTCCTGGGCGATGGTGATCGCCAGGCGCGCTTCGGTAACGGTGTCCATGGCGGCGGAAACCACCGGCAGATTGACCCGGATTTCGCGGGTCAGCTGGCTCGACAGGGACACTTCCCGGGGCAAAACTTCAGAATATGCCGGCACCAGCAACACATCATCGAAAGTGAGTGCCTCTTCAAGAATACGCATAGTCGCGTTCACGCAGGTTCGTCTAAGAGGCGACGCATTGTACCTTGCGGGTGCGATGGGGTAAACCGCAGTATCATTCGCGCATGGAATCTGGCATCGGCACCGCCGCCCTGCGGCCGGATCGCGACATCTACAGCGTTTCGCGCCTCAACCGCGAAGTCAAAATGCTCCTGGAGCGCGGCTTCGGCACCCTGTGGCTGGAGGCTGAAATCTCGAATCTCGCCAGGCCGAGCTCCGGGCACTGGTATTTCTCACTGAAGGATGCCGGTGCCCAGGTGCGCTGCTGCATGTTCCGGCAGCGGAACATGCTCTGTACATTTTCCGTGAAGGACGGCCAAAAGGTGCTTGTGCGGGCACGCATTGGCCTCTACGAAGCGCGCGGCGAATACCAACTCGTCATCGATCACATGGAGGACGCCGGGCTCGGCGCCCTGCAGCGTCAATTCGAACAGCTTGCCGCCAAACTATCCGCGGAGGGTCTGTTCGCCCCGCAGCGCAAGCGGCCGCTGCCCACGCTGCCGAAGCGCATCGGCATCATCACCTCGCCCACCGGCGCCGCGGTGCGCGACATCCTGCACGTGCTGGCGCGGCGCTTCCCGGCGATCCCGGTGCTGATCTATCCGGTCGCCGTGCAAGGGGCATCCGCTGCGGCCGAAGTCCGTGCCGCCATCGTCGCCGCCGGTCTGCGTGCCGAGTGCGATGTGCTGATCCTGGCGCGCGGCGGCGGCTCCCTCGAAGACCTGTGGGCTTTCAACGATGAAGCACTGGCACGCGCCATTGTGGCCTCGCCCATTCCCATCATCACCGGCATCGGTCACGAAATCGACTTCACGATTGCCGACTTCGCCGCCGACATGCGCGCACCCACCCCGTCCGCCGCGGCCGAGATCGTGGTTCCCGACTGCGAGGAATGGCTGGTGTCCCTGCGGCGCAGCGGTGCGCGCCTGCAGCGTGCCCTGCTGCGTACCATGCAATCACGCAGCGAGCGGCTGCGCTGGCTGATCGGACGCGCCGCGCAGGTCAGTCCGGTGGCGCGGCTCGCACAGCAGTCGCAGCGTTTGGACGAGCTGGAACAGCGCCTCAGCCGATCCATGCGGCGGCTGCTGTCCGAGCGGCGTTCCGTGTTGCGCGAGCGGCGCAGCGCGCTGTGGCAGGCGAGCCCCATCGCGCGGTTGCAAGCCGCGTTGGCACGCCATGAGTTTTTGGTTACGCGGCTGCGCAGCGCGGTGCTCGCGACCTTGCGGCGCTCGCGCGAACGCTTCGTACCCCTGCTGCGCACCTTGAACGCCGTGAGCCCGCTCGCCACCTTGCAACGCGGCTACGCCATCGTGGCGACGGCGGAGGGCAGCATTCTGCGCGATGCCGCCGACGCCGCGCCGGGAAGCATCATCGAGGCGCGTCTCGCCCACGGCACACTGCGCGCCATGGTGGAGAAACCCTCGTGAAATTCTTGCCGCGCCCCGCGGCAATGGCCCTGATCGCGTCCGTGATTCCCTTCGCGGCGCTGGCCGCCTCCTATTCTCTGCCGCGTGAAGCTGCCGTGCCGGGTGGCGTCAAACTCCTGCGCCTCGATTACAAAGGCAGCGCACTGCCCGCGGTGGATGTCGACGGACAACGCGCCATGGTCGTTCAGGATGGCAGTGGCTGGGTGGCGGTGATCGGTATTCCGCTATCCGCGCCGCTGGCGCCGCGCAAGGTGGTGATCCATGATGCTGACGGGCGCCAAGAGACGGCATTCACCGTAGGCGACAAACTCTACGCCAGTCAGTCGCTCAAGGTCGCCCCCGCTCAGGTCAACTTGTCCGCCAAGGATTTGGCACGCGTGAACCGCGAGCGCGTGATCATCGATGCCGCCTTGAGCGGCTGGAGCAACGAGCAGCCCGAGTCACTGCGTTTGCCGCAGCCGGTTCCGGGCGTGCGCTCGAGTTCCTTCGGCATGCGCCGCATCTTCAACGGCGAGTCGCGCAATCCGCACACCGGCATGGATATCGCGGCGCCGACGGGAACGCCGGTACTTGCGCCCATTGCCGGGACCGTGGTCGACACCGGAGAGTTCTTCTTCAACGGCAATACCGTGTTCATCGATCACGGCCGCGGCCTGATCAGCATGTACTGTCACTTGAGCGCCATCGATGTAAAGCCGGGACAGCACCTGGCGGCCGGCGCGCGCCTCGGGCTGGTCGGAATGACGGGCCGTGCAACCGGCCCGCACCTGCACTGGGGCTTGAGCTTGAATCGAGCCTGGGTAGATCCCGAACTCTTCGTGCCGAATTAGTGCTTTCGACACCGTGCGTTGACCGGCCCAGAATCAAGCCTGGCGGGATCGGGCTCCGCGCGGCCACTGTGCATTTCCGTGGCCGCGCGGAGCCTTATCCCGCCACTTAGGCTTTGGCGAGCATCTGGTCGACTTGCGCCCCATCCATAGGCACCGCCAGCGCCGCCTGACGCTGGCGCGCGCTGTGTTCCTGAACCGCCGCGCCCGAAGGCTGCATGTCGATTCGGCCTTGGAAGAAGGCGCCGTCGCTGATGGCCACCCGGGGCGCAAACACATTCCCCTTCACCTTGGCGGTGGCCCGGATATTGACCGATTCGGTCGCATACATGTCACCCTCGACCTTGCCGTCGATGATGATGACGCGGGCACGGATATCGCCCTTCATGGACCCATCGGCACCCATGGTCAGGCTCTGCGTATGGGTGATGGACCCTTCCACGCTGCCCTGCACGACCAGATCCTCCTGCGCCGACAATTCGCCCTTGAATCGCAGAGTGGGTCCGAGGACGGAGGCGCGGTGCGCCGGTTCTGGTGCTTTGACTTCCACGGCACGCGGCGGTTCGACAACGCGAACTTCAGCGGCTCGCGCCTCGGCGGCGCGAATCTCCGCGGCGCGCACTTCGGCGGCACGGGTCATCGGTGCCGCCCCGGGTTCGCGCGGCTCAGGACGCTTCACCGACGGTTCTGGCGCGCCGGAGCGGCCGGGGGCATTGTTGATCATCAACTCATCTCCATTGGGTTTCTTGAACCAAGACATTTCAGGCAGCACCGGAGGCGACCTTGGGTGCTTTCTGCACGCCCGGATTCTTCGCCCCCATGTCGATATTGCCGCTGAAACACGCGCCTTCCAGGATGCTGACCGTCGGCGCGGCGATGTTCCCGCACACCTTGGCCGTTTCTTTCACAAAAATGGATTTTTCGGCGGTCAGATCACCTTCCACCGTGCCTTCCACCACAATGAGCTGCGCTTTGATGTTGGCCTTGACGGTACCCTGTGGGCCGACGGTGAGGCGCTGGGTGTGGGTGACCGAGCCCTCGACGCGGCCTTGGATCAGCAAGTCCTCATCGGCGCTCAACTCGCCCTTGAAATAAAGTGTGGGACCCAAAATGGAGGCGCGATCATTGGCGCTGCTGTAGGGGTTGCTCATGTCGCTCTTCTCCGTAAGTGGACTTCGGGCTGAAGGCCAAGAGTACCTGGCATAATCCCTTGGGAAATGCGACCGCGGTCACGATTCGCGCGGCCGCGCCAGATATTCGTTGAGACCATGCGCCAACGATACGAAGTCCGACGGAATCATGATCACGGTGGTGCTGTTGTTCTCCGCGCCGACCTCGGAGATCATCTGCATGCGGCGCAGTTCCAACGCCGCCGGATTGGCGGTGATTTGCGCCGCGGCCGCCGACAATTTCACCGACGCCTCGAGTTCCGCTTCAGCCTTGATGATGCGTGCCCGCTTCTCACGGATTGCTTCCGCCTGCATCGCCATGACCTGTTGCATGGCTTTGGGCAACTCGACATCCTTCATCTCGAAGCGTTGCACCTGAAGGCCCCAGGCGGCGGTCGAACGCGCAATACTGTCGTTCAGCAGCTGATTGATCTTGTTGCGCTCCTGGAGAATCTCATCCAGATCGTGCTGCCCGATGATGTTGCGCAACCCGGTGAGCGCCAGTTGATAAACGGCGGCTTCGGCGTTCGCCACCTCGATCACCGCCTTGGCGGCATCGACGATGCGGTACCACAGCACGGCGTTCACCTTGATGGTCACGCTGTCGCGGGTGATGGTCTCCTGCTGCTCCGCGGAGACCGTGCGCGTGCGGATGTCGATGCGCACGGCGCGATCGATGCTGAGCGGAATGATCCAGTACAGACCCGGACCGCGCAGTCCGACGTAGCGTCCGAGCCTGAATATCACACCCCGTTCGTATTCCTGCGCGACGCGCAAGCCGGACAACAGGATGACGACCGCCGCAACAAGTCCGAGTTCTAGAATGGGCATAAAAACGCTCCTTCCCGGCAGCGCATTTTACGCCCAAGCGTCGTGGCGCGTTTTTTTCGCTATTCGATGCTCTCGCCGTGCAGGGAAATGTCAAGTCCCTCGCGCTCTTGCTCTTCGCTGACGCGCAAGCCGATGGTGATGTCGATGATTTTCAGAATCACGTAGCTCACCACGAATCCATAGACCACGGTTACGGCCACACCCTTGGCCTGGATGAGCAGCGAGCCGTCGGCACCGCTGATTTCCTTGCTGACGAACACGCCGGTCAGCAACGCACCGATGATGCCGCCGATGCCGTGCACGCCGAAAGCGTCCAGCGAGTCGTCGTAGCCGAGCGCATGCTTCAGCGATGTCGCCGAGAAGAAGCACACCACGCCGGCGATCACGCCGATGATCACGGCCGGTGTCGGCCCGACGAACCCTGACGCGGGCGTGATCGCCACCAGACCGGCCACTGCGCCTGATGCGATTCCGAGCACGCTCGGTTTGCCCTTGATGACCCACTCGGCGAACATCCAGCCGAGCGCTGCCGCCGCGGTGGCGAGCTGCGTCACCAGCATTGCCATGCCGGCTCGCCCGTCGGCGGCGCCCGCAGAGCCGGCGTTGAATCCGAACCAACCCACCCACAGCAAGGATGCGCCGATCAACGTCAAAGTCAGATTATGCGGCGCCATGGACTCGCGTCCGTACCCCAGGCGCTTGCCGAGCACCAGGCAACTGGCGAGGCCCGCGATTCCCGCGTTGATGTGCACCACGGTGCCGCCCGCGTAATCCAACACGCCCGCCGTGCTCAGCCAGCCGGTGGGTTCCCACACCATGTGCGCGATCGGCGTGTATACCGCCAATGACCAGACCACCATGAATATCAACATGGCCGAGAACTTCATGCGTTCCGCGAAAGCACCCGCGATCAACGCCGGCGTGATCACGGCAAAGGTCAGCTGGAACATGGCGTAGACGGTTTCGGGAATGGTGAGCGCCAGGTGCGATACCGACACCTTGTTCACCGGGTCATGCATGAAGGTCATACCGTTGAATAGCGCGCGGCTGCTGCCGCCGAGAAAGGGACTCCCGGGTGTAAACGCCCACGAGTAACCGATCAGCCACCACAGCAGCGTCACCACACAGACGATGGCGAAGGTTTGCATCAACGTCGACAGGATGTTCTTCTTGCGCACCATGCCGCCGTAGAACAGCGCCAGGCCCGGTATCGACATCATCAATACCAACGCGGTGGAGGTCAGCATCCACGCCGTGTCGCCGGCGCTGATCTTGTCGACCGGCAATAGGAAGGGCTCGGTGGGCGCGGCAGCGGCGGCCGCGTCCGATGCGGTGGCCGGCATACCGGTGGCCGGCATACCGGTGGCGGGCCCACCGGCGGCAGCGGCCGACGCAGCGGCCGGTTGTCCGGCCCCCGAGTCCGCCGCGCTGGCGGCGGGCGGGTCTAGGGCCCATGCGCCGGTGGCGACCACCGACAGCATGGCAAAAAGGGCCAATCGAGCCAATTTACTCATCGTGCATCCTCTCATCTTTTTTAGATAGCGCTGGCGTCCCGTTCGCCCGTCCGGATTCTGACCACCTGGACGAGATCGAATACGAATATTTTTCCATCCCCGACTTTCCCGGTTTGAGCCGCCTTCATCACGGCCTCGATCACCTGATCGACCAGCGCATTGTCGACTGCAATCTCTATCTTTGTCTTCGGAACGAACTCGACGGCGTACTCTGCGCCCCGATAGATCTCCGTGTGTCCGCGCTGACGACCGAAGCCGCGCACCTCGGTGACGGTGACGCCTTGTACGCCGACATCGCTGACGGCCTTGCGCACATCGTCGAGTTTGAATGGCTTGATGATTGCGGTGACAAGTTTCATCCCTTCTATCCCTTGGAGTTCGCGTTATGGCATGGGCGGCCCCAGGGCAAGCACCCGTTATGCCATCGCGCAAGAATCGAATGCGATCAGCAGGTTAGATAAAATTGTCGTGTCTGCTACGCATTTTCTGCACTGAACGAGAGCGGCCGGAAAGCGCACCTGCATTCATTTGAAGCGTCAGCGTAATGACAACTCCAGCCGCACCTTTCCGCCCTCCGCCTTTGCCTTGTCGTTCGCCTCCACGAACACCCGATCCGAGTCGATTTGCGTGTCCTTGAGCAGCAGCCGCTGTAAGTTCATGGCGCGCAGTTGCGCCAGCGCGGTCAGCTCCGCCTCGCCCACGGTAATGTGGCTGCGCAGCTCGCCGGTAAGATAGTCGAGCTTCGCGGCAGTCAGATCGGGTTTTGCCTTGATGGCCGTGACGGCATCGGGATACTTCGGTTCAGCGCCAAGATTCTTCTGGTACAGCTGGCTCAGGATGTCCAAGCGCACGGCCGGATCGAGCTGCTCGAAGGGCACACTCGCTGCAATCGACTTCTTGCGGGTGGCAGCCTCGGCCTGCGCAGCGTGCACCTGCGAGGCGAGCTGCGCGTCGATGAGCGACGGCCGGTCGAGCGAATCCACCGCCGCGATGGGAAGGTCGATTTTCAATTGCGGGCGCTCGGTGAGCGCCTTCAGCAGGGTCTGCATTTTGGCGACGGCCGCCGCATCCGGGTCCGAGGCACCGGGTTCGAAGTCGACGAATTGCAGATCCGGCCCGCCGCCGAACAGCGAACCCAGCAGCGCGAACGGCGCCGTAACGGCCTTCTCCAGGATATTGACGAACACTTTCCATATGAGCGGAGCAAGCTTGAACTGCGGATCATCGAGCGAGCCGTTGACCGGAATGTCCAACTCGATCACCCCATCGCGGTTCTTCAGCAGCGATACGGCCAATTTTATCGGCAGCGACACGGCCTGCTTGCTCTCGGTCTTGTCGCCGAACTCCAACTGGTCCACCACGACATGGTGCTGTGCATCCAGTTTGCGCCCGTCCACTTTATAGTGCATTTCCGTGGTCAGCTTGCCCTTGGAGATGTCGTAGCCCGCGAACTTGCCGGAGTACGGATTGAAGGTGGCCAACTGGATATTTTGAAAGCTCATGGCCACGTCGGTGTAGAGCGGCGCACCGAGCACGTTGGCTTCGCCGGTGATCGCCACCGGCGAGAATTCGTCGACCTGGCCGTGTATGTCGATCTTTGCCCTCGAGCCCGCCTTCGAGGAGATTCCGAGCACGCTGCCGTGCAAATTATGAATGCCCGCGGAGAAGTTCGGCGTGACCGACAAATCGGCAAAATCCGCTTCACCCGCTTCCAGTGAGATTTTCTTGATGGACATCGGCATCAGCGCCCCGGCGGCGCCTGGTGGCGGCGTATCTGCTCCCGCCTTGGCGACCTGCTTGCTTCGGCCTTTTTTCGGCGCAGGTTCGGCCGCCGGTGCTGCCGTGGCGCTCACCGGCGCCTGATTGGTGCCCGGCGATGCGGGTGCCACCAGGGTGGCACCCGGCCCCGCCAGCACCCGCGTGACGTTGAGCGTCGCGTCCGGCTCGATCATGACGCGCGCATACATCTTTTGCGCGCTCACCAGATCGACATCGAGGCGATCCGGCGCGTGCTGATACCGCAGTCCTTGCACGCTCTGCCGATCCCAGTTGACCAAATCATCATGCAGCGCGTTATCCACGGTATGCAGCTTGGCGACGCTGAGACTGCCGCTGACGTCGATGGCCGGCGTGCCCGAGCCATAGTGCACCCGGGTGTCGCCGCTCAATGCGCCCGTGAGCAGCGTCATCGAGGTGCGTTGCGCGATATACGGCTGCACCGCCGCCAAATCGATATCGGCCAATTTGATGCTCAAGTCCGCATTCAGCGGCTTCGGCGTGATCTCACCCGCCACGTTCAACGAACCCGATTGATTGATTTTCGTTTCCAGCGTCAGGTGCACCGGTTTGCCGAGGTCCATGCTGGCGTCGGTGACCGTGATCGACAGCGGCGCCAGCATCACCTTGGCGGCGGGCGTGGTGCTTCGGTCCTCCGCGGAAATGCTGGCATCGCGCACCGCAAATTCATGCAGGCTCACGCTCCACGGAGGAGCCGCGCTTGCGGGCGCCGCGCTTGCGGTCGCGGTCGCGGTCGCCGTGGAAGCTGGTGCCGCCGCGCTCGCGGGAGCCGCGCTGGGAGGCGCCGTGGCGGCGGACACGGCGCCGGCAGGCGCAGCACCCGTCGCCAATTTCATCAAATTGAGCGAGCCATCCGCTGCCATCCAGGTCACGAGCTTCAGACCGTTCAAGGTCAGCGAATCAACCTGCACACTTTGCTTTGCCAGATCAACATTCGTGTTGCTCACCAGCAGCTGCGGCAACGTTACCCAGTCGACATCGGCATCCTTGGCCCTGACAGCGAGATCTGAAACTGCGATTTTCGAGACGTCCACCTTGAGATCCACGGCATCCCGCAGAGCGAACCGGTACGTGCCATGGACATCGATACTTCCCGAGTTCACCAGGAAGTTCAGCCTGTCCTCCAGGTACTCCCAAATCGTGTGCGCCTGCAGTCCGTCGATCTGAAACTCGCCGTCCGATTCGATTGGCTGCACCGACAGATGGCCATGCCACTCGACCCGTTCGCCAAGCTTCGAGGCTCCGGTGAAAGTGAACTTCCCGCCGTCGACGCCCGTCGTAAAATCGCGCAGCTCGAAGTTGATGGGATCCAGACGCGCGACGAAATCGGACGGATGCGCGCGATCATCGTAGGTCACGAATCCTGCGCTGACCTTGAACGACCCGATGCGCAAGGCCGGCACCGAATCGTCTTTCTTCGCGGACGGCGTGGATTTCGGGCTGAGCTGCGCCAAATTGACCTGTCCGTCCTTGGCCGTGACGGCATTGACGAATGGTTTCTCCAGCTCGATGTTGGCGAACGAATACGCGCGGTGCCACAGCGAGGACAGTTCGAAAGCGACGAAGAAGCGGTCGAAACCGAGCAATTTCTCGCCGGCAGAGTCAGCCAGCGCGAAATCTTTGACTTCCAGCTGCAGCAACAAAGGATTGAAGTGAACAGCGCCGACCGTGGGAATGATCCTGGGCAGGGATTTCGGGATGTCCTCCAGGAGCGCGCCGCGGATCAGGCGCGGCGCAATCAGGAATCCGGCCAGCGCATACAGCCCGAACAGCAGCAGCAGGATCGCGGAAATTCGAAACGACTTCGTCTTGAAGTTCGGCAAGCTCATCATCCCGGTTGGCCCCCATGGCGGCGGGCTTAGTCTAGCAAAGCTGTCCTTGATTTCAGCGCTTGTTGCGCTGGATCAATCGCTTGCGCTTGCGCACCTGGCGCGGGGTGAGCGGATTCTTCTTGCCGGCAAAAGGATTGTCCTCGCCGCGGAAGATGACGCGCACCGGCGTGCCCGTCAAATCGAAGGCCTTGCGGTACACGTTCACCAGGTAGCGGCGGTAGGCGTCGGGCACATGATCGATTTGATTGCCGTGGATCACCACCACCGGAGGATTGCGGCCGCCCTGATGAGCGTAACGCAGTTTGATTCGCCGCCCGCTGACCAAGGGAGGCTGATGACTCTCGATCGCCGCCTCCAACACGCGCGTCAGCTCCGGCGTGCTCATGTCGCGCATCGCGGCCGAATACACCTTGCGAACCGAGGCGAACAATTCCCCGACGCCGCTGCCGTGGCGCGCGGAGATGAAGTGCAGCGGTGCGAAATCCGCGAATTGCAGCCTCTGCTGCAGCTGTCCGCGTATCAAATCGCGCTGCTCCATGGGAATGTTGTCCCATTCGTTGACCGCCAGCACCAACGCCCGGCCCTGCTCGATGACCGTGCCCAGCAAGCTCGCGTCCTGCTCCGCCACCGTGTCGTGCGCGTCCATGACCACGACCACCACATGGGCGCTTTCGATTGCCTGCAGCGTCTTGATGACGCTGAATTTT
>Ga0116227_10015046_pt1 | contig 11563 bp, 7 predicted proteins | sample S1TSphgellanicum_FD_89693 | JGI IMG/M metagenome (GOLD analysis project Ga0116227, IMG submission 89693) | Host-associated microbial communities from peat moss isolated from Minnesota, USA - S1T2_Fb - Sphagnum magellanicum MG | ecosystem: Host-associated > Plants > Peat moss > Unclassified... | reverse complement strand
TAAATGTTATGACTTTTGGAAAACAAACCCCGCCCCCCCCCCCCCTCTTAAATTAGAGCTGACAACTGACTGTTCTGGATAAACATTGTAGGCATCCTTGAGAATATGTACCCCACTTGAGGATATTCTGGAGAAACACTTCAGAGTCAGGCCAGTTTCAAGCTGGTATTATTCTTTTATGATTCCCAAACAAGGTGCAGAGTTAACCTTTAGGAAAGTGGTGTGACGTGGATTTAGGGCTGAAGTGTTTTTGTCGACCATCCATTTTTGCTTCATAATTTGAGCTTGTCAATTTTGGCTTTCATCATTCATGGTTAAGGAACCAAGCAGCTGTGTGCAACAATAACTTGAACTTGTCAATTTTGGCTTTCATCATTCATGGTTAAGGAATCAAGCGGTTGTGTGCAACAATAATCATGTTGATGAGCATGAGTTCTTTTGCTTCTTTCCTCTTTTTGTGTGTTTGGTTTTGTTTGTTGTTGTTTATGCAAGACAATTGGATTTTGTGTTTCTACGGCATTCGGCGTTGGAGCTTGGAGGTGCATTCTTGTTTGCTTTGCGAAATGGGTGCAATTTGATTGGTCTCAAGTGTGTAACACAAGGGAAGCAACATTATATGAAGGAGTTGTTGACATTGTGTGAAGCAGTTAAATGTCATACTCTTGGCTAAAGATTCTAAAAACAAAGAAAACTTGAAATGTGTAGTTTTTGCAAAGAGAAGTGGAGGAAGAATGTCTCATTTTGTGTACTTGTATTTCTTCTTAGAAGCATTTGATATCCACTACGTATTGTGTTTCAACAAAGGAAACGTGGATTTAGTAGTAAAATGTAAAGGTTAATTCAAGGAAATGATGACTAGCTTTAAAGGTTTGGGAAGCAGTTCTTGTGGCAAAGTTGGGGTTGTTGTTAATATTTTATTGTCCAATTGTGTGTGGGTGTGTGTGTGTGTGTGTTTGTATTGCTAGGAAAAAGAATTCCCATGTGATTGGGAGCTCCAAGGTTGAAACTATTGTTTTGGAAAAAATTCAATCTTGGGAAAAGTTATGGGACTCCAAAGCATTGTTTCATCTTTGTAACACTCCTAGGCAATTTGTTAAAAAGCCTAATTATGTGGGGATAACTATGTGTAGACAAGGGAAGAAAGTTATTTCATGTTTAAGTTTTCACATTGTGTATTGTTTTCTGGATGTTTGTGTCATGTGTGATGGGATTTAGTTTAGAACATATTGTGGGATTGTCTTTATCAAGGATGGGGGTACTTATGTTTGTTCTCTATGGGTTTGCCTTTAAGGGACCAATTGAGCTTAAGAGAGTGATACCAAAATGCTCTAATCCTTGATGACCCATAGTTTTAGTTAATTAGGAATTCTCTAGTTCAATCAAATTATTAACCTTGTTTGAGCACATCATAGTGCAAATGTAATTTGAAGTTGTTCACTTGCATACCTTGGCTATGATTTTTTTTACGCATTTCTTTTGTTACAAAAGTATAATTTGTTATTCAGAAATCTTAATTTTCAAATTGTACTTATGAGTTATTATTCATTCCCTTTCAAATTTAATGATATTATTGGAGGTTAGTTTTCCTAGTAAAAACCATATTTCAAATAGTTGCAATATGACAAGTCCAAAAACTCAAATTATTTTTTGTCATTTGGCAACAACAAGAATGAATATCTACTAATATAATATAATATCTTCAAGGTTGGTTTGACATCATATCTCCAAATGATAGTTCAAAAGGAAGCTTTTTTTTTCTAGGGTCCACCTTGGAACAAACCAGTAGCAACATAAGAGCTTGGATGCATAAAAGTTAGGGTGCCTAGGAATAATTTATGCATGAGTTACAAGATACGTAGTACATACCGTTATGATTCTAGAGGATTCTAACTATTAATATGAACATATAACTACTATTATATTTGTGATGAAAATTTTGGGATGTCATTATTTTCAAAATAGGTTGGGAATAGCCAAGGATGCAACAAGGGAAACCCATCAACAAACATTGAAAATGGGCTTTCAAGTGTGAAGTTGTATGTCCATACTTGGTGGGTTTGTCCATGAGATATTTTAGACATTGCCTTATATTTTAAATTGAATTTTTTTCATACATGTGTCATGCATAGATGTCATCTTTATCTCAATTTAATGTTTCAAAGCAAGGATGTCTAACAACTCAATATTTCTATGATGTTTTTAACATTTACATCTTATTAAAGCATTCGAATAGGTTTTGTTCAACAATTAATTTTTTAATTAATTTTAATTTGTAATGTTAATAACACTACAAAATAAATGTGATAGATCTTCCTCAATTTTTAAACATCCCAAGATTAAAATTTTCAAATAAACATGTCCATGAATTTGAATGTTTTTGGGGCACTCATCCAAAAACTAAAGTAGGTGTTTATGTAAAAATAACATTGTATGCAACTACCACAAACTTCCCATCCCACAATTTAATAATGGAAATCATGAAAAAATTGTTTTCATGACTTCGTGTTTTTTGCACACCCATCTTATGTGTCTAAAAATTCCTTGTACATTATTTGGCATGTAGTATAGTAGTTAAACATCACAAAACACATTTTGGACAAATGCAAATAACCAATACAAAACTTCAAAAGGCCTTATAAAATAAAAATGACTTTTTATTATTGGCCAACCATAATGATTGGTTCAAGTTGTGATATTTAAATTGTTTTTCACTTCATATTTATGGGTGAATTTAGTCTAATGTCAAATTGTCATTTTAATGTAATATATGCCATAATAAACACCATATATAGTACATTGTAACAAATGAAACCACAAAGTTTACCTCACACATGTGTCATGAGTTGCAACTCTTTGTGTTAGAAATTCCACATTCTCTTGTATTAACCCTTAGCCCAATGTTGTCAAGACATGCATTGGACCCATGTTATGCACAGTTTGGGCTTATAAGTTACAATCATTATCCATTACAAACCCAAATTGTGCATAACAAAACCCAAAGTGTGTAAGGGCAACACCAAGATATGTTTGGGCACCACTAAACATGTGCCCAAACACATCTTGGATGGACAAAAGGGCAATCAAGGAAAAAGATCATACAATATTTTTATACTACTTTGAATGTACATGTTGTTGTTTTCTAAACCTATTATTGAAAATAAGATAAATTCAATAATTTTGATGGGAATATAAAAACATATTAACAATTTTACACCAGGCGACAATATTCTTATAGAAAAAACTATTTTCAATCTCCCATGACTTATTGTTCAATGATGAGTTTTGTGACCATTAATTGCCCTCAAAGACAAATTTTTATTCCAAAATCACAACAACACATCTTGGGTTTTGTGACTAGTTAAAAAGATGATTATTATTTTAAATTTGACAATGTTCATAACTACTTGGTCACAAAAATTACTATGTAGATGCAAAGGACATCAAAATGCCACATGGCACCATGGTTTTGGAATATAATCAATATGACAACTTGTTAAATTTTTGGATAAATATATTATTATTTTTCAATTTAAATTAATAAATTTGAATGATTTCAAATTAAGAATGTTAAAATACCATTTACTTTTGTGACTAATAGTAACTAATAATGATTCAATTTCTAATGATGATGATGTGGCATGCCATGTGTCAACAAGGTGAACTATAACTAGTTAACCTAATGACTCGTGACACCAATTTCAATAAAATTGCATTTATTGATTATTTAAAAATGTTCATAATGCTAAAACATGTATTTTACAACTTGTCCTATGCAAACTATAATGTCCAACATGATTAAACAAACGATTCGTAATGTTTTTAACAATTAGTAGTCAACCTTATGACTCATCCAATTAACAAAAATGATTAAAAAAACTTGACTACAATCACATAAGAGTAATCATTTTATTAGTCACATTTAGTTTAAATAACATAGTTTATTTTATAAGTTTAACACAATTTAGCCAAATTTAGCCATGTATTGCTTCAATAATGAACCTTTTTTACCAAATTTAGCAAATTATAACCTAAATATTCAAATTTAACATAATTTATCATTGTTTAACCATGTTTAGCATAAAAATTATTTAGTTTCATTTGTGTTTATTGAGCCAAGTTTAACTTAAATTACTATTTTGAATATAAATTATAGTAATTTAGCTATACATTAACAATTTTCAACCATGCTTAGCCTAAAAAATTGTGTTTAAAATTTTTTAGCCATATTTATCCATGTTTAGCCAAATTAATTGTGTTTAATCATGTTAAACTTAAATAGTTGTGTTTAGTTTAATTTATATATCAATTTAGCCATGTTTAGCCTAGATGATTGTTTTTAACCAAAATTATTTAAAGTAATTGTGTTTAGTCATGTTTAATTTAAATAGTTGTGTTTAATTTAATTTATATATCAATTTAGCCATGTGTTAGCCTTGGTGATTATTTTTAACCAAATTATTTAAAGTAATTGTGTTTAACCATATTTAGACTAACTTAATCTATGTTTAGCCTAGATTAACCTAGTTTAATCTAGGTATAGCCTGGTTTAGTTTAGGTCTAACCTAGTTAAATCTACCCTAACTTAATTCAGGTCTAGCATAGAAACTAAGTAGTCATAATTAGGCTAAACTAGGTTAATTTATTTTTAACATAGGGGGGCCTAGGTTAACCTAGGCTAGGTTTGTAAGTAATATAGGTTGACCTAATTCAATCTTAAGTCAACCTAGGCCTAAGTTCACACAAGCTAGGTTGGTAGGTAATAGGTAGGTTGGCCTATGTCAACCTAGGGTGGCCTAATTTAATTTGAAATTAAAATTTATTTAAAGGCGAGTCCACAATCAAAGTTATTTTAACCCCCTAAGCATTGATGGAAAGAGCTACAACAACAGGAAGGGAAACACCACCATGGATGGATGGGTGTGTGGACAAGACACTCTTTTTCATTGGGTTCTAACTCCCCATCTAACTTGAATTGATGTCAAAATGTTCTACAAATGTGTGGAATTTAAGGTTCATAAAACTAAGTGGTCTCACATTTTGTATGTCCTTTAAAGGTCATTTCACTTGCTAGAAAAAACAATACTTTGTGACACTACTGGAATTAAATAGCAAGTTTGTTTCTATTGGATAATTATTTAATTTTCAATTTTCAATTTTGATATATAAAATATTCCCGAATATTCCAAAAGACACTTCATTATTTGTCACACAAAACATTTTCTTAGGGAAAAATATGTTTTGAAAATTTCATCATGTTTTTAAAAAATTATTTTTATCAAACCTCTTGTTCCACTAAAGTAAAAAGTGAAAATTTTGTGGGGCTTGTAAGGTCTTGTGACATGATAAAGAGACTAGTGGAATTGGTGGGTGTGATGCTACAAGACCAACAAAAACAAATCCAATAAGCGTTTGAAAAAGAGGATGACTTCTCAAACTGGATTTTTTGGGTCACAAAAGAAAAAAAATGTAATACACAAGAACTGAAGTATAATAGTTGTTGTTCTTACACAATGACAAATAAGTTGCATGAGTTGCATACATATATGGTTCCACGTAAAGTGAATTATGTCCATTGCAACTCATGTGATTTGTCTAGTAACACTCATGCTGTAAAAATTCATTGAATTGCAAGGAAGTTGCAAATGTTCATTACAACTTAAAAACCCAATTGCGAGGCCAATTGCACCCTATTTTTCATAATGTAACTATATAATGTTCCTTATCATCAATCTACCTCACAACTAAACCTAGCATAACCAAAAGTGGAATTGTAACACCAAAATGGGTTATTAGGAGTAAGAATTACAATTAATAATAATAAAGCTTATGGGTAGAAATATGAATAAATATGAAAATTAAATAACACACCTTATGGGTCATACAATAAAATATTTCGACTTGGGGGACTTAGGTTTGGATTCATGAATTATTTAGTTAACTATTTTGTGTTTGTCATAATTAAAAGTTAATTATCTAAACTTGACTAGATCTTTTAAAATATATTCCAAATAATTAATGATTCATCCATAAAAGGATGATAATTTTTAAAAGTTAATATGTGCCATAATACTATTGACTTGAAATTGATGAATGATAATGTTTAATAAATGTAGATGAATGGGGTTAATAATTTATGCATTCCTCCTTTCAAGTATTTGAAGGGTTGTACATGGAGTTTTAAGTTCAATTTTCCTATCCTAATTTCATGTTATTAGTTTGTTATTGAATCTTGGGATAAGCCTTAAATGTTTAATGAACTTATGTCACAATAAACTTATATGTCATTTTGATTATGGAAGAGATCACTAAAGAAAAAATCTATGTCTTTGGTGAGTAATCTTTTATAAGGTTAAGTCTCTAGATGCATGTGATGAGCTCCCCATTATATGTAACTTACATAAAAACCAAGTTTTAGACTAATGAACAATCTTAGCTCAAAAACATCCAAGTTTCATCTGTTGTATTGTAAGTGTTTTTGTATGATGTATGGGTGGTGTGTGAAAATTTAGTTTGTGTAACCTACTTATGTGTTAATAAGGATTTAATTGAAAGTTAACCTTCACAAATTCAAACCTTTCCAAGGATACAAAACAAGTAGATAATCAAATGTCTCCCCCCAAAAAAATGGTTAAAATAATACCTAAATAAGTTTAAAATAATGCACTACTAGTAAAACATTGTGCAACATAATGATTGGGTTAGGTCAATATGACACGAAGGCCATCGTCCTTGGGCAAGGGTGTTTTGCAAATGTAATGTTTGTTGTCATTTCAATTTTGTGACACCAAAATAGGTTGCTTCAAATGAAAGACGTGATTCAATGTCTATTAAAGATTATTATCTACAATATTAAAGAAATGAAACTTGAGACCTCCTCTATTTTTGTGTTAGATGAAGCCTTTAGTTGTATAAGGGCATGCATGAGTGCAACCAAGCATGGGCATGAGGGATTCACTGTGTATAGAAACCCATATGAATTTTCTTTCCACCCAATGATATGAAATGGATTTGTAACTTGATGTAATTGCATATGGGTTAAGTTTGGTAATTTACTTAGTGGTTAGATTTCATAATATAATTATGGTTTGGTCATAACTTCAATTAATGTGCATGATTTTCACATGATAATTCTTGTGGAATTTTTTTTTCATATTAATGTGCATTGATTCACACATGATAATTCATGTGTAAAATTTTTGCCACATTATTGTGCATTGATTCACATATGATAATTCATATGCAAAGTCTTTATCACATTAATGTGCATTGACTCATACATGATAATTTATGTGGAAAGGCTTTGTCACATTAATGTGCATTGACTCACACATGATAATTCACATAAAAACCTTACCACATTAATGCACTTGTTGAATCACATGGGGAGCCATTTGATGTGTAAACTTTTGGAAATTTTTTGTTTAATTTTATTTTGGTTAATATATAAGTGGGTATTGTGACCTTTGGAAAAACACCTTCACTTGATGAGAACAAATTGTTGTATAAGTGCAAAGTTTTATGGAATAAAATTGTGAAGGGAATTGAAATTTTAATTTTCAAAGGTTTTGGTAAAGTTTATGATTCTGTGAAATACATGGTAGAAAAATGGTGTGGCATAATAGTTACAAATAGAAAATAGAAGAGTGAAAGGATCTTTGTGCAAACAAAAACATAGATTTCCATAATTATGTAATAAACATACATAATTTCAATCCTATATTTGCTTATTGGTCTATAAATATCATAGGGGGAAAACATTAAAAATGAAAAAGGGTGTTTTGAAATGCCTTGTCATGCTGGCATTATGGTTTTTGATATGAATGTTTTTCACGTAAGGAAAATTACACTTGATAATGTGCCTTCTTAATACACAAACTAAATCCCACACAAACAAAGGATTTTCCCAAAATCTCGAATTGTTGTTTATGGCTTTTAGCATAAGGACCTAGATTTTATTCCTGTGAAGTTCACCCCTCGCCTTATTATGGCTTTACCTTAAGCCTAATAATCAAATCAAAAGGATAAGTTACTATTGTAGTACTTGGGCAGGTTGAGAACATAAATGCTAAATAATTTATTTATTTAAAAATTTAAGATTCATGTGAGTAATTAATTTTAAAATTTTCAATATATAAAAAATTTAGATAGTAAATTATAACTCAACTTTAGAGTTATTTTATTGTCCTTGTGGTCAATGTGTTCACAAGTAATGTATTACTTTGTACTAGGCTAGGGTTCAATTCCAAATTCATGCAATCTAAATTTTTGAAAATTTGGACAAAAGGGCTAATTTCTTTTTCAAAAACTTCAGCATAATAAAAATAATTTAATTTATGCCAAAGTCACCCATGTACTAGGGTAGCAGTTTGAGGATTTTAACACAATTCTAGATTACTTTTGGAATTGTTGGAAAAGCACTTCAAGAAATTTCCTAGGGTATTTGGAAGGCGCCTTATGCCATGAATATCCTTCCTGGAGATCATAAACCTATCCTTTAGTGTGAGGAGGATTGAAAGGTTTAAGATCCATCTCACCCTAAAAAAGTAGACATAAAAACTAAGAACTTGCTCCTACATCCCAAAATCTACCTACGTCTAAGTTGATTATTGCGCTTAAAAGTGACAGGAAAACCCATTGGAGGTCAATGCTCCCAAACTAAGGGCATTTCCTAGGCCCCCCAACTTGCGTACAATTTTTCCTAGTTGGTATGTATGTGGTCTCTTCGTACCACTATTTAGAGATTTAGCTCTCAGCAAAAAAATAGAACATAACACAAATTGTCAAAAAATCATACATACATAATTTCAACTAATGTGAATCATTGGTGGAGACTATTAAATTATATGCCGTCATAGGCTGGCAGACTGGTAGTGTTTACAGTGTCTCGACCATAAAGAATTTAAGTAGAACTATTTTCACACATACAAAGGATTTTTGTGAAAACAATGGCCCTACTTCAACAGATTTCAACAACAGGTAACAGCAGGTAGCCAAAATATAAAAGGATTCTTAATGTTTTCTACATTCATATCTGATCTATAGCTGAAGTTGGCTACATCTTCTTAGTGCATGATCGTCAGTTTGGCTACATCACGAAATTGAACCAAAAGAAAAACCTTGGGTGGATGCAAAGCATCAGAGGGCTCCAAAGTCAGCACACAAATGCACAAAATGGCTGCTGTCTTTATAGGATTCTATTGTTGACAACTGAACAAAAGGAAGGAAGCAATGAACCATTGGGTGTGACTGGGAGAGCCGGTTTTGCTGGTGCTTGCTTAGGAGAGGGATCTTTTGGTCTCAACTCTAGTTGACAACTTATCCATAATGAGATAAAAAACATGAAAAGAGCAGCACAAAAATGATGAGCAGCCCGACAAGGAAAATTGTACATTATTGCACTCCAAACATGGCAGTTCCTCTCAACTAGGGGAAGGAGAATATGGCATCTAAATCCTCATAATAAGTTAATGAAAGGCCTCCACCATATCCCCCTTTTTTGTCAAATTAACACATGCACCACACGTCTTTTCATCCATGTTTTCATCTGTTCATAGGAAATTGGGCTGTGACACATGTTGCATATAGTACAGTGTAATTATATTGATAGTTACTACTGATGATGTTGCACACTTCTTTGCTGAATATCTATTCATTTATTTATTTATAAAAATGAGGTTCAACAATTTCAATTTTATTTTTTCAAATTTCAACGTTTAAGGCAAAAGTATGCAAAGTATATCTTGTGATGTGTGTTTGTAATAGTAACCCAATGGTTTTCAATTTTCAACAATTTCAACAAATTTCGATTATTTAAAAAAAAATTGACTAGACCTTTTGCAAATTATTTTGCGCCCAACATGAGTTGTAGGTACAGTATGCGAGTCAGCACATACCAGTGCACCCATTCATTGGACACCCATTATGACTCAGTTGTGGATAAATCCACAACTGAGTTCCCAAGGTTCAACCTTAAAAACCGTACTACTTCTATGACACTCCTCCTGCCTACACACTGCCTATCAAACCACCCAGGTAAGTCGTTGAGTATCATTGGGAAGTAGGTAGATAATTTAAGTGGTTATTATGCAGGTAGGTAATTAGGTTAAGGCACTTGGTGGTTCCTAGGTAGGTAGATACATGTGGATCATTAGGGAACAACTGAACATCTATAGGTGAGTTGTGTATGACATAAAAATAATCAATAATGCTTAGCCCTGCATAAAGTCCTTTAATGCAATATTTGTCTAGTTTGATTCTCTTTTTAGATCAAAAGGTACAATTGATTGTTGCTATTATACACTGAAAATTATGTCAATGGTTGGTACTCACTCTCTCTAGCGCTCAATGGGGGGTGGGGAGGAGGGTTGTTTAGCGTCTCCTCATGGTTAGTAGTTAGTACATAGTTAATCCACCCAAGGTTAGCTAATGGACAAGAATACAATGAAAAAATGTTTCCTGTCCATATTCCATCCATCCTACAAGGTGCAGAGGTGGGTTGCTCTGGTTCACTCTAATCGTAACTATATGGTGTAATTAATATATTAACAATTGATCCTTGATATTTGAGGAAAAATTGGTAGCACGTGGATTCAACCTCCTTTGGCCAATCAGGGTGGGCTAGTTGGTGGAACTCATGTGTTTTTTCGAAAGCTTTTCTTAATTGCACAAGATGACAAACTGCACACTAAATATTAATTTTTGGTGAACATTTGGATAAATTCTCAGCGCTTTTGGATCTTTCTCAATTGCGGTCTCAAGTTTCAACAAGTGGGTATTGTCCAATGGTCTTAAAGAGTCTTTGAAAAAAAAAGAAATCGAACATTTGGATGAACTTCTTTGCACTTTGGGGATCTTTCTTAAAAGCAGTTTCAACAATTGGATATAATTATAGAGAGATGCTAAACACCGCAGGTCCAGCGCATTTGTTGGCCTGGAGCTATTTAAAAACTCGCAGAAATCATTTATTTGTGAACATTTGGATAAACTTCTTCACACATTGGGGATCTTTCTCAACAGTGGTTTCAAGTTGTTCTACCAATTGTGGATTGTGGGTGGTATAAAAATAACCCTAAGTCATTTCTCCCAAGTGGAAACTTTAGGCATAAGCAACTTTCCACAAGCTGTGGCAATTGGGTTACTCCACATGAATCATGTGTGTAAAGTTTTGTTTTTAGGAGACAAAAAAAAACACTCTGTTCCAAGATGCTCTGTTGAAACATTCCTTGATATTCATCCGTGTGTCACGACCAGGCCTTCTCATTGGGTGTAAATGGTTCCCAAAGGAGTAAAGTATCTGTGCGGAATAAAGTGTATTCCAACCTTTAATGATTGAACTCTAGAAGCCAAAATATAAAAGACCCACAAAACTTTAGGATCATAAATGAAAACAGTCAGCAACCATATTGCTGCATAATGCCCCCCCCCCCCCACACCCCAAATAAATAAATAAAAGGTACATGCTTGATTTTCAAAAAAAAAATTTGTAAGAGTCATACCAAATTTTTTGTCAAAAAGTGGCAAAAAAATTCACCCAAAAAAAAAAAAAACCATTGTCTAATGAACC
>Ga0116227_10015045_pt1 | contig 11563 bp, 9 predicted proteins | sample S1TSphgellanicum_FD_89693 | JGI IMG/M metagenome (GOLD analysis project Ga0116227, IMG submission 89693) | Host-associated microbial communities from peat moss isolated from Minnesota, USA - S1T2_Fb - Sphagnum magellanicum MG | ecosystem: Host-associated > Plants > Peat moss > Unclassified... | reverse complement strand
GGGGTTTGGGGGGGGGGGGGGGGGGGGGGGGGGGGGGGGGGGGGGGGGGGGGGGGGAGGGTATCTCCCCTGAAATACTTTCAGGAATTGTTTTTTCCATTCACAAAAAGTTGTAAAGAAGATATTGAATCTTTAAAAATGTTGAAAGTACTATGTGTAAGCAACCCAAAGGAGGAGATTAGAATATATATTTTTTGGGAATGTTCAAATATTGATTTTATTATTTTTATTATTATTATTGTGATGGGCCAATCAAAGATGCCCATCACAAAAGGATAAAAATCGACTTTGTAATTAGTTGTGGGGACTCCCCAAGGACAATTTTGTTTTTGCATGTTATTTCTATTTCTGTTCCTTGCTACTATATGTACATATTTCTTGAAACAAAAGCAAGAGGATCTTAATACAATTAATGTAAATAATAATCTTAATGGGGTACCAAATTTGAATTTATTATTTCTTATTGGGGCAACTCAATAAACCAATGAATAAGTTGTAGTTACATTCGTTTAGAAGCTTTTTACATAGATGAAATATATAAAGCACGAAAGTATTTTATAGTTTTCTTTAATAAAAAATTATTATATTATTATTATTATTATTAGACCTATTACTACGAAGTCGCACGATTAGAAATAACCTTTTAAAAAGCAAAGCAATGTGATAAAGCATAAAAAGAAATTCTTCTACTACAATAATTAATATATTTTTGAAGGAAATAAGAAGAAAAAAAAGCTTTATATCAAGGAATACTAAGAAAATTGACTATATATTGATAGAGAGAAAGCTCCACTACAAGGAAGGAACCTTAACATCAATCTAGAAATAATGGGAACGATGAAACCCATGAATGAATAGATGGAATGTTCAATCTTATTTTATTTTCGGGTAGGATGGTGAAATAAACTGAATTGGTAGCGATTCCCAATCCGTAGAAAAGCTACAAATGACTAACCGGAGATAATTTCTCGAGTCAATTCTAAATGAGTTAATATTTGCTCATGAAATCTTTATTGCATAAGTTTATCGAATTACTAATTTTGTGAAATGAAAAATTTTACTCGCGAAAAATCGAATGAAAGAAAACTTTCATATCCGATTTTGAAGTAGAGATAGGAGGATGAATCGACTATAACCCTAAAAGAACGAAATTTCGTAAACAACATAGAGGGCAAATGAGGGGGATAACTATTCGAAGTAATTCCATTTGTTTTGGTAGATTTGGCCTCCAAGCACTCAAACTAGCTTCGACTACGTCTAGACAAATAGAAGCGAGACGACAAGCAACTATTCATTATGCCTGTCGCGATGGAAAAATATGGATACATATATTTCCCGACAAACCTATAACTATGCGACCTACAAAAACACATATGGGTTCAGGAAAAGGGTCTCCAAAATATTGGGTATTTGTCGTTTAACTGAACAAAATACTTTATGAAATAAGTGGAATACCAGAAACTATTGCTAGAGCAACCATACAAAATGCTTACACATACTCAATTTGTTATTGTTATATCCGATATAAATATGAGTGATGGGTAGAGACAAATGATGGATAGGGACAACTAATAAATGAGGAAAACTCCTTATAATGATAGCAAAGAATTATTATATAAATGAAATTAGTAATATCCCGCCCCCTTACCCCTTTTTTTCAAAAATTTCTCCCTCTTCTAAGAGGGCGACTTGGGGGGGGGGTGATCCCTCTAATAAAATGGAAAAATGATTCAGAGTCAAACTTACTTGAATGTAGCGGATAATAGTGGGGCTCGAAAAGTAATGTGTATTCAAGTAGTAGGAGTTAATAATAAAAAATATGCACATATTGGTGATGTTATTATTGTCATGGTTAAAGAAGCGATATCAAATATGCCTCTCCAAAAATCAGAAGTAGTTAAGGCAGTAGTTGTATGTACTTGTAAAGAACTCAAACATAAAAATGGAACGAATGTGCAATTTGACGACAATGTTGCTACTGTCATAAATCAAGAAGGAATTTGTGTTTTTGGTCCAGTCGCTTGAGAATTACGAAAATTCAATTTTAGCAAAATAGTTTCATTGGCTCCTGAAATATTACAAATGAAGAAGGGTAGTAATGAAATACTTGAATTAATAGTATTTTGAGTTTAATAAGTTGGAACTAAAAAAATTTCGCATTTACATATATATACTTATATTTTCTTATTGCTTCTCACGGATAACTTGAATAATAAATACTATTGTTCACTCTCTCTTTTGATGGAAATGACAATCTTTCCTCAATTATTTGGATTTCCTCGAAAAAAAACCAAATAATTGGTTATTATATATATCTTCCTCTGGATTTTCACTATCTCTACTCTATGATTGAAGAGAATTCCCAAAAAGAATAAAATAAATTTTTATCTCAAAACCTTTTTTTTTTCCAACATACTTTAAAAGCTTATTTATATTAATAATAAAGAGTCTCTATGGGTAACGATACCATTGCTAATATGATTACATCTATAAAAAATGAAATTTTAAAAAGAACAAAAATAGGTCAGATACCTGCTATTAATACTATTAGAGATATCAGAAAAATTCTTCTACGAAAAGGTTTTATGGAAAGTTTTGAAGAACATCAAGAAGATAAAAACTTTTTTTTTGTTTTTACACTAAAATATGGAGGGAAGAAAAAAACCCATAGATAACTACTTTATGGTGTATTAACAAATCCAATTTAAGGATTTATTCCAACCATAAAGAAATTCCCAAAGTTCTAGGTGGAATAGGAATTGCTATTCTTTCCACTTCTCAAGGAATTATAACAGATCAGGAGACATGCCAAAAACAAATAGGAGAGAAATTATATGTCATGTATGGTAATTCATCTACATTTTGTTTAAACCATTTTGCGTGGGGGAATCCTCATAAATAAAAGAGGCTAGCTAATGTTATATTTACCAATGTTAGTTAATCAAAAAAAAAAGGAGATTTCCCTTCTAATGAAAAAACAAAATATAATTGATATGGAAGGTATAATTACTGAATAACTCCCCAATGCCATGTTTCAGGTTTCTCTAGATAATGGGTGCGAAGTTCTAACCCATATTTTGGGAAAAATAAAATGCAATTATATATGAATACTACCAAGGGATAGGATAAAAGTAAAATTGAGTCCCTATGATCTAACTAAAGGACATATAATCCATTGACTCTATACCAAATCTTCAAATGGTTAAATAACTCTCCAAAATGGAAATGGGGGATAATGAAAATAAAAAGGGAGTTAATTGGCATAAATAAAAAAACTCTACATTTTTTTATATTATTGATTGTATTAGAATGAGGATTAGAAACAAGAAAATTCTTGCTTTTGTTCATAAAATTTGTGAGAATTTTGACTGATTCGTAGACAAAGACGAATTATGGTGGTTTGTTCGAATCCGAAGCATAAGCAAAGACAAAGGTAACCTTCTTTTCTGAGTTATTAGTGTTGGGAACCTAATTGAATATAATAAGTAAAAATAATAACATAAATTTTATATTTTATATTTTTTTCGATTTTTAAATCATATATGCGAAAATAACTATGACAAAACCTGTAAAAGAAAAATTTACCTAAAGAAAGATGTAGAATACCTAAAGGAGTTATTCATATTTGAGCCAGTTTTAATAATACAATCATTACTGTTACAGATATTCGGGGACAAATTATTTCTTGGTCATTTGCAGGTGCCTATGGTTTTAAGGGTATGAAAAAAAGTATGCCTTTTGATGTTCAAATTGTGGCGAAAAATGCTATTCGTATGTTATTGATCAATGTATGAAACAAGCAAAAGTCATGGTAAATGGTCCTGATCTAGGAAGATATACAACATTACGAGCCATTCGGAGAAGTGGTGTAATACTTAATTTGTACATGATGTGACTCCCATGCCACATAATGGATGTAGACCTCCTAAAAAACGACTTGTATAAGGATGAAATATATTGTAAATATCTCTTACTTAATATGATTTGGAATGAAGAAATACCAATCTCCGCTAGAGTACTATAGTGGAGGTGTGTTGAATCCAAAGTAGATAGTGAACGTTTTCATTATGGTCGATTCACCATATCTCCATTCAGAAGTAGTCAAGCCAATACAGTAGGAATTGTTGTGCGCAGAACATTACTTGGAAGAGTCAAAGGAACATGTATTACACATGCAAAATCTGAAAAAAGTGACGCATGAATAGTCTACAATATTAGGCATTCAATAATTGATGCACGATATTTTAATAAACTGGAAAGAAATCATACTGAAAAGTAAAAGTAATTCTTGCGAAACTCAAAAAACATTTCTATTTATATTGGACCCAAAAAGGTAACAACTCGAGATATCATACTCTCACCTTTTGTTGAAGTGATTAATACTATGCAATATATAGCCACCCTTACTAAAGCAATTCATTTAGGTATTGAATGTAAAATTGAAAAATATTGTGGGTATCGTATGTAGGATTCAATAAAATTTGCAAATGGTTACTTCTTTGTAGATGTTGTATTAACACCTATCTGAAATGTAGATTATAGTGTTCATTCTTTTGAAAATAAAAACGAGACACAAGAAATATTTTTTATTGAAATATGGACCAATGGAAGTGTTACTCCCAAAGAGGCACTTTATGAAGCTTCTCGAAGTCTAATTAATATGTTTATTCCTTTCCTACATGTGGAGAAAGAAGAAGTAATGCATGGATTAGGAAATAAGGTTGAATCTAATACGTTCCATTTTTCCTCCTCACCATCGAAGGACAAGATGGAAAAGGAAATGACTTTTAAACATATATTTATTGACCAACTAGAGTTACCTGCCAAAGCTTATAACTATCCCAAGAGAGTTAATGTACATATGATATCTAATTTATTAAATTACAATCAGGATGATTTGATGAAAATCAAAAAAATTGGAAAGAAATTTGTTGAACAAGTATTGGAAGTTCTACAAAAACGTTTTTCAATAAAATTACCCAAAAAAAAAATTTACTTCCATTAAATAATGAATTCCTCAATCTTTTTTTTTATAGATAAAAGATAAATAAGATCAAGCCTTCTCATAATTATTTGAAACAAAAAAAATCATTTGGAATGTTCCCATTCCTTCTTCGCCCATTTGTGAGAGTTTATTCTCCTTTTATTTGATTGGTTCATATAGAATCTCTAGGGAGTATTTGTTTTGGACTAAATACTCCCTAGATGTTAACTAAATATGGGGATTAATAAGAAGAAAAAAATACGAATCATCTCAAAAAAGTCCGAGAGTTAGAGATTTATCAATAGGTATAGTAGCTCTAATACTCAACCAAAGAACTATTATAGTCCCAATTTTAAAAAATTGTTGTAGCTACTAGATGGCGAAAAGGATTTTGAAATTTATTAACATTTTCTAGGAAAGGTACTATTAATAATCCCACGGGTATTGCAACCATTAAAAGAACACCTAATAAGTTATTAGGGATTGTACGAAGCATCTGAAAACAGGAAAAAAATCCCATTCAAGTAATATTTCCAATGAAGTTGCAAATGGATTTGCTAGTTCACCAATCATTGAGGGTTCTAGAACGTCTAGACCTACGATACATGTAATAATACCTAAAATAACAACTGGAAGAATATACAAAAGATCATTTAACTAAATGAGTTCTCCATAATAATTATGTCCAATACCCTTAGTTAATTTGGCCCATAATACAGGATCATTCAAATCTAGTTTTTTTGTTATTAGGATAGGTTATCAAAAAGGAATATTCCCCCAAAAGAACCGGACATGAACTTTTTTTTCAACCGACTTGTGTTATGTCTACGTATTTCACATCTTTAATTCATTTCAAGCGATATTGTCACCAAAAAGAAAGGGACCAACCAACAACCAAACCCCTCTAGCTCTGTTTGCTTTTGACAGAGCTAACATCAGGTACACACACATCAAAGGAACAACATTAGCAAACATCACTGATCCAGATCAAACGAGAGATTCATTACTGGAGCACAACAGACTCGCCCGAACCTCTGCAAACACACTTCCTACTCAGAACTTCCAGGATAAAAATTCATAGTTCAGATTTCACAAAAGGTCTTCGCCAACACAAGCATCCACTTTCCCACAACGTTGATCAAGTGGTCTGACAACTATTCTGTCTACAATCGAGCTTCCCCCAAAAGCAAACCACTTGAGCTGCCTATCCTATGCATTTCCCAAGCCTTCCCGATCTACAACCTCGATCCTCACTCACGATTTGACTCTCACCATACTCAGGAATTAGCCATTCTCTAGTCACCAACGCAGCAGAAGAAAAATCAGTAACTAGCACTCTCCTAAGCTCCTGCTCATTCTCCAAGGTCTCTCTCCTCTTCTGTGTTCCTTTCCTTCCTGTCTCTACTTCCTCTCTGTACAATTCTTGAACTGCCTAGCCTGTTCTACCTCTCCAAACTCTCTAGACCCGACCTCAATTGCTGCCATCCTCTTCCAACTTCCAAGGTCCCCCTTTCAATGTTTAGCCGCCTGCTCTTTGAATTGCCATCCTGCATTCCAACCGCTTCACCATCAATGCCAGCACCTCCTTTGCCATAATTTTGTGTCGTCATCTTCAAATGTGGTGAGCCTCCATGATCAAACCAGCGTAGCCGCCATGCAGCATCTTAGTGATGAGAAGTAATGCGCCGCCAACCAAACGATGGTGCAAACAAAATCAGGATCAGAATCAGAATAGCAACGTTGTTCGGTCACCCCATGTTCGATTACAATATAAGTTGAAACAAATTAAATATTTTTAATTCATTAAATAAAATGAGTTTCATTTCAATCGTAAGTTCATGATCCAAGTTTATTTATGAGTGTCTATATAAAAATCAATATATTTTTGGACAGTATTATTCTCGGCAAGTCATTTCTTTTTGGACATTTTGAATTTTTTAAACTATACTAGGTATTGACCCGTCAATATATCAACTTATTCTTTTCATTAAACCTTTCTTTTACTCCAATGATGCCTATTTCGGTGAAAAACTCAAAGGAAATGGATTCATTTTTTCTTATCATACAATATATTTGTTTGTTTTTTTTCTTCTTATCAAAATTAATGTGAATATTCCACTAATGAAACAGATCATAGAAAGGAATTTCCCTTGAAAATGAAACTCCTTTTTTTTTAACCAAACTTTTTATTTCTCTATTGGAAAAAAAGATAAATTGGGATAAAAACACATTCTTTTTTTTATATTAATGCGATAGATTGATTGAGATATCTACATAGTCCAATAAGTAATTTATGTCACATATTCCCCATAATCTATCATCTCTCTAAAAAAAATTGTTAAATGAAGTATTCAAAATACTTTGAAATAAAGAAATCCATAGAATATTACTAAATATTTCATATATTATGTGATGGATTTATTCAATAAATTATTTTATGGTGATTGAATTCTAGTGTAATAATTCTTATAATACTATAAATATTCGTGGTAACTATAACAATTTATACTCATAAAGGACCTGAAATCCATGTTTACGAATTATTGGGAAATGCATTAACATAAAAACCGCAGTAAGAAGAGGTAGTAGAAAAGTATGTAAACTATAGAAACAAGTCAGTGTGGATTCACCCAAACCAACACTTCCATGTAATAACTTTACCAAGGGGGATCCCATAATAGGAATAGCTTCAAGTACATCGGTTATGATCTTGATGCCCCAGTAACCAATTTGATCCCAAGGCAGGGAATATCCAATTATTCAGTTATACACTATTAATATAGCTAGAATTACACTAGTAACCCACGTTAATTCGTAAGGCTTTTTAAAACCTCTCGTGAGGTAAACACGAAATATGTGTAAGATCATCATTAAAACCATCATGCTTGTCGACCATTGATGAACTAATCGGATTAACCAACCAAAATTGACTTAAGTCATTATATATTGGACATAGGCAAAAGCTTTTGTTATTGTGGGATGATAATAGAAAGTCATGGCAAAACCAGTGGACCTATACTAAAAAACAAGTTAGAGTAATTCTTCGTAAACAATAGAATATATTGACATGGGGAGGAACATACTTATTAGTAATATCATCTACAATTGCTTCAATTTCAAGATGTTTTTCAAACCAATCGTATACTTTATTGAGATAAATAAACCTTTATGTATTTCCCCCCCAAAAACCATACATGGTGGTTTGCCTCCGTATGGCTTAGACAAAAAAAGATATATATCTTTCTTTCTTTTTGTACTCCACGCTTTTTTCGTCGTCCTAATCTCAAGTTGGCTTATTTCTTTTGTTCTCTTGAGTGATTTTTTACCCCACCTATTTCGAGATATTTAATTCCCAATAATATCAAAAAATTCATGGATATTTTCTTGTTCGAATCCTAATAAAAATGACTAAACCTTAAATTTCTATTGAACTCCAATGACTCAAAAAAGAAAGTTACAATGGGTAAATATTTTTTCATTATCATTGACTCCGTAATCGAATAAGACTTGCCCTTTTTTCCGAAAAAGAGTTTCCATTTTGATAGTGAAATTTGAATAACAATTTTTTGTAAATTAACCATAGTTTAATTCTCCTAAGAGGCTTTTCTTTTATGTTTCAGAAATACTTAGAGAATATTGTGCTTTAGATACTAAATTTTATAAACATCTAGCGAGGAGAGGGATAATCTTATAAAAAGATTAACAAATTATTTTATACTATTGATTTGGATCCATTTGAATGAATCACACACCCACAATCCAAAGATCCTTTAATAATTAATTGATCACACAATTAGACTACCATAGGATCAATTGAATAGAGGTAAATAAAATCCTAAACAGGAAGCACCTCTTCCTTTTTTTTAAGATATTTGAAAAGAAGTTCGATAAAATAAAGAATATCCCTTTTTTATTGAATCTTTTGAATCTATTATCGACTCATGAGAACTCCATCTAATAAGATAGAGGAGTTATAAAATTCCAAAATAATAATTGGGAAAACTTCAAATAATGTTATTACAACACCCATTAAAGGAGTTGTTCCCCACCCGAGAGCCACTTTACCAAATTCTGAATTAAGCGGTTTCAAGATATCCCCTATACCACTTTGTTTTCGTTTAATTCTAGGAGTATCATCAATAATTTGTGTAACCATAAAACTTATTGCATTAGTTGAGATTTATTAACTTTGTGTATTATTATGTTAAAAAAAACAAACCATTTTTTTGGGATTACCTAATAATGGAAATTGCAACCTTAGTTGTTATCCCCATATTTTTGTTTACTCGTGAACTTTTACCAATTAAGCCCACTACATATAGTGTTTGGGTAACCCTTTAGAACTTAGGGATCCTTTCAAAGAGCACAAAGACTAAATTCATCAATGACCTTCCCTATAAATGAAGGGAGGGTCATTAGTTTCATATTAAAGGGAGTGATAGGAAAGGAGGGACCTAAGAAAAATAAATAAAATGGGAATTATTTTATTCCTTTACTTGGAATTTTAAGTGGTTCACGGAAAAAAAAATAGCAAAAACAATGATTCCTAAAGTACCTACCAACACAAATTTATAAACCAATGCTTCCATAGATTTAATTAAGAGTGAGAAGTATGAAGATAACTTTCGTACTACTCTAAAAATAGATTCATTTAAAAATTCTATAGTGTATATATATAACTTCTCTATTTAGAGAGTTAGAAAGAAAAAATTCATGAATCTTAAACTATTTGTCTCCTAGTAGTTGGATCCCTTAATTTGTGGAATGCTTCAAATTCAACTTGAGAATCTAGATCAAAATCAATACCGGCAAAAACATCTTTAAATGAAATTCTGGCACCATGCCAGATATGTCCGAAAAATAAAATAAATATGTGGCATGGCTAAAGGTAAACTAACCCCTTGGACTATTATGGAAAACACCGTCCAATTTTAGAATAGCATAATCCAATTAAAAAATTTCACCCAATTGAACACATCTGGCATATTTTTTCACGATAATCAAATCACTAAAATTTACTCCATTGAATTCAACGCCATAAAATTTCACAGTTACACCTACTTATTCAACACTATATTTAAATTCCGTTCTTCTAAATGGAACATCTACCCTAACTATTTTTTCTTCATCTACTAAAACAACCAAAAAAGTTTCAAAGAAAGTAGGCATGCAATGTATGAAAAGTTCATGTCCTTCTTGTCTCTGAAAACACCATGGCCTAACCACCCAACAATTATTCCATCTCCATTATCCATTGCGCCTGCTCTAAATAATCCTCCCTTGGTTGGATTATTACCAATATAATCATAAAAAACTAATTTTTCGGGAATTTTGGACCAAACCTCTGATAAATTAAGATTTTCGGCTTTACTGGAACGAATCTTTCAATCTATTTCCTATTGAAAGAATCCCTAATCCCATTGATAACAGGTGGGACCAAATAATTCTATTAGAATTGTTACAACATTATATTACATAATTCCAGCAACAACAAAAACGACAAAAAATATGGTGGCAATACTATTAGATAAAACAGTCTCAACATTCCCCATACGTAATCCTTTATATCATCGTTTGGGGGGACGAACACTAAGGTGGAATAAACTTGATAATATACCTAAAATACCAATTGCAATATGGTGAGAAGTTATCCATCCCAAAACAAAGGGATCAAAACCCTCAGCTCCCTAAGCTATAACTACAAGTTGTATTTTTCTGGTCAATCCATAAGTTTCTGATATCCATATACTGGGACCAAATAGACCTATTATGTGGATTGTTCTAAATCCAAAACAAAGAATTCCCGAAAGAAATAAATGAATTCCAAAGATTTTGGGTAAATCCAAATAAGGTTTACCTATGCATTTGCCACGGAATAGCTCCAAATCCCAAAAGACCTAGTGCCATATAGTTGTTAAGAAAAACAAACTTGATAATACAATATGCACTACAGCCACACCTTCATGACTCCAAAGACTTGCATTAATTACAATTCTTTCGGTAATACTCCAACGCCCCTAGGATTTTGTTATTCCTAGACAAGCCATAAAAGGTATAACAAACATACCTTGTCTCCACATCAAATCAAAAATAGGATCGGACGGATCAAAAACAACTAATTCATATAGGGCCATAGAATTAGCCCAACCAGAACCAGAATTATATGCATTAAATGTACAACAATTCAACGGCTAAGATCATTTAATATGACAATATGGACATGATACCAAGGTAAACCCATGGAGATATACCCCTTTCTCAAAGAGAAATAAAGACTATGTAATTTTTTCGCAGTCAGCAGGGACTATACTATAACAAGATTAAACCAATATTTCATTATTTGAGAAGTGTTACCTTTTCTGATGATGGGGAATAAATAGAAATCAAGGGATTAGTTTCATTCTTGTTAATAAAAACAAACAAAAATAGTTTAGCATTTATATGTTTCATATAACAATGCAGAGATTGGTCCCATTTAGTTTATAGTGGGAACGAAAGAACCTCGGGGGGGGGCGGGTGAGAAAAAGATGGAAATAAAGTACTTTATATATATAGATTACATATGCTATAATTATATCGT
>Ga0116227_10015043_pt1 | contig 11565 bp, 9 predicted proteins | sample S1TSphgellanicum_FD_89693 | JGI IMG/M metagenome (GOLD analysis project Ga0116227, IMG submission 89693) | Host-associated microbial communities from peat moss isolated from Minnesota, USA - S1T2_Fb - Sphagnum magellanicum MG | ecosystem: Host-associated > Plants > Peat moss > Unclassified... | reverse complement strand
ATATATGTTTGAATCCAAAAAAAAAAAAAAAAATAAAAATAAGGACAAAGAAAACAAACATCAATCAATTTTTAAAAAAAAAAAAAAAAAAAAAAAAAAAAACAACAACAACAACAACAACAACAATGGCACAATGATGGTATCATGGTCGTCTTTTTCTTTGTAGCAAGACCACAAAACAATGACAACAAACAGTGCAACTGCTTATCGTCATTTTTTCCACAACATAATAACAATGAGCTTTTTCACTATTCATCGTCATTTTCTCACACCTATAAAGCAACAAAAGAGGATGATGACAACACAACAATGGTGTAGTCATCATTTAATTTGTAGTAAAAAAAGAGAAAAAAGAAAAAGGAAAAGATAATGATGACATTCGTCATTATCTTCTTCGCAACAATAAGAGACAAAATGATGTAAAAAATAATAAAGGAGGAGGAGAAGGGAGCTTACCTTCCTGATCCCACTTCTGCCTAAACTTTGAAGCTTTTTTTGTTTTCCCACTTTTGCTACCACCATTTTGAACCTCCTCTTGTTAGTGCATTTTTGAAACTCCTAGCCCTTGAAGCTCCTATGGATATCACATTCTTGAAGCTTTGAATTACTCAAGTTTTCTCTAGGTCAAAAGCTCTCACAATGGTAATGAACGCAAAAAGAGGTGGGTGGGGAGGGGGTTAGCAAGATGAAGGGGGTAAGGGGGTTGGTAGGAAGAAGGGCAATAGGTGGGTTGGGGTAGGTAGGAGCTTCCCAAACAAAAACTTAGGGTCAAGGATGGGCCAAAAAACGAGTGTTAGAAAAATTATTCCCCAAAAACAAAATTGAATTAAGGAAAAAAAAGAGCAGAAGAAAAATGTATATATTGACCAAACTAACTAACCCTTGTGGGACAATTTCATCCCATCCATGAAATCCTTGAACGGGATATTTTAGATGGTGCACTAGTGGGTGTTGGGTCACTCAAGTTCAGCTAAAAGGCACTTTTATCCAACCTAAAGACTTGTCAAGTTTTTTTTTCCTTTTTTTTTTTGCCATGTGTATAACAGAAAAAACCTCAAAAAAAGCCAAGTGGTTCCAGGTCAGTGTGTTTTTCTTTTCTTTTTTTTAATTCCCAATGGTGGCCACCCATGGTGGTAAGCCAAGGTGGCAAACATCCATAGGTAGATTTCAACTTAACTAACAACATTATTTCAAAAGAACTTGTAAAATTTTAGCTAGTAGACATAAAATATGAGGACATGCTCTTAAAAAAAAACGATTTTATGTCACTTTTCTTTTTTGTAAGTAAAAATAAAATTTAAAGGAATTTACAACAAAATATTTCGTTAACTTTAGAAAATTATATTGCCTTTTGGCACCAAAGAAAAAAAAAGATTACAACAATTAACACCCTTAAAATGAAAAAAACCTCTAAATCCAAATAGTTCAAAAACCTTAAAAAAACACTTGTGGCTTTTATGAAAGAACTGACAATGTTATGGCTAGTTATTTGATTTGATTCAAGATTTTGAGAACTATGGTCCATATACCATAACCTTGAATTGTTCATAGTATGATTTAATAAAAATAAAAATATTTATTTAACATTAGAAATATCCTAAAAGTGATTCAATGTCCTATACCTCTTTTCACCATGACATTGTCACTTGATCCGTAGTTTACATTTTATTTTATTTTTGGTTATAAGTGTCACAAAGTGAAACCCAATAAGGTATGAATACGGGATTAGAATCTTCTAAACTACCAATACAACTTAGGGGCCTTCTTAAGAGGGTCTACCTACCCACCTTCTTCCATCAACCTACCTAATGTTAAATAGGCCAAGGGTCTAATGTTAAATAGGCTAAGGGTCTTGAATGTTGTCGGTACAAAAGGAATACCCCCACATCACCATGACATCATCCTTCCCCTCACCTACATAACCTAATGGGCCCTCTGTTTCCTTCCATGTGTAACAAGCCTTTCGTTCATCAACATTAGTTACTCTCGTGTTACCTTTTTTGCATAGCAAACCATTGACGTCCCCATTCCATGGTACTTTTGTGCCATGCATGCCATACCACCATGTCCTCCCCCCCATCATGATGACAAACCTTTTGCTTTGGGGCATCATTGTTGTCCTTCATCGTTGTGCATGTGTTGTACTTTGTATTGCGTAGTCTTACAACATTTCCTTCCATCATTTCTTTATGCATCTACACCCATTGTTGAATGCTCTCATAACAACTTTGGTTTTTCTTTGGTGCCTAATGGAAGGCTTATTATGCGGGGGAAAGAACTAGAGGCCCTAAAGGTTATGTGGGGAAGGGGAAGGATGATGTCATGATGATGTGGGGGTAATCTTTTTGTCCTCACAACATTCAAGACCCTTGGCCTATTTAACATTTTCCCTCTCCTCTTTGGGGGTCTACTTACTTGCTTAAATTTCACCTTAAAAATATGGTTTACTATTTAAAATATTTAAAAAAAATTTTCCATTTTGAAATTCCACCTTGAAAACATGTTTTAATTTTTTAATTTTTTTACAAAAGGAGTCTCCTACTTAAGAAATATAGGTTACCTAAATCTTAAATCCATAGGATCATTTTGCATTTTTGGAGGTAAAAATCTCATTAATGAAACCAATGAACATCCAATTATGAACATTTCAACAAGGTATCCAAAATAACCTGTAAAAGCAAAAATCCCTCCTTTAAAAACCCTTCTCTACATCTTTCATGCGTGACAAACAAAAATTCTCTCTAGATTTGACAAAACATTTTTCCGGAGCATTGGGGTGGGTTTAGCGAAAGTTTGTTTTTCTAAGATAGAGCAAAAATCACTCTCACCCTCAAGTGGATTAAAAAAAGGTTATAATCCCAATATGAAAATATTTTGGTAACTTTTCATTCCACAATTTTAAATTAGATTGTGGTACCCTTTTCATTAATTTTTTTATTATTGGGTTTTTTTTGTTGTTAATGGTGTTGCTACAATGAATTCTTGTAATTGACAAATGTTACAAAATGTTGTATGCCACCCTATTGTAGTGCAAATTGATGCTAGGAATACGTCCCAAGAAAAAACAAAGGACTTTTAAGCTACAACAATCAACATGGATTGTAGTGTAAATTGATGTTAAAAATACGTCACTTGGAAAAACAAAGGGCTTCTAAGCTATAACCATCAACTAAACACACTTCTAATGAATATTCCAAGCTATATAAGTAATGGGGATTTTTATTTGTAGACAATGACAAAAACAAATTAATGACAAGTTACAAAGAGGAGGAGAATTACCTATCCCATTTGTAGGATCGTGTGATGGCCATGTAATGTCAAAAGTAACTCAATATGTCACTAATGATGCAAAAATATGTTAGGTTTTTCAAAAGTCAATTTGAAGTTTGTTCAAGCATCATTGTAAAAACTATTATTTGGACCAAAAAATCGAGGAAGAGGAGGTAAGAATGGAAAGATGTTATAATATTATATGCTATCAACAAGGATATTCAAATCTCTAATGAAAATATGATTTGTTTCAAAAATTATTTTGTTTCAAGAAACTTTTAAACATCAAACTGCAATCTCCATATGTTATGGATAGCAACATGTTTGCATGTGTCTTCTAAAATGCCAATGAGCCAAACTTAGATTGTAACTCAAAATATTGCAAATACATTGCTTCTTGTTATTAAACAATGTGTTATGAACCAAACCTGAAAATATTGATTATTGCTAGATAATTTTTATATTTTTTATGAGTTTTGAATTTTTGTCTTATGTTTTTTTTTTTGAATTTTTTTTGTGTATTTATTAGATTGCATTCCCTGCAACAACCTTAAACCCTATAACCTTCATGAGTTAAAGAAAGATAAATTGAACCATAACCAAAGGTTCCGTAACATTTTTTTTTTAAATTCAAAACCTTACACAGAAAGTTAATCAAAATTTTACAAAATATACAATAACGGGGACCACATGTTCTATTGAAAATTGATACCCACACAACACTGGTCTTGAACACCTTGAACTCAGTTAGCCAAAATCTAACAGTAGTTCACAAAGCAATACAAGACACGAATAAAAGACAACAAAAAAAAAAAAGGTTCACTTTTTTTCTAGAAGTAGAAGGTAGTTATTATTTTGTACTCCTCATTTTATTGTTGGACCCAAGCTGAGTGCGAAGTGGGGTCCTTAATATTTTCCTAACGGTTTCGTGTTTGGGTCGGTTGTGTGTGGACCCAAGCTGAGTGCGAAGTGAGGTCCTTAATATTTTCCTAACGGTTTCGTGTTTGGGGTCGGTTGTGTGTGGTTTAAAGGCGGCGCGTCCAAGTCAACATGCTAGATTTTCGTCATTGCCCTGTATTTCATCCCCTCATTCTAGAAGCCAAGTTTTGCCAAATTTCTAACAGGAATTGCCTAAAAGACACCCCTGCGTATTTCAGTGCTGATTCCGACGAATAAAACGTGACACAAGTGACTACCAATCAATGTTTGTTTTTCCATGGCAGAATCCGTAGAACCTTCCCAGTACACACTATCTCAAGGGCTTCTCGCCTAGGCTCAAGCTCCCCTCGCCTTTGCCCACCGCCTTATTTGACTCACCACATTCCTAGGTGGAATTGAACCCTACCCAGGTGGTTCTTCCAAAGTATGTGATGGTACATACCAGCCAATGCAAAAGTACGTAACGGTGCATTCTATGGAATCACCACCTGGAATCACATTATTAGTATGGCGGCTTGCCTGTCCTCTGCCTTTTCCCACACATGCATGCGACAACCATTGGAACCTGCAATTGGCACTTTCTGTATGGATTTTCTGTTGCAGAATACTCTGCCAAAACACGTGGGTTTTGGGATAACACAATTACACCTAGTTGTTTGCAGAATCTGGCTTGGACATTACCGTGATTCCAATTTAGAGGTGTCAACTCCCTTTTCCCACCAATGTATGAGAGTGTTTGTTCCATTATTGAGCCAGAGTGAAACAGCACTCACCAGTGCACCATCCAGGATGGATGGTAAGTGGTCAGGAATCAGTTTTCTGTTGGCTTCCAGTTCCCTAGTTAACCATGGTGGTTAGCTCAGCTGGTTTTTTTTTTACTACCTACCTACTAGCAACCCATGAGCAGCTTGTTAGTAGGTAGGTAGGAAAAACAGCCCTTTCCTATGTATTGACCATCTACCTACCTATTGGCTACCTATTTTTCTACCCAAGTACCTATATATAACCTATTCATTATAGAATGGGTTACCAAGGTGAAACCAAATATTAACTCAGTTGGGATTCATCCACAACTGAGTCATAATGGGCATCCAGTGGATGAACCGCTGATGGGTGCTGGTACACTTTGGCCCCATCCATTTATTGAACAAAGACTGTCCATGACGGCCACTTGTTGTCTTCTCCCTTTTCACACGTGATGCATGTGGCAACCGTGGAACCTGCGTTGGCGTTCATGTGTGGATTTTCTGCGGTAGAATGCTCTGCCAAACCACCTGTGGTTTGGGATTACACGATTACACCTCCCTAGTCGTCCGCAGAATCTGGCTGGTGGAATCTGGATAGGGTTTCGTGGTGGAAAGCTCAGAGGAGAGGAGAGGAGAGCGAGAGGCGCGCAGAGAGCTCTTTGTTTTCGACGAGGGTTTGTTTTCTCTTGGAGAATCTGGACCGGTAGGTGGAAGGTTTTGGATGCGTGGAGACTGACGGGAAGAGAAGAAGGATATGCATTTTGTAGAGAAGAAAGAGGCGCTTCAAGATGTGAGATTCTGAAAAGAGAGAGATGTTTTAGTCTTCGGGTGAACGGGATTGGAATGTGAGGAGGAGGAGGAGGAGGAGGAGGAGAAGATGTTCGTCCTTTCGCGTCGCAGGAGAACTGTGCTGTTGACGTGTGGGGCTGTGGCAGCCGGCGGCTATGTCTCTTACCGTCTCTATAGATCGGCTGTTTTCGCTCGTAAAAGGTACCAAGTCTATCTGCTTTGCAAATCTCTATGGTCCATTCTGGAAGTGCTGACCCTAGGGAGCGATTCCGCGAGTGTTGTGTTCAAGGATCTTCATTCTTTCCTTCTGTCCGACAAAGATGAGGTGCCGCGAAGCTTGAAGCAACTTCTCAAGATAGGCGCTTGCCCAGAGCTCCAGAGATGTGTGTCTGCCATCTCTGGATCTGTTAGCCACGGTATTTTACAGTCCTTATCTGCGTCGGCGGCGAGAGGCCCTCCGACGTCGATCCTTCGGAACAAGGACGGGTTTGCTCGGAAGGAACATCGAGCCTGGGTTACAAAAGAGAAAGTCTTGTCTTGGAAAGATGAAGTCGATGATGAAGGACCGGAAGAGATTGATGGGGTTTCGTGGAGAGAGTACGACGTCGGCTCGCCAAATCAGGCAGAGGAAGGGACTTGGGATCAAGTGTCGTGGAAATCTGCTGGAAGTTTGCTGGATGGAGTTGGGGCTCAGGTTGGTACTTCAATGGCTAAAGGAATGAAGGAGGAACTAGTTGGAGCCTCCATTGCAGAAGGAGAAACGAATGCAGTGAGTGAGGAAGTGGGGAACCAGCTTGCAGACAGATTGTTGAACAAGCTGTTCAGTGAATCTGGCAAGGGTTTTGCATCAGCTGTGGTGGCTAGTGCATCACGCAGCCTTGTGGTGTCTGTCATTGAGCAGTTAAATTTACTAAGGTACTCCACAAATCAGAACTCTATCGGAGAAGAGCAATCAGATGCCCTAACTTGGCTCATGGAATTTGCAAGCAGCACCAAAGCCAGGCCAGTCATTATAGATTGCATTCAGACTTTTGTGGCTACTGCGGTCTCAGTCTACCTGGATAGGACCAAGGATGTGAATGTGTTTGATGATATGGTGACAGGAATTGTGAAGCCTGAACATCAGGGGCCTGTCACAGAGCTCCTGAGCACTGTTTGTAGTAGCTCTGTTGAAACCCTAGTGCGTACATCCCATGAGGTTCTAGCCTCTGGTGGGAAGTCAACCCTCCCCTCAAATGAGAATCTTTCAAATCCTCCACAATACCTTCCAAGCTCCTTGACAAGACCATCAAAACAGGAGGAAGCAATCCTATCTAGTTATGGAGGAATCTTTCCACCAACTTTGAATGAGGACTCTGCAAGCTCATCAACCACCGGAAGAGGACCTGACAATTCTACTGTTACTCATCACCAAAGTCCACACCTTAACCAAGATATGGAACCTCTAGTGGTTGTTCCAAATTCTTTCCTCAATGATGCTAGTGGGAAAAAAGATGAAGCCGCTTTTATGAGTGTGATTGATGGTCTCTCCAGAGTTCTTGCAGTGCCTAGCAATCGGAAGTTAATCATGGAGGTTGCAGGTACCATGACATCAGAAGGGGTACGATCGTTTATTGAGGTTCTAATGGGCAGGTTTACAGCTGTTTTTCGTGGCAAGACCAAGGAGGAAAAACCTATGAACCAGGATGGAAGAGAACTGGTGAACAGGTCTGTCATAGGTGATAAGTTGCAGCAGGTTGGGGATTTAACAAAGGCTGCGGTTGATAAGTCGGTGGTGGCAATGACAATGTGTTTTGTTATTTGTTTACATTCTGTTGTGGGTGGGGTGAGGATGCTGCAGCCTTTCAGTTCCTGATCATCTGCTGTACTCAATTCTTTTGTACATTATACCAGAAGGATGTCAATTGTCCGAACAGGGTTAACATTTGTGATATATACTCTCAAAAATGCACTTTTTTCCCAGGCTCACCCATTGTGGTGATTTTTTCTGCAAATAATTTTTGTTCTCCAAGTATTTTGTAAATGGGGGGACTCTTTTCTGAGATACTCAATTTTGGCAACCCTTATGATGGTAGATATGATCTTTGTCTCCTTACATTCATTCACTCCATTTTCATTATGCAATATGCAAGGTAGAATGCAACCTATCGAACTCTGCTTTCTGTGTGGATTTTCATGGGCAAGAAGATCAATGGGAGGCAAATGTTAGCAGGTTTCAGAGTTCAGCAGCTATCTTTTACAGATGCTATCTAGATAGGGGTCCCATCTCTGGACTCATGTTAGTTCTGTGTTGATGAAGATGGACCTTGCATCCTTGAGCACTCTATTGGTGGTATGTATCTGCTATGGTGAGACATCTGGTTTGTTTGACAATTTAGATCATGAAATGTCATGAAGCACTACTGTAATCAATCAACATGGTGGCTGTGGTGATAGCAGTGTCTGCAATCAGCAACCACAACTCCCTCCTCCCTATCTCACCAGCCTTTGTAGCAAAGCCTCAAAACTCAAGCAGTGATTTGGCGCTCCCTTGCTCCAGCAGCTGTCTCTTGCAAATCCATGTGGGAGCTCAAAAGATATGGTGGGTATGAAGATTGTCAAGTGTTCTGGTTCACAGTTTGAGACAAGTGATGAGGGGAGGAAGGAAGAGATGGGATGACAAACTGGCTGCAGCAAAGACAGAGGAATTGGAGAGGAGACAGGTAATACAGATGATAGATGAAGCACTGCAGCAGGGGCAGGATGTGCACACAGTGGCATTGGCATGTAGTCTGACCTTTTGTTGGGGCTGCCATGATTCCAGCTGGCCTTTTTCCTTGGGAGGAACTGAACAAGACTGAATCATCATCCCAGTTCATCTCTCATAGATCCAACCTCGGTGGCCTAGAGTGGAACTTACAAATTGGTGGCATAGCCAGAGGCTTAGGTGCTTGGCAGGTTTTGGTGCTCAACCAATTCCAGCTCTTGTCTGCAGCTGTCACAGTCATCTTCTTCAGCACTCTAGACTGGATGGCAAATGGTGGAGGCATTGAGGCCTTGCTGCTTGGTTATTGTGGCCATCTGTTGAGCTGCAAGTACCGAGAGAGTGGCTCACACAAATCAAGCTATTTGTGGGACTCATGGTTTTCAGGAAGAGATCGAACTCTGGGTAACTGTCATCCCAGATCTTAAACAAACTTGTGATGCGTTGCTCTAGCTGGGAGTAGCATTAGAGCACCTTTCTGTATTGTGGTTGCAGAGGGAAGGACTGGCGGATATTCAGCAGCTCAACTCCATCTTCAAGGGCTTGAGCTACAAAAGAATGCAGTTTCTCAAGTTAGATGAGCCATTCTGAACTGACTATCATGTGATTATTATCTTAAATGCAGGATTTCTATCAATCACTGTCAAGGGTGATTTGTGATTGCTTTGTTATAGTGTTATGTTTTACAGTTGTAGGATTGAAGTTCAAACTGGATGTCTGTGGGGAATTGACTCCATGCTGATGGTGTCTCTCAATTGAATTCAAACACAAAGTTGTCTGTCGTGGACTCCAGAGTCCATACTCCCTGCTATCTCAAACTAATCCCAGAGCCTGTACAGCATTAGCAACAGAAGTAGCAGAAAACCAGAAACTAATTGCAATCAGGCAGTAGTAACCAGGATTGAACTAGTAATACATGTATAGCTCCTGCTATCAACACTGGAATCAAGGATCATACCAGGTGGGTATGACCTGAGACAATACCAGCCTTTATAAACACAGGTATCGAGGACATGAAACTCTACCACGCTGGTATGATTTGAGGTAATACCGGCCTTTAGTATTATGGATTTCTTCTTCTTCTTCTTCTTCTACATAGATCTAGCAATATATTTTTGAGATGTAGGTTTTGCACTTGGTACTTGCTGACTCCAATTCTGTTTGTAATATGGTGAATTCACTGAAGAGATATACTCAGATTTTCTCATTGTAGAGATTTTCTGTTGAGAAAATGTCTTCTCTGGAAGCTACCAAATGTCTTGGGGAGTGTGTATATGTAATTGGACTCATCTTGAATTTGGAAAAATGTGCCAAAATCAAAAGGTTTAAAAATTGGAACACCCAAACTCAACTTTTGCATTTGAAAAATCTCCCCCCCCAACAAATGAAAATGTCAAAAGTCAGGACGAGAGGGTTCTCTTAAAAAGGAGGAACCACCCAACAATAGTAAGTAAGGAATGTAAGTGATTACAATCTATGTAAGGCACTTGGTGGCCATCAGGCATGTAGTAGATATATGTCGATAGGTGATTGCATAACTAACCCATGTTCCACCATGGTAACTCAAGTTGTTGTTCATCCACAACCAGAGTCATAATGGGTTTCCAAATTGACGGTGCACCACTAGTGGGTGCTGAGTCACATAGTCCATCATGCATGCAAGTAGCTAAACTGTGATATAAGAAGGTGAGGGAGGGTTATGATAAAACATGGATTATGATAATGTGAATCCTAATATGACTAGGTGTAGCAAAAGTTGCTCAAAACAATCTCTTGAAATCTTTGTGAAGAGTGTACTTAAATTATACATATATTGATTGACCCCTCACCTATCTACCTAGTACTTTACTTACCTAGTACTTACCCACCTTTGAATGTATGTGGCTCCCATCCCCATTCAACAAGAGTTTGTCAAAATACTTAAATCTTCTGAAAGTTTTTTTTCCCTTTTTTTCCTTTTTTTCTTAATTTAAATTTAATTTTTTAAAAAAAATTTAAAAACCCCACCTGACTACAAGTTTGTAAGTTGCATTATTCACATTGGATCTCCATGATTATATTCATATACTATGTTTCCATGTGGTCTTTTATAATCGAATAACTAACCTAATTGCATGGTGTTGAATTTTCAAAATATACTACTGAAAACTGTCAATTCTATTGTGGTGGGACTGGGGTTTGTTTTGATTCTGAACAATTTTCAAAGAACCCGAACCAATTGTTGTCTGGTTTGGAAATAATTTGAGAGAACTGGAAGGGGGGCGGTTCTTTGGAAATTCAAAATAACCGCTCAACACTGGTTCATACTTGAGAAGCTTCTGTAATACGTATATGACCATTGCTAGAGCTTTAAGATTTCATGACTTTAGATTTGGACTTTAGATTCTGAACAGGCAGTTCTAGTTGAAGTCTTCTCCATAGTTGGTTCTTTCATATGTTCTGTATCATGTGCCTATTTATAGGTCCAAACCAGTGTTGGTACGGCATTTAGGGTTTCAAGCGGGTATATACCTGAGTATGCACCGTGGACCACAACGAACCAGCACATCAGTTGGTCATTTTCTCCATTGGATGAGCTACATTTTTTCATCACTTGTTCTCATTTTTGGGTGTTGACCCTCTACTTAGTTTTTTTAAATAAAAATTCTATTTTTATTTTTATTGTTTTCAAAATCTTGACCTCACCAACCCCTAGTTTCAAAATACTACTTAGGTTTTTTTGGGTGTTGGCTCTCTATTTAGTTTTTTTTAATAAATTTTTTAGTGTCTTTTTTTCTTTTTTTTTCAAAATCTTGACCTCACCAACCCCTAGTTTCAAAATACTACTTAGGTTTTTTTGGGTGTTGACCCTCTACTTAGTTTTTTTTAATAAATGTTTTAGTGTCTTCTCTTTTTTTTTCAAATCTTGACCTCACCAACCCCTAGTTTCAAAATACTATCTTTCATTTTTGCCTTACTTACCAACTAGGTATATAAGCCGCCCCCCCCCCCCCATCCTTCCTTGCCACTCCCCCATTTCAATCCCCCCCCTCCTCAACTTTTTCATATTTCCCCCCCCCTTTCCCCGACCTTTTTATT
>Ga0116227_10015042_pt1 | contig 11565 bp, 10 predicted proteins | sample S1TSphgellanicum_FD_89693 | JGI IMG/M metagenome (GOLD analysis project Ga0116227, IMG submission 89693) | Host-associated microbial communities from peat moss isolated from Minnesota, USA - S1T2_Fb - Sphagnum magellanicum MG | ecosystem: Host-associated > Plants > Peat moss > Unclassified... | reverse complement strand
TTTTTTTTTTTTTTTTTTTTTTTTTTTTTTTTTTTTTTTTTTTTTTTTTTTTTTTTTTTTTTTTTTTTTTTTTTTTTTTTTTTTTTTTTTTGGGGGTATTTTTTGTTTTCCTTCCTACTTCCATTCCTTTTTTTTGTTGTTGTTTAGAAGAAAAAAAACAAAATGTCTTGCTCTCGCTTGCTGCTGGCTTCTCTTCTGCAGTTCGCATCTGCTATTTCTTTTTCAGTTCTCGCTGCTGCTTCTTGTTTCTTGAGTTTTGTTTTCCCGTCCACTTTCTTGCAATGAAAAGCGTTTCTGACGTATAATTTCCTTAACTCCGTTGTTGTGGTTGTTATGGGAAGAGGATTGTTACTTCTGTGATGTGACTTTCATCTAGACGTTTGCTGCTTTTGCACGATGGCTTTGTTCTCTCACTTCGCATTCCTGTCCTTGATTCGATAATCTCTCTCTCTCTCTCTCTCTCTTCTTTTGTTGTCGCAAAGAGGAGACTATTTGTGCGTGGTTCTTTCAATGCGCCTCAAGTGTCGTTCCGTCGCCGTTTTCATGGTACTGCTTTTCCGTTTCGTGTATTTGATTGAATGTTTTTCTTGCCATTGAAGTCTATTTGCACACACAGTGGAGAGACAGAGGATCGTCGCTTGTCACGTCGTTTATTCCTTCAATTGGCCGTTCAAGTTTGCAACGTTGTTTTTCCGTGGGACGACGACGACGACAATGGGACTCGGAGTTGATCGCTACGTCGTCGTACTCTTGGCGCTTCCCCTACACGACGACGTTCTTGGCAGCCAGCCGGCGGGCGTTTCATAGTCATAATATTACGTCGACGGGGTCGATTCCTGTTGGCAATCGTGTTTACAGCGCCTAGTCGCGTCTCTGCAGCATTCAACATTTGATCGATCGGGGTAAGAGTTCTTTCCCTAATTCCGCTCCTCCTTTTCTTTCAAACACACTCTCTCTGTGCTCCTACTGCGTCTGGTATCGCTTCTTGTACCGTGTATTAGCTCCTTTGGAGAAGCAATGTGAAACGGTTTCGCTGTCGCTGCATTCACAGCTATCACCTTCCTCAATAGATTGCATGCTGGAAGTCTTGCGTTTGAGCACACTCGTCATTCTCGTCGCTCTCTCTCTCGCACTTTGCTGCATTCCAAGGACAACGAGGCAGCAGGATTCATTAGACATTGCTCTCCTTGTTCTTAACCTATGATAATTTGGTGAAATTGTTTCAATTTCTGACTGCCACTGTTCATCGAAAGTTTTCCTTGAACCATGGTGTGTCATTGGCTGCCCCGCCTGTTCTTTTGCGTGCTCTCTATACTTGGAGTGAAGTGGTGCAACCAGAAGGTGCTCGCCAGAGAGAGAGAGAGAGAGAGAGAGAGAGTTCGCTTCTTCCTCAACATTCCCACTAAGCTTTGTGTTCATAGTTCTTCCTCAAGGAGTGAAATTGGGTTTTTCACTCTAGGTAGATAGTGTCCAGGACACAATTAGCTTTGCTTAATTTTGATGAATCTGTTCCATTCCTCCATTGAGCTAGCCAACATCACGATGGCAGAGTTTTCCTGTTGCCTCCAAAGATGTGTTAGAAACTTAATATGTAGGCTCCAAATTGCTCAGTGCAACCGAGTAATTCAGCTCATCATTGTGTATTTCAGATCATCAGCATCAACTATCTGAACAGACACAAGCAGTGTGGAGTGATTTTTGCAGCTTGTTGAGCATCAATATAATGATGAAGGTGAAGGTCCCAATAGTTTGGGAATGGCTGTCATAGCTGTCATAGCTTAGGACTTTGCTGTGTCTGGTGTAGGATTTACCTGGATTATTGTTAGCAATTGATTGTAGAATACTACAACCATTCTTGTCATTGCAGATCAGACTGACTTGAGTGCAGCACAAGGAATAGCCAAGTTCCATCTTTGTCTTTGTCCATTCCCCACTTGCTATACTCTGGGTCTATTTACCACAAATCCAACAATAACTAATGTTATCCCTCCTCCTTGATCTAAATCAAGCACCATCTCTTTTACAGGACTAGGTGACAGCAAAAGAGAAATGGGAGAATGTTGTGATCAACAAGAGCAATTGCAGGAATTGGTGAGTACATTTGGGTTTTGTTGTCTCCCTACCCTCAAAAGTAGATGCTCTCTCCACAGGGGTCCCCAAGAAAAAAATGTCAATTTGAGTTGGTTTTTGATAGATGCAACACAAGTGTTTCAAAGGGCTTTGATTGATCCAATCATTCTGTCCTCAGATTGTTTTTTCTGTTCATCCTCTGGAAAGCAGTGGCTCATTAGGTTTCCTGTTTGCTCAGCTGCTTCCAACAAAAGTGCAAATTTAGGTTCTCTTGTGCATTCATCTTTCTACTCTATCAGTCTAATGTAAGTTGTTCTGGAGCCATTGAGAGTTCAGTACATTTTCCTTGATGGCAGTAATAGAACTGGGTGAGGATTGACCATGACTTTATTTCTCCATTTGTCATGAGGAAGCTTCAATCAGGACTGAACATCCAATCTTTTTTGACTGGTGAAGTGCAGGTCAGACTGACCAAGTCTGGAAAGCAAGGCAAGATTCTGCTGCAGCTCAAGAGTAGTTCTCTGGGTTCCTCATCCAACCTTGCCAATGATGAGGATGCAAAAGGACCTGTTGAGGCAATATTCTAGACTGGTGCACAACTCACAGTTGTTAGTAAAGTCAAGCCTTTCATGTGATAGAATGAATTGATTGAGGCACGGACTATCACTGAATCAGGTTCTCCAAAACCATGTGCTATCAGGAAAGCTCCCAGATCTGAGTATTTGGGGAGTATGTTTGCACTCTGTTGAACTCGTTGTGAATGGATTCCTGGCCATGAATGCTAGTTTTGGCAGGTATAGTCATGTCCAAAGCCATCAGCAATTTGTGAATTGAATCTGAGATTCTCTATGGAATTTGAAAGATTTCCAACTCACAAAAAATAAACTGTTCACTTTCAACTGCTCCAGAGACAACTTCAGAAGTCTGGCGCAGAGCTCTCAGGGCAGAGTAATGACCAAGAGCATACACTTAGAGGTGATTCTCCAGCTCATGAATCAATGTCAACTCCAATTGACATCTATGGTTCTCCTGGGGAAGGGATGCATGAGGTGGAATCCAGAACCCCTTGTGTTGATGGTAAAGGACCTCTTGCTGATGGAGATGCAGCAAAAAAGAGTTCAAGTGCTTTGGCCACCACAGCATCTACATGCCAAGTCCCAGGTAGTAACTTGCAGAGAGATGTTTAAACCTTTTGGTGGCAGTAGCATATTCTGTGAGGTATTTAGCATCTCATTTCATTTGTTCTGAAACTCAAACTTCTTTCAAAACCTTATCATCATGCAGGTGGAACAAGATTGTTGGTAGGACGCGTCCTTGGAAAATGTGCAAGCAGGACAGAAAAGCAACAAATAAAAGGGCCTCCTGATTGGAAGCTCAGCAACCCAAAGGACAAGAGACTTGAAAATGCTGAACTACATGAGTTCAAATGGACAGCTGGTATATTCCAACTCTGTATGTGTGCAGACAATATGATTCTGTTTACATGACAGGAGAGTACCTCACAGCTCCTTGGGAAATTGTTTCTATTCCCCTAACACCCCCTACCTTCCCTATTGATCACCATTTCTGTGAATTCTGAATACTAAATGTGCCTCATGTTTGAATGCCAGCGAAAAATGAGAGATCTGATAATCAGGTTTTGTTACCAACTTTTCTTCCTCCTGTAGTCACAGACAATCTGTATCCATTCACACATGAATATTTTATATTCTTTGCTGCTCTATTGTTGGGAATCAAAGAAGATTTGTGTTGCTAATGTCTAGGTTTGAATTGTACTGTCTGCAAATGGATGTATTATGAAATTTTAGTAATGTTTTGCATGGTGTGCTCTTGTTTCCCTTCCCCTTGAATCCTGTGAATTGTGTCTGTTACTACCTTGGTTCCTGCTGTCCTTGACAACTCTGGCAGTTCTGGGTCTACAATGATTTATCTTTTCGAGAAAGTAGCAAGTGTAACTGACTGCCGTAGAACTGGGCACTTTGTCCTTCCCAAACGGAAGGTTGAGGTAAATGTTTTGCTCGTGTCCCAGCTTGATATAGTTGCCCATTGACCTCCATCTTTTGTTGCATAATTGCATAACTCAGAACTGAAATATACTTCAGCTCAGTCTCTCTTTTTCTCCCTGTTCTGCATTCATGCTGGTAGAGCCTATAGTGGACTTTTGGTGTATAACTTTCTTAGCTCACTTTATGAGATTTGTAATTGATCAGGAGCATTTTCCTCCTCTGGTGGAGCCTGCTGGTGTGTGGATAAGTTTTCTTGATGAATTTGGAAAGGAGTGGTCATTCGAGTTTTGTTTCTGGCATAGCAAGGATAGCCGAATCTATTATTTCAAAAAATTCTTCCCCTTTGTTCAATCAGCAAACATACGGGGTGGTGACACAGGTGTGTTTCTCCACTGCTCAGCAGAGATTCCCTTCTGTTTCTCTTGCTGCTACCTTCTAGTTTTCAAGAATCAAAAATAATATTTGCACGGCTCCTCGGAATGGAATTCCATCTTGCTTTTGTAGTAAATTCTCTTCCAGTGTAGTTCAGGAATTGTGTTTTTCTTTGAGATTTCAGCTGTCATTCAACCATTGCTGCAAAAGAGAGTCCACTAAGGCTGTCCATGTTTAAGCTGAACACATGATGCTTTCAGATCTCACCAAAATCTTGTTGGGCTGCAGTCTATTTCAGCCGGTTGGAACCAGAAGGAACATTGTGTGTGAGCTACCGGAAACAAAAACCTGCAGCAACCTCAAAGGTCTCTCTTAAGCCTTTGTTATCTGATCCTCTCGGTTGGGTCACAGAACTCTGTCAGTGGACCTTTCAGTCCTCATTTTGAGGTGTTTATTCTTTCAGATCAACCTCTTTCTGCATTCAGGGAAGGACATTTAAATGTAGGAGGCAAATATTACTCCTTAATTGCAGACACATGAAATCCTTTATGCATTATCAGATGAAAGAAGGAAATTGAAAACAGCAAATGTCCTGATGTCCATCAGAGTTTTAAAACTTTATGACTATTGATGAAAAGGACTACAGGTTAGTGCCTCAAGGATGTATGCCATCTAGTGTGCTACATTCTCAAGGAAAAGCAATCATCAAAAGGAAGTGTATGAGAAAGAATAGGTGTTGTGAAGATATAGCTACAATTCAGGAGTAATGTTTGCCTCCTACATTTAATTGTAGGTTTATTAACAGTCCAGTTACCATGTTTCTGAACCTACAATTGCTTATGATGTTAGGATATGCATTCACCTGCGAGTAGGATATTTCACAAAATTATCACCCATAGGAGGAAGAAATAACAGGCTACTTCTCAACCTTAGCTTGTACATATTCTGCAGTATGTTAATGGTGCTGACATCTGCACCAACAACCTCAGAATGATCTCATCATCAAATGAAGTTATCCAGGACCTTGTCAACAATGGGAAGTCTGCCCTGGATGAAGTAGCACTGAGAGGAGATTTGCCTCAACAACCAGCCTTAATGGAGATTCGTGCTGCAGACCTGGAAAACTTCACAGGGAGAGTCTTCAGTAAGAAGAAGCAAAGAGTTGACTCACCTTCTCTTGCTTATCAGTCGAAGGTGATTGATCTTCTGGGTGTGGGGAAAGTGCTCAGAGGGAAAAAGGGGGCAGTAATTCGGGCTGCCCTACCACAGGTCTTGCACCGTGTCAATACAATTTCTGGATCCCTTGGGCCAAGACGGAAGAGGCTATGGATGGAACTGGAGGAATATATTGACTGGGAAGGATGGCAAAATCTGCTGCAGGCACCTCCTGGTGCTGTCCCAACCATTGTCAGTATTGAAGGTCATGACTTTGAGGAATATACGGTATGTGACCATATTATTTCCTCCCACTTCTGTACAACTCTTATATCTCTGTGTTAGAAATGATACCTGTGAAATGTTCAATGTAAAGATGTGCAGAGAAAAAATTCATGGATGAGGATATCAAACCTCATTTGTCAAGGAAGTGATGACACATTTTCACATTGGGAGAAGTATGTGAAATATATCATTTTGAGGACCTTACTATGTACAAGATTATTGAATGACTTAAAACACCATAAGGGTGGGAGGGGTGACGATATATTGAGTTTAAGGTATAGTCAAGATCCTACAGGTGAATGCTGTTAGTTTAACCTGATTTGGCATATTGAATGATACCTCATTCTTAGCAAGAGGGTATCACAGTCAATTTTTCAAGAAAGGAGATCATGAAGGAATTGCCATGGTGATTGCCTTATTTAGTGCAGTTACCAAGTCTTTTTGTTATAAAAACACCCTGAAGCTAACTGCTTCCTTTCAACAAGGCCAAGTGTGTTTCAGAATGATAGGGTTTATGTATGGACCATGTTTCACTTGAAGCCAAATCCACTCATCACATGGAAAGCAGGGAGCAACCCACTCTCATAGCTCCATGAGGTTTCTCAAGGGGTTTTTTCCCCAAGAATTTGTGAACCTCAGGGAGGGAAGTCTAATGTTGATGATTACTCAGAAGTTGGCAACTGAGTGTTGCCAAGCATCAAGAAACTGTCAAGCACTTTCCACTCAGAAGGAATTAGACACAAAACTTCAAGCAACCTGAGAGTCATCCTTACCCTTGGCATTAAACTGAAATATAAGTTAGGATGGTGTTCTGTTTTAGGATATTGAACAGATTCAGGGATGGAAGGCAAAGTATCAATGCTCAGTGTATGAGGACAAAGAGTATCTACTGTTCACTTTTGTTTTGAAAGTTCATTTGCATACCAACATATGCCCTTTCTGAACACAATATAGACCATGTCCCTGTGTAATTGTGTGCCTTTTTTGCAAGTCAAGGCTTTCCTGGTTGTAATTTCTATATGAATAGAGAAAGTCAATGCTTGTGTGAAGAGTTTTGTTTAGGAAATCTGGAAAGATTATAAATCCCCAAAAGGACGGCATGTTCCAGCATTTTAGTGAGCCCTCAATGAGGGTGGCAGCCACAATATCATCACTCATTTCTCAAAGGTTAATGCTTGTTTCTGGATGTTTGTAAATTGGTTTCAGCTATTTGTACAAGGTTAATGCTTGTTTCTGGACGACCATCAAGAGTAGTTCAACTTGATTGGCTTCCATGCTCAACATACTCACACTGAGTTCTATTCTTGCAGGATCCTCCTGTCCTCATGAAAAGAGCATTTTCCATCTCAAACTTACTACGGTGAGCTTCAACTGGGTGTGAGTGTCTTCATTCTTTTTCTCCTTTTATCAAGAGCAAAAATTCATGAAAAGAGAAAGGGATCTAACTCAAGTCCACTATTTACAAAGCTTGAGAGAAACTTGAAATACACACCTCATTGCAAATAATGACAGGCATATGTGGACAACAAAAGTGGCACCTAGCCAAGGCTAATACTGCTCCAAACAGGTGACATGAAGTTCTGCAATCTTACAATGCATGCATATATGTGTGCTCAGGGAAGGAGATCAGTGGGTGAGATGCAACAACTGTGGGATCTGGCGCAGGCTTCCTCCTGGGTCTTTAACGTCTGCCACATGTATTTGTTCTGACAGTGCCAGAGATCTCAAAAGGTGGGTTTTATGTCACCTCCCTGGGTTTTGTTTACTAGGTTCCATTGTCTTTTTGAGGGTGAGCATCCAAAGAGGTTTGCTGGACATAGAATAAAGTATCAGAAACTATCTACCATTCCTTCTGACATTGCATTATTATCACATTGTTGATTGCTCATCTTTTAGATGAAGTAGTAAAAGAGGTTGGAGACCACACAGGTTATGGAGTCCTTACAGGAGATTCTTACAGGTTACAGAGTTCCATGGATTTCCACTTTTGTAATGTCTGTTGTCAATTGGCTATCAGAGCTCTCAACAGATGCTAATCATTTGCATACATGTCTTGTTTTTTTGGCATCACTCCATGAAGTATTTTTGGTGTGTTCCCTTTTCTCCACTGGTGTATATTGGAAGCCCATTTTAGTTTGTAGATATGGGATAATGCAGTGACCATGTTCCATGGCATATTTGGCTTGATAGATCACACTGCAGTGCATCCCAAGGACTATGCAATGATGAACTTGATGGACTGCTAGGGCTTTTCTCAGATACAGGCAAGCTTTGATCCCATCAAATTACCTTCTATGAAGTCAATGCCTCTTGTTTTTTTTATGTTGGTGTGTGCGGGGGCTATGGAAATTTCTTAATGCCAACCATGGTAACAAAGAACGTTGCAGCTGCATTGAAAGTGTCCTGAGATTAGGATACTCATGGATGTAATCTTGCAGAAAGTTGGTTGTCCAACAGGTTCAATACTTTTAGATTCTCCTGTCATAGGAGTGCCATTGGTTTCACCATATATTGATTTGATGATCTTTGAATTGCAGAGGGCCGGACTGACAATGATCATGAGGATTGTGTTGAAGATGAAATCTGCACTCCCAGGGTTCCCAACTCAGCTTTTGATGAGGAATGCTGTGATGATAAGGCAGTGCTTTCAAGCAAGGCAAGTGCCTCTGTTGAAGTGCATAGCCTTGAGGATGAGACTCTTGATCTGAGTGAGAATTCAAAGTTCCATACTTCTGCGAAAGTATCACCTAAAAATGTTCCAGCAAGCAGCTTGCAGTTACCAGGGTTGAAAGAAGATTCTACTCCCTATGATCCATCATCTTCAAATGTCATAAAGTCTACTGGTTATGACACAATATCCCCTGCAAAAGTGCCAGGAGGCAGCTCACAGGTATGTGGGTTGAAACTAGATTCCATTCCCCATGAACCATCTGCTGTGCTATCTGCCAAGAAATCCAAACTGGTGTATGACGTTCGTGCAAGAAACTCTAGTGGGAGTGTACCCAGAAGCAGCTTGCAACCATTCGGATTGAAGCAAGTTTACAGTCCCAGTGAAGCATTTGCAGTGCTATCAAACTCAAATCTGAATCTGGATTCAAATATACCCACAGATCAGAAAACACCTCCTCAAAATGCATCAGGAAGCAATTTGCAGTCAGTTGGGTTGAGACTGCATTCTACTACCTATGGACTATCTGCAGTGCTATCCACCAAAGAATTTGATTTCAATTCAAAGTGCAGTATTTCAGAGAAGATATCTCCTAGAAGTGCGCCAGAAACCAGCTTACAGCTTTCTTTGTCAAAAGAATCACCACCTTTGGTACTCTCTTCCAAGTCAAAATTGGATTCCAGCTGTCATGATTCCAAGAAGGTTTTACCGATGATTGTGGAAGGAACCAGCTTGCGATCATCTTGGTTCAAACAAGATTCTTTTCCCCAGGAACCATCTGCTGTCCTAGCTATGAAGAAATCGTCATATGTTCGTAAAGGAGCAGGGAAAGGACATCAGCTGTGTACAGGCTGTGATATGTCCATTGGCTCAGCAGCTCAGGTTTGTTTCTTTCACATGATTCCAATTGCTTTTGAAGCTCCAAGCTATCTGTCCTTTTCCTGAATCCATTTGTTTGCTTCTTATAGAGTAGGCTGAACATTTTTTTGGCACTGGTGAGATAAAGATTGTCCAAGCCAATTCCTATTTGTGCTTCCTTCTGGCCTTTTCTTTCACTTGTTAGTTTGGATCTACAATATTCAGAGAAAGAAAAGCAATGTTACTGAGAAACTATGAAATTTTTTGATGGCCCTGCCCTTGTTGACCTTCCCGGTGCACCTTTATCTCCAAGTGATGTGGGTTGTTTGCTCCAGGTTTGCAAAACGTGTGGGAGATTAACAGATTATGGAATAAGGAAGAGGGCACAACTCACAGACCAGTGCCAGGTTTAAGCTCAAACACATCAGTATACTTTTTTGGCCCCCTTACCATCAGAAAGAAGTCTTGAGCCCAAGTCTAGTTGTTTCAATATAATCTGCTACCAGGTTCTCGAGAAAGTCACTGCAGGTAGACAATAGTGTTGACAAAATTTTGCCCCATTGTAGGGAGCAAAGACTCCCCTATCACAAGGCTACATGGAATGTCTTGCAGCTATCTTTGACTATCATCAATTAGCTCAACAGTGAACATCAAACATTGCAATCTTGAGGAAGAGCAGCTTCAGTCTGGTGAAAGTGTCTCCCTCTACCTCTCTCTCTAGTGTGGGGATTTATGACCACAAGCTACAGTGAGTGCATAGTTTTGAGTACAATGTCTCCCATTGGTAGCACAATTAATGGGATGCAGAGTCTTAGCCTTGTCAAGAAAGGAGCTTGTGGCAAATAAGGGGCTTCAGTTAATTATCCTTCTTGCTCTGCTGCATCATGGGCTTCCCTTTTGTAATGCCAACGTTTGAGTTCATTTGTTACACTATTGATTCTACCAGCTCCAAAGGTTTATGCTGATGTTCCCTAATGTAGTTAGGCTTTCCACATCTTTGGACTTGAGACTTCATTTTGAAAATTCATAAAGACTTCCCCGTAGAATCTTGACACTAAAAAGGTCTGTTTCTTCCTTCACCCTGGTGCATTGGAGCAATGATATGCTTTTCTTTACAGTTATGCAGAGAGTAGTGTTGTAGAAAATAATAGTTGTCACTTGTCATGTGCATTTTGCTTTTAACAATTGATTAGGCAGATTACTCAAATTTGAAGGTACATAGATAGCTAAGATTCAGGAGTTTGGGGAGCATGCAGTTTAAGTTAGTAATCTATCATTTTCTCTTGTGGTACAGTATTGATTAAGATGCTTTCATGTCATGAGTCTTCATGGAAAAGGTCAGGTCTGTCTTTTTCCAAGAGATTTCCTTTTCATTGACTCCTGTTTGAAAAAGCATGAACTCATTTGTTGTGTATAAATGAAGAGTACCCTGTTATAATAATCTCCTTTTAGAGAGTCTTTTACCTTCTGTCATGTATTTTGACAAACTTCAGTCATGTATTCCAAAAGAGTTCACTCCATCACGCATCTTGTATGTGTTGGTTGGAGTACGCAAAGTCAGTCCATCCATCATTACGTGTCTTGTATGTGTAGCTGGGGCACGTACACGGACACTCTTCAACACGGCTGGTGTGCTGCTCTCTCTCAGGTAGAAAGGATCTTACCCTTATTATTATGATGAGGTTTTTGGTACCTCACATCTGTTGTTCATCAGTCCGTGAGTCTTATAATTGTACTAAGTAAACTTCAGTCATGTATTCCAAAAGAGTTCACTCCATCACGCATCTTGTATGTGTTGGTTGGAGTACGCAAAGTCAGTCCATCCATCATCACGTGTCTTGTATGTGTAGCTGGAGCACGTACACAGACACTCTTCAACACGACTGGTGTGCTGCTCTCTCTCAGGTAGAGGGGATCTTACCCTTGTTATTATGATGAGGTTTTTGGTACCTCACATCTGTTGTTTGTCAGTCCCCGAGTCTTATAATTGTACTAAGTTGGTTGGGACATGCTTTCAACAAGTAGTAGTAGTAGTAGTAGTAGTAGTAGTAGTAGTAGTACATGCCTTCAAAGGACATGCTTTCTGGCATGACTGTTATGGCTGGGTGTTTGTTTGCTTAAGCATGAAATAGGTGTGTCAAAGTGAGGTTT
>Ga0116227_10015041_pt1 | contig 11565 bp, 11 predicted proteins | sample S1TSphgellanicum_FD_89693 | JGI IMG/M metagenome (GOLD analysis project Ga0116227, IMG submission 89693) | Host-associated microbial communities from peat moss isolated from Minnesota, USA - S1T2_Fb - Sphagnum magellanicum MG | ecosystem: Host-associated > Plants > Peat moss > Unclassified... | reverse complement strand
TAGCTAGGTTAGTAGGGTAGGTGGTGAGTGCAGTAGCTAGGTAGAAAAGTGAACAGGGTAGCTATGTGTGAGGTCAGGTCCAGGGAAAAACGAGCAGGAACCAAAAAAAAAAAGTACAATGGTTAGCAGCAAAAAGAAATGGACTGTCATGAACCCCATCTGGCGCCGAATGAAAAAACGCAAACCATCCAGTGGACAGAACGGCCAACTGGTGCATTGGTGGCTGTTAATTCACTCTGGCCAGATTGTGGTATGATCCAACTCCCTTTATAAAACAAGGGGTAAATGCCCTACTATTCCTATGACTTTACCCTACACTTATAGACCCAATCCTCTTGCAAAAAGAAGTTGTGCTCACACACCCCAAAAAAAATCATATTTATGTTACTCAACCAATGCAAAACCGTTAAATGGGGGCAACAAGCGACATTGGCACGAGAGGCTCTGTCCTGAAAATAAGATATTACATTTAATGTTCTACTTTGAACTCAAATTATATTGGATGAAAGTTTGTTGGCTTTATGAAAGATCCTGGGAAAAAAAAAATCGTAATTGTATTAAAAAAAAAGGTTTTCTAACCATCTTAGAATTCGTTGTGCATATTTAGAAATTGAAATCATAGTTCCATTGTCTTTTCTTTAACAATACAAATGGATATAAAGTTATAAATAATTATGTTGTTTAAGAAAATCCAAGTTTTTCAAACTTGGATAATTTAAGACAATTTTTAACAATGTGCATGAGGTATTTCGATGTTTAAAACAAACATCAATATTGAATGGATATAATTTATACGAAAAGATTTTTATTTTTAGTTTCATTTTAAAGTTTAACAATTTGACAATTTCTATATTTGTTTTTGTCACATTTTGGGTTTGGGTTTTCCATAAAGGGTGTTTTGTTATGGTGTTTCATGGGTGTACATGTGGATAAAAAAATTGTCCAAATTATTTTTTGTGTTGTTATTGATATTTATGATTTTTGTTTTTGCACATTGTCCATGAGAAAAATGTAAAAATAAAAATTCAAGCCACAAGGTGCCAACATTTTGGTAATAATAAATTAAGTGGAAAATACAACATTTACATGCATATTTTCACAAACATTGCAGTTTAAATCAATGAAAATATTAATGGTTATTTTGTTATACATTAGAAGTGTGTTTGATAATTTGAATGTAATACAAATTGATTTGTGAAAATATGACCAATATGTTTTTGTTGCACCGTATTTGCATTCATTTCCAAGGACATATGGTCTTATTGAGATTTAACTTTTGTAGTATTTTCACTAAATTGTGATTTAATTAAAATTTATCCATGAAATATAATAGTTTTTTTTTCTTTTTTTTGCTCAAATATAGTCTTTTAAAATGTCAACATTAAAATCTCCCATAATGATGATTGGACAATGCATGAGTTTTATATACACATACAATATGTATTATTTTTCATGTATTAATATTAAAAGTTACTGATATATATTTTAAACCATCACTAGTTATTGTACTGAAGGAATTTAAGTGCATGTGTATGTCATACATCATCATTAACACATGACCATCATAGATTGAAATATATGAATACTTCAATGAATTTATATATTTATGCACATTTCTTGATGCATTGTGTATTCTTGTTTCTATAAGACATAAGATATGAAACATTTGAAAGTTATGATCATGATTGATGTTTTTCTAATGTTGACATAAAGAAGTTGTATTCAAAGTTTGTATAACTACATGAAATTATGTAAGTTTTTTAATTGAAGAATTAATGGTATCTAAATTGCAATTTTTTTTTTATCTAATCATTTCTATATGTATTTTTGGATCCACATCAAAAATTTCATGTTAGAAAAGAATTAACAAAAATATTTTTTCTTTTGTTTGAATGTAAGATAATGTTGTATATATTAACCCATTTTTTAACATTAGTGGGATCAAAAACCAATTCATCTAGTGATAATCCCTAAGAATGATGAATGATTTTTGTTATTACAAGTTGAATTGGAAATTGAATCCTTGTTATGATAAATGATTGGGATTTACCAACTCTTATATCTTTGATGATAAGTTCAATTGATGTCCATTTTGATTCAATGTTACTATCATAATAATGATTATATTTTTCACTTGTTAGTTTTCCAATTTTAAAATTCTAAAACATTATCCATATAATGGTTTTTCCACAATATGTTTGTTGATGCTTTAAAAATGCCATCAGTTCCATTCACAAGATCATCAAATGTTGCATAGTTACAACACATAATCCAACCAAAATATTTTTTTTATATGAATTGTACAATGCAAACTTGTAGTTTTACTTGAATCATTTGAAAGTTTGTAAGATGGTGGACATGATTGATGGTTGATGTGCATTGCTTTGAAAATAAACATGGGATGTAATCTGTTAATGAACACACTTTCATTGTGTTTTTGCACCAATTTATTTGTATATAATAAATATAGAATAACAAAATTAAGTGGTTGTTGATTACAAATTGAATTTATAAATTGAATATCTTTTGTATTTTCTATTGTAGTACAAAATTTGTTCAATGTTTGTATATAAATTATATCATACTATTCCATAATTTTATTTAGTTCATAACATTCAAGGACATATGTTTGCCAAAAAATTGGTGCTAATGCATTAACATTATTTTTAATATTTTGAAATATCCAACTATTTTTCATAAGGGGTGCTATAAAAATCACATGTCATGATAACATCAACACCAGCAAAAAATTTGTTTTGAATGTGTTTTATGGACCTTAACCTATTATCTATAACATTAAACATTCTAACACCAACAAGTGATATTTCATCTATGACAACAATTTGTAATTATTCCAATCGACATGTAAGCTTATTTAATGAATCTAATGATAAGTTTGGTAAAGTAAATAAATATTATTAGATAGGTATGTTCAATGTTAAATATATTGTTAAACCATCAATATTGAAAATAATTTATTTATTGATGCCATAAGTAAAGCCTTGGTTTTTGTTAAATCAAAAAACATGTTTCCATTGCATAATCACAATAATCCTTGAATTATGAGTTTTAATGTAAAAGTTTTACTAGTTCTAGCACCCCCTGTCAAAAATAAACATATCGGTGTATTGGGATACAATTGTTTTCTATGTGTAACATCATCAAATATTAATTTTTGTTCTTCATTTAATTGTTTAAGTAAACTACGATATTTAAATTCTTCCTCATCATGGAATATGATGATTTTGTGAAATTTTCATCTTTTAAAAATTGTGATTTCTAGTTTGACCCATTATGTGTTTGAATGACAAAGTCAAATTATAAATCATAATGTTCAATATTGATTGTATTTGTTATAGGAATTATAAGACGTGGATCATTTATTTTATTATTTACATTGTCAATCCAAACGTTCGTTGAATGCAATGATTTTGATTTTGAATCTATTGAATCATACATTTTTTTGTATTTAAATATGGCATTTGGTAGTTGAAAATATATTTAATTGTAAAAAATTTATCATGTTGTTGACAATATGCATCATGTTAGGTTACAATAATTCTAAATTTCAATTTTTTTAGATTTTGGATTGGCAAATACAATAAAATTTGTTCTCTTCACTAATTTTCAATATTTTTATATTTATTATAACTTACAAACCTAATAATTTTTGGTTTGTAATGTTTTGATTTTTTTGAATGTTATAAAAAGAATTAAACTCTACTAATTACAACGATTCATATTCACTAGGATGATTAATATATTTGTCTATGATTAACGAGCACATTAGATCAATTGAATTTGGTTCCAATTCATTTAATGCAACTTGTGATTTTAACACAAAAACACACTTTTTAAAAAGAGAAATATTTATGAATTAAAATGTTTCAAATGAATGATATAATGGTAAAAAAAACACAAGGTAAGCAATAAGTTGAAGAACCATTTGTTGGGCATTAAGAAAAACATTACTTAACTTTTGAATTAGTGTATTTTCATTTATATTATTTGGGATGCATTTTTTATGATAAAATGTAGTTTTGATGTTATTAATTTTTTTTTTGGTCAAATATGATGTGCAATATGTTGTAGTTGCATATGGGTCCAATACAAATTGAATATTTGTATTTGCAAACTACAAATGAATAGCACACATATTAAATGCATTAGTTTTTATGTTTTTAGGTGTTCATTTTAAGAAAATGTGTGGTTTTGTTGATTTACTTTTCAAACTTAATATAATGTATTTTCATCAAAGTTTAAAGAATTTAGATATCCAAAAAATGATATATCATCATTTTTATTTTTATTTTTAAAGGTTAAAATATTTTGTTTACTTATGTATGGAGGTATTATTATGAAAGTGGATAATTTTCATTTATTTAAACCAGTTCTAAATTTTTTGTTTCACACATAAGAAGCAATGGATAATGAAATTTACAAACAACATGTTTTTTTTTCCTTACATGTGCATGTGTGTTGATGTTATTGTGCATTTTGTAATGGGTTTGGTAACAATGATACATCACAAGAAATATACATATTTACAAATCATTCTTTTTTTCATTTGTGTGCACTCCATACATAGGTGCATTTCTTATTCACAAAAGTCCATGGTCATGTTGTTTCCATGATTTTAGAATTCAATAACCTATATATATATATATATATATATATATATATATACCCCAAAAATAATGATATGTGTGATAGTTTATAAAGACAAAATCTTTTGTGATCATAATATTTTACACATGTGATAGGGTCGGTTTGTATCAATTCTGTTATATGAACAAATTGGAGATATTCTATTTTATTTAAGAAATTTAATCTTAAAGCATGTAATGTGTGTAAAGTTTTATTGAGAGGATCCCATAATCTTTCAGCATAGGTAAAAATGACAAAAAATGTTGGAAGATCAAGTTGTTGAATCATTACAAATAATTTTTTCCCCAACCTTTCAAAATAATCAAATGAATTATGCAAACTTTCAAATCACGATAACCTAAATATGATTTGAAAATATTATATAAATTTGGTTTATCTTGTACTTGATAAGCTTTTAAAGTTTTACCACATTTTTTCCTTTTTCATATTCACACCCAACTAAAACCTATGACTTTTTGGATGGAAACTTTAACAACTTAGAAAAAAAGGTTAGAGGGTAAATGCAAGCTAGAGTGGCCCATTATGGATTCATAAAAAAACATCTATAATGTCCATATGGGTGCAAATGGGATACAATGAATCAACGAGATTATCGTAAAAAAAGATTACATGTCATTTTTCCCAAAATAATTTTTTTCATATGAATGAATTTTGGAAAAATATTTTTTGCAGCTTGTTATAATAAATGCTTATAGTTGTCCAAATACATGAATTTTTTTTTCTTCATCATTTTTTAATAAGTATGAATTTTTTTAAGTGTCTTGGTTCCTTGTAAATTTAATGTTTTATTTTTTTAAATAATAATAATTTCAAATCATAACCTTTTTTTAATTTACATTTTCTTGTATAATAAACTATAAATTTTCTTTACACATCATGTTCATTTTACCCCATTTATGTGTCATAAAGGACTTTTGAAGTTTTTAAATTCTAAAACAATTTTCGAAAGTTCTTTGAATTTTTAAAGTTTTATAATTCCACATATCTTAAGGTATGAGTGTTTTTTAATGTGGTTAATAGGTCTTTGTCCTCTTAATTTTTTCCCCATCAAAAGTGTTTTATTGTATGAATCCTTTTGATAGTCATTTTTCAAAATTGACTCATGTCTGACATGTTGCTATTCACTTTTAAAGGTGCTAAATCAAAACTTAAACTTTAAATTTCATCGAATGGATTTTTGGTTTGAATTCTTTGAAATTCATATGAATGAAAGAGCAATATTTTTTCATGATTACTTTGGATTTAAATGACAAAACATAAATATTTATCCAATTTTGATTGTTTTTCTTTGCAATTCAACATTTTTTGTGGCTTGTTGGATTGTGACTACACCCATATTTTGATAATTTTTTTCGAATTCCAATGATTGATGGCCAAATTTGATATTATTTTGATGTTATTTTTTTTAAAAAAATCCAAGCCCATCTAAAGGTCCTTGTTCTATGTTTCTCCAAAAACAATTACCTTAAGAAAATTTAAAATTGAGTTAGATATGGACTTTACATTTTTCAAGCATTTTCACATTGATTAAAAGTCCATAACTAATATTTTTAAAATAATTTAATGTTAATTTGTTCAAACTTGTGTTCATTAGAAAATAAATCATTTTAAATCCTTATAAATAATATTTAAATCATTTTACAATCCATATATCAAACAATTTGCCAATGGGCAAATCCCACAAATTCAAGTTACAAAGTCCATAATGTTTTTACCTTGATGAGTTATGAAAAATATTTTGCATACTCATTTAGATAATCAAATTGATAATTAAAATCCAAATCCCTAAGATGAAATTAGTATATATGTGCATAATTATGAAGCTTCCAATCACAACACCCTACATAATTTAACCTTGTGACATAAAAAAGGCCACTTTACCTTGCATCTACCTTATAAATATTTGTTGAAAATTCCCCATATTTATGAAGTAATTCCCATTGAGCTATTTGTTAATATATAAAACTTTTAAAAATTTGTCGAGTGTGCTCATAAAATAATGTTGGAAAATTTAATTCCTTTGAATGTTTATCTTTATATAAATCCAAATGGTAATTTTTTTGACTTGGGGCAATAGAATATATAGTATTTTCATAATCCATTATTTTTTGAACATCTAAAAAATTATGTATCATTGAATATATTCATGTACAATATATTTCATCATTGTCAAAATCAAAGTTATTAGATGATGTATTATTGTAAGTCAAAATTTGAAATTATAAATTCATATGCAAAACAAATTAATTTGCTCGTTGATGATGAATGGTAACATTCAAATATTTGTATAATGATGTTTCAATTAAATATCATAAATAACCATGACCATATTTGGACGAAAATTTTCTAACATGTAAGGTGATTTGAATCCACAACGTTGTTTAAGAAACACACCTATTGTTGCATTGTCATGTGGTAAACATGATAATATTGATTGAGTTTGACTCACATTTATAAATACATTAATAACATTACCATGCATGTTATATTGCCCATACCCTTGGAGTTTATAAATTTGAGCAAAATTAAAACATGTTGAAATGAAATGTTCCTCTAATTGCGTTAATTTGTGAATTGATGGAATGATTTTGTTTTTAAATTTTTTATTGATACTTGATATAAAGGTGGTTTATTTCCACTAATATTATGTAAACAACTTGTACATATGTATAATGTTAAACTAATTTTTATTTGAATTTGAAATATATAAAAAGTTATCTTGACAATTGATTTGAAAAGCATTTAAGTTGTTTTGAAAACCATAACCTTTCACAACAAAAACACAAGAACCTTTCATAAATGATAAAGTGTAATTGTCATATGTTTAATGCACTTTAGAAAAAATTTAAAAACCAATTCCCACACGACTTCTTGCAAAACATGATGTTCAATCAAATAAAATAGAACATAATGTTAATATTAAAAAAAACACACATAATTCAATATACATTGACATTTATAATTTAAAAATTCAAGATTTTCCCATAATTTTAATTTTAATTTTTTTGTGTTACATTAGGTTCAACAATCAGATGGGAGTGTTCCATTTGAATTCTTAAAAACTTTGGTAAGGTAGACTAAAGTGAACAAATGAGACAAAATGTCAATGATAAAAACAGTTATGTATTTTTCAAAAAATTATAAGTATTGAATACTATTTTATTTATTTATTTGAATAATATTTGTATTACAAGAGATGTTGAACAATGAAACAACATACTCCAATGGCGAATCCCAATTATCTTTCAAAATGTCCATTAATGCATAATTAAAATTTTCATTCCAATAAAAAGTGTAGTTAGTGCAATAATTTGAATAGGAGGTTGTTGCACCACTAATTTCGAAACAAATGGAAAATCATCTAAATCTATGGTAACTTTGGGATCATTAACTAGAAAAATAGGCAAAGATTTAAATAGACCATCAACATATTGAATTGGTTCCAAATGTTGAAAAGTGTACACTATATGTAAGGGGATAAATTAAAAATCCATGCCACATTGAAACATAATGCATTTTGATACTTTATTCCAAATGTAAATTGGCCTTTGTAGATATTTAATTATTTAAAATATTATTGTGAAATCTCCCCACAAACTTCACATACTAGCACTTAATGCCATATTTGTCACATATTGATGTTCATTTGTGACCATGCCTTGATGCAAATCAAACAAAAACCTTGGATTTAATTTTTGAATACGACATTGTTGGGCTTTTTTTATATTCAATAATAAACATTGATTTAAATGTGCCATGTTATTTTGTATCAATTCAAGAAATGATAAATGATTATCCAATGAATAAGATATAAAATAAAAAAGACAATTGCCTATTTCATATTTGTATGTTGAAACTAAATGGAGGCCATATGAATGTAATACATGTTTAAATGATGAATCAACAAGATTTAATAAAGGTGTTTCCATTATTATAAACTTCATTTTAATGGATATTTATATAAACAAAATCATGGTTCCCACATATTCACATTCAAAAAAAATAAAATCAATGATTCATTTAAGACTATTTACGTTTAATTTTTTTGAAAAACTCTTTACATTGAAAAAATTACCTACATTGAAAATTGCTTCACATACAAAATGTTGCATTTAAAATGAATTTCAGCATTTGATGTATAAGAACTTTCCTTTTTTTCTATAAAAAAAACTATGAAAATGATTATATAATATGGGTTATTTAAATCAAAATTTTGATATATAAGGAATTTCCACATACATAGATTATTCGTATACTAAAGGTAATTATAGAAAATTCACGTAAAAACTATCAACAACCTTAATGTCTAAGAAGGTTTTTGTTTATAAATTGATTTTGATTCAACAAAATCAAGCTTGCAATTCACATTACATTGGACATAATCATAGGAATAATTATGATTATGTCCAATGTAGTGTGAAATGCAAGTTTGATTTTGCTCCTTCACCCTTCAAATTGGCTTTTGCTTGTGAGATAAATTGTTGGATGTTTTTTTAAAAACCAACAAGGGCAAATGTGATCAACAATTGAAATTTACCATGAATGCAAATCAAACTAAAGAGTTGAACTTATTTTGGACAAGGCAAATGTAAGAATTCAAATTTTGTCATATGCACAATTACTTCAAGCCATTTTTTTTCAATAATCAATAACACATGTTCATCATTAGTTGCAATGGAACCACAAAAAAAGCCTAATTTTTTAACTGTTAATTTTGAATGACAAGTGTTGTAATGAACACCACCTGTTGGAGAAATGATGACATTTGTTACATGATAATTTTCACGTTTTTTTAAAAATGGAGGCGTAGTAAGGCTAGTTATGGACAACACCTCGATCACTTCAAATATATATATATATATCTATATATGTTCAAACAAAAAGGTAAATGACAATAAACATAAACATAGGGTAAATGTGGAAAAAGGTAGACCAATCAAGAAATAAATAAAACCATGCGCACACATACACATAATATGTAAATTAAAAAGTGAAATGCATAAGAAATGCATAATAAAATATGTTGTGGAAATGTAATAATTTAAAAAATTAATACCTAAAGAACAAGACAAAGAACAAGACAAAAATTTAATAACAACAAAAGAAATATTATGAAAATAAGGTCATTCAAGCACGAAAAAAAAACTTTATAACCCTTTTTTTCACAAATAAGAAATGAAAGAGATATATGGTTATAACACACTCCAAACATTTTATCCCATATTTTTTACCCTAAAAGGAATTCCATTGGACAATATAAAACATTTTTTTCACTTTTACTAGCAACATTGTACTTTATGTTTAATATGCAACGAAACATGGATTTTTGTTCTTTAAACAATTCTAGTAAAGAAAAGTCATCTTGATGTAATTTTATTTTCTATAGGCCATTTTAGTAAAGAGAATTATGTGGCTGCCCGATTTTCCCTTCCTCAAGGAGGCAAGAATCAAATGGTTGCTTTTGTTTTTTGTTTTTACATTAGATTCAAGTGGCCACCAGATTTTCCTTTTCTAAAAGAAAGGAATCTCCTTGGGAATAAGAGAATTATGTTAGCCATCTAAATCTCCTTACTACCAGGCAAGAATATGTGTATATATTCGACCCTGGATGAAACCATCTAATGGCCACTAAGTGGTTTTGACATTGGACTATGAAAGCCCACCTAGTGTTTATTATTATTATCATTATTATCGCCTGGAGGCCATCGAGAGGTTTTGACATTGTATTGTGAGGGACCACTTAATGGCAACCAAAAAAAAAATTCCACCTAGAGACCACTTGGTGGCCACCAAGTGGTTTCAATGTTGGACTGCAAAGGACCACCTGGTGGCCACTAAGTAGTTTCAATGTTGGACTACAAGGGATCACCTAGTGGCCACTAAGTTGTTTTTTTTCCTTTGCATGGAGAACACAAGGTAGGTTCAACCCTAAACTACGAATGACCACCTAGTGGCCATCAAATTGTGTTTTTTTCCCGCCTAGAAACCATTTGGTAACCACTAGGTGGTTTTGACTTTGGATTGCGAAGGACCATTTGGTGGCCACCAAGTGTTTTTTATTTTTTATTTTGCTTGGATATACCACCTAGTGGCCATTAGGTGGTTTTGACCCTAAATTGCGAGGGACCACCTAGTGGTCATTGATTTGTTTTTTCTGCACGGAAACCACTTGGTGGCTACTAGGTGGTTTCAACCCTAAATTGCAAGGGACCACATGGTGGCCACCAAGTGGTTTTTTGTTTTTTTTGTCTATAGACCACCTAGTGGCCACTAGGTGGTTTTGACCTTAAATTACAAAGGACCACCTAGTGGCCTCAACGTTGGACTCCCAAGGGCTATTAGGTGGTATTGATTTTTTATTACTAGGGGGATTACCAAGAAGCACCTAGTGGCCACTATGTGCTTTCCATCCTAAACTGTTAAAGACCATTTAATGGACCACATTAGAAAATTATGTGAACACTTAATTATTTTTTATGCTAAAAAATAACACTTTGAAAATTTATTTTTCAATACATTATTATTAATTTTTTTCATCATCTTTTTTAAAATAATTGAACATGCAATGAACATTAGGTTTTGTTTGATGTTTTATGTGTAAAATTGAAAAAAAAAAATAAATGATGCAAAAGAAAATAAATGAATTTACCTCTTTCAATACATATTGAACACTTGATAATTTGATGTGTAATTGTAGAAAGCAAATTCAATTAGCTTTGTTAACAACCTTTGTTAATATTGTGTAATAGTGCCTTCAAATATCAATCTCGTTTTAATGTTGTTTTCACATTCTTGATTAAAACCATAACATAGTGGCCTCCATTGTATGCCTCAAGAAATTATTCATACTAGTGTGAACCCGGTGCATAATGCACCCGTGCCCCCCCCCCCCCCCCC
>Ga0116227_10015040_pt1 | contig 11565 bp, 9 predicted proteins | sample S1TSphgellanicum_FD_89693 | JGI IMG/M metagenome (GOLD analysis project Ga0116227, IMG submission 89693) | Host-associated microbial communities from peat moss isolated from Minnesota, USA - S1T2_Fb - Sphagnum magellanicum MG | ecosystem: Host-associated > Plants > Peat moss > Unclassified... | reverse complement strand
CTTTGATCGCGAACCGCGCGGCGGCGGCTTTGGCGGCGGTGGTGGGTACGGGCGGCGAGCCCGGCGCTGGCACGGTGAAGTGGTTCAACTCCACCAAGGGCTTCGGCTTCATCCAACCTGAAGACGGCGGTGAAGACGTGTTCGTGCATATTTCCGCGGTCGAACGCGCCGGCTTGAACGGGCTGCAGGAAGGCGAGCGGGTTAGCTATCGCGCCGAGCCCAATCCGCGTACGGGCAAGATGTCCGTCGTGCGGCTGGAAGGCGGCGAAGGCGGTGGTGGTGGCGGCGGTCGTCCGCCCCGGCCGCGTCGGTTCTAATGAATCGGATTGCGTTACGGCCGGGGTGATCCCGGCCGTAATTGTTTTTGGGGGTGCTGCGAGCGCACGCCCTTTTCGATTTCGCCTTCCTCGGGGCTTCGCCCGAGGGAAGCGGACTAAAAGAGGCGACCTCACGGCCGCTACTCAGCTCCCATAACATCCTTATTCGCGTTGTTCAGCGCCTCGGCATAGCGCCGTGTCGCGTAGGCTTCGTTCAGAATGCCGATGACGTGCTTATCTTCGGGCGAGTTGACGACCGCCAGGGTTTCGGCCTCGGCCCGGCCGAACAGGTCCATCGCCTCCTTGACGTTCATTTCGGGTAGCAGCGCCGTGCCGTGCAGGTGGGCCAGGGTCGAGACCTCGTCGGTCTCACACCCGTCGTCGTGCTCTGCGGCGAACACCTCGGCGGTGGGGACGACGCCGAGGTAGCGGCCGTCGTTATCCAGCAAAACGACCATGTTGCGGGAGCCGAGCGGATAGCGGCGGCGAAACTCGGCGATGGTCGCGGCGCCGGGCAGGGTGGCGACGTCTTTGCGCATCAGCCGGTCGACGGTCAGGCTGCGAATCCAGCCGACATCGGCGGCGCTGCGGATGGTTTCACCGCGCAGGTGCAGCCGCCAGGTCGAAAACGAATAGCCAAACGTCTCTCGCACCGTCAGGCTGGTGGCGACGCACGCCGCCAGCACCGCCCCGGTGACGCTGAAGTCGCCCGTCGTCTCCAGCACCAGAAAGCTCATGGTCAGCGGGCCGCCGACGATGGCCACCGCCGTCACCCCCATGCCCGCCAACATGCAGGCGGTGGGGTCGAGACCAAAGTCGGGGAACAGCGTCATGACGCCGTCGCCGTATAATCGCCCGAGGAGCGAACCGACGAACAGCGAGCAAAAGAACAGTCCGCCGCGAAAACCGGCGCCCAGCGAAATCATCGAGGCCAATAGCTTGATCGCCAACAGCGCCAACAGCGTCGTCATCGGCAGGTCGAGCGTCCAGTCTAACCGCATGGCCCCATGGCCCGCCGCCAGCACCTGGGGCGTAATCAGCGCCAGCCCACCGATCAAAAGACCGCCAATCGTAGGCCGCAGCCACGGCGGGATGCGAAGCGCGCTGAACCCATCCTCGAACGCCGCCGTTAGGCGCATCACCGCGACGCCAAGGCCGCTGGTGATCAACCCTAAGAGCAGGATGGCCAGGTAATGGCTGGGGTGGAGCGGCGCGACGGCGGCGGCGTGCAGGGCGTAGGGCGAGCCCGATAGCGCCTGACTGGTGAGGTATGCGCTCAGCGACGCCGCCATGATCGAGGCGACATTGGAGATGGAATAGACGCCGACAATCAGCTCAAAGGCGTAGAAGGCGCCCGTGAGCGGCGCGCCGAAGGCGGCGGCGATGGCGCCCGCCGCGCCGCAGCCCACCATGATGCGAAGGTCGCTGCGGCGCAGATTGAGCAGGATGCCGAGCCGCGAGGCCAGGCCGGCGCCGATCTGAGTATAGCCCGCCTCCAAGCCGACCGACGCCCCGCAGCCGTTGGAGATCAGGGTCTGGGCGCTGACGAACAGGCTGTCGCGGAACGACATCCGCCCGCCCCGCAGAGCATTGGCCTCGACAGGATCGACCGGCGTGCGCCACTTGCCCCAGCGTCGCCAAAGCTCCGACACCCCCAGTACCAGGCCCCCGCCCGCCGGTACGATCAGAGCGATGGGCAGGTTCACCCGCTCCACCCCGCTCAAATGCTCGTCCAGGGGAATATGATACAGCAGGATGTGGGCGAACTGGCTGGCCGCACTCATCAGCGTCACCAACACGCCAGCGCCGCAGCCCACAATGATCGCGATCAGCACCAGCAGGACCTCGCTGGAGCGGATCAGGGTGCGGACTTGGGCGAACAGCCCGCGGGCCTGGGCGGGCAGGGGCGTGCGGATCGGCGCGCCCTTGGCGGTGGGCGCAAGCTTGAGGCGGTCGCCGGTCACGCTCATGGGCGTCTACCCATCGCCGTCGATTGGCGGATCGGTCCGCGTCGCGTTCAACAGTCGGATCGGCGCCCAGGAGGGGCGGTGGATCGGCGACGGGCCTAGCGCTTGCAGCGCCGCCATGTGGGCTGCGGCGCCATAGCCCTTATGCTTGGCGAAGCCATAGCCCGGATAGACCGCATCCATCTCCGTCATCAGCCGGTCGCGCGCGGTCTTGGCCAGGATCGAAGCGGCGGCGATTGAGAGAGATAGGGAGTCGCCCTTCACTACCGTGCGGACCGGGCAGGGCAGGGAAAAGGCATAGTTCCCATCCACCAGCGCGTGGGCGGGCGGTAGGCTTAAGCCCTGCACCGCTCGGCGCATCGCCAGGCCCGTGGCGTGCAGGATGTTCAGGTCCTCGATCTCTTCGACCGAGGCGAAGGCCACAGCCCAGGCGACGGCGGACGCCTTGATCTGCGCCTCCAGCGCGTCGCGGGCCTTGGCGGTGAGTTTCTTGGAATCGTCGATGCCGGCGGGGATGGCGCTCACGTCCAAGATCACGGCCGCCGCGCAAACCGGTCCCGCCAAAGGCCCGCGCCCCGCCTCATCCACGCCGCAGACCGGCGCGGGGTGCAGCGATTCCAAAGCCAGCGTCGGTCCGGTCGGCGACGGCTGGGCGGGCTTTTGGGCGAGGGGTGCGACTCGGCGGTTCACCCTTCGCCCATACGCTGGACGGGGGCTTTGCGAAAGGCGACGCAGCGGCTTTTGTGGCGCGACTACGTGCTTCGAGACGCGAGCAAGCTCGCGCCTCAGCATGACGAAGTTATTGTAATTCAATATGAGTCGTCATCCTGGGGAGCCCCGGAGGGGCGTCTCGAAGGACGCACGACCTGCGCCGCCCAACCGCCGACAAGCCTCATGCCGAAAACACCCCTCCAAGTGGTCGTTGACCACGCCGGTGGCCTGGAGGAAGGCGTAGACGATCACCGGGCCGCAGAAGGTAAATCCGCGGGCCTTCAGGGCCTTGGAGAGATCGACGGATAGGGGCGTCTGGGTCGGAACTTGATCGCGTGAGGCCCAGGCGTTCTGGATCGGGGCCCCATCGACGAAGCCCCAGATGAAGTCGGCGAAATCCTCGCCCCGCTCGCGCATGGCCAGATAGGCTCGGGCTGAGCCGATGGCGCCGGTGATCTTGGCGCGAGCGCGTACGATGCCGGGATCGGCCATCAGCCGCTCGATATCGGCGGCGTCGAACCGCGCGACCGCCTCTGGATTGAACTGGCGAAAGGCCTGACGGAACGCCTCGCGTTTGCGCAGGATGGTGATCCAGGAGAGGCCGGCCTGGAAGCCGTCCAGCACCAGCTTTTCCCAAAGCGCCCGGGCGTCGCGTTCGGGCGTTCCCCATTCCTCGTCGTGATAGGCGCAGTAGAGCGGGTCGGCTCCCGGCCAGGCGCAGCGGGCGACGTCCGTCGTTAATTCCGCCACTGGTCAAAGCTGCTGTCGGCCACCCGGATGCTCAGGCGCTCATGGGGGACATGACCGTGCGCCAAGTCGTCGCCTAGCAATTCGAAGGTGCGTTCCGCATCGGTCCACGGACCGACCCCAATATCGTCTCGGAGCGAGGTCTCGCGGAAGCTGAAGCTGAGCAGTTCGGTGTGGCCGTCGGCGAAGGTGACGACGCCGCTGATCGCCGCCCCGCCGAGCGCAATGCTTCGCATCGACAGGCCCGGATTGTCGCTCAGCTGTTGGATGGTCGGCCGGTTGGGCGTGGCGTCTTCGAGAACGAGGTCTGCACGAATGGGCGCATTGGCCCGGTGATGCGCCGTCAGGTCGCCGCGGACGGTGTCGGCCAGCGCCTTGGCGATCTCTTTCACATCGGTTTCGCCTAGCTTGCGCACCTTGGCGGCAAGGGCTGGCCCGACACGTACGGTCACCTCGGGCGCTGGACTGGATAGGGCTTGCGCCAAACTCGCGCTGCTGAGGGCCAGGCCAATCGCCACGCCGGCGAGGGCCTTGCAGGTCGTCGAACAAAGCCTGGACCTTAGCATCTCGATCTCCACAGCTTAGCCTAGGTGCTTTAGGTGGCCTCAGACGGGGGCGCAGTCAATGCCGGCAAAAGCCAATCCGCAGGCGCCAAGTGTAGAGGTCGCCCATCGACGCTCAGCGCGCGCCCAAACGCCCGGTCCAGGCGCATCAGCGCCAAGGCGTGACCATCGCCAGCCGACAAAACTTCGCCGGCTCGCAAGGGCGCCCCGTCGGTCCCCTCTGTGCAAAGCACCTCAGCGCCCTGGGGCGGGGCGGGGCCGTCGAAGCTTAGCGTACAGAGCCGCGTTTTGATCTGGCCCCGGCGCTTCATGCGCGAGGTGGTTTCTTGGCCGACAAAACAGCCTTTCGAGAAATCCACGCCGTTCAGAAGGTCAAGATCGGCCTCTACGGCGTAGGCCTTTTCCGATAGGCCGTCGCGCACCAGGTCGGGCACGCCGAGCGCGATGCGGTGGGCATGATAGGCCTCAAGGCTAACAGGGGTCGCCTCGGTGGGCGGCGGCGCATCGCTGATCGCGCGCCAGCCCAGCGCCGCCAGGCGAGGATCGGCGCGCCAACCGGTCGGCGCCTCTGCCTGCGCACCTGGAAAAAGCGCGAAGACGTCGCCGTCTTTGGCGGTGATCGCGACCTTGGCGCGCAACCGATACATCGAGAGCCGCGCGATCAGCGCCTCCCGCCCTTCAGCCGCAACATCCAGCACCGCGCCGTCCGGGTCAGCCCAGATAAACATATCGAACAGGAGCCGGCCCTGCGGCGTGAGTAAAGCGCCATAGGCGACGGCGCCGTCTTCCAGCGTCTCGACGCTCTGGGTGATCAGGCCTTGGAGGAAGCTCCGCCAGTCGGGTCCGGTGATCTGGATCAGTCGACGGTCGGCGAGAATGGCGATGTGACTCATCAGCGCCATGTGGGGGCGACGATCTGTGCGCGCCAGAGCCGCACTACCCCATGGCGATTTTGGCCCCTATAGGTTTTTGTCTGTAGTAGGTCGAAGTGATGGCGACAAACCGCTTTCCGATTCTGTTCATCACCTCCAGCCGTGTCGGCGACGCTGTGCTGTCGTCGGGCCTATTGCAGCGATTGGCGCACGAGGTGCCCAACGCCCGTTTCACGGTTGTGGCGTCGGCGCTGACCGCGCCTCTGTTTCGCGACACGCCGGAATTGGCGCGGCTGATCGTGTTGGAGAAGAAGCCCCTCGCGCTGCACTGGTTCGCTCTTTGGAAACAGGTGCAGGGCCGCCGCTGGGGTGTGGTGGTGGATATGCGGGGCTCTGGCCTCTCCACATTTCTGCGCGCGCGCCGCCGGGCTGTGCGCCGTGCGCCGCCGCCGGGGCTCGATCCCGTTCACAAGGTGATCGAGGCGGCGCGGGTGTTGCAGCTCGAAGACGAGCCGCCGTCGCCGGGGCTATTCATCAGCCCCGAGACCCAGGCGGCCGCGGACGAGATTTTAGGCCTCAACGACCCCAAGACCCAAGGCCCGATCCTGGCGATTGCGCCGGCCGCCAACTGGGCCGGCAAGGCGTGGCCGGCGGAGCGGTTTGCGATTGTCGCGGCCCAGTTCCTGGCCCCCGATGGTCCCATGCCCAATGGACGGCTGTTGATGCTGGGCGCCGCCGGGGATCGGCCGACCGCCGAGGGTGTGCGCCGCGGTATCGCGCGCGGGCGCCTGATCGATACGGTCGGTCGGATCGATCTTCTGACCGCCTATGCCTGCCTGAAGCGCGTGCGTCTGTTCATCGGCAATGACTCAGGTCTGATGCACTTGGCCGCCGCCGCCGGCGCGCCGACGCTGGGCCTGTTCGGCCCGTCGGATGATCGGCTCTACGCCCCGTGGGGCGAACACGCCCGCACCTTGCGCGGCCCCCGCGATTTTGACACCTTCAAGAGGATTGATCCGGACCTGAACCAGGCGGTCTGCCATATGTTCGACCTGCCGGTGGCGTGGGTGACCAAGGCCGCGCGATCCTTGCTTCAGGATACAGAGGCCCTGTTTACGCCGACAGGGGCGCCGCAAGACCCACCGGTTCTCGTGACGCCCCAAGCCCCTGCCGAACCTATCGCGCCCGAACCCGCGTTCGTGTTTCAGGCCCCGCCGAAGACGCCACGTAAAAGCCGCGCCAAGGCGAAGGCGGTCGCGCTGCAGCCGGCGGATGAGACGGATGGGGATGCGACAGGCAAGGTGGCCGGCGAGAACTGACGTTTTCCACGCTCTCGCGCCGCCTCCGCCACCTCCCCGCGCCAGGGCGCAGGGAGGCTTGAGCGGCGTTCGTCCCTACTTTCCAACGTTGGTCGGCAGGGTGCAGGTCAGGCCTTGGGCCTTGGCTTGGCCGCAGCTCAGCAGGGACTTGACCTGGTCGGCGGGGGTGAACTCGATCACCCAGCCTGGGCCGCCATCGGCGCAGGCCGTTTCGATGTAGTCCTCGCCCGCGGCGGAGCCGATATAGCGCGCGCCGGAGACCTTGCAGCTCGTACGCCCGTGGGCCGCGAGGCCGGCGGTGAACTTGGCGTAGACCGGTGTGGGCGAGCTGAGCTGGCAGGCCGCGGCGTCGCCGTACTTGGACGAGCGCACGCAGTCGGTGAAGGTCGGCTTGATCTTGGTGTCGGCCGGGAACAGGGCGACGGCGCCATCGGGCCGGTTGCTGCACGCCAGCTCCACAACTTCAGCCTTGGGGTTTGGGCTCATGCCGATGAAGCGATATTTGGAGACGTCGCAGTTGAAGCCGCCCGCCTTGGCGAGAGCCGCATAGGTCTTGGACTCTTCGGTCTCGGCCTTGGTCGAGTCGGTCATCTTACAGCCGCCGGCGATGCCCGACGCGTTGGCGCAGTCAATCGCGGCTTGGAACAGGCCCGCCTTGTTGGTTTGCAGCATGAAGCCGGCCGCAGACCCGCAGGCTACCTCATAGAAGGTTTCCCCGGTCGTGCTGGAAGATCCCACAAAGCGGGCGTCAGAGACCGTGCAAGGCTTGCCTGACTGGGCCGCCACCTTGGCGACAGAGGCGACGATCTCGTCCTTCGTCGTCAGCTTACAGGTGACATTCGTTCCCCCCATGGCTTGGATGCAGGGGATAGCCGTGACCGGCGGGGTCGCGCCCGGCGCAGCCTTGGCCAGGATGTAGCCCGGCCCCTGTTGGCAGGCGATCTCGTAATAGGCCTCGCCCGTGCTGGTCGAGCCGATCGCGCGTGCGTCTTTCAGGGTGCAGGTCGCGCCCGAGGCGGCGATCAGCGGGGCCAGCCCCTGCTTTGGATCGGCGTTTTCCGGCAGATGGCAGGTGAGCGAGGCGTTGCCTAAGGTGGTCAGGCAGTCGTAGGTCTTGGCCGGCGAGGTCGCATCCGCGGCGCCGATCACCATGTAGCCCATACCCTCTTTACAGGCCACTTCGTAGACGCTGGATTTGCCCGACTTGCCGAGGAAGACCGCGTCGGTCAGGGTGCAGGGGGTGTGAGCGCTTTCCAGGGCGGCCGGCGCCTCCTTCATGCCCTGGGTATGCTGTTCCTTGGTGGGGGCCTTGGGGGCTGCGGCGGCCGGGGCGGGCTGGGCCTGTGCGATCATGGGGGCGGCGCCCAAGGCCAGCGCTGCAACGGCGATGATCGCCAAACCTAGTCGTCTCATCCGGGAAGTCTCCTGACCCATGAATTTCGGCGGACTTAAGCCCACTCGATCCGTCAGGGTCAAGCTGCGCAGCGTAGCGCGGCCGCGTCCGGTTTGATCTCGGGCGGTCGCGGCGAGCTTAAGTTGCCGGCGCGAAATAGCTCTGCAACGCTTGCGCGACCTGCGCCATCGCCTCGCCCCATTGCGTCATGGTGGGCGGCGTGAACACCCTGGCCTGGGGATACCAGGGATAGGCGTCGGTCCCCAGCTGCGGCCAGGCGCCTGGCGGGATCACGAGCCACAACGGCGCTCCGCAGGCGCCGACAATATTGGTCGTCGCGTTGGAGGGGCCGATGCTGAGATCGAGCGCACAGGCGAGCGCCGCGACCTCATCCAGCTCGGTCTTCAGGTCGAAGGGCGGGGTCCAGATCTCGATCCCGAACCGTTCGCTGGCCGCTTCCAGCTCCGCTGCACAGTCGCCGTACTGCATATTGACGAAGGTGACGCCTGGCGTCGTCAAGATTTCGGCCCAGAGGTCGAACGGCGAATAGAAGCGCTGGCGCTCGGCGTCGTTCAGCAAGCTCTTCCACAAGATGCCGACCTTGGGACCTGGCAAGGGGGCGAGTTCGGCGCGCCAATGGGCGACCCGCGCGGGGTCCGCCTTCAGATAGCCGCCATGATTGGGAAAGGCCGCCAGCTCGGTGCGGTATTGGCGAAGCAGCGACGCCATGGGCGCCCACATATCGACCTCTGTGTCCTCGTCCACGAAGCTGGCCCGTCGCACATCGTAATGGTCCGCCCGGCCCGTCTCGTGCGGGCCGACCAGGGCGTTGGGAAAGCTGCGCTGAAACAGGCTGACCAGACGCGGCTCCATCGCCAGGATCAACTGTCCGTTCGGGCCGATCTCCGACAGCAGGTCTGGGAGGGCGTTGGCGAACGCGATCTCATCGCCCAGCCCCTGCTCGCCGAACACCAGCAGCCGCTTGCCCGCAACGTCTGTTCCCGGCCGCCAAAGCGGGCGGCGCGTGGCGAAGAAGATCACCTTGGGATGGAGCGCATCGAAGCGCGCCTCATAGGTGCTCCACCCTTGCGCCAGGTCGCCGACCGACAGCTGCAACAAGGCCTGGGCGAAGCGCATCACCACGATTTCATAGGGCGCGGTCGCATGGCCGATGGCGGCGTCGCAGTCGGCCAGGGCGCCTAGTTTGTCGCCAAGGTCGCGCCGCGCGGTGGAGCGGTTATAGAGCGCCCGGGCGAAGGTGGGATCCAGGCGCACCGCCTCGTCGTAGAAGATCACCGCCGTCTGCATATCCCCCTGTTCGGTCAGGATACTGCCTAAGGTGTTCCAGAGCATGGGCAGGTGAGGGGCGCGGTTGATCGCCGTGCGGATCACCTCGATGGCTTCGGCGAACCGCATCTGGCCCCGGAGCGCGCAGGCCAGATTATTGGCCCCATCGGCGGAATCCGGTCGCCGTTCGACGAAGTAGCGAAACAGCTTCTCGCCGATGTCGGGTTTGCCGAGCCGATAGGCCACATGGCCGATTGTATAGGCCAAGTCGTCGTTTTCGGGTTCGAGCTTCAGAGCAGCGTCCAAGCATTGCAGCGCGCCGGTCAGATCACCGCTCTGTTCGCGGGCGATGGCCAAGACCTGCCACCCCCGTGCGCAGCGGTCGTCGATCCGCAGCGCCTGGAGCGCCAATTCCGCGCCCTCCTGGGTCTTGAAGTCTTTCAGACGCGCCATCGCCGACTGGAGCAGGGGCGCCGTCGCGCGATGTTTGAGCTCTGCGAGGGCGCGATCAAGCTGGCTCAGCTCATCGGACGGCGCCAGTTCGCTTCCCGCCAGATGTTCCCTGGCGTCCCAGACCCCTATTGGCGTGGACGGTCCGAGCGGCAGGGACGCGGGGTGGCGAGGCTCGGCCGGCATCGATGTCTGTCCCCTTCGGCGGCGCTTCAGACGCAGGGTTGTCCCGGAGTCTGAAACAGGACGTTAACCATGAGTCTTTAGGCTAGCTTCGACATCAGCCTAGCTACAACAATAAGTTAGAGCGTGACGGGCGGCGGAACCGGTATCCACTTCCGCCTGTCACGCTCTGACGCGGATTTGTCGCGGTTCCCGACCTCGGCTATGACGCCTGCCCATGTCGCATAACAGCTTCGGCCACCTTTTCCGTGTCACCACCTGGGGCGAGAGCCATGGGCCGGCCTTGGGCTGTGTCATCGACGGCTGCCCGCCAGGCTTGGCGCTGACGCCTGCCGACATCCAGCACTGGCTCGACCGCCGCAAGCCCGGCGGGAACCGGTTTGTCACCCAGAGGCGCGAGCCCGATGAGGTGAAGATCCTGTCGGGCGTGTTCGAGGACGCCCGCACTGGCGGCCCCGTCACGACCGGTACGCCGATCTCGCTTCTGATCGAAAACACCGATCAGCGCTCCAAGGACTATTCCGCCATCTCCACCCAGTTCCGGCCCGGCCACGCCGACTACACCTATTTCGCCAAGTACGGCGTGCGCGACTATCGGGGCGGCGGCCGCGCTTCGGCGCGAGAGACGGCCGCGCGGGTGGCCGCAGGCGCGGTGGCGCGGGCGGTGCTGGGGCAGGGGGTGGTCATCCGCGCCGCCCTGGTTCAGGTCGGTCCCCACGCCATTGATCGTCGTCGCTGGGATTGGGCTCAGACCGAGCAGAACCCCTTCTGGTGCCCCGACGCCGAGACGGTTCCCGTCTGGGAGGCGTTTTTGGATCGCGTGCGCAAGGCCGGCTCTTCCACGGGCGCCATTGTCGAGGTGACGGCCGAAGGCGTCCCCCCCGGCTGGGGCGCGCCCATCTATGGCAAGCTGGATGGCGAGCTGGCGGGCGCGCTGATGTCGATCAATGCGGTCAAGGGCGTCGAGATCGGCGCCGGCTTCGCCTCGGCGGCCTTCAGCGGGGAGGACAACGCCGACGCCATGACTCTCGACGACGGCGGCGTGCAGTTCGCCTCCAACCATGCCGGCGGGGTTGCGGGCGGGATCAGCACCGGTCAGCCGGTGGTGGCGCGCCTGGCGCTCAAACCCACCTCCTCGATCCTGACGTCGCAGACCTCGCTCAATGAGGCGGGCGAGGCGGTCGAGGTCCGCACCACAGGCCGCCACGACCCCTGCGTGGGCCTACGCGCGGCGCCCGTGGCCGAGGCGATGATGGCTTGCGTGCTGGCCGACGCCTTCCTCCGCCACCGCGGCCAGACCGGCGGCGGCGCGTTTAGGCCGGGGACTGACGGGCGGGGGTGAGGGCGGCGGCCACGTTCCGCACGGCTGCGCCATGCGGCCCCCGCCCGCCTCCGGCGTTCTCCCCCATCAGAGATGGGGGAGATGAAAACCGCAACGCTCTTCATCCCTATCGCGAAAGCGATGGGGAGGGGGACCGCGGAACGCGCCAAAAACCTTTGGGTCGGGGCCGCGCGGGAGCGCGGAAAACGCTGCGATGATGTTATCGTATGGCTTCAGCGCCTAGAGCAACCCACGTGATTTTGGAATCATGCCGGATGCTCTAAGTTTTTGTCGCCGCATCGTTTTTGAGTGGTGTCCGTCAAGTTCAGCAAAATGATCATGGCGTCCGGTGATTTCGGCGCGCCTGCTGCGTAGCCCTCATGCAGCGCAGCAGCAGGCGCGCCGAGCCGCCGTTAGGCGGCTAAGGCTCTGAGG
>Ga0116227_10015038_pt1 | contig 11567 bp, 11 predicted proteins | sample S1TSphgellanicum_FD_89693 | JGI IMG/M metagenome (GOLD analysis project Ga0116227, IMG submission 89693) | Host-associated microbial communities from peat moss isolated from Minnesota, USA - S1T2_Fb - Sphagnum magellanicum MG | ecosystem: Host-associated > Plants > Peat moss > Unclassified... | reverse complement strand
TTGTTTAAAAAAAATTTTTAATTCTAAAATTAATATATAAAAAAAAAAAAATTTATACCCGAGAAAAAAATTTTTTTTTTTTTTTTTTTTTTTTTTTTGTTTTTTATGTTTGTTATTCCTGTGGGAGGGTGGGGGGGGGGGGGGGGGGGGGGGGGGGATTTAGGCTTCTATGTTGGGGAGTGCCCCATGTTCCAAAAATATTGGTGATGGGCCAATCAAATGGCTCCTTCTTGGATAAATAAATAAATAAATCATGGCAGTGCCCCGCCCCACCCCCCTGAAATAGTAGCCGGGATCCAAAGGTGAAAAAAAAATGAAATTCTTTTCTATGCTCACCATTTGCATTGCTTGAAGAATTTCAATTGTGCTGCGAAACAAATGGGCTCATTGTGCTACTACGAGCAGAGTTAAGGTTTAGAACTAACCATTTATGCATCAAGCTAATGGTGTAGCAGTTGTAAACAATTCTTGGCAAAATTGTGCGGAGCTCATGAGTTTAATTGTGGGTTCAAATTATTAGGTCATAACAAAACCCTTTTTCCCTAAGTAGTAAACCCTACCACCCTAAACCCTACTAGAAGAGCCCTAATTTATTTCTTGCTTGGTTAATTTGTTGAGAGTGATAAGAAATTGGGAGTTAGATATTGTGAACAAGTTGTTGCAAGGTGGTCATGAGCCCTAATAAGCAATGAATGGATTATGGGTTGTGCACCATTGGCTTAAAAACCCATACACAAGGGATTTTTGGTACTCCTCCTTCATTCCTTCAGGCTCCTAGAGACCATGGAAATATTAATTAAAAAACATGTTGAAGTTCATGAAGGAGTTGACAAATTAGGTTTACCTTTGGGGAATTGTGCACTTGAAGCCTAAAACTGAAAGCATTGTTAAAGAGGGTTTTTTTTAATGCCTCTAGGCATCTTGCACATGCCCTATTAGCTCCAAACACTAGATCATAGCAACTAGTAAAATAATGGAAACAATAATTGAGGTGAGTGCTGTGAAGTGGTTTTTTTTAAATTATTTTTTATGATAATATTTTTTTACTAATTTAATAATTCATAATTTTATATATGGGGATATTTAGAAAATTTGGCGATTTTTTTTTTCCCCCCAAAAAAGAGCAAAATTATTCAAATTAACACTAGAAACAAACAAAATTCCCAATTTTTTAGGTTCACAAATGGTGAAAACTTGATCCGCAAAAAAACATTGGTGTTTTGTGAGTAGCATTTTTTATGGATTTTATACAAGGTGGACAAGGTGGCCCCTACTTTTTTATTTTGGCAAAAAAAAATAGTGAAAAGAAAAATTGGTATGGTGAAGTTAGCCAACAAAAGTGAGAAAGAAAGTATCTTAAGTTTGACTATGTTAACCAAGTTTTTTTTATTCTTGTTTATAAGGATCAATCATTAATCATGTTATTGGTCAAATGATACTCATCTAATTATTGGTTTAAATATATTGATTATTTTTAAATTTTGAATTAGTTCATGAGATACATATAAGTTATATTGGAATTGACTCAATCTAATGAAGAACAACCACAAATGTTTATCATCATTTTATTTTTCAAAATTCATTATGAGAGCTTTGCATATATATATGTTATTCTAATTCGTTTATGTGAGAAGTTGTTTAAGACAAGTAGAGCAAAATAGGAAGAAATTGTAACAAAACTAGAAGATGTAAATGTGTAAGAAACTAAGCAATAGATTTTAAATCATAGATTAGAAATAGGACAAAACTGCATAAGAAATGTAGGAAGTTCAATATAGGATCAAAATAGATTCAAATATATATATATATTTATTTATTTTATTTTTTATTTTTTTTCCCATTTGGTGATCATCCCCGAGATTTGAAATTTGTGTTCATGATCTTTGGTTTGTTGTAGCAATTAGAAAATCTAATCCAAGTAGTGTTTCTTTGGGAATTTTTGGCACATATTTGTAATTGTTGCACAAGTTGATTTTTGGTTCATCACAAGGTTTGTAATAAAAAAAAACTTGTTGTAAGATTGGAATTCTAATTAATGCATGATGTCACAAATAATAACTATAAGTGCACAAATAATATTGATTGCAAAAATAGGTCATAATGTAATATATGTAGGAATACATGGTAAGCAATTGCAAGACCATTTTGTGACATTAGAAGGGGTCGTTGCACCCATGGAGACATGAGTCCATAAATTAGTTGCACAAGATGAAGGTTGGAAAATTTATGGACAAGAATTTTGGGAATAACACAATGTCAAACCAAGGTAGTCATTGAATCAACAATCTAAAAGGGTTGGAGAAATACCTTGTAGTTGCATCAATAACCCAATTGAAGGACATATGTTTGAGGTTGAACTTTTATTCATTTAATGTAACAATAGGAATGACTACAAATCCAATGAGATTGGTACAAGTAAGTGAAGATGCTTGTAATAGTCCAAAAATGGTGATTTAAAGGCCGGTCAATGTGCAATATAAAGTGGATTTAAGAATTGGAAATCCAAAAAGCATTTCAAATTGTTCACTTGATGATTGTCTACACCCATGCATCAATAATTGTGATCAAAATGCCAATAAATGATGTTAATTGGACAAGATTATACTTAGAAGATTGATGGGCAAAATCTTTTTGTGCAAAATTTAACAACAATAGTGACAAAATCATAGCCAATTGTATATATAAGTCAATTAGATGTGTTGGTTAATTTTGATATGAATGGTGTTTAACAATCAAATCCCATGTAAACAAATTTTACCCCAAGTCTAAACAAAGAGCAAGGCATGTGTTCAAAAATTGTTTTTAAATTGATAAACATCTTTAATGGATGTTGTTTGAAGACTTTTCTACAAGAAAATAAGAAGGATTTCCATTGCCATACTCACAAAATGGAAGATATCTTATTACTTATTTTGTGTAACACAAAAGCAATATATGTGTTTGTATTGGATAAATACATGTTGTTAGTTTACCAAATTAATGAACAACCTAAGTTGATAGTCACATTTATTACATGGAGTACACTCCCTGTTCAAAAATCCATAGATGTATCAATTTTACCAATTATAACTCAACCATTGTGGTATCAAATGCCATATCCATTTTCCATATTGGTTCCCAATGTTACACCTATCATGTTGATGATAATGACAATGACAATGTTGATGGGAATTGCACCTCTAAAAACTAGTTTTGCAATTTAGAGTTTAGGGTTACCAACTACTTCAATGTTCTAGTGACAACTTGGAGGGAATGATGGTGATGAAAGCCCCAAAAGTAGTCTACTAGATAGTTCTCATCCAAATCCAAACCCTATTGGATCAATGCCAATGTTCAAACTTATCAACCTTTTGAATGGTGTACTTAAATGGACATATCCAACATGGAATCCTTATTTTTCACATGGTATTTAATACCTCCATTAAAGCAACTGTAGAGAAATCTAACCATAGAACAAAAAAATCATTACCATACCCATGATTCATCTTGATCACCATTCAAATTTCCTTGTATAATGTGTAATGAAGAACATCAATTTGTTGATTGCTTTCATAAATTTAAAGTTCATGTTATAATCAAAGGGAAAACCAAACCAATAGTACCAAACATAGTTAAAATGATATACAATGTTGCAATTAATGTGGTAGTTGTTGTTACTCCTATAGCAAATTGGTACTAAAATAAATAATTTTTAGGGACATAAAACCTTTGAAGTTGAAACATGGTGATTGGAAAGAATAAGAACTATCCAACAAATGTAATCAATTGATGAAGTTGGAACTTTGAGACAAAACACTATTAAGATATTCATTACAAGTTGGTTGGTATCATTGACCCTAATGTTTTACCCGCCGATTCACTAAAATTAGTTTACTAAGGTACATGAACCAATACAAATTATAGAAGACATTTTGATTGATATTGGTAAACAAATGTTGAATACCAAATATATTAAGTTTAAACTAGTTATTGAAGATAGTTCTTGATATCAAAGGCCAAAACCCAAATCATTTTTTACAACATGTTACATTTTATAAATGAAGATTGTTACTGAATGTTGGAACCTATGTGTACACTCTTAGTGAGATCATCACCTCTAAAGTGAAAGCACACTACGTAGACCCTTTTTAAGTGTCACATTTGTAGTTTTTCTTGCATTTCTTTGAAACTTAAATATAAAACATTAATATTTTCATTGAAATATCAAGAAAGGAACTCACATATGTGATGCTAATAGAGTTGGCATTTTGAAAATGAAAAAACACATCAAAATCCTAAATATTTAATGAGTAATAGACTTTTGAATCTTGGTGACAAATTCTATCACACCTTGTAACACTCATGGATATGGACTTTTATCTTACAATGTGTTAGTCTTATGTGTTTGAAACGTTGGGATATTAGATGAATTATGTTTAAAAAACTAAAGATCCAATGAATGGAACATGGTTTGAATTTATTATGTTATGGACTTTTCAAAATCCCCAAAAATGTAATTATTTTAAAAGTTTTTCTAAGCATTTCAAATTAATTATTTTTAAAAAATTATGATTTTTTTATATGTCTAAAGGACTTTGATCCGTTGAAACTTAACCAACCTAATGTGTTTTCACCCTCCAAATGACATGTGCCATACAATCATGATTTATAGTACATATCCTTGCCCACTTGTCTTTGGTTGCCCATGAACCTCATCTAACAAGTATAGTGACCACTTGCAAATATTACAATTGAAATCCTTCAACTCTTAACACACCCGACAAACACCACAACAATGATGGTCAAATTCATTCAACATATGGTAAAAAACTTGGATCAAACAAACCTATTTACACCCTCATTCATATAAATGATTCTTTATAGGGCTCAACGAAATGCACCCTTGAACATGAATCCATAGCAACACAAGTCAAATGATAGTATTTGCTTGCAAGACATAGTTTGTGCAAAAGAAAAATCTCCAAATACATTATAAATTGAAACCTTCTTCATCGATTTGCACCTTTTTAAACATGTATAAGTCTATGCTACCCATGTTCAATGTTTCTTGGTTGTGACCAATTTTTTCATTTATGGGCATCTCTTATTAGGAACCAATTCATTAAAGCCAACTAAGACATATGAAATAGATCTTATACTTCCTTTTAAAAAAAACATTTTAGTTATCTTAGGAACATAAGTATCAAAGGGTGCCAAATATAATGTTATCAAAATTTCCTACAATTATTGTATCAACCCTATTCATTCGGATGTAGATTGGATCATTTGTGAACAGAAGTATCACAACCAAGATTAAATTTGTAGCATAGGAAAAGTCATGCACCCACAAAAGACCAACATTTGAAGTAGGAAAATATTGTACCCACACATTGTGAAAGTTAAATCATACCAACATGAAACTAATGATTACATTTGTGGAAATTCATTGCCTAGGGCATGCAGTTGTGGTGTAACAAAATATCATATACATTATTGTTTTAGAACCTAACACATGTATATGAAGTTGCCATGTTCACTTGGAAGTAAATGGATAGGACATGTTGTCTATTATAATAATGTGACTAAAGACAAAGTAAGAATATATTATCAATGCATGGATGCCAAAGGCCCTTGCACAAGTGAGGAACATGGTTGATTCAAGTTTTAGGATTTCACAAAAAAAAAAAAAAACGTAGTATTGGAAAACCCCAAGGGCCATTTCTGCTGATTGCATTTATTGGCTTACACCATCAAACAATTTAACATTAGAAAAGCCCACCTTAGCTACCTCCTAATTATACCAAGTATCAATCAAACACATTCATTTATTTTTTCATATGAATGGGTCCTATGTATATAACTTTGTTAAAACTCAAGTAAATTTAAATATCAACCTTGTTCACTTGGAAGTAAATGGACAATTTGTCAACACAAACATCATATCTAAGTTTTAAATTTACATCATAACAAAAGTCATGCATCCAAATTATTTGACACTTCTAGTAGAATTTGTTTTGCACATGTACATTGTCACAACCTTAGCATTGGGCTTGTGATTAAAGTTAAAACATGAAATGGAAACAAACTAAAAAAAATGTCCTAAAATTCAATGACATTTCTAGAAGTGTGGGATAATGCAAGGACATAAGTTCCACCATGAGCTCAAGTGGATTCCCACTTGGGAATTGGAGTTTCATGGGTGTCTTGAATATTTGGGACAAGGTTTTAGATAGTAAATTTTGTTCAAATTGTGTCCTCTTTAGACCATTGAAAATGTCCAAAATAGTAGATATTGAAGTGAGTTTGCATTTTCCATTTAGAGATTTCAAACACAAGTTATGTTCAAAAGAATGGCCAGGAGTCAAATTAACATTTGAATTTTGACCATTAAAACCCATGAAACATGGATCAAATAATGTCTCTATTGGACCATGTGATACAACATTGAAAAAATGTTTCTTTAAAGGTTACAACTTTTCCCTCAATAATTCCTTAATTGAAGTCCATATGTGGGTTTATGAGCTCGCAACATTGTGGGATTCTTAATTCAACAAAAAAAAAAATTGAGACTTTGATTCCCTTTTGGAAATCCTAGGATTTTTTTTCGTTTTGATGTAGTCTTTACCACTAATCACAAATTATATTATAGGGAGAAACATGATGATTCTTCCCAAATCCAAATCGTGGTGTGTATTGTGAATCTTGGTTTCCCATGGTTCAATTGTGGGTTAATTTAATTTTTACTTACACTAATTGGCTTTTTTTTGGGTTGCGTGAATTGAATTGAATTTGAAATTAAACTTGTGAATTCATCTAGTCCCATCCCAAAGCTCCCATGCCTTCTTTCTTTGTGGGGACTAAGGAGTGCACCTTGGGTTTGCACAAGTTTTTAATCCTCAATACCACTTGGCAAACCTAGAGGTGTGTAACACATTGTGAATGATGAGCCATACCACCATGAAACTAATGATTGCCAACATTCATGCCAATTGTAATTGTACATGTACATAAGGTAAAAACACCACAAAATGTATGCCCAAAGTAGTTGCCGCATCATACATAATTCTTAGAACCCAACACATGCATATGAATTTGTTGTGCTCGCTTTGAAATAGATGGATAAAGACATTATTTATTATGTCAATGGAACTAAAGGCAAAACAACATCACCATTCTTTCAAGCCAAAGGCCCCTACACAAGGGAAGAGCATAGTCAATTCGAAATTTAGTGATTTGCAAAAGTGCAAAGGCATAGTACTAAATAACCCCAAGGGTGATTTGTAATGTGAATCAATGGTGGGAGCGACCTTGTGATGTCAATCAACAGTGCAAAACACCGGTTACATTTTTGAATAGGCCTTAATAAAAACACGTTACCACCTAATGAAATGGCATTTCACCCTTTTAAGCTTGATACATTCCTAGGTGGAACAAGTTGGACTATTTATGTACCCACCTACATAGATATTGGCACTTACCCACTTAGTTAGGTATCTAACTAGGTAGTGTGAGGTGGAAGTATGAAGGTTTCTAGGATAAGTTACCAAAGTGGCATGTTGATAAAATTAGTTTTGGTTCATCCACAATGGAGGCATATTAACCAATGTTGGGCGGTTTTCACATTTTTGTGAGAACTAGTGGTTTTGGTTTTTTTAATAAAGTTGTAATAACTAGCCTAGTTTTTTACACCAAAAAAAAAACTTAATAGTTTTATGAGAGTCATCTAGGGCATCAAAAAAATTATTTAAAGATTTTTAGCCTGTTTTCAAGTTATTAGTTTTCACAAATGTAAGACCATTCAATTATCTTCAATGGCTCTCACAAACAAACGGTTATTGGATTTATTATACTCAAGCATTGCGGTGTGCAATATGGATTTAAGAATGTGGATTCAAGAGATTATCCAATTTAGCACTTTGTTCCATATTATTTGCCCAAAAAATGTGAGCATGTATTATATGGAGGCAAGCTAAAGGGAAGCCCTTCTCACATTATTGTGTTGGTACCCACGCATTGAGGAGCATTAAAAACAATGTTAATCTTAAAAACAATATTAATCAGTGTGATTCATTGAAATTAAAAAAAATTGAGCTTTGAAATGCACCCACATTGTGATACACTTAAAACCAATAATATAAAAAGATATAAAATTATGTTTTGATTTATTTAATAATGGAATTACATAATGAATCATTGGCATCACAATTATAATTTGTAAGCCAAATTATTCCCATATTCACAATTTTGATTTTATGTGTACATTTGTGATCAAATACATTCCACACATACATACCTTATAAACAAAAAGGAAAGGGCTTGAAAGTTTTAACACAATAAACAAAAATCATGTGGGCAACATCATCATCACTTAAACAACATATTGACGGAGCAAAGTACATTTTATTGCTTACAAAGGAACCCAACAACACCATCAACCATAAAAAGAAAACTATAGTTATGCCCGCAACATCCTACAAACACACAAACTTTGCCCATGAAGATGCACTATTAAGGAAAACAACTTGCAAGCAACTATATTTTTGCATGCATTGTCATGCCTCATGCACAATGGAAAATGAAAAAAGATATAGACCGTTAGCTTCAGATGTTCCACACCAAAAGGATAAGAAACTTGTCTCTACACACTCACACACGAATTTGTTCCAATTTTTCTTGTCGCCTCATACTTTGTGCCATTTATCTTCTTCCATCCACCTTCATCTTCTCAACGCCAACATCATCATGAGATTTCTAGCCACACAACACCAACCATAATTTTATAAAAAAACTACAACTATGCATGTAGCATCCTTTAAGAAACTCACAGTATAAGACCCACACCATCACCAATGTCCTTCATGAATGTAATCACAAAAACTCCAAAAGTCACCATCACCAGTAGACTTTGCCGAAACCCTAAAACCCTAAAGTGTTCAGCAATTGGGTGGACTATTAGATGTAGCATTCTCAAAATCATCTGTTAAAAAATTGCCACCATAACCCCAGCCCCCCAAAAAACAAACCTGCTGCAAAGCTAATATAACTGACAACAGATCCACATGCAATTTCATTTGTTCTGATGTTTTGTTCAAGTACAATGACATTGCTAACTCAAACATGGAATCAAAGTGGTAAAACTTCATCACAGTAAGACTAGTCACAGTTTGTACAAGCTGTTTCATACAACTTCACAGCTCTTAACCTATGCTCTCCGCTCTACAACTTGACAAAAGATGCACATGAACAAGATTGACAGGAAGCGTGCCCTCTTTTCTAATGTCAAACTGTCCTTACTCACTGCATTGATACTGAAATAGGCTCAATCTAAATGGTTACTAGGCCATCAAACTCTACCATGAGCTAATACTGTCCATAAAGGGTCTCCATTGCCATTTCTGCCACTTTTCCCGTCTACCTGGATGGCTGAACTGGCAGCTGGGCAGAATCCACCTTCCTGCTGATTCTTCCGTCCCCCTCCCATTCCCCTCGCATTCACTTCTGCCCTTTATGGTAGGGAGCAGGTAGAGCCTTGCAGAATCTACCAGGCCCCACCTGTTCTCTAGTCCATTGTTGTTCAGGTTCTCTGCATAAGCATCCATGCATTGTGCATCTACTTGACACGCCCACAAACCCAGATTGAACACAGCAAAGAATGCCACTCAATTCAGGAATAGCAGTAGAAGAGCAGGAAGACAAAAGAGTGATAGCCACTGTCTCTCAGGTGGCGTAGTATCCATAAATGTTCCTATCACATATCATGAAGGAAAGAACCCAAATCACAGCCATTAGGAATGTCAGATAACAAGACACAAATATGATAGAGGTTAGATCACAAATGTCTGCCTCCTAGGAAGAAAGCCACACTAGAACTTTTTCTGGTCTCCAATAAATACGTGCATGTTGGCACATAGTTTGTTTGATTCTGCTACACATTTGCTTGTCTCAATGCTGAAAAATATGATCTGCAGCCTCAGATCTGTCTAATTTCAATGGAACAGACTCATCCAAACAATAGAAGAGATTCGTACCCACATACCACGGTGAAAAGCAAAGACTAGGCAGGGAATGATTGGATGCTCCAGCTGACTAACGTATTCTAAGACAACTAACCTAAAAGCCCAGCAAGCCATACACATTTCCATCTACAAATTGGTGTCATTGGAACAAATGATAGAAACAGAAAAGAATCAGCTGCAGGATAAGCATCCAATTAACTAAAAACCTATGAGATCTTGCAAAAAAGACCACTGAATGATTTGTTTCTACTAATCAACCCCAACCTGCAACCGCATTAGGTTTACAACCTCTTGTGTGATCCACACCTCAGAGCATAATTATAAAGTTGAATTTGCCTCCCCTCTTTTCAGACTAGGCAGCAACTCCTGGAAAAACACAAGAGAAACAAGTGTTAGTAACTTCAACCTATGTTCATGGGTGTAATTATAACAATTGCAACTGAATTCATCAGAGTGTATCTGTCTCTTTGACACCTAGCAAAGTATTCAGGTGAGCAATGCCCACAAAAGTTCTCTGCCTGATTCACAACCCATGTCATCATTAATATGGATGACAGCACTGAAGGAACAGAAAAAGAAAATCTTGATCATTATTACGCAATGTTAGCAGCCATTCCAGTATATCTCTTCATTAGATTCTGTACTGACAAACAATATAGCCTTTTGGTTTCTACATTGCAATCATTGCAACTTATGATTGACCATCACTAGTGTGATAAAGAATGAATATAAAAGCATCACCAACCTGGACAAAACAACTGACACAGACTTACTACAACAAATGCATAGACTATGCCAAGCCTCTAAATAGTCAAGTTCTACATGCTTCTCACACAAAAATCACCAACAAACACATGAAGGATGAATGTGAGATCCATCCAGGACTGCACAGAATAACAAAACAATCACAGGAAACTAGGGTCTATCGCATTTGACTTATTTCTCCCCCTATATTGACAGACTGCAGACCTATTCATTGTTGGAAAAAAAGCTGTATACCGCCAACAATTTCATAGCACCTCCAGAATTGAATAAGCTTCAGTTTACTCGGATGCTATCCAGCACGACAGACTGACCTTCTACTCAAACCTCTGTGTCGACAACTACAACAAACTTGTTTATTAAGCAGAGAACCTTATTAACAAATGGTGCCCCTAAAAGCCTGACATGTGAACACATGCAGTCACTAGCCAGTTCGGTCACCGTCAGCAGGGTAAGGCCTGAAACGTGCATCAGAACCTCGCTGTGTCTGTCTGCCTGCTACACCATAGCCCCCGCCGTAGCCTGCACTCCCAGCGCCTGCACCTTCTGCAACCCCAGCTCCTGCCCCCATGCCATAACTCCCACTTGCTGCACCCCCTGATCCAGATGAGCCTGTGTTATAGGCATCAGCTCCCGCAGATCTCCATGTGTTGTCTGCATATCCCGAGGAGTACATGTCCCCATAACCCCCACCATAGCTCCCACTACCAGTACCTCCTGCAGCAGTTCCATACCCACTGGATCCAGTCCCATAGCCGCTTCCTCGACCTCCATAGCCTGCAGCAGATCCATAACCACTTTCACTGCTCC
>Ga0116227_10015036_pt1 | contig 11568 bp, 3 predicted proteins | sample S1TSphgellanicum_FD_89693 | JGI IMG/M metagenome (GOLD analysis project Ga0116227, IMG submission 89693) | Host-associated microbial communities from peat moss isolated from Minnesota, USA - S1T2_Fb - Sphagnum magellanicum MG | ecosystem: Host-associated > Plants > Peat moss > Unclassified... | reverse complement strand
TTTTTTTTTTTTACTTTTTGGTGCTTCTTTTGGTTCTACCTTGTTCTTCAAATTAGTACTACCCCTCTTTTACTTTGTGTAACTATGGGAGAACTAAAGGTTTTTTCAAGTTCCAATTCCAATTTTTATTTTTATTTTTTTCAAAGTCCATTTAGTTTCAAAATGTTCAATTTCAAGGTGTTTGTAAAATTTTGTTTTGAGTTGATTTCTAGGTTTGTTGTGTATAGGGCCACCAACAAACACAAATATTCAAACATACATCTATTAAAAAAAAATTAGTTCATATTTTTTTGCATCTTAAATGTTTTTGGATGATGAAAAGGGGGGAGAGAATTGAATAATTTTTTCATAATTATAATTTTGTAATTTTTTTCATTTGACTTTCAAAACATAATTGATATAATATAAAATTGGACACATTATTTTTGCAAAAAATAATTTTTTTTCTAATTTCTCCTCCATTTTAAGTTTTTTTTTTGTAATTTTCTAGTGGCAAATGGAGTATAGTCAAAATGAAAATATAATGTCTATTGAAAATGAAATGGAATTAAATGTTAAAGAAATGAATATTGAAAAGGAAATTGTGGGAACATTACAACAAAATGAAATCTCCAAATAAAAAGTAACAACATAAAAAACAATGAAGAAAAAATACAAATAAATTTTCAAAAATTGGATTCACAAAGAAAAATATAAAGAGGACATAATAAAAGTGCATTATGTTGAGCCTTCTATTGTGTTAATGATGGGGAAAATGTTCAAGAGGAAAGTCCTCAAATCGTGAAATGCATTCTTTTTTATGCTAATCATGTGAATAATTTTAATCCAAACACTAATGACAAAAGGGTGCAAGTATAGAAATAGGAGTCAAAAACCATGTTAAATAGTGGTGAAAATTGTGAACTTTTTTACATATGTTTTTTTCTTGACATTTTAAAATTATGTTAATCATTCCAAGTTGTGCTAAATGATTAATATGAATGTTGAGGAATTCAGATTTAAAATAAATTAAATTAAATTTTGGGTTTTGGTTTTTAGAAAGGATGTTTGAACTTGAATAAATATTGCATCAAACTTTGGTTAATTTTACAAAAGACTAAGTAAAGGACTATTGTAATAACATAATTTTGATGGTAAAAAAATTTAGATGATAGTAACCTACTACCCAAGTTCAAAAAACACTCACAATTTAAAAGATATGGAATTTTAAATTTTTAGAAATTCAAAGTTTTTTTCAAATTTTGAAATTTTCAAAAGTTTTTTACCACATGTAAATGGGGTGTAATGTGCATGACATACAAAACAAAGTTGTAGCTTATGATATTTTTTAAAAAACTTATAGTAGTTAACATATTTTGGTATGATTCGAAATTATGATAAATTTTCAAGATGAAATGCAAAATCTTGCAAAATTTACACACTTTGAGAAATTCATCTTTATTCAACATTGATTAACACAAAACATGTGATCTATTGGGACAACTATATGTATTTTTAATAACAAGTTGCAAAATATTCATTCAAAAATTCTTTCATATGAAAAAGTAAAAACTGACTAAAAATGACTCACAATCCTTTCGTAAAATATCTAATTGGCTTCTATCTACATACTTGTACCCAATTTCTTTTTAATAACATAATATAAAGCCTATGGAATAATTAATATTTAAAAGTATGTGGATGTGGATCATGCCATGATTACAAAACCAATCAAGGAAGGGGTCAATAGTCTAATAAAAAACCTTGTTGAAAAACAATTGGCAAAGAAAAAGCTTAATGTGACATACATTATAATATTTAATTTTGTGTTGTTGTTAAAAATTCTTTCAAAAAGATGATTACAAGACCATGGTCTTGCAATTATGAAAAATCATTCAATGCCCTTGTAGTTTGTTGAAAATGCTACCTATCAATGAACACCTTCTAGAAGGTGGGGGTTGGTAAGTCATCTACTTAAAGGTAAGAGTAATTTTAGGAGGTAACTACCCAACTAGATTAGTGAGAAATTTTTTTGGTGACCTTTGAGAGATTGTTAATTAGGGATCAAATGACCCTTGGGGGAGGAAAAGAAGGTAGCCCCTACTCTCTTGTGGGGAAGTTTCTTGGGTGTTCTTTTTCATGGTCTAATGGGGGTTTGGGCTCTCTTCTTTCTTTCTCTCTACACTTTCTTTGTCTCTATTTTTTCTTTCTTTCATTTATCCTTTTTTTTTATTCTTTGATTCCACACTTTTCGGTTGACTACTTTTGCTTTCTTGAGGTGACAAACATTCTTGTCTACCCACCTTTTTCTTCTTTCTCCTTGATTTTTTTTCTTCTTCCCGTCCCTAATCCACTTAGTTTTTTTAATTTTTTTATTTTACTTTCATGTGTTGATGGAGAACAATGGGGAGAACATGGCAATTTGTCCCTCCATTGTGGCAATGAAAAGGTGCATATCTTTTGGAACTTTTTGGTGTAATTTGTTTTATGTTCTTAAGATGTCAGGAGTAGGGGGATACTCGACAAGAGCATGGTGCAAATGATAGGGAAGGATTAAGGGGCATATAACAAAACTAAGGTACTAGGTTTTGAAGTTCTTAACCCTTTGGAAAGTAGGGTATTTTTTGTTGCCTTATGACAATAATTATGCTACAGGGTAGAATTACCATCATGTCACTACCATACATTTTAATTTTTGGTGTTGTCACCTTGTTTTCCTAACTATTATGTTGTACTTCGTTATATATGACTAGGGGGTAAGACTAATGGTGATAAAGTATAGTATTGTCCAGTGGATGAATATTATTTATTTCATATAGAGTTTTGGTATTCTTATGTGAATAGTTCTAGTAAAGTAAGGAGGGTAATTAGGTGAACATTTTGAGAGATAATCAACTTACCTACCCTGGTACTATCATCATTCTAGAGGTAATTACTAGGGCTTGAAAAAAGGTCTGTTTACATTGTATTTTTCTAATATCAAATATTTGATTTTTGGATGTCAAAGGGGGCACATGATCTATTTTTTTTATTATTGATTTTATGGGATCCAATTGGCACAAGGACTAAAAGAACAAGAACAATACAACTAGAAGAAAACCAAGGATCAACGAGGAGGTCTTTTAAAGCACTAAAAAGTAGTAGAACGACCATTAAAAAAAACGGTAATAGAACCAAGAAAAACATCAACAAGCAAAAAAAAAAGTAACAAAACTAAGAAGCACCAACAACCAAAAGAGCAAAAACAATAGAAGTAAGAGATGCATTGATGAACAAAAAAGTAAAAACAACAGAACCTAAAGAAGTACCAATGAACAAAGGAGCAAGAACAACAAAACTTGGCTTGAGGCACTAATAAGCAAAAAAATAAGCTTGCTACAAAACCACCAACGAGTATAATAATAAAAACAATAGAACCAAGAGAGGTGTTGAAAAACAAAAAAACAAGTGCAACAAAAACAAAAGAGGTGAGAAGTGTTAACGAACAAAAGAACAAAAGTAGTATAACTAGGAAAGGCAAAAGGTGCCAACAAGCAAAGGAGCAAAAGGAGGGAACAAAAGTAAAAAGGTAAGAACAAAAGCCAAATCTGTAAAAAATGTATATATATTGTACCCAAATGAATTTATTTATAACCTAAAAGCCCTTGTTTAACAACACCTCTTAAAGTTCCCTAAACCTAACTTTAAATCTCCCCTACGACTTAATGATTATTTTTAACTTTAAATGTTACCTTCCACCAAATGAGTATTGAATGTATTAAAGTAAGTAAATTAGAAAAAAATTTAAATCATAACCCTGGTACTTTTAATACCTTGATAAGTATCAATTTACAAAAAAACTAAGCACAAGGTTTCAAGTGAGTGGTTCTCAACCTAATGAAAATTTGTGAATGGGTTTCAAACATGTTATGACCTTAGGTAATACTTGAAGGTTTTCAACCTAAAACCTTACTTGATTTTCAACCATTTTTTGATACTTACCCAACATTAGAACATATGTCACAAAATAAAACACTAGTCCATCCAAGTCATATGTTTCAAGCTAAAAAATGACCAAGATTTATTACAATAAAAAGAACCCTACATTGACTTCAAATCTAGGTTGTCATTCAACTACTCCAAGGAAAACAACTAATAATCAATATGTGAATACAACTTTAAATGTAATGTTGATCTATAATTCATTTTTGACCCATAAGCCTCAAGTCACTTTATAAATCACTACCCAAAATCTTTAAAATAATTATGTTTAACCCTCATTTAATTTTATAGCCCTCAAAACTTGTTTTTTCTTGGGCAAAAATGTTGTTAGAAAGCTACACAATTTTTTGAAAATTAATTTTTTTTTGTTATTTTTTATAAATGATGTCAATTAAAAAGGGCTACAAAAACTAGTTTTATTTATAAGGTGTCACCAAATTTATGTCTATTAGCTACAATTTTATGAATCCCTTGAAATAATACCAGTTCAATCAAAATCTTTACTTAAGAAGAAGGCTACCAACCTAGCTCCATCAAAAAATTGAAAGAAAACATTGCCCATGACCATAACCTGAAGGCTAACACTCACATTTTTTCAATTTGAACCCATTAACTGAAAAGATGGAAGTTTAAACCCAAAGCACCACAAGCTAAAATCCATTTAATATATTCTTTTAATTTTTCACTTGTCATGTTTTTCCTACACCCATGTTCTTTTTTTCTTGTGTTTTCTCAAACCCATCTACCTTCACCATGTAAAGATGCACCAAATATATTGGTTGTGTTGGCCAATTCTAAGTCATGAGGTGCAAATGATATGTATATTGGTTTTGACTACTAGTGTTGGTTAGTTCTTGGTTATGAAGTGCACATAATATATTAGTTTTGATTAGTTAAGGCCAATTTTCAGTTATGAGGTGTATATATTATCTTGATTTTGATTAACATTGGCCAATTTCGGGTTATGAGCCTTTTCTTCTTCGTCAAATTCAAAGTTGCATGCTTACATGCAACAAGGTTTTTCCTTCAATTTTTGTGATGTAGTGAAAGTGGTATAGGTTGAACATTGAAACCATATTTTTCATATCCTAAATGACAAAAATATGGCACAATAAAAAGCCCTGACATTCAAGCCTCATTTGAATGTTAAGTTGAAACCCCTTTTAAACAAACTTTTAGTATGTGGGCAACAACCACATAATACAAGTTCAAAATAATTTTTTTTGGTTTCAACCCAAAATGAGCAATTATTTGCTTGTAACCCACCAAACCAAATAATTGTTAGTTTTTTACTTTGAGTTATGAATAGAGTACCACCCAACTTCTATGAGTTATGAATTGAATGCCAACTAACATGTGGGTTGATTAAATGTGCCATACAACAATGTCTTGGGATTTGCAAGTGGTAAATTGAATTACAATGAACGTCGAGATCTTATAATTGCAAACTTGTGAGCTTGTTGTGCATAGTGGTGATCTAGGTTCAAAAGAAGCTTGATAACCAACTAAGGTTTTGCATCTTCAAGGAACTTAAAGAGCTTGTTACAAATGGTAAACGCATCAAGCTTTCAACTTTGCTTTTCGTTCTTGTTTGAACTCATTTGTTTCCAAGTTCTTCCATCGTACATTCTTGTAATTTGGTAGTTTGATAGCGCTTTTATTTTCATTCTTGAGTTGAATCTATTTATTTCCAAGTTCTACCATCATGCATTCTTGCAATTCAATAATGCAACAAAGGTTTGTTTTTCTTTCTTGCTTTCAACCAATCTGTTTCAAAGTTTTGCCATTGTGCGTTTTTGTAATTCCATAGTGCAACAAAGGTTTACTTCTTTTTCTTGTTTTCAACCAATGTGTTTTTAAGTTTTTCCATTGTGCAGTTTTGCAATTTAATAGTGTAATGGAGGTTTCTTTCTTTCTTGTCTTTAATTTCTGTCTTTCTAAGTTGTACCATTATGCATTCTTGAAGTTTAGCAATGCAATAGAAGTTTGCTTTTCTTTCTTGTCTTTCACACACATTTTGTTAACAATGTATGTTATAAGCTCATTTTTCACAATGACACTTTTGAATTGCTTCAAAATTTTAAGTACATTTTTTTAATGGTTCTATCCCATTCTCTACATATTTTACTTCTCCACCTAGGTCCAAGCATGGTAAAGTGGACCAAAAAGTATGTCCACTCAAATCCAATTTTTTTAATATGGCAATTTCTCAACATAAACATAAGGAAGTATATTCAAAACTTTTTAAAGTTTCATTATGAAAGCCTCCATGCTTCCATTGAGTTTTGATGAGTTGAATACAAAATTGAAAAACTTTAATACAATAAAAGTAGATAACAAGTAAGAATGAAACAACATGCTAATATTATGTTCATTCTTATTTTACACCATACATCAAATATATTTTGATTCTTCTATGAAAAGTTAAAAGTCCATTAGTATATTTAGCATGCCATTGAGTTAAAAATAGAATAGATCCAATATTTGATTACTTGCAATCTATTTTATAGGTTATGAAATTTGCTTGAATTTTGATGAATATATTCAAACATACTTTAAACATGTGGTTTAAAATATAGTTAAAAGACCTTCATATAATTAATCATTATATATATATATATATATAATATACAAAACCCTACTTGATGGCCACTTTCCATTTATGTTGCAAGGTAATTCTTTGGTCTATTTTACCATGTTTTCACCCACCTGTGAATTCAAGTCCCCTTTTGTTCTTTGGTTCCAACAAAGGTAAGGTTCATGAATGTTGTTGTTAATGTTATAATTTAGTTTTAATGTAGTTGAATTTGGTGGGGTTTTTAATTTCAACTAATCATGGTTCTTTGAAGATTGATCTTGTTGACCTCACTTGATGAAAAAGGTTAAAATTTAGAAATAATTTGTAAATATGAAAAAGAAACAAAAGGTCAAGTGGAAGTTGAATCAAAGCTTCTAAAATACATGGGTTACAAAGTCACCTTAGGCCCAGCCACTTGTTGGGGCAAATGGCAAGATGCAAATGGTTCAATGCAAAATTTGTTCCACAATTGAACAAAAGGAGAACTAACTTGTCCCTAAACTTAATGGGTTGAAAAAACACAATGGCATGTAAATGTGTAAGGTAGTTTGGCCATGTATTTAATTAGTTTTGGACAAAACTATTAATTTTAGAATCTAAACTTTTATAATTCGATAGTTAGGATCAAGTTTTTAATTGAACTTGAGGCAAAATATTGGAAACATCTATTTATTAGATAATCTGGAGAGACAAAACATTATTAATATCTACTGTTACATCATATGGTGGCCCCCAAATCAAAGTTTCTCTCCAAATTTCCAATCTCCGAATGGTCATTTGTTCATTTTAAACTTTTCAAAAGTTTGAAATTAATTAAATACATGATCTAGTAGGAAGGTTGGGAAATTTTACATTAGTTCTAATAGCTAGACTTATGTTTGGAGTGAAAGGATTTATGCCATAATTGGGCATGATGGCATTCAACTCTAAGTTGGAAATGTAATAAATTGAAATATATGTGTGTGTGTGTGTGTGTGTGTGTGTGTGCTATTTGTTACCCTTTTTCATTTTTTGAAGTTGGGGGAAACCCATCATTGATTTTGATAATATGCATGGGTTGTTACAATTTTTGAAGATGGAAAACAATCCTAACAAACATTGGACAAACACTAATGGTTAGAGCATGGCAAGATGCATGACCAATGTGGTTTTGGTAGCCATTAAAATAACCATCCAAATAGCAAATTACATTTTTGTAAGTTGTGATGAATTGATTACTATAGATAACCATACATGGATTTCAATGCATGCTCATGTGTTGTTGAAGATTCTAGGAGGATGATCATCTTGGTGAATCTAAAATGAGTCACAAATGGTTTCATAATAAACAACATTACTAATATGATCTAAATCTCTATGAAGGTTTTTGGGGGTTTGTCTAACCATGATTTGGTTACAACAATTGTTTTCTTTGGTGCAAATGGTGTTGTTACCTTCTAGGGCATTAAAACTAATGTTGCAACCCAACTAAGAAGAAGTTTTCACCTTTTTGTATTCCTACACATTGTTAGTTCACATGACCAACCTAGTAGGCCTCATTCTCTCTAACTACCCATATTTTTGAAGATTGAAGCATTATTGGTGGGTGTGTATGTGTATTTAAATCACTCTCCCAAAATAAAAATTGGATAGATGGAAACTAGCTAAAATTATGGACACAAAAGGTTATAAAAATTTTGCACATCATTAAATTTTAATGGATTAACATTGTAGCTCCAAGCAAGGTGATCCTTGAGGATTTCAAGACTCTTTTGGTGAAGATGGCACAAGATGTTACTAGTAATGAATATACAACTACAAATTGTGAGTTGACATGTGAAGTTGAAACCATTATGGGGCTTACCTCTATGATGCTTATGTTGCAAACTCTACAAGGTTTGAGTAAATATGTTCAAAACCATGAAACCTTCATTTGTGACTTTGTGAGCAATGTAAAATGATTTCAAGCTAATTTGCACAACATATATTGTGATGAAGAAAAGAAGTACTATTGGGCGAAAGCACAATAAAATGTAAAAAATACTTACCAATCTACTTGTCTAATGAACAAAAAATAGGACCAAAACCCATCAGAAAATTGTTATACATTCAATTTTTTTTAGTTGAATGATAAATAACAAGATACTTCTTCATTATTATGCATTAAGTTTTAAATTTTTCATTGTAAAAGTAGGTTTCAAATAGATTTTTCTAAATGCAAGTAGCTTTTAAAACCTATTTTTTACAATGTAAAATTTGATTCAAGTATGTGTTAAGATATTTTACCAAAGAGAAAATCATTTTTTTGTGGTGATGCCCTTGAATATACAATGATATTTATGCTATAACTTCATACATGTATATTTCATTAAATTTTCTGATGAAGAAGTAGGTATGAACACCATATTGACTAGTTAGTTTCAAATGTATTTATTCCCTACATTTATTATTCTAAATTTTTTGAAATTTTGTAATTGATTTACAATAAACCCAATTGAGGGCTCAATAGTTTCAAAGTGAAATTTAAGTAAAATTTGAATCTAGTTATTTTCTTGTGTTTTTATGAAAAACTGCCTCTTTTAAACTTGATATTTTTTTGTCAACTTTTTTTGAATACTTTACCATGCTTTCACACAATTGTATTGACTTCTTGCAAAACTTCATTGATTAGACCTTTGATCCTTTGCACACTATGTGATGGATCCAATTGTTGGAAATACAACAAATAACATTTTCTTATTCTATTAGAATGTACATGAATATCCACAAAATATGCAAGTTGACTAGTTTCCACAACATGGTCAGTCAAAAAGATTGAACATAATCATTGCAAGAGGTGAAAATTCAATGCACTCAAGTTCTGTTGCAACTAACCAATGAATTGAACAAGAGATTCATTTCATAAGAGGTCTTTTATGTTATGGGAATAATCTATTCACCCTCAATAAATTATTAGATTAATAAGCTTATTTTTCTTTGTCACAATGAGTATCAACTACACTTTTATCATGTTGCCACCTTTTAATTGTAACCCAACATCTTGGCTATGGCAGAGGTTAGGATCTAGTGGCATTTTGAAGGATAAGATTCCAAAGTTTTTGAAGCTTATTGAAGCTTATTGAAATTTTGTGATCACACTAGGTTCAATAGAAGATGAATGGACCTTCTAAGCCTTGACCTAGATCAAGAACAAATTGAAAAATTGTATCATAATCCACTTGGATCTAATAATTAGGATGTATGTTCAAAAGTTTTATTCTTTGGCCACATTTATGTTCTACACTACCATTCAAGATTGGAAGACCAACAAACATCAATATGGTGTGGATTTGTAATGCTTCTAGGGGCAACATGCCTAAATATGTTCCTCATTTAATAGAACTTTATCTTTGTAACGATTTTCAAGTTCCCAACCTTTGGGCATATATATATGAATGCATTATGGTGAGGACTTTTCTTTTAGTTGATTTCAACTTGTAACAAGTTTTGAATTTTGTGTAGGTCAACCTTCAATTGCTTATTGGTAGAATCCATTCATGGATTGGGGTTCAATTCCCCTTCAAAACATTTTGTTGTATAATTTTGATGTCCTTGCATCTTTTGAGTTTGGTAAAATGGTTTTGTGGAATGCATATCAACTTTTAATTGTGATAAGGAATGATAAAATAAAAAATGTGGTGAATTCAAACACCCCCTTCAAGGCATACAAGTTGTCAATTTTCTAGATCCATAATCAATATTGTGTACCTAGAATTTCACCTTAAGTGACCACCTAGTCACACCATACCCGCATCCTCCAAAAATGGCAATAGCCACCTTGCATTCACATGCTTCAACATGGAATAACCATAAGGTCATGCAAAAAATGTTAATGTAACCTACTAATTGGCTTTACCAATGTTGTTATGGCCAACTCCCCCATACCTACTACAAATTAGAGAGGCCAGTTGAATGAATTGGGGAAAAAACAAATTGGTGTTAAGGATGATTTTTACACTTTGTAAAGTTTGTGCTATTTATAAGGTGGGCTCATAAAGTAATATAGATATATCTAAACCACTCTACATTTGTCTTCATTGTTTGATTTGGTCAATCTGCCATTTTTTTTAATGGTGGGTAACACCTTTGGATGAGGGCATTACTTGATTTGTGTTCACAATAGTGTTAGTCATTTTTAAAAAATCGTCAAGTAGGTTTTTTTTTGGGAAAATTTTGGGACCAAACAAGTTATCAATATCAATCTAAAAAAATGTGTTGGGTAATTTATCAAAAAAATTAGGTACTAATTGTTGATTATTTGTAAGTGTAGGTTATCAAATAATCAATTAAAAATCATCAATTAACTTGTTGGTTATACATGGGTTATAAAGTTTTTTTGTAAAATTAAAATTAAAATTATTACTTAAAAAAATTGTCTTAATGTTTAAAGATCGATAACATACCTAGATGATAATTAGGTCATCTTGGTATGTTATTACATTTTGAAAATTCAATATCAAATGGCTATCACTTTAATTAATGATAAAAAATTGTCAAGTTATTAATAAATGCCTTGATAACCACTCAAAATTCAATAACTAGGCAGAACTAGTCCACATCAACTACCTATAATCTTGTGTAGGCTCTTCCTCTAGTAATACCCTCATCTTGAGACCTTACTTGACATTTAAGAATTATGACATCTATTTATAAAGGAAAGTACTTTTGTTTGTTTTCTTTGTTTATCATGATGAAATCTCCCAAACCATGGTGCTTCTTGCCATGCTTTTGGTACGTTTGAAAAGCCCTCAATGAAGAGGATTGGTGCATCAAGTGGATTTCATAATGTTTCAACATATGGTGGAGAAGTTATTGAATATTGAACAATTTCTTCATTAAAAAATCATGTGAATAAAAAAAAAACTTATAGGGGAATTTGGTTGCACTCCTAGTGTTTTTGGAAAGCCCTTAGTCAGTGGGATTTAATGAGGGTTATTTGGAGTTTTTTAGACCTAAGGTGTGCAAGATATTGAATTTTGAGTAGTTTTTTTTTCATTGAAAATTGAATTAAA
>Ga0116227_10015035_pt1 | contig 11568 bp, 9 predicted proteins | sample S1TSphgellanicum_FD_89693 | JGI IMG/M metagenome (GOLD analysis project Ga0116227, IMG submission 89693) | Host-associated microbial communities from peat moss isolated from Minnesota, USA - S1T2_Fb - Sphagnum magellanicum MG | ecosystem: Host-associated > Plants > Peat moss > Unclassified... | reverse complement strand
CGCCAGATACATCATCGGGCGAATCACAATCTCGCCATTGACGACGACCGGACGCTCGGTGATGCCGTGCATGCCGAGGATGGCGCTCTGCGGGGGGTTGAGGATCGGCGTCGACATCATCGAACCGAAGATGCCGCCGTTGGTAACCGAGAACGTGCCGCCGGTGAGATCTTCCATCGTCAGCTTGTTGTCCTTGGCCTTGGCGCCGTAAGCGGCAATGGATTTTTCGATATCGGCAAACGACAGCTGGTCTGCATCACGCAGGATCGGCACCACCAGGCCGCGTGGCGAAGAAACCGCGATGCCAATGTCATAGTAGCCGTGATAGATGATGTCGCTGCCATCAATCGAAGCATTCACCGCCGGATACTTCTTCAGCGCTTCGATCACGGCGCGCACGAAGAAGGACATGAAGCCCAGTTTCACGCCGTGCGCTTTTTCAAACTGATCCTTGTACTTGGCGCGAAGATCATTGATCGCCTTGAGATCAACTTCATTGAACGTCGTCAGCATTGCGGCGGTCGACTGCGCTTCAATCAAACGCTCGGCAATACGTGCACGGATGCGCGTCATCGGCACGCGCTGTTCTTCACGAGCGCCCGCTACGCGAGGCGCCGAAGGTGCGATGGCAGGAGCAGCAGCAGGCTTGGCCGCGGCAGCAGGTGCCGGATTGGCGGCATAAGCCTTGACGTCTTCAACCGTGAGGCGACCGCCCTTGCCCGAACCTGAAATCTGCGAAGCAGACAGGCCCAGCTCTGACAGCAGTTTGCGGACTGCCGGGCTCTGGCTGTCATCGCTGGTCATGGTGCTGGCCGTGCTTGCAGCAACAGGTGCCGCAGCGGCGGCAGCCTTGGCAGCCGCCGGCGCAGCAGCGGCTACGCCTTCTTCGAGAATACCGAGGATGTCGCCCGCCTGAACCGTCGCGCCAGCCTGCACGCGAATTTCCTTGAGGACGCCATCAACCGTTGAAGGCACTTCGAGCATGACCTTGTCGGTTTCCAGATCCAGCAGGTTCTGCTCGCGCTTCACGGCATCACCGGCTTTCAGGTGCCAGGCAGCAACGGTGGCTGACGTCACCGACTCCGGCAAGTTCGGGACTTTGATTTCAATGCTCATGCTCGGTATTCCTTTGTCTGTCTTCTTAACTTTTACGAATTTGTATTACAGCAGCAAGTATTAAACCACCTTGCCGCCAGTGAGGGCTTCGTTCACCACGTCTTCCTGCTGCTTCTGGTGCACCTTGAGATAGCCGACGGCCGTTGTCGCAGCACCCTTGCGGGTCGAATACATCAGGCGATGATGCGGCTGCAGGTAAACCGAGAGGCGATGCTTGATCTGATACCAGGCACCCTGGTTCTCAGGCTCTTCCTGGCACCACAGCACTTCGGTGGCATTCGGGAACTGCTTCAGCGCTGCTTCATAACCATCTCGCGGGAACGGATACAGCTGTTCGATGCGCACCAAGGCAACATTGCTGAGCTTCTGTTTCTCGCGCGCCTGCGCGAGGTCAAAGTAAACCTTGCCGGAGCAGAACACGATACGCGTGACATTCTTGACGTCGAGCTTCTCGACTTCCTGGATCACCGTCTGGAACTGACCCTTGGTCAGATCATCCAGCGACGAAACCGACAGCGGATGACGCAGTAATGATTTCGGCGTCATCACGATCAGCGGCAGACGCGCGCTGCGCTTCATCTGGCGACGCAGCATGTGGAACATCTGCGCGGGTGTCGAAGGCACGCAGACCTGCTGGTTGTTCTCAGCGCACAACTGCAGATAACGCTCGAGGCGTCCAGAAGAATGCTCGGGCCCCTGACCTTCAAAGCCATGCGGCAGGAACACCACCAGACCGCAGAGGCGGCCCCACTTGGCATAACCGCTCGAAATGAACTGGTCGAACAGAACCTGCGCGCCGTTGGCGAAGTCGCCGAACTGCGCTTCCCAGATCACCAGCGAATCCGGATCGGTGGTGCTGTAGCCGTATTCAAAGCCGAGCACGCCGACTTCCGACAGCAGGGTGTCATGCACCACGAAGCGGTATTTCTCGGTGGAGAGATGACGCAGCGGCGTGTAGCGCGCGCCATTCTTGTAGTCATGCACCGTCGCGTGACGATGGAAGAACGTACCACGGCGCACGTCCTGCCCAGACAAACGGATATTGAAGCCTTCGTTGGCAAGCGTGGCATAAGCCATGGTCTCGGCAAAGCCCCAATCCATCGGCAGTTCACCAGCCGCCATCTTGACGCGGTCTTCGTGGATCTTCTGCACGCGCGGATGCAGCGTGAAACCTTCCGGCAACTTCTGCAGCTTGGCATTCAGCGTCGCCAGCATGTCGCGGCTCACCGCTGTATCAGTAGGCGTATCCCAGGTGCCCTTGAGGTAATTGCCCCAGTTGACGGTGTACTTGTTTCCGACCAGGCCCAGGGTATTGCGTGCGGTGTTCTCGCCTTTATCAAGACCGTCGCGATAAGCCCTGACCAGGCCTTCAGCATCGTTCTTGGTGACCGTGCCTTCCTGTTCAAGCTTGGCGGCATAGATCTGCATGGTAGTCGGCTGCTTCTTGACCACGTCGTACATCACCGGCGATGTCACTGAAGGCTCATCGGCCTCGTTGTGACCCCAGCGACGGTAGCAGCAGATGTCGATGATGACGTCCTTGTGGAATTCATTGCGGAAATCCATCGCCAAGCGCGTGACGAACACGACGGCCTCGGGATCATCGCCATTCACATGGAATACCGGCGCTTCAAGCATCTTCGCCAGGTCCGTGCAGTAACGCGAGGTGCGCACTTCATGGTTCGGCGTGGCTTCGATCGGGTTCGGCGTGGTGAAGCCGATCTGGTTATTGACGATGACGTGAACCGTACCGCCCGTCGCATAGCCTTTCGACTGCGACAGCTGCAAGGTTTCCATCACGACACCTTGGCCCGCGAACGCTGCGTCACCGTGAATCAACACGGGGACGACGCGCTGGCCGGCTTCATCAAGACGGCGCGTCTGGCGCGCCTTGACGCTGCCCTCGACCACCGGATTGACGATTTCGAGATGCGAAGGATTGAACGCCAGCACCAGGTGCAAACGCTTGCCGGCCACTTCAACGTCGGTCGAGAAACCCATGTGGTATTTGACGTCGCCCGCACGGCTCAGCGAATCGGCGGAATATTTGCCTTCGAATTCGGCAAACAGATCCTTCGGTGACTTGCCGAGGATGTTGATCAGCACGTTGAGACGGCCGCGGTGGGCCATGCCGATCACCACTTCTTCAACGTCGCGTTGCGCGCAGGCGTGCAGCACTTCATCCATGGCCGGAATCAGCGAGTCGCCGCCTTCCAGCGAGAAGCGCTTCTGGCCGACGTATTTGTTGTGCAGGTAACGCTCGATGCCTTCAGCCGCAACCAGCTGCTTGAGGACTTCGCGCTTGCGTTCGGTGGCGATCTTGGGCTGGAACGCAACGCTTTCAAGGCGCTTCTGGATCCAGCGCTTTTGCGCCGTTTCCGTGATGTACATGTACTCCGCGCCGATGTTGTCGGTATAGACCGATTTCAGGATGCGGATGATGTCCTTCAGCGGCAATCGATCCGACGCCGCCAGGGTACCGGTGTTGAACACGGTATCAAGATCCGCCGGCGCGAGGCCGTGGAATGCAGGATCAAGATCCGGCACATGCTGCACCGGCGCGAGCCCCAGCGGATCCAGCTTGGCAGCCTGATGGCCACGCACACGGTAATAGTTGATCAGGCGCAGGACACCAGCCTGCTTTTCAGCGGCCTGCGCATCAAAACCTGATTCAGCGGCAACCACACGACGCGGCTCGCGCGCCAATTTTTCGAAGCGCTCGACAATCGGGCTGTGCGGAACATCCGAAAAGCCGTCCGCGCCCTGCACGCCACGGAAGTAGGCGCGCCAGGACGGGTCTACCGATTCCGGGTTCTCAAGGAATTGTTCGTAGTAGGCCTCGATATACGGCGCGTTGGCACCGTTGATCGTCGAGGACTCGATAAAGCTTTGATACTTGCTGCCACTCATGTTGCTATCCACCTGTTCTTGCGTAACCGCACATCAGGTGGAGCAAGGCGCTCCGCCTGACTCCGTATTGCCTACGCCTTAGCGCTTTGGGGCTCTACAGCGTTCATTTTTTTGCACCACCAGACTTCATCAGGTCATCCGACAGTCCCGTCAGATACTTGCGGAAGTCATCCGCCAATTCCGGGTGCTTAAGGCCATATTCCACATTGGCCTTGAGATAACCCAACTTGCTGCCGCAGTCATAGCGCGTGCCTTCAAACTGATACGACAGCACCGTCTGCTCTTGAATCAACATACTGATCGCGTCAGTCAACTGAATCTCGCCACCTGCACCGCGCGGCGTGCGCTCCAGCAATTTGAAGATACGTGGCGTCAGGATATAACGACCAACGACGGCCAAATCGCTCGGCGCATCTTCCGCTTTTGGTTTTTCAACAATGCGACGGATTTCACCGAGGCCTTCGCCAACCGGCTTCACGTCCACCACACCGTAGCCGCTGATCTCGGCCTTGGGCACGCGCTGTGTAGCGATCACGCTGGTGCCGTATTCCTGATAAACGCGCTGCATCTGCGCCAAACATGGGCGCAGTTTTCCGTCGATGAGGTCGTCAGCCAGAATCACACTGAAATCTTCATCGCCAACGGCGGGTGCTGCGCACAATACCGCGTGGCCCAGACCCAGCGCCTCAGCCTGACGGATGAAGATGCAGGTCACACCAGGCGGTAGAACTTCGCGCACGGTTTCGAGCATCTTGGCCTTGCCCTTGGCTTCCAGCTCGGCTTCCAGCTCGTAAGCCTTGTCGAAGTGATCCATGATCGAATTCTTCGAGCGGCCGGTGATGAAGATCAGTTCTTGCGCACCCGCGCTGACGGCTTCCTGCACGGCATACTGGATCAGCGGCTTGTCGACCACCGGTAGCATTTCCTTGGCACTGGCCTTGGTCGCGGGCAAAAAGCGCGTGCCCATGCCAGCAACGGGAAATACAGCCTTGCGAATACGCATTTTTATCTTCTCCTTGATTAGCGCTAGTTTATCGCAGCTATCAGCGCAGCGAACCGCTCAAATGGGTTTTGTCAGCGTTACGCGCAATCAATGCAAAGTCGTAACTGTCGCCGGTTTTCTGGAACTTCATCGCCACCTTCCCGGGTAGGAAAAGCGGCTGCTTGAACTGCACCAGTAATTCTTTCGGCTCAGGCGCACCCGCTTCCTGCAGCAGTGCAGCGCAATGCGCCAGCGACCACATGCCATGCGCGATGGCGCGCTTGAAGCCAAACATCTTGGCGCTCAGCGCAGTGAGATGAATCGGGTTGTAATCCTTGCCGGCAGCGGCGTAACGGCGGCCCATGTCGGCCGGCACGTCAAAGCTGCGGTACTCGGTGAGCTGCTGCACGGATACTTCGGGCTTGGGCTTGGGCTTGGCACCGCCACCCTTCTTGCCGTCGGAAATGCGATAAATCGCCGTCATCACCGAGGTGTAAAGCGTTTCGTCACCCTGGGTGAAGTCGGTCACGATGTCGAATTCCAGGCCTGCACGAACGCGGCGTGATTCGGTGATGCGTGCCGTCACGCTGTAGCTTTCGTCCGCACGCAGCGGACGCACCTGACGGATGCTGTTGCGGACGTGGACAATGCCCAGCATCGGCAAGGGGAATTTGGGATCTGCCATCAGCACCATCGGCAGCGAGAACGCCATCACCTGCGGAAAAGTGATGGGCAGGATTTCCGAATCCTTGAAACCACAGACCTTGTTATAGGCCGCAAGCTGCTTGGCATCGGCGCGAACATTGTCGAGGCGGGTTTCGAGCAGCGGCAGTTCAATGTTCTTGCCCGGCTTGCGGCGGGCTGAGCCAGCAGCCTTGAGATACAGGGATAGCGCAGTAGGGGGGCGCTCAAGTGTTGCAGTCATGAATCCAAATCCTTTTAAAGCTATAAATTTTTTCGGCGCCTAGTGTCCAACATGGCCCTGAGAACTGCCACCCACAGATCGGCGAAAATTGTTTTATTTTATTTTTATAAGATAAATTATATTACAAATAATAACAAATTACTGAACTATTGAATCGTACGCTCAGGGAACAAGCTCGGAAATCACCAGCGCCACCGGTTTACCTGCTGCCGCACGATCCAGTTCCAGTTGTCCCTGCAGATCACCAGACTGCGCCTGAGCCCCACCACTTTGGCTGACGCGGGCGGTCAACACCCAACGATCAAACTGCGAAAGCTTCATCGTCGGCATCATCGCCATGCTGTCGTCCAGCGTGACCGTCAAGGGCAATTGACTGGCGTCCAGCTTTTGCACAGCCAGTGGCATCGGCGGTCCGCCTGCGGCCTTGGCAAACACCAGCAAGCTGGCACCCGCGGGCACCTTGCCTGCGAGGCTTGGCGACAGGCTCACCTGAATCTTGAGGCTGACGGCGTCAGCAACCTTGGGCACCGCGCGTGCCGGGACTGCAAGATTGCCGAGCTGCGACAATTCCTGCAGTCGCGCATCCAGAGCCGTACGCAGCTCATCGGGCAATTGCTGATCGCGCAGCTTCAGCCAATAAGCCAGTGCGTCTTTATATTGCCCGGATTGCGCAGCCGCCAAGCCGGCATACCACAGCGCCTTGCCCTGAGCAGGATCCAGCGTCAGCGCCTGCTTGAACAGTTTCTGCGGTTCACCGGCAACGTGCCGGTCGTTGGCCATGGCCAGGGCCTCACCCTGCCCGACCAGCCAATCTGCCGTCTGCGCGCCATTCAGCATATTGGCCTTGGCATAAGCCTGCGAGGCCTCGGCGTAACGCTGCGTAATGAAATAAGAACGCCCGAGCATGGCCCAACCTTCGGCGTCGTCGGGCGATTTCTTCAAGCGTTTTTCCAGACGCTGCACCATCGCCTCAATCATCAGCTGCTGCGCCTGATCAGGATGCGCCACCACTTCATCCAGCGTGCGCTGTGTTTGCCAGCTATCACCCATCCAATACCAAACCACAGCGAATATTGGCAGGCTCAATGCAAGCAGCAACGCCAAGTAAGGACGACGTTGCACGGCCTGCGGCGCAACAGCAGTTTCATCAACGTCGGTCAGCAGACGCGCAGCCAGTTCTTGTTTGAGCGCAGCGGCGGAATCCGCATCGACCACTCCACTGGCAACATCGCCGTCAATTTCCGCAAGACGCGAACGATAGGCTGCAAGATTGACTTGCTTGCGCTCCAGTTGCTGTGCATTGCCTCGCACGAGCCACGGGCGCAGCAACAACAGAATGGCGAACAATGCGAGCAGCGCCATCACGACATACGAAATCATTTATTTTCTTCCAACAGCTTGCGCAGCTTGTCTTCATCCACTGCAACAGTCTTTGCCGTGCTACGCGAACGACGCGCAAAGGCATAGGCCATGCCCAACGCCAGCAACACCAGCAATACCGGCCCAAACCACAGCAACAAGGTGATGGCCTTGAATGGCGGCTTGTAGAGAACGAAATCGCCGTAACGCTCCGTGAGGTAATCGGTGATCTGCTGGTTGCTTTCACCGGCAAGAAGCTGACGTTTGACCTGATTGCGCAGGTCTGCCGCTAGCGGTGCATCTGAATCCGCGATGTTCTGGTTCTGGCAAACCAGGCAGCGCAGCTGATTGGTCAGCGTGCGGTAACGGGCTTCCTGCTCTGCATTGAGGCCGGAGATATCCGCCGCATTGGTGGCACTCGCCAGCATCGGCAACAACGCCAACAGCATCAGCAGCACTCTCATGGCTTGGCGCCCGCCATCAAGGGCGCGATCTTCTCGCGCCAGGCCTGTTCGGTCATCGGGCCAATCTGCTTGTAGACAATGGTGCCTGCTGCATCCAGCACAAAGGTTTCGGGCACGCCATAAACGCCCCAATCCAATCCTGCCGTGCCTTCTTCATCCATCACCACTTTGCGATAAGGGCTGCCGTGCCGGGCGAGCCAGTTCGTCACATCTTCCGGCTTGTCCTTGTAATCCATGCCGATGATCTCGACATTGAATTCCCTGGCCAGCTTCAGCAGGACCGGATGCTCGACCTGGCAGCCTTCGCACCAGCTCGCAAAGAAATTCACCAGCACCGGACGCCCCTTCAGATCGGCATTGCTGTAGGACGTACCGTCATCGAGCAGCTTGAGATTGAATGCCGGCGCAGGCTTGCCGATCAGCGGGCTCGGCACTTCACGTGGATCGTGTTGCAGACCAAATGCAAACAGGACCACCAGCGCCGCCAACACCACGACCGGAATCAGATAGCGCATCAGGCCACCACGCTGTTGCTGGCCACGCGCGATTCGGCTGCACGACTCAGGCGGTAACGGCGATCAGTGGCCGCGAGCAAGCCGCCGAGGACCATCAAGGCGCCACCCAGCCAGACCAAACGCATCATCGGCTTGTAGTACAGGCGCAGCGCCCAGTCACCGGTGTGCGCACCTTGCGCATCGAGCGGCTCACCGAGTGCAACATAGATATCGCGGAACGGCGTGTGATCAACCGCGGCCTCCGTCATCATCTGCTGCGTCGCGCGGAACAGGCGTTTTTCCGGATGCACCGTGGCCACCACTTCACCGCTGTGTTCGATGGTGACCGTGCCGAAATCCGAATCGTAATTGGGACCGGTGCGCGGCTCGACGCCTTCAAAGCGGAATTCATAACCGGACAAATCAATGCTCTGCCCCGGCGCGAGACGCACATCCTTCTCGACGCTGAACGAACTGACAAAGGTGACGCCCAGCGCCCAGACTCCCAGTCCCAGATGCGCCAGCGACATTCCCCAAACCCCGCGCGGCACACCGACCAGACCTGAGACAAAACCGGTCTTGGCGCGAATACGCCGCCAGATTTCCTGCAGCGCGGTCACGATCGCCCAGAAACCGAGGAAGCCACCTGCAATCACCGCAACCGGTGCGCGCTCGTGAATCAGCAAGGGCACGGCAATCGCGGCGATCAAGGCAATGATGAACGGCGCGCGAAGATGACGGATCACCTCGCCCGCCTTGGCACGTTTCCACGACACGGTTGCCGCCAGGCCTACCATCAGCAACAGCGGCGCGAACAGGGGAATGAAGACGGCATTGAAGTACGGCGGGCCGACTGAAATCTTGCCCAGCTTGAGCGCATCCACCACCAGCGGATACAGCGTGCCCAGCAGCACCGATGCCGAAGCCACCACCAGGAACACATTGTTGATCAGCAGCAAACCTTCGCGGGAGAACAGCGTCATCTCGCCTTCACTGACCAGCTTTGGCGCGCGCCAGGCGTAGAGCAGGAATGAGGCACCGAGCACCGTCGTCAGGAATCCCAGAATGAAAACACCGCGCGCAGGGTCGCTGGCGAATGCGTGCACCGAAACGATCACGCCCGAGCGCACGAGGAAGGTGCCAAGCAGCGATAGACCAAACGCAAGGATGGCCAGCAACACCGTCCATGATTTCAGCAAGCCACGTTTTTCTGTCACCGCCAGTGAATGGATCAGCGCCGTGCCGACCAGCCAGGGCATGAAGGAAGCGTTCTCAACCGGATCCCAGAACCACCAGCCGCCCCAACCGAGAACGTGATACGCCCACCACGAACCGAGCGTGATGCCCAGCGTCATGAACAGCCATGCGGTCGTTGTCCAAGGACGCGTCCAGCGCGCCCAAGCCGCATCAAGACGGCCCGAGACCAAGGCCGCAATCGCAAACGCAAAGGCCACGGAGAAACCGACATACCCCATGTAGAGCATCGGCGGATGAATCACCATCCCCGGATCCTGCAATAGCGGATTCAGATCCTTTCCATCCTGCGGAACCGGAAACAGGCGATCAAAAGGATTCGAGGTCAGCAGCATGAACAACAGGAACCCAACGCTGACAACGCCCAGCACCGACAGCGCGGTTGCAGTGATGTCCGCAGGCAAACGGCGGTTGAACACCGACACCGCCAAGGTCCAACCCGCGAGAATGGCGACCCACAGCAGCAAGGAACCTTCGTGAGCGCCCCACACGGCGGTGATGCGGTAGATCATCGGCAATTCTGAATTCGAGTTGGCCGCGACATAGGCCACCGAGAAATCCAGGTTGATGAACGAAGCCATCAAGCAGCCAAAGGAAATGAAGACCAGCAGCGCCTGCGTCTGTGCTGCCGATGTTGCAACTGCCATCGCGCGGGCATCACGCTTCCACACGCCGTATGCCGGAACCAGGACCTGGATCAACGCAACGCCCAACGCGAGGATCAGCGCAAAATGGCCAAGCTCTGGAATCACTTCTTGGCCTCGGTCGGCATCACGGATTTGAATGGCGCACAGGCGTGCTTGCCGTCCTGCACCTTGAGCGCCTCAGCCACTTGTGGCGGCATGTAGTTTTCATCGTGCTTGGCGAGGATTTCATCGGCCGCAAAAGTGCCATTGGCCTGCAGGCTGCCGGTGGCGACAACACCCTGACCTTCACGGAACAGATCCGGCAGGATGCCTTCATAGTGCACCGGCAGGTTGTGCACGCAGTCCGCCAGGATGAAATCAACGCGCAGGCCTTCACCGCGCTTGACGCTGCCGCGCTCGACCAGACCGCCCAGTCGCAGCTTGGCACCAACAGGCGTAGTACCTGCCAGCAGATCCGACGGCGTATAGAAATACATCATGTTCTTGCGGAAGGCGGTAAACCCCAGCGCCGCTGCGAGGCCCAGGCCCACCAGCAGTGCTGCAATTGCTGCCATGCGCTTTTGCCGCTTGGTCATTCCGTGGCGCTCAGTTCTTTCAGGAGTTGGCGGCGACGCAGTCGTGGTGCGATCAGGTTCCAGGCAAATACTGCGGCGGCAAAGCCATAGCTGCCCCAAACGTAAACCGCATAACCACTCATATCGAGGAAATTGCTAGACATCGGAATCCTTCGTCGAGTTCCTTGCTGCCTTACTTGGCGCAACATCTGTTTCGTTTTCGAGCCCCGGCCCGGCCATCCGTGGCCGGGCGTTCGAGCCTACCGCGAGCTCCGCTCGCGAAACGTAGTCTCTCACCCAAGCCGTACCGCGCTCACGCAGCAACAGTTCGTTTTGTACACGACGCAACAGCACATAGCCCATGAAGAAGTAGGCCCCGAGCAGGCTGGCATACAGCGGCCGCGCCATGTCCGCGCTCATGTTCGGCTTGCCCAGCTTCAGGATGGTCGAGCCCTGGTGCAGGCTGTTCCACCACTCCACCGAGTAATGAACGATTGGCACGTTGATCACCCCGACCAGCGCCAGCAGTCCGCAGGCGCGTGCGGCAGCGCGTGGATCTTCAATCGCCTGGTTGAGGCCGATCACGCCCGCATAGAGAAACAGAAGAATCAGTTCGGCGGTCAGGCGCGCATCCCAGACCCAGTAAGCGCCCCACATCGGCTTGCCCCACAACATGCCGGTGACCAGCGCCAACGCGGTAAAGCTCGCGCCCACCGGCGCGGCGGACACCAGCACGCATTCCGCCAGCTTGATGCGCCAGATCACGGCGATCGCACCGGCGGTCGCCATCAACATATAAATGGAGAGCGACAGGGCCGCCGCTGGCACGTGGATATAGATGATGCGGAAGGCGTCGCTCTGCT
>Ga0116227_10015034_pt1 | contig 11569 bp, 6 predicted proteins | sample S1TSphgellanicum_FD_89693 | JGI IMG/M metagenome (GOLD analysis project Ga0116227, IMG submission 89693) | Host-associated microbial communities from peat moss isolated from Minnesota, USA - S1T2_Fb - Sphagnum magellanicum MG | ecosystem: Host-associated > Plants > Peat moss > Unclassified... | reverse complement strand
CAGCATCCCCTCGGCCTGTTTCAGCTTGAAGCGCCATTCATAGCTCTCCCAGCCTTCCGGCAATTTGCCAGCCAGCAGCAGCGCCTCGGCCTTTTCGAAATGCGCCTCGGCGAAATTCGGGTCGATCGCCAGCGCCTGGTTGCAGACCGCGACGGATTCCTCGAGCTCCAGGCGCTCATAGAGAATCAGCGCCAGGTTGAAATAGGCGCGGCTATCTTCCGGCGATAATTCAATGGCCCGCCGCCCCGCCGCCGCCGCGTCATCCAGCCGCCCGGCGCCCCGGTAGATTTCGCACATGTTGCGCGGATAAAGCGAAACATTCGGCGCCAGCTTGATCGAGCGCTCCATGCGCTCGATCGCCATGTCCACCTGGCCCTTGCGGTACAGGATGATGCCGGAAAGATGCAGCACATGCGGGTGGTCCGGGGCGGCTTTCAGCACCCGGTTGGCGAGGTCGTCCGCCTCGTCCAGCTTGCCCGCCTGTTCCAGCTGGGAGATCTGCGCCACCACGTCGGCCAGGGCGACGCGCTGCTGGCCCGGCTGCAGCGGGGCCTCGGTGCTGACCACGGCGTTGCTCATGGTGCGTAGCCCAGTTCGGCGATCCAGGGGGCGAGCACTGGCCGGACTTCGGAGAACAAGGCCGGCAACACGGCCTCATAGGCGCGGTAGCGGTACAGGCCGCGGCTGTGCATCGGCTCTTGCATGATCACATGCGCCGGCACGGGCTGGCCGGGCAGCACGTCATTGGCCCTCAACATTTCTTCTCCAGGCACGGTGGCGGGGTCGGCGCCGATGAAGGAGAGAATGTCTCGCAAAACCGCCGCCGGCGACTCTACCATGCTCTCGTAACGGACCGGCAGGTAGCGCAGCGTCAGCTGCCCGCGATAATGCCGGATCAGCGACATGGTGAGGTCGTAATGCTGCGCCAGTGCGGGCATCGAAACCCCGGAATTCGCCTCCAGCCGGCGGTCCTGGCCGAGATTGGACAGCATCAGGTCAAGAGGGTGGCGGAGCAGATGAATTATGGGTGCGTCCGGGTACAGCAGCTTGATCAGCCCGAGGTGCCAGTGGTTGTCAGCGCTGCGATCGGTGATGAATTTTTTCTCCTCCGTCACAAGCCCGGCTGCGGCCAGTCCCGAGGCGCGGTGGGCGCGCAGGCGCTCCGCCACCTGCTGGGCGTCGCCGACCATCGTATCGCTGAGCGATTCGGGATAGCCGTCCGCATCAAGTCCGGTGAGACGGGAAACCAGCCCGGTAAGCTCGGAAACCGGAGAACAACCGTCGCCGGCGGCAAAGCCCGGCACTTTTGCCAGCAACTGTTCCAGAAGCGAGGTCCCGGAGCGCGGAAACCCCAGCAGGAATACCGGTTGCGGCCCGCCCTGGGCCTCGGCGCGCGGCAGGCCCAGGACGCGGTCGGCGGTAAAATACGCTTTGTAAGTATCTGATTTTTTAACAAAATCTTCAGGCTCATAGCGCTGCCCGTAGCGCTCGCGCTGGACGCGCTTGCCGATGGCGAATGCTGTGACGGCCTCGGTCGGCTGGTTCAGCCGGGCAAAAGCCTGGCCGCGGGCGGCGAATTCCGCCGGCATCAGCGCCTCCACCGGATCGTTCAGCCGTGCCAGCACGGCTTCCGGCTGGTCCAGCTGCAAATCCATCAGTGCCCGCAACAGGCGCAGGGTGCGGTCGGCGGGCCAGGTGGTGAGGGCTTCGTCAAGAATCGCGGCGGCCCGCGCCGGCCGGCCGCGCGCCGCCTCCACCTGCGCATAGCCGCCGATGCCGCGGGCATTGTCCGGCCGGATCAGCAGCGCGCGGTCATAGACACCGGCCGCATCGTCAAGCCGGCCCTGCAGTTTCAGGTTCCAGGCGAGGTTGGCGAGAACCATGCCGTCTTCGCGCTCCAGCAGCGCCAGCGCCCGCCGGTAATGGCTCTCGCCGGCCCGCAGCCGGCCGGTTTCGGTGAGAATGACGCCCATCACGTGATGCGCGGTGGGGTCGCGCGGCGATAATTTCAGCGCCGCCCGGCTCGAAGGCTCGGCATCCAGATGCCGGCCCTGGCCGACCAACAGCTGTGCGAGTTGCAGATTGGCGGCGGCGGCGATCGGCGGGCCGTCGGCGGGCAGGTACGCAAGGCGCCGGGCCAGCGCTTCCGCCGCTTTCGGGCGGTTTTCGGCGCGCCGCACCTCAAACAGCACGCGAAGTGCGGCGCGGTGGTTCGGCGCCAGATCGAGGATTTTTAGCGCCAGCGCCGCCGCCTCGGCCGGTTTTTTCTCGTTAAAGAGTTTCGTCGCCTCGTCGCCCATTGGGTTGAGCGTGTCCAAACTGGCGCGCTCCGGCAGGGCGGCCGGGTCGTAGTCGCAGCAACGAACCCGGCGCAAGCCGCTTCCGCATGAGCATAGAACCATGTCCAACATTTTTATGCGTTACAATCTAAAGAGGGCGGGTCAATGTCTGTCGTTTTGGTGGCACCCTGTACAACGCGGCGCAAAGCTATGCAAAACATAGGTTTTCCGGGTCGCGCGGCCCCGCCCGACTTGACCGAGGCCTGCCCGGGAACAGATAATCGTTAACATCCGGAGGCAGCAATGCGTGATTTTTCCGAACTTTCAGAGCGCGAGGTGCTGGCGCTTGCGATCGGTTCCGAAGAGGAAGACGGGCGCATCTACAACGACATTGCCGAGCGGCTGCGCGAGGATTTTCCGGCTTCCGCCAACGTCTTCACGGAAATGGCGGCAGAGGAGAGCGAGCACCGGCACAAATTACTGGATATCTACACCGAGAAATTCGGCCGGCACATCCCGCTCGTCCGCCGCCAGGACGTGCGCGGGTTTTTGCACCGCAAGGCGGTGTGGCAAGTGCCCAAACCCAGCATCAACGATGTCCGCAAGCTCGCCGAGAGCATGGAAGCGGAAACCTCGCGTTTCTACCGGCTGGCGGCGTCTCGCTCCACCGACGCCGCGGTGCGCAAGCTGCTGGGCGACCTGGCCGAGGCCGAACAGCAGCACGAGCACCGCGCCGACGAGCTTACCGGCCAGCTGAGCGAAAAAGCCCTGAAATCCGAGGACGCCACCGCCGAGCGGCGGTTCATGCTGCAATATATCCAGCCGGGCCTCGTTGGGCTGATGGACGGCTCGGTCTCCACCCTGGCTCCCATTTTTGCCGCGGCGTTTTCCACCGGCCATCCGCACGCGGCCTTCGTCGTCGGCCTTGCCGCCTCCATCGGCGCCGGCATTTCCATGGGGTTTGCCGAGGCTTTGTCCGACGATGGCAGCCTGACCGGCCGCGGCACGCCGATTTTCCGTGGCGCCATCACCGGCGCCATGACGACGCTGGGCGGCCTTGGCCATACCCTGCCGTTTCTCATTCCTACGCTCTGGACCGCCCTTATCGTCGCCTTTTTCGTGGTGGTGGTGGAGCTGGCGGTGATCTCCTGGGTGCGCTGGAAATACATGGACACCTCGCCCATCCGCGCGACTCTACAGGTGGCGCTGGGCGGCGCGCTGGTATTTGCCACCGGCGTGCTTATCGGTAATGGATGACGTATAGGTTACGTCAAAAAGGGAAAATTATGTCATTACCGGAAATTCTGCGCGGCCGCCTGAGCGTGCCGGCCATCGCGGCACCTCTGTTCATCATCTCCAACCCGGACCTCGTGATCGCGCAGTGCACCGCAGGCGTGGTGGGTTCATTTCCCTCGCTGAACGCAAGGCCGGCGGAGAAGCTGGAAGAGTGGTTTATCAGAATCAATGGCGAGCTCGGCGAATGGGATGCGGCGCATCCGGAGAAAAAATCGGCTCCCTATGCGGTGAACCAGATCGTCCACCGTTCCAATAACCGGCTGATGCACGATCTGGAACTATGCGTAAAATATAAAGCCCCCATCGTGATCACCTCACTCGGGGCGCGCAAGGATGTTTACGAGGCGGTGCATTCATACGGCGGCATCGTGCTGCACGATATTATCAACAACGCGTTTGCCAGGAAGGCGGTGGAAAAAGGCGCGGATGGGCTGATCGCGGTGGCGGCCGGGGCAGGGGGCCATGCCGGCGTGATCTCGCCCTTCGCGCTGATCCAGGAGATCCGCGAATGGTTTGATGGCCCGGTGGCGCTATCCGGCGCCATCGCCACGGGTGCGGCGATCCTGGCCGCCCAGGCCTGCGGCGCCGATTTTGCCTATATCGGCTCCGCCTTCATCGCGACCGACGAGGCGAACGCCTCGGCGGCGTATAAGCAGGCGATTGTCGATGGCTATGCCAATGACATCGTCTATTCCAACCTGTTCACCGGCGTGCATGGCAATTACCTCAAGCCCAGCGTCCGGGCGGCCGGGATGGACCCGGACAACCTGCCGAACGGCGATGTCTCGACGATGAATTTCCACGAAGGCTCGACCAAGGCCTGGAAGGATATCTGGGGGTCTGGCCAGGGCATAGGCGCCGTGAAGGAAGTTTGCTCCGCCGGGGCACTCGTGGCGCGCCTTACCCGGGAGTACGCAGCCGCGAAGGCGAAACTTGCCGCTTGAGGCAATCATCAGTTCGCCAGGTCATCCATTGAGCGCGGCTCCCTGATCTCCCGTCCCTGGTGTTCGGCGCGGAATCTGGCCGACATCTCATAGGCCATTTTGCGGGCGCGATTCACCGAGCCAAGCGGCCTGTGCGCGGCCAAGGCGTGCCAGGGCGAAAACGCCAGCCCCTGGTCAATCGCGGTGATTTTTTCCAACGTCCAGGGGTCCTGCGCGGCGGCGGTGATGGTCGCCACCGTCACATACGGGCTTTCATCCTCCGGCCAGACGGCGGACGCGTCCTCGATGGGCATGGTCTCCGGATTCGTGCAGAGTTGCACGCGAACCTCCCATGTGGCGCTGTTCTGCAGACAGAAATCCACCACCACATTGCGCAGCATGTTCGGCTCGCCGTTGTTCGTCAGCGGCAGTTTTGTTAGCGCCGTCAGCTCGGGTGAGATCGGAAACACGCCGATCTTCGCTATGTATTTGCCATACAGAATTGGCGTCTGCGAATAAAAAGTTTCGCCAAGAATATGATGTTCCGGCTGCCCGCCGAGGCTGGTGAGCGCAACACTCTTGGTCCCCGCGGCTTCCAGCACCGCCTCGGCACCGCGCGCTACGGCGGAGGTGAGTTTCTTCACATGCTCCAGTTTGTTGGTGGTCGGCTCCAGCAGTTTCAGGCTTTTCAGGAATCCGGCGGCATCGGGCGCGCTGAACGCCGGGCCGTTCACCAGCACGAAATCCTGTGTCGCATCACCTTCGCTGCCCGCCACCCGGTCGCCCTCAACACCAACCACTTTCACCGCCATCCCGCGCGGCGTGGAAATACTGTCGTCCAGAACATCGCCAGGTACGGTCGAGAAGCGCATCATTACCGGATAAATACCCGCCGTGGCGAACAGCCCTTGCGCAAGTTCGTCCGGCAGGCCCGCCGGCACTGTCAGCCTGCCATATAACAGACCGTGGCTCTTGGCATGCACGCTGCGCAGCGGCGCCCCAGGCTTCAGCGTCGTTTCACTAATCTTGTGAAGTGTTGCCACAATCTCGGCCTCGACCTCGCTCTCATGCGCCTCGGGGCTTTCGAGTGCCGCGCTATACAATAACGGCGTGGAACGCGTAGATGACATTGGCGTCTTCCTTTCGTAAAGCGCTGCGTCTATAACGTTGATCATAGGTAGTTTCATAGGCGGCAATAAACAGCCTTCGGCTTATACCCAAATTTATGCCGCATAAGTAATCGATTTCAAAAAACACTTTGATTTTTCTGAGAAAAACAAAAACACCTCAGGTTGAAAATTAAACTAACGTCATGATGGGGTAATGCCACCGCTGGTTGAGGCGGCGCTTAATGTTGCGGTAGCGCGTGCAACTCTTCCTGCGGAATCCACGATCTCCGGGGAATGGATGTGATTCGTCCGCGATCATGAACCGTACTCAAGGATCCACTAAAATGTCGAAACTGAGATCATTCGGCCAATCGGCCGATCTGACGCCGCTCGTGGCGGCCGGCTGGCAAGCCGAAACCGCAGTGCGAGCCAGCAGCAATCTTACCAGCGCAACCGGTGTGGTGCTCACCGGCCATGCCATCGTCAACAGCATCCCCGAAACCGCTGGCGTGACCAACCAAAGTTCAGTCGATGCGCTGGCGGTCAACACCGCCGTCACCGATTACCTCGCAGAAACCGGCAACGATCTGGACGGCGCGGGACTTAAAATCGGTATCCTGTCAGACAGTTTCAATCTCAAAGGCGGCGAGGCCGCCGCCATCGCGGATGGCGATTTGCCGGCCGCGAGCGATATCCACGTTCTGCAGGAGGGCACGTATGGCAATGATGAAGGCATGGCGCTGGCCGAGCTTGTTCATTCGATCGCTCCCGCCGCGCAGATTTATTTTTATTCCGGAACGATAAGCGAAGCCGGGATGGCGACCGGCATCAACACGCTCACCTCACTTGGAATGAACGTCATCGTCGATGACATCACCTATACCGATGAGCCGTTCTACCAGGATACCGGCGTCGTCACCCAGGCGGTCGAATCGGCGATTGCCGCAGGCGTCAGCTATTTTACCTCGGCGGGCAACGATTCCAATAATTACTACGAGGCGGTTTTCAAGCCGATGACCTTTGCCCTGCCCGGCATTGGCACGGAGACCACCAACAATGTCGGCGGCGGCTCGCCTTACGAGGCGGTGCAGCTCGGGCCCGATCCGACGCTGGATTTCACGTTGGAATGGACGCAGCCCTCCGGCGCCAACCAGTATGACATCGGCGTCGGGCTGTACAGCTATAGCAGTTCAACCGGCTATACGCTGATCCAGGATTTCACCAACTCGACCATCGGCGGCGACCCGATCCTCTCCATCTACACCACGCTCGGCCTGGTCGGCGGCACGTATTATCTGGCGTTCTACGAAAGCGGCTCGAATCTGGTGAACGGCCAGCCGGTCACGCCCGGCACTTTCAAGATACTGGCGTTTCAGGACAGTGCCGCGACAATCGACGGCGTCGGGTCCGGCACCGGCAGCGGAGCTTCGATCGGTCATGAGCTGGTGCCCGGCGTGAACACGATCGCCGCTGTCAACGTCACCCAGACGCCCAACGATGGCGTGACGGTGCCGGTGGTCGAGCCCTATTCCAGCGCCGGCGGCGGCGAGACCTATATAAACGCCGCCGGCGTCACCCTGGCGACGCCGATCAATGATGGATCGCCGGACTTCGCGGCGACGGACGGCTCGCCCACCTCGGTCTTTAACCCGTTCGATGGTACCTCCGCGGCGGCGGCCAGTGCCGCCGCTGTCGGCCTTCTGGTGCTGCAGGCCGACACCTCGCTGACGCCGGCGCAGGTGAGCTACCTGCTTAAAATCTCCGCCATACCGACGGCTAATTCCATAACCGGCGGCGCCGGCCTGATCCAGGCGAGCACGGCGGTGAACGACGCCGAGGCGGCCGCCACCACGCCGATCTGGACGGGTCTTGGCGACTCGGCGCTGTGGAGTGCCGCGGCAAACTGGTCGGACGCCGTGGCGCCGCCGGCCGCCAGCGCCGTGGAGCTCACCGATGGAGTCGGGGTTTTGACGGGCGCCTATACGGTGGATTTCAACGTAGCCGCGGCCGCCGTGGCATCTCTCAAAGTGGTGGGCGGAACGATCACCGGGGCGGTGCCGGACCTGCTGATTCTGGCGCGGGATGTACTGACGGCGGGCAGCGTTGAGCTCGGCTCCGGGACCATCGACGTTGCAGGCACGCTTGACGACACCGGCGTACTGACGGCCGGCGCCACGACCGGGGTGATCGACATCGAGAGCAGCGGCGTTGTCTCGATTGCAGGTGCTGCCGCTGTGCAGGACATCGCCTTTGTCGGCGCCGGCGGGACGTTGATTTTCGGCGCGACCAACGCGTTGACATTGACGCAGGCTCTGGACGCGCCGATCGATAATTTCCAGGCCGGCGATGTGGTCGATCTGCGGGGCCTCGCCGAGGCTGGCGTTGCCTCGATCGTGGTCGTCGGGTCGGTCGTGAAACTGTTGAATGCCTCCGGCCAGGCGTTGGCGGACCTGACAGTCAGCGGGGCGATTTCTGGTCTGGGCTTCACCGCCGACAGTACCGGCGGCACCGAACTCGTGGCCGGCGCCGCCACGAATTTCGAAAATCTGGATGTGGCCGGGAAGAGCGGCGTGCAAGCCGTTACGGTGGGCTCCGCTCTCACGGGTTTGCTGCAGATTTCCAACACCGACAGCGTCGGCGCCACCACGGGGGGTGCCGCAACTGTCAGTGTCACCATACCCGCCGGATATACCGCCCTTTCGGTGACGGCGCCGGGGTCGGAAACCATACAGGGCAACGGTGCGGCCGCCATGCAAGTAACGCTTGGCGGCGCCAGTAAAGTCACCTTCAACACGGGCGGCGGCGGCGGCGTTATCTCGGCGGGCGGGGCGGGCGATTTCATTGGCCTGGCCGGGGCGAGCTGGTCGGTCACTGGCGCAACGGCCGGGAATGATACGTTCAACGCGACCGCGGCCGATCTACTGGTATCGACATACGGCGCCGGCAACGCCACCGGCAATGCGCTCAGCACATCGCCGCCGAGCAATGTCGTCGGTCTCGCCGGCCTCGCGGCGACGGTGGTCTCGGGTGGCACGGACGACCTGATCGAAACATTTCAAGGGCAAGACCTGGTCTATGTGAACGGCTCCGCGAATGTTCTGGTGAATGGCGGCTCCGACACCGTGTACGCCGGGGCGACCAGCACCGCGGTCAAGGCCTTCTTCAACCTTTACGGCGGCACTATGGACTTTATCAACAACAGCACGCTGGCGGCGACCGTATCCGGCGCGGTTCCCGGGGCGAGCGGCGGCAGCACGACAGCGTATGGCGGCGCCGGCGGCGGCGTGTACATCGGCGGCAATGCGGGAAATAATTCGCTCGTCGGCGCCGCCGGCACCGTTACGCTGGTGGCCGCCGGGACAAATAACTTCCTGGAAGCAGCAGGGTATGCATCAACCTATGCCACCGAAAATATCCTCAATGCCGGTAGCGGTGGCGCAACGCTGGTTGCCAGCGGCTCGACCGGATACAACGAATTTTATGGCGGGTCGGGAACCGATTCAATCGTGTCCTTTGGCAAAGGGATGCAAGTATATTATGTTGGCATAACCGGCTCGGAAAAGATGACCGGCTCGACCGTCAGCGGCGCCGTCAACGAATATATCTTCAACCAAGATTCGACTGACGGCGGCGCCGATGTGATCACCAATTTCAGACTGGGTGTTGATCATATCGATGTGAATTTCAACGGCTCGCTTTCAGGGGTCAGTATCACGGGCTTCAGCTCGCTGGGCGGCGCAACCGCCGGCTCGATCATCTACCTGAGCGATCAAACGACGATCCAGCTTTATGGCGTCAAATCATCATCGTTGAACGCGTCAATTATCGGCGGCACGCACATATAGCGGCTACTTCAGCCCATATTGCTCTAAGCCCCATGCTCGGCCGGATCGATCCAGCCGATATGCCCGTCGGTGCGGCGGTAGACGACGTTCAACTGGCCGTTCTTTTGGTTGCGGAACATCATGACCTGTTGGTAGGCAAGATCGAGCCGCATGACCGCGTCGCGCACGCTCAGGGTTTCGATGATTGTATCCGCCTCGGCGATGATGGTGGCGTGCAGCGTGCCGGTTTCGGCCGCTAGCGCGCGGCCCGCCGGGGCGCGGCCGTTTTTTTGTTCCGGCATTGGTTCCGGAGAAAAATCGTCGTCGCGCAGAATATATTGGCGTCCGGCTTCCGGCTGCGGCGGCGCCGTCACGTTGCGGCCATGATCGCTCATCCGCTGGCGGTAGCGGCGCAAGCGCTTGGCGATATGCTCGGCCGCGTCGTCGAAGGCGGCATGGGCGTCGGCGGCCTCGCCCTCGCCGCGCACGGTCACCCCGCGCCCGGCATGCACGTTGATGTCGCAGGTGAAAAAGCTGCGCGCCTTGCTGAACGTCACGTGGGCGTCGAGCGCGTCGTCAAAATATTTGCTGGTGATGGTGTCGAGATGCCGCGAGACATGGACGCGTAGCGCGTCCGACAAATCGACCTGCTTACCTGAAACCGTGAGCTGCACTTTTCTTCCCCCTTGTTGTGAGGATTGACGGCTCAACGCTACCTGAGATTGCGTCCCTCATGCAATCGAAAACCAAAAATCAGGCCGCCGAGACTTTCTCCCGCTTGCGCTGCGCCGAGCCGGGAATGCGCAACGCCTCACGGTACTTGGCCACCGTTCTGCGGGCAATGTCTATGCCTTCTTTTTGTAATATCTGGGCGACCGCATCATCCGAGAGGATAAACCTGGATTCTTCGGCGGCGATCAGCGCCTGGACGCGGTGGCGCACCGCCTCCGCGCTGTGGGTTTCGCCGTTATGGCCGGCCAGCGCGGTGGTGAAGAAGAATTTCAGCTCGAAAATCCCGCGCGGCGTAGCGATGGATTTGTTGGAGGTGACCCGGCTGACGGTGCTCTCGTGCAATTCCACCTCGGCGGCGATGTCGCGCAAGGTGAGCGGCCGCAGATGGCTGATCCCGTGCCGAAAAAACCCATCCTGCCGCCGCACGATTTCGGCGGAGACCCGCAAAATCGTCTGCGCGCGGGATTCCAGCGCTTTGACCAGCCAGGTTGCGCCTTGCAGATGCTCGGACAAGAAAGATTTTGTCTCGCGCGAGGCCGAAGCCGCCATTCTGGCGTGAAAACCCCGCCGGATCAGCAGTCTGGGCATGGTTTCCGGATTGATTTCCAGCATCCAGTCGCTCTCGCCGGTGGTGCTGATCGGCATGGCGCGCATCAGCACATCCGGGATCAGCGGCTGCATCGGCTCGATCTCGTATTGCGCGCCCGGTTTCGGATTCAGCCGCTTGATCTCGGCGATCATGTCGGTGAGGTCCTGGCCATCGACGCCGCAAATCTCCATCAGCGCGCGCAAGTCCCGCCTGGCCAGCAGATCGAGATTGTCGAGCAGCGCCGCCATGGCGGGGTCGAGCCGGTTCTGTTCCGCCAACTGTGCTGCCAGGCATTCCCGCAGGTCGCGGGCGAACACGCCGGTCGGGTCGAAGCGGATCATCCGCGCCCGCACCGCCTCCACCGCGGCGATCCCAGCGCCGAGTGCCGCCGCGATAGTTTCGGGCGGGTCGGCAAGACGGCCGGCCGAATCAAGTCCCGCGATCAATGCCGCGGCGATCGCCAGGTCGGATTTGGCGGAGAAGGCGAGGCGTGCCTGTTGTTCCAAATGCTCGCGAAGGCATGGTTTGCGGTCGCTAAGAGAGTCGATGAAGTTAAAACCCTCGTCATCGCCGCCGTTCGGCCCGTAGCCATCGCCTGCCGCGTAGCCACCGCCGTCGGACACGGTGCCTGCATCGTAGCTGTTGGTGGTGTCGATATCGAGCGGTGCCTCCGAAGCACCCGGCAACAGCCCGGAGGCCGCAAAAGATGCACTGTCCGTGCTTTCCGGTACGGCGGCAGAAATTTCGCTGGTTTCCAGCAGCATCGCCGGCTCGGCGGCGGCGGGTTCATGCGCCAGCAACGGGTTTTTCAGCAGCT
>Ga0116227_10015033_pt1 | contig 11569 bp, 11 predicted proteins | sample S1TSphgellanicum_FD_89693 | JGI IMG/M metagenome (GOLD analysis project Ga0116227, IMG submission 89693) | Host-associated microbial communities from peat moss isolated from Minnesota, USA - S1T2_Fb - Sphagnum magellanicum MG | ecosystem: Host-associated > Plants > Peat moss > Unclassified... | reverse complement strand
TTGGGTGTGTGTCGTTGTGTTGGGGGTTGGGGGGGGGTTTTGGGGGGTGGTGTGCTTTGCTCTTGTGAATTTTGAGCGTTTTTTGTTTTACTATTTTGAAATTTTCAACTTTTTTTCTTGTCATTTTGTGGGTTTTCAAAAAAACAAATTGTGTGAAGTTTTGCAAGGGGTGAGAGGGGGATATGTGTGTTTCTTCTTGTGAACTTTAAAAATTGTTTGTTTTCATATTTTGAAGTTTTTGAGTTTTCAATTTTTCTTTTTGTCATTTGGGGGGTCTTTAATTTATTTGTTTAGTGCGAGGGGTAGGGGCCTTTCCTCTTGTGGATTTTGAGAGTTTTTTGTTTTATTATTTTGAAATTCCAAAGTTTTCAAAAAAAAAATTGGTCATTTTGTGGGTCTTTAAAAAACTTTGTGTGAAGTTTCACAAGGGGGCAGAGGGGATATTTGCCTTTCTTCTTGTGAACTTTGAAAGTTTTTTGTATTTGTATTTTGAAGTTTCAAAATCTTTAATTTTCTTCTTGTCATTTTGGGGGTTTTCAATTTTTTGTGTGAAGTTTCACAAGTGAAGAAATGTGGTATGTGCCTTTCTTCATGTGAACTTTGAAAGTTTTTTGTTTTCGGATTTTAAAATTTTGGAATATTCAATTTTCTTCTTGTTGTTTTGGGGGTCTTTAATTGTTTTGTGTGAAGTTTCACAAGGGGGGAGATAGGGTATTTGCTTTTTTTCTTTGTAAATTTCGAAGGTCTTTTGTTTTTGTATTTTAAAATTATGAACTTTTCAATTTTCTTGTCATTTTGGGGGTCTTCAAATTTTTTGTGTGAAGTTTTCACAAGCGAGGAAATGGGGTATGTGTCTTTCTTCATGTGAATTTTGAAAGTTTTTTGTTTTCGTATTTTGAAATTTTGAAATCTTCAATTTTTGTCTTGTCATTTTGGAGGTTTTACATGGGGGGAAATAATGTTGGGGGTATTGTTTTAAAACTTGGGGGTTTTCAAATTTGTTTTGATGGAGTTCAAGGATCCTCAACTTTGTTTTTAAGAATTTTAGGGGTTTTCCCAATTTGTTTTTAGTGAACTTGAACTTCTTGTCCCATTATTTTTACATCATTTAACTAATTTCTTCACAAAACCAGTCATTACAAAAAAAATAATTAATTAATATCATTCACATTGTTCCTACCCATGGTAATATTCTAAGTTAAATTTGGGCAATTTAAAAAATTTGTTTTATACATTTTCCATAGAACCAATGAAGATATTTTTTTCCTTTGAAAAACAAATGGGGTTTTGCAGTGGATGGGATGAATAGATATCCAATGGTATTAGGTTATCAAAATATAATAATAATAAAATTAAAGTAAAAGATCTAAGTTGTGAATATATGGGTTATTAAAATTTTAAAAGAGAAAAAAATCAATTTTGAACAAATCTTTGAATTTTTTCAGAACTATGAGTTCTGATTTTTTAATATTTATTTATCCTTAATTTTAAAATGGTCCAACATTGGAAAAAAAAATCAAATTCCCAAAATCCCATCTAACCCGTCCTCTTATCAAAATGTCTCACTCATATTTTATTTCCAATTTTGAGAATTATTCATCATTATTTAAAATTTTAATAATTTATGCTTTTGAATCGATGAGTTGGAACTTGAACGATGTGTCATATGGACCAAATGAAATAGCCACCATTCCATAGTCTCTCCCCGCTCAAGGCAAAGCCAACAAAGGAGTGTTGGGTTGGCATTTGATTTTGTTAGTAACTGCTGTTTTGGGTATTTTAAATTTTCTGGAATAGAGAGCCACTGTTTTCATTTCTGTGAAAAAATCAGAATCAAAGAACCAGAAAACCAGTTTTTTATGACCTCAATTATGAACCTTAAGAACCGGAATGATATAACCCCCGGGGGTTTGTTCCTTGTTGATGATTACCACCCGGGCATTGGTAATTACAAAAGCCCTAAATGATATTATGGATACAAATCTGTTTCCAGTACATTGTTAGGAGCTTGTGGGTCTGGTGCTGGCCACAATATTTAAGTCTTGCCAGAAGCACATTAAACTTGTGAGGTCAAGGGTTTTGAAGCACTGCACAGAGACAATTGATTTTGACATTTACATTTGGGTGCAGATGTTTTTAAGGGGGTTTGAATGAGTGATGAGGAGGAGGAAGGGCTCTGCCTTTGATTGATGTGTGTGTTGATTTGTTGTAGTAAAAGCCCCATCTTTTTTTTAATACCTGGAACTTAATTTTATGACAACCAAATATCTGGAGCAGCAAGCAAGCAAGCAGGCTGCTACAACTTTTACTGTGACAATAATAAAATCCACATTCAACATTTGAGACTAGGCCATTTCCAGACCTGATCAAAATTGGATGAAAATACTTGTATAAGAAACTGGCTTTCCCAAGTATATGGTATGTATGTATGTATGTATGTATGTATGATACAGTGTTGGGAAGTTCTTTCCTTTTGGAACCTTGAACTGGTGGGGGTCAGGGTAGGGTGTACGTATACCCTTGACTGATGGTTCTCAAAAATCAAAGAACCAGCTCAACTGGCAATTCTCAAAAATCATAGAACCAGTTTCAACTCTAACCAGGGGTTCTAAAAGATCAAAGAACTTACCCTAGACTGCTGGTTCTTTGCTGGATTTTCCAGGAGTAAGTCCTGCTAGTTCTTTGAAAATTTTCTCTATAATTCTGAAAGTATTAAAGAATTAGAGGTTCTCTTGATTTCTAAAATTAAAAAGACCCTATGAAACTCCATTTTGGTCTGCAGTCTGCACCCTGTTTGAAATAACAGAATTCTATGGATTTTATTATTGCAAAAGAACACTTTGCTCAGCCCAATTCCAAGAGTTTTCAAAATATGACTACCATAATTTTCAGCACATCCAGCATAACATGGTGAAACTTGGGTAGCTAATTACTGGTAGAAAAACCCTATTTTGCAACTTGTTTGAGGCGACTAAAAGTGTTGGTTGTAACTATTTTGATTTATTTTGAAAACCAAAATAGTCACAAATGACACTTTTAATCGCTTTGGACAAGTCGCCAAAATGAGGTTTTTTTACTAATATAAAAAGTTAGAATGCTTTGCCAGTACGTCTTTCAGGGAGCTACTAAGAATGCCTTGTTGATCCCAAAACATACTCAGAACCCTAAGTCTGTTGTCAAAACGTCTTCTTTGGTAGCTTGCATAATTTGCAAAGTCGATATATTAAGTTAGAGTCCCCCAAAAAACTCTGCACATTTCTCAGAATCATGTCCTGCCAGCACTTTTGAAACATGGCATATACAGAACCAGTCTCAAGGCACATTTTCACAGTCAATATGCTTTCGACCACCTTTTCCATGGCCAATTGCAGAAGATATGAGGAAGGAGAGCATATCAGATCGTACAAGAAAGTGGGAGTGGGCATATGGGAGAAAAGAAAAAAATGATATGAACTGAGTGGTACTCATAGATGCAACAAAGGGACATATATGATAAGGGTGAGGTCTGAGGTAGCTGTAAACCTGTGATAATGCCAGAATATATAATTAGGGTTGGTTTCTTATTACTACTACTTGTCATGACCCTAATTGATCATAAAGAGTTTTGGTTATTGTAATCCCTTCCACACCATTTCCCTTCCACTTCCCTCTCCTCTTGTCCCATCCCATCCAACATCTATTTTACATGGCATCATCAAATGATTTGATTGACAATAACAAAGGGTGTGTACCCATCCCAATTGGACACCATCACAAATGAACGAATTGATACTCTATGTGGGAAGAGCTTGCTTCTTCCTTCCTGCTTTCCCCACCACCCCTATGCCCAAAAACAACAACACCTCCTCTTGGACCAAGTGGAAAAAAGTCTCCCAAGACCAAAAATAAGAAGAGAGAGATGGGATGTTTATTGCTGTAGAATAATACGACCTCATTAGAGAAGACACGATTATTATTAGAGAGAGAGAGAGAAAAATAGAGAGCTAGATAGCAGTTCATGATTAAATTAGTACTAACTTCAAATACCATTCCTCTTGAATTGGGTATTATGAAATCAAAGAGGTAGGGAGAGGGAGAGCTCAGAGAGGGAGGGGGGAACAGGCGGACCTATTTCTGTAGTAGTACTAGTAGTAGTAGCTAGATTTTTGCAGGAGCTAGAAAAGCAATGCATGCACAGGGCCTAGTAACAACAACATGATAACTGGGCCTTAATCACTGTTTGTCTGCCTCTCCTTTTATCATTGCCCACCAACACTGCTCCTTCCTCTTCAATTCCCTTTTCCTTTTGCTTTCATTCTTCAATCATTGAGCCAGGAGGAGGAGGGGGGAGGGAGGAGACCCTAGCTACTGCTTCTTTACCCTCTTCTTCTTGACTTGCAGTAGTAGACTAGTAACAGCAGCAGCTTTCTTACTGTTTTGGTTGGTTGGTTGATTGGTCTTGTTTTTGGTTTGTAGTATAGGGGAAAGTGGGTACTTGTATTTTAAAAAAATTGGGTTATTATAAGTAGCTTCAAAGTTCAGAATTGAGCTTTGCTCTTTTATAATTAATTTTATATCTAGTAAGGATTTCTTCTTGTGGAGTTTGAAGGGGGAAATCTGTCTCTAAGTTCTTTATTTATTTGAAGTTTGTTTTTTTGTTTGTGGGGAGTGGGGTTGTGGGGCGGGGGAGGTACAATCATTATGGGATAATAATAATCTTATTATTCTGAATATTCTCTTGGAGCTAGAAATGGGTTGGCTTGCTTTAGGACTCAGTGCTTACTGCTCCCTCCTTTGGTTTTTCTCCCCAGGCTCTATCTAGTTTCTAGTCTCTGCTTCACTCATTCTCTCTAGGTTTGTTGTTGTGGACCTGTCTGTGGTGGTGGTGCCGGTGTAAAAGTAGTCTTTGCAGAGTTGTCTAGGAGTTGTTTTGAAATTTGCTGATGACCTTTTGTGGTTCTCTTAAGAGAAAAATAGCTCTTGCAGAGCATCTCTCCGTTGCAGAACTGGTGTACTCATCTTCTTCATCAAGTCGTCTTCTTCTTCTTCTTCTTCTTCTTCTTGGAATGGGTTGCTGTTGGGGTCTTTAGTGTTTTGTTTCTTGTCTCTGGACAGACCTGTTTGTTCAAGGAACGTGTTCTTTCACTGTTATTTTCTTCTTTTCTTTTGGTTTGTTTGATGATCTGATGATTTTGGGGTGCTTGGTTTTGTTACCACTGGTCCTAAGTTAACTTCCCAGCCGCTGCGTCTTTGATCAGTTCGGCAGCTAGTTCTGTTGGACATGTATCTTGTTGTGAAGTCTTTGGACAGGTTTGGAGGTGGAGCTGCAGCTGCAGCTGCCATCTAAGAACTGTCTAGACCTGTGTTTTGTTCTGAGTTACAAGCGTTGCAGCTAGCACAGGTTTCCGTGAATTTTGCAATCACGATCGAGACGACGTGAGTCCTTCCAATTTTTACTTGTAAGTCTGATCTTGCGCCACTAGCTAGTAGTGGTTCAATCAGCTGCAGCTAGCTTCGGGTTAATGCGTGCATGAACTCGCAGCTTCTAGCTCCTCCATCTCCAGCTGCGCCTCGCACTTACACTCCTATATTCTTCATCTCGACGACAGCAAATAGTTTCTTATATATTTTGATTTTAACAGCTCCTAGCTTTCTCATGCTTCGTTACATTCTAATGCAGCAACGCCTTTGAACCTGATATAATATACACGATCTGTGTTTTGTTTCGGAACTGCACTACTGCTGCATTGATGTGCTGCATGAAGACTTCATAAGCAGCTCCTATCCTCGGCTACTGCTGTGGACACATGGTTCTTTACCTTTGTTCTCTTCAAGTTCTCTCTTTCTATATATCTACCTGCTACACATCCTCCTGGAGCAGTCTCCAGGTGGTACTGTCTTCTTCAGACTTCTTCTCAGTAGCTCCCTGTCTCGACTTGCAGGTGTATGGATAGCTTGCAGCGTTCACGAACTCCAAACTGCACTGGAACAGTTCAGCTATATTGATCTGAGTTGTTGCTGCAAGAAACCAACCCCTGGGCACAGATCATCAAGATCATGAATGGTATAATAAGAGTCATGAAGAGCTTCTCGGTAGCCGTCTTCAACTATATGTCACAGATCAGGACCTGACGTCCAAAGAGATGCAAGATTATCAACGCAGTAGCAGCTAGCTAGGGAACCCATCAACAGCAGCGCAGAGAATATACATAAAGACTGTCTCCTGAAGACACTGTCAAATATTACTCTTTCTCGCGGAGGCCTCCAGACTAGTTTGATACCCGTGTTGTTGATTCGGGACAATATTGCAGCTCAACCACCGTTCTCCGACGTGCTTCATCACTGCAGATCGAGTGCAGACAACAGGTTTAGACACAGTTTTTTCCGAGGCGCAGCAGCGCGCGGCAAAAGGACGCATGAAGACAACAGGATCAGTATTGGTGTCTCCCTTCGCTGCAACTCCATCAATCTCCAGCTGCTGCTGTATCTAAAGGAGCTCCCGCGTGACATCAAGACAGACTTCACTGCATCTCAACAACGTGCGGCAGGTTGTGTGTTCGTGTCCGCGCAGCCTCAATGGGGGATCACAGATACAACAACATCTTCGCAACGATGAACAGCTTGGTAAATGTTCCGCGCGCGGCCCCCTTTCAAATTAGTTCAATTTGTACTATCGAGTCCACTACGTTGTAGACTTGTTCAGGATGTTTCTCCAAAGCTGCTGGAGTGATCTCGGCGGTACTGTGGACCGTTTAGACTGAGCATATCATCTTCAAAGGACATGCAGATCATAGTTCAATCAGAATGCGATCATATATTATAACGTTGTTGCTGGTGATGATGACCGTCGTCTTTTGAACCTTCTTTGCTCTCGTGATGAAGGGCCTCAACGCTCGACAGGTTGCAGACGGCGGCGGATGTCTCTGCGGAGTCGAGTCTCCCGCTTATTCTTCAGCAACCGAGGTTCAACGGGGAGGCGCCGACTACATGAGAAGAACTAATTACAGTGGTTCTGACGGAAGCCTGGACAATGACGACGAAGAAGGTAGACTATCTTCTTCTTCTTCTTCTTCATCTGGACCTTGATTGTAGATTTTTTTCTGTACAAACAAGATCCAGAAATAAAGTAATGTCCATCCACTATTAGGCAAAGACGTACTCAAAATCTGTTCTCGAGTACGCGAGCAGCATCAAATTGCCGTGGACATCCATGCAGTATGTCTTCATGTTATCATTCATAAGAGCCTTTGCGTGGATTCCGAGAGAGAGAGGGAGCGGGAATCCTGGTTGTGCACTGATAAGTTTGTTTGAGTGCAGCAGGGTCGAGCCAGAAGCTGAGGTTTACAAAACCACAAGTGAGGCTTCTGGAACACACCTTCCAGACACTTCAAAGGCCCAATTGTTACCAGAAAGAAGATCTGGCAAGGGAACTGGGAGTACAACCCAGACAAGTGGATATCTGGTTCCAGAACCGACGAGCTCGCGGCAAACCCAAGGCCACTGACTCGGACTGCGACATACTGAGACAACGTTGTCAAGATCTGATTGCTGAGAACCATCAGCTCAACCTTCTTATCCAGGTCCTCCTGCATACTCACTCCCAGACCCAATATCTTTTTCTTATCTTAACATTTAATCTTTCAGTTGCTAAGCTAGTCGCGATGGATTCTTCATCCTGTCACATACTTTTGAACAGCACGTCTTGCATGAAGCCAAAGCTGCACTGCATCATGATTCTAGCTAAGCTGCCTGATTTCTTTCTTTGGTGCAGAACGAGAGAATGAGCCATGATCCCTTGCGCAATAACAATGGTCGACAGTCAAATGAAGCAGACAGATCGGGTTCAGCTGTACAAATTCAAATGCTTTTGTGCAATTCTTGCAAGAAACTGAAAGCCTTCTCTCCATTCTAGTAGTCTAGCTAGCTGCAGCAAGTCAAGCCATACTTTTAGTCTAGACGACGTTGGTGCCAACAGCTTCACTTCAGAGCTTCACCCCCAATCCAGGCGTCAGCAGATCGACTCTAGTTCTTAATAGCACCCACCCCACCTAGCAGCTTTCATGATCATGAACTCATTGCAGAGATTATGATCAGCAACTACCTTACCTTCACTACTACACTAGACCTTCCTCCATCTCCTCGACTATAGATTCATGATATTATAACCACCACCAGTTTGCACGACGTCGAGTAGATCACCTAGTCAAATCCAAAACCCAGACAAAACTTCAGAAGCTAATTCCTAAAAATGAAACCCGCGCCGCCGGTCATGCATGCAACATGAGCAGATATAAATTATCACCAGCTTGCAGAGTAGTCAAAATCTAGATGATCATCGCTTGTCTAGACTTCACATACTTATTTATAGACGGTGGATCATCGGAGAACCTGGGGAACGTTTGTTGCATCGACAATCTCGACCTAAATCAGTTAAGTTGCAGCTCGGCAGGCGCCTGCGAATATAGATAGACGAACCAGCTTCATGACCACCAACTGAATTGCAGATCGACTGAATCTCCGAACATGCACTAGAGCTAGTTAAACTCCGGGTTCCATGCATGATTATAATCATCATCGCTACTGCAAATTACGCAACAAGCTTCGATTCTACTTCTTCAACCGCGCGCTAGCTGCAGCAGCTAGCTAGTTTTTCCAGCCGATCAGCAAACAGCTTCTGTCTGAAGAACAATTCAGGACAACGTTCAATACCTAGCCAGTCATGGTCATGATCTTGACAAGCTAGACATGATGCAGATCTTGACATGCTCCTCCTGTACTCCGGATCATCATCATCTCTAGATTCTAGACTCTCGAGCTGATGATGGTAATGATGATGGTTTCTAGATTCTAGGCTCCAGCCGATGATGATGATGATGATGGTGATTTCTAGATTCTAGACTCCAGCTGATGGTGATGATCTTTCTAGAGTATAGAATTCTACAATCTAGAAATCTAGATTTGAGACCCAAAAAACAGATCGTGCCTGGGTGCTGGTCCAAGAAGGATTGCTTTCAAATTTCCAAAACCTCTAGTCTCAAATTTTTATTATTGCACAATGCAAAATTTCCCACAGTATGAATCTATGATCTCCTAAGATTTTCTCACTTTCTTCTTGAATCAGACGATCTTGTAAAATTTCCTCACTTTCTTTCTTTGAGATGATCAGCAGTTGATGATCAATCCAAACAAACCTTGATCATTATTTGCATCATCATTCCTATTTTTTCTGTAATAATGTGGATCTAAATTGATTATGTGATTGTGTTATTATTATTATTATTATCTGATTTATTACCTAATTTGTATTTTGCTGATCAGCACAGATTCATGACATGTTAATTTAGTAGATTTTCTAATCACAATGTTAAGTCTAGTGTGTTTTTTATTTACCATGTTAATTATGAAACTTCTGCTGTCTGGGAAAATTGACATATATTTAAAATTATAATTCACCTGCACTTGTGATGGGTAGACACTCATGGAAAAGTATACAATGTATTCTGGATCCATATATTTATCATGCTAAATGCTCTTCAAAACTGCTGTTATGAAAGTAGAGTTAATAAGGTTGAGTTTGTATATATAATAGAACTACTTTGATAACATGTTCAAAATTTGTAAAAGATTTTTGCAGCAGTTTTTTGAAATTCTGCTGATAATTAAGGAACCCTGAAAAAATACTCCTACTTACTTATTATTGTGTTAGCCTATACTTTAAAATTAAAATTAAAAGCAAAACCCCAACAGCTTGTCATAAGCGGTAAGGCAAGTATTGAACACATATTATTCATTGCACCTAGACCACTTCATAACTACCAACCAAAATAACACAATTGGGTTATCTGAAGGGTGGGCTTCAAGATGGGTGATGACTTTTGTTTTGAGATTTTTTTAATTTTTTTTTAAATTCAAAATAAAAGAAGTCCTTGTGCCAGGTTTCATAAAATTTCAGAATGAAATAACTGTGGCTTCTGGGTTTTTGAAAATTTTCACAATTAGTGGGGTTTGCTGAAAGGAACAGGCAGTTCAGGGTAGGTTTTTGATCTTTTGAAAGAACATGGTCTTCCATTGTTTGAGGTCACACCTGGTCTGGGGTTCATATACCCTACCCTTACCCATCATCTATTCTTTCTTTGAAAAAAGAGAGAACCACCCAACAGTGGTCTAGTCTAGTCAGACCTTTTGTAATAATTTGAGAAGTTGGCCAATAACTCTAGTGGGGGAAAAAGAGGAGAAAAGAGTCCTCCGAACCTCCCAAAAAAAAAAAAAAAAAGAAAAAAAAAAACCCCCCACCCAACCCACAAATGATTGCTGGTCTGTAATTGTTGGTCTTTGATTTCAAACTCCACTGTACAAGAATAAATGAGTGCAATCACAAAAGCATTGAATATGGAATCCCTCTTCCTCCCTTCCCACACACACACACACACACACACACACACCAACAGTGCAGCTGTGGGTATTTTTTTTTTTAACCAAAGAGGCAAAAAAAACAAAGTGGCTTGGTCTTTTGGTTTGTTTTGGAATTGTGTTATGTTGAGTCCAAAGAAGGGAAAAAAAACTCTCCAACAATCCAAGGATAAGTTGGCCAGGATTTTGGTTTGTTTTGAAATTGTGTAATGTTGAGTCCAAATGAAAAGTTGTCCAACCTATAAAAGGAAAAGTTGGCAACTGATCAATATGGGTGATCTAGTGTTCATAATGGTTTGATTCTTCTCAAAGTCAAAAGCCCAATCGTTCAATTGCTAAGGGGGGAGCCCAGTAATTAGTTTGGTGTGTGAAGATTCATGTATTCCCCCATTGTCTCACACAATTGGATGACTATATCTATCTTGATTCTTGAGTGAGACAAAAAAAAAGAAAAAATTGCAAGTGAGTGAACACACACACATACACACACACACACACACAATATAGTATCCCAAGTGAGTGAGACAAATGCAAGGAAATTTAAGGCCTGCCCACCTCAATCAATAGCCAATATTGTCGACTTGTCCAGCATGGGCTAGGTTTTGGTTTTTAGTGTGCTTCCAAGTTCTGGGTCACGGTTGCAGTTGCAATGATGTCTGTTTATCACATTGTGCTTTTGTTTTCTTTTTTGAACTGTACTCTTTTTTGGACACCAAAAGAAAGGCCCAAATAGCCTTTCCCTTTACATTTGAAGACTCCATAGAAATAATAATATTATCCTGGATGCATCACACCCATCCATTAAGGTGTAACAAGGATTTTAGCAAGTACTCTCTAGTTAACTAACCCCTAGGGGGCCCTAACGCCTGATAAGCCAAAAATGACTATTCATGGAATTTGAAACAGGTCTGGCCAATAGAAGTAGCAGGCACATCCCAAGTTACACATCTTTGGGGGATGGGACTTGGGGGGAAGGGTAGGGTGGTCAATAGGGGAGGGCTGGGGCCCCCTCCATCAAATGAAGGGTGTGAGGAATGTTGATATATTGACACTTAAAACTAATTACATGTGAGATGTCATCAAAGCCCATGTGTTTAAAGGTAATTAATTATCTCTTTAAAGGCCTATCTGTCTCTTTCTTCAGTCATGAATTTCCAAAAGGGGAGGGGGGGGGGGGGGG